>Ga0247727_10001200_pt1 | contig 62965 bp, 53 predicted proteins | sample WisWelCaveWW1625_FD_202498 | JGI IMG/M metagenome (GOLD analysis project Ga0247727, IMG submission 202498) | Biofilm microbial communities from Wishing Well Cave, Virginia, United States - WW16-25 | ecosystem: Environmental > Aquatic > Deep subsurface > Groundwater > Cave microbial mat | place...
CCGCGTTGCACGCAGTCTTCCAGATCCTTGTTCGTTGCGGCCAGCACTCGCACGTTCAGGTCGATCGTAGCCTCGCCGCCGATCCGTTCAAACTTGTGTTCCTGGAGAACTCGCAAGAAATCAACCTGGGCCTTGGGTGCGATCTCGCTGATCTCGTCGAGCAGGATCGTGCCGTTCTGAGCCCGCTCGAATCGCCCGATTTTTCGGCCGCGCGAGCCGGTAAATGCCCCGTCCTCATAGCCGAACAGCTCGCTCTCCAAAAGTGTTTCCGGAAATGCACCGCAACTCGCCGCCACAAATGGGCCGCCCCGCCGCGGGCTTTGTTCGTGAATTGCCCGCGCCACCAACTCTTTCCCCGTGCCGCTTTCTCCCGTGATCAACACCGTCGAATCAAACGCGGCCACCTGATTGACCAGTTCCAGCACCTCCTTCATGGCACTACTGCACGCGACGATCGGTCCGATGCCCGAGAGTTGACGCACCTGCTCTTTGAGCCGCAGGTTCTCCTTGACCAGTTCATTGTGTTTCACGACCTCGTGCAGTTTGGCGGGCAGCACCTGCAAGTATCCCAGCCGGGGCAAGTCTTTCGGCAGGTAATCTTGCGCCCCTTCCTTGATCGCTTCAGCCGCGATTCGCTCGTCGCCCATGCCGGTGACGAGCACCACGGGCGGCGCCAGCGGTGGCCGACCGAGTGCTCGAATTAACTCCAGCCCCGTCATGCCCGACATCTTGTAATCCGTCACAATCGCATCAAACTGTTTCCCGTCGCGCACCGCTGCCAACGCCTGTTCGGCCGACGCCAGAGCCTCCACCTGCATGCCGTCGCCCACCAGGCAATCTACGGCCATGGTCCGATGAACCACATCGTCGTCAACAACCAATACGCGCATGGCTCAATTATGCCCTTTTTGCACCAAAGGATGAATTCAAAAGAGACGAAAAAAGTGCTGAACCGTGTCGGGCACTTTCTTGAAGCGGAGAGGGTGGGATTCGAACCCACGGACGCGCGAAGCGCGTCACCGGTTTTCAAGACCGGCCCGTTCGGCCGCTCTGGCACCTCTCCGGGGTGTTTTCGAGGCGGTAATCTTATTGGGAGACTTCGTCTATAACTTCTTCCGCAACGTAGATTGGCGAGTTCGCGGTGACGGCCAGCGCGATGGCGTCGCTGGGTCGGCTGTCTACTTCCAATAGTTCGCCGTCGCGCCGGATACGGAGCCTGGCAAAGTACGTGTGTTCGCGTAGCTCGCTGATCAAAACATCCTGTAGTTCGCCGCCGAGATTTTCGATCACACTGGCCAGAAGATCATGGGTGAGCGGCCGCGGAGACTCAATCCCTTTGACGCGGCGGTCGATACTGGTCGCTTCAAAGAGGCCGATGACGATGGGAAAGGTGCGCTCCCCTTCGACTTCCTTCAGATAGATAACTTGTTGCTCGCCGATCTCGCTGATAATGATTCGCGTCAATTCCATTTGGACGGGCACGGCTCGTACCTCCCTCGTCACAAAACGCAAGCCTGGCGTGCGATCGGGCCGCATTCGCCAGACAAACCGTTCAACGCAATTCTCGATTGATTATAGTTGGCATCGCGAAAGAGCGTCAAGGAACGCCCAAATGTGCTTGGTGTCTTGGCGAAGCGTCGAGTAGAATGCCCGGTAAGCCACATCCGGCTTGGTCCGAATTTATGCATAGAGGACCCAAAGCCATGAAGGTTCGCTTAGTAGTCGTAAAGGGGCGGCCCGAGGGAATGGAAATTCCCTTACCCATGCCGCAGTTTCTCATCGGACGCGATCCGCGCTGCAATCTGCGTCCCGGCAGCGAATCGGTGAGTAAGCTGCACTGTGCGATCTTGCAGCGCAAAGAGGGCGTGTTCGTTCGTGACCTCAAGAGTACGAACGGGACATTCGTAAACAACGATCGAATCAGTAGCGAAATACAAGTTAAGGATGGCGACTTGGTGAAGGTTGGGCCCCTGGTGTTGGCAATCAAGATTGAAGCGACCGAGCCGGTTGCCGCTCAGCCCGGTTCCAACAATGAAGAGGACCAAGCGGTGTCATGGCTTCTGGATTATGGAGCCGGGGGCGGCGGCACGGAAGTAGGATCAAAGACGACGATCATGGACATGTCTGGCTCGTCCAAAGTCGCGGCCGAAGAGAAGGCCAAGGCTCAGGCCGAGGCGGATACCAAAGTGGAAAACAAAACCAAGAAGGCTGCCGAGGAGACCAAGAAACGGTCCGCATCGGCAACTGCCGAAGTGGCCAGCGACCTGCTGGAGAAACTGCTCTCGCCCACGCGCAAGAAAAAAGGTTGACCACTCAACTCCTGCAAACACGTTCTGAATTGCACCTCGCGATTTCTGCCCATGTCGTCCGCAAGAAGCTTTGCTCGTGGTACGCGCAAAACGCGCGCGACCTGCCCTGGCGACATACCACCGAGCCATACGCAATCTGGGTCAGCGAGGTGATGCTGCAGCAAACCCAGGTCAGCACGGTCGTGCCGTACTACACACGATTCCTGTGGCGGTTTCCCAGTGTGTCGTCGCTGGCTGCAGCTTCGCACGACGAAGTGCTCAAGATATGGCAAGGCCTCGGCTACTACCGGCGAGCGGTGAATCTGCACCGTGCCTCTCGTGAAATCGTGGGACGTTTTCACGGGCAGTTTCCGTCGGACTCGCAGTCGCTGAGAAGCTTGCCCGGTGTTGGGCGGTACATTGCCGGGGCCATCCAATCCATTGCGTTTGATTCGCCGGCCCCAATTCTGGAAGCGAATTCCGCGCGAGTGTTATGCCGCCTGTTCGCGATTCGTGGAATCTTGAGCAGCACGCCGGTTCAAAAAAGGCTGTGGGTAATTGCTGAATCGCTCCTGCCCAGGGAGCAAGCTGGGCAGCACAATCAGGCCTTGATGGAATTGGGCGCCCTGGTATGTGTGCCTGGCCGACCGCGATGCGAACGATGTCCATTGCAATCGGTTTGTTTGGCAAGGGCAAGCGGCCTGACGCAAAGAATCCCTGAGACACCGAAACGTGCCAAATTCGTCGACGTTCAAGATGCCGCTGTAATTCTGCGACGCAATGGCCGCGTGCTGATCGTGCAGCGCCGCCTGAGTGAAAGATGGGGGGGCCTTTGGGAATTGCCACGCACGACAATCACAGATGGAGACGATCCCCGCGAATCGTTGCGGTCCCATGTGCGAGCCAGTTTGGGACTCAAAATCGACGTGGGCCGCCACGTCATGTCGGTAAAGCACGGGGTGATGAATCACCGCATCACCCTGAATTGTTTCGAGACCGTTCGTGTTTCGGGCAAGGCCCACCCAAAAGGTTATGCCGATTGCCGGTGGGAGTTGCCGCGGCGACTCGAACAATTTGCCTACAGCTCGCCACAACGCAGATTAATCACCGCCATTCAATCGCGGCCAAGCAGCTCATCCACTTTTTGACCAATGTCCGTCGCTCGCATCAGGGTCTCGCCCACCAAGATCGCCCGGGCACCTGCGGCCTGAAGCCGCAACACATCGGAACGGTTGCGGATGCCGCTTTCACTGACCAGAATTCGATCGGACGGAATTTTGGGAACTAGTTCAATCGTGTGGGATAGCTCCGTCACAAAGGTCCGGAGATTACGGTTGTTGATTCCAAGTAGACGAGCCCCAGAACTTACGACTTTCGGCAGGTTTTCTGCATCGTAAAGTTCGACCAGGGCCTCCATTCCGAGCCCGTGTGTTGCATCGAGCAGCACTTGCAATTCCGCGACGGTAAGGATCTCGGCGATGAGCAGGACGGCATCGGCCCCGTGCGCGCGAGCCTCCACGACTTGGTAGGGGTCGATGACAAAATCTTTCCGGAGCACGGGCAAGGCTACCGCACGGCGTATCTGGTTCAAATGATCGAGGCTGCCTTGAAAATGCGGCCCATCGGTGAGCACGCTGATGGCGCTGGCACCATGCTCCGCATAGGTTTTGGCGATTGCCACGGGATCGAAATCGGCCCGAAGTAATCCAGCCGATGGCGACGCCCGTTTGACTTCGGCAATCAGCTTGATTACGCCGCCTGAACCCAGCGCCGCGGCAAAATCGCGTACCGGCGGCGCACCGGCCGCTTGCCGCTTCAACTCGTACTCCGGTGTCGCGGCCTTGGCCTGAGCAACCTCCTGCCGTTTGCCGGCGACGATTTTGTCGAGCACAGTAGACATCGCATTGCAAAATAACCAAGATGACAAAGATCGGCCAGCCGCTTTTGTTTGCCCCGAGGCTTGCATGCAGCGATTCGAGGTTCGAACAAACCAACAAACAGAGTTCGTCGACGTGACTCGTCAAGTGCAGGAGATTCTAGCTCAGTCGGGAATCCGTTCCGGTCTGTGTACTGTCTACGTGCCTCACACGACGGCCGCATGCACGATCAATGAGCATGCCGATCCCGACGTGGCTCGCGATATGCTGATGGAACTCAACAGAATCGTTCCGTTCGAAGATGCCTACCGGCACGATGAAGGCAACAGCGCCGCCCACATTAAGGCCTCACTTTTCGGCTCGAGCCACTCGATTCCAGTCGATCAAGGTAAGCTGACGCTTGGAACTTGGCAGGGCATCTTCCTCTGCGAATTTGATGGCCCACGCACTCGCCATGTCTTCGTGCAGATAATTGGAGACTGATGGAACCAGTAGAACTCATATTCTTCGCCGCCATGATCAGCCTGGCGGTGCTCGGTTGGCTCGCCTTTGGGTACGCGTACAAGCTCGGATTCAGACCGTTTGGGCCACAGCGAAACCGCGCCGTGCCGTGGCCTGGACGAGATTTGGTACTGCTAGCACCGATGGTAATCGCCGGCATTTTGCGTGGGCTGTTGTCTGACGAGAAGCTTGAAGACCATGCGGCATTTGCTGGCCTCACAATGCTCGCAATTGTTTCTGTGCTTGTTCTCCCGTTCCATGTTCTTGTTGTCCGAGGGGCCAGACTCTACCAATTGGGCCTGCACGTGAGCCACTTCCGCCGGAATGCTCTCGTGGGATTCGGTACGTTCTGGCTTTCTGCTCCCCTGGTCGCCGTCACGAATCTGCTGGCACTTCAGTTTTTTGAACGACGGGCACACAGCATCGAGCAAGCCATTCGCGAGTCGCCAACGCTAACGAACTTTCTCTTATCGGGAATTGGAGCTATCCTCATTGCCCCGTTCATCGAGGAACTTACGTTTCGCGGCATTCTTCAACCCTGGCTGAGTCGCGCGTTGGGGAGAGTTCCCGGCATCTGCCTCAGCTCAGCGATATTTGCCGTCGCTCACGCCGATGCCTGGCCCGCCCCGTTGGCGCTGTTTGTGTTCGCCATTTTCCTCGGCTATCTCGCGAACCGAACCTCAAGCCTGGTCGGTTCGATTGTACTCCACGCCACTTTTAATGCGGCGAACATGATGATTCTTGCGTTGGCTGTTTATTTCGGTGAACTGCCTCCCATGTGAGATCGAGGGCAAGCTGCTTGACGGCACGATGACCTCACCATAGCATCCGTTCGTAAACACACACTCAACGAACTGAATTGGAACCTGAGCATGCGAAGTCCCGAACTGATGAACCGTGGCGACACGGGCCTCCTGGTCATCGACGTTCAGACGAAGTTGATGGATAAGATGGCGGAACGCGACAGCGTGGTTGCGAACATTGCTAGACTGGTCGAAGGTGCCAAGATCCTCGGCATTCCCGTGCAGGCGACCGAGCAATATCCGAAGGGGATCGGCCCAACCGTTCCCGAGTTGATCGACCGCTTGCCGAACCGTCCCGAAAAGTTGACTTTCAGTTGCTGTGGTTTGCCGGAGGTTGCGGAACAATTCCGCTCGCGCGGCGTGCACAAAATATTGCTCGCAGGCATCGAAGCTCATGTGTGTGTGCAGCAAACTGCCCTGGATCTGCTTGCACAGGGTTTCCGAGTTTACGTTGCAGCCGACGCAGTCGCGAGCCGCAAGGACCTGGATCGCGATCTCGGCTTGCGACGTGTGGAGCGTGCCGGCGCAGTGCTCACCACGACCGAGTCTGCGCTATTCGAGTGGACCGAGCGGGCAGGAACACCTGAGTTCAAACTGATCAGCAAGCTGGTAATAAGCACCGACAGCGAGGTACTGGCCCGGCGTGGTTGAGGATCTTGAATCGGCCCACGCGCGTGTTGGCTGATTGCCACACAACTACCGCTGGCTACGCCTTCTGCAAGGCCCGCGCGCGGAACAGGAAATCCACGATGCTCCCCTCGTGCGGCTGCAGCCAGTTGAGTTGAATGGTTGGCAAGGGGCCCAGGTTCAGTCGGTCAATGTGATTGGCGTCGGTGTAGGCGCGCTGCATCTGAGGGTTTTCGCTGATCAGGCTGCAGACGAGCGTCGGACCGATCGATTCGAGCATTTTGTCTTGCGGGCATTTCACGACGGTCGCAAAGGGGAACATGTATTCCTTCTTGGCAATGGCCGCGTCCGACGACTCGCAGTGGACAACCGTCGGGCGGAGATAAGCACAGCGCTCTTTCTGTTCGAGGCGGTTGCCGTTGCGATATTTGGCGGTGACCTCTTCCACGCCTTTTTCTTTAATCTCCTGCTCAATCAGTGCGTTCACCTGAACGGCTTGTTCGGGCACTGTGAATGCGGCGAGTTCGGCGGTCGGGTCTTCCGGCGAGTTCACTTCCACGGGGCCAAGCCGTCTTGCCATCGCGTCGGCGATTTCGTGCGTGTGGCGCGACGCCCAGATGCCGGAGCAGTTGATGCAGCCGCGGCCGCTGTTCAGCAACACGCTGTTAACCATCAAGTTGAGGTACTGTTCCCATCTGTCCACGCAGTCGTCGCCGATCACAATCTTGCTGAATCCCGGCCCGTGGGCCTGCACGCGCGGGTTGCCCTTGTAGCGCTCGACGGTCGGCGTGCCGCCAAAGATCAAGCTGCGCGGGCAGTGAGCCAGCACGGCGGCACCGATGTCGCCAAGTCCGGGATAGATCGAGATTGCCTGGCGTGGGATGCCCGCTGCGAAGAACGCCTCGGCCATGCGATACGGCGTCCACGGTTCTTGCGGTCCGGGCTTGAGCACGAGGCCGATTTGCATCGGAATCACAGGCAGCCACAGCGTGTGTACACCGGGCGAGTTCGACGGCAATACCATGCCGAGCACTGGCGTCTGGGCCTGGTAGCTCACGATCACGCCGCGGTGTTCCATGCCGTAGCCCTGCGACAGAATGTTCAGATCGAGTCCGCGGGTCAGCGCGTCGAGCATTTTGTCCATGTTGGTGAGCACGAATTGGTTCTTCTTCATGTTCGCCTTGCACATGTGCTCGGGTAGGCCCGTGGTTGCCGACTGTTGCCTCGCGAATTGATCGGGCGATTGCGTGCCGTCGCCCATCGGAAGTGTCCCTTCGAGATACAGGTCCGCCGCCTTCTTGATCCGTGCGATCAGTTCGGTACACGGAATTTCTCGCAGGGCTTCGCGAGCCCGCTGCGCTTGCCGCATGTCTCGCTCGATCAGCCCGCCGTTCGCGCGGCTCACCTTGGCCAGTACCTCGCCCGTGTCAAAGTGCACGACCGTGTCGGTCTCAAGGCTTGTGTACGGTTGGCCCCAACGCAGGATCGGAATGTTCAGCACGGTTGCTCTCCAGTTCTGAAATCTCAGATTTGAAATCTCAGATTTGAAATCGAGAATTCGGGGTTAGTAAACACCCACCGTGGTCATGGCAGCAAATTCGTGGAACGGCCGCACGCCGCTGACGCCGTCCCACGGGTATTTTTCGTAAGGCGGTTCGCGTTCGCCCTCGTCGCGTTCCAGGAAGCCCGGTACGAAAAACTCTTTGGTCAACGTCGTCAATTTCACGCGACCGGTTTGGCCGTACTCAACCGGCTTGTTCGGGTCCTTGAACTCGACCACTTCGGTGACTGCGCGCGGTTGCGGGGCGTAGTAAGTGATTTTGTAGCCATCGGCGGCCGTGACCGGTTTCGAGCACGCCAGGCCCATGAGTGTATTGCCGTAAGTCGGGGTCATGTAGATGCCGCTCTGTTCGGGCGGGCCGCCGAGCAATTCTTCCACGGCGAATCGCGTCCATTGCGGAGTGAATTCGGTTCCGCCGGAGAATATGCCCGTGATGCCCGTCTGTTTCACGCTCGACCCGCGTTTTTCCAGCGCGTTGGCGAGTGCCTCGAACAATTTCGGAGTCGTGAACATGCACTTGATGTCGTGGCCGGCGCCGAGGATCGTAATCGCCTGGTCGATCACGTGCTGCTTGTACGCCTCGAGGTGTTCCATCCATCCCTTGTTGATCAGTTTGATGACCCAGCGGGGATCGAGATCGACGCAGAAGCAGACGCCGCCGCGAAATTGGCAGAGGTGTTCGACCGCAAGCCGAAGCCTGCGCGGACCGGACGGACCAAGCATGAGCCAGTTGGAGCCTTTGGGGAAGTATTTGTCGGGCAGCGTGTGGCTGAAAAGTTCGTAGTCGGTGCGAAAGTCATCGCACGCGACGCGGCTCTTTGGTATGCCTGTCGTGCCGCCGGTCTCGAACACGTAGACCGGTTTGTTCGCGAACGCCTTCGGCACCCAACGACGCACCGGGCCGCCGCGCAGCCACTCGTCCTCGAACAGTCCGAGTTTTTTGAGATCATCAAAGCCCTGAATTTCTTTGCGCGGGTCGAACTTGAGCTTTGTAGCAAATTCGAGCCAGAAAGGCGTTCCGGTTTCCGGACTGAAATGCCACTCGACAATTTCACGCACCTGAGCGTCCAATTGTGTGCGGGCAGACCTTATTTTTGTTGGGTCCACGGGGCTTGTTTGCTGGCTCACGGTTGTTGCTACTCCTCGGTGGGATCAAGCTCGCGGCGGGTACCACTTAGTTTTCGCAAATGCGCGACATCAAAAAATACACTCCCGTTGGCGGAGACACAACATTAGCTGACTGTTTGCAGCCATTGTTGCACGCGTGCAACCACTTCACTTCGCGTACTGCTGTAGAAATGATCCGCGTTCGGAATCACGGTTACTTGCATCTTTCCATGAGCAGCCGCAATGGGAGCGAGTAACTCGGGCAGTCCGCGAAATGCCATGTTGCTCTCAAGCTCGAGACTGCCAAACGTAACGAAAGTTGGACGGGGTACGCGAGCGATGAACTTCAGAAAGTTGTAGCGCTCCTCAATGCCGTACTTCTCAACATACCCACCTGCCGTCACGACAAACGGCAGGGGGATCGTCACATCCAACAGCGTGCCCTGTTGACCGGCTCGCACGTGCTGTTCGGCCAGTGTGAAAGCTTGCAAGAATTCAGCCCCCTGGGAACTTGCTGCGAAGTGCGAATACGAAAGTCGCGGTGGGGAAAGGGCTATCAGGCACGCAACGGAAGCGTGGGTCTCCTGGGCCAGGGCGTAAATGCACTTGACCGCGCCGAGACTGTGCCCGACGAGCCCGATACGGCAGAAACCGCGGACTCCGAGCAGTTCGGTCCAGGCGGCCAAATCGTGCCGGCAATCGTCTACGACCTCATAGGCCGCGCCTTGCCGGCGTCCGCCCTGCGACGTCGCCGCGGTGCTCATCAAGTCATGGCCGCGCGTGTTCACGCGCAACACAGAAATGCCCAATTCCAAAAACCACGCCGACACCGTGTCGAACAGTGCCGAACTGTAGAAACTGCCGCCGGTGCCGTGTACGCAAAGAATTGCATCGACCGCTTGCGGGCCGGCGGCCTTTTTGGGGGACGTTTGCTGCGACCCGTCCAGTCGCACACCGTCACGAGTTGTCACTTGCACGAGATCGACGATCAATGGACCAGCTCCCGCCGGCCTGCCTCAGCGGTAGTGAACCAAAGCGATGAGTAACCGCGAGGAATTCGTGTGGTGGCCAGCCTCTTCTTTATAGCCAGGCACGAGTCCATTGAGAATGACGGTTCCTTTGCCCACCCGGCCGGCGGCTACGATAGGTTTCCCTGTTTTTTGCTCCACGACCAATTGCTTGCCCGCGGAACCGAGTTTGAGCTGAACATGGTCGGAACACTCGTGATCAAATTTGGTCCCCTTGCTGAACCCGCGAAGTGAAGTGGAAAGTTGAACCGTGCGGCCTCCGGCGATCCGATCACCGGTTCCAATCTCCGCAAACAGTCGCGGATGCCATCGGATTCCAGCAGCGTCGCGCGTGAGAATCAACCGGCCACCCCGTTCGACCCAAGCCCGCAGAGCTTGTGAGTTTTCAATCGAGAGATCGGAAAGGTCCGCGAGCTGGGGCAAAATCAACACGTCAATGACAGCCAGGTGATTCGGCCGCAGATGAAAAACCAATACCGGCGATATGCCACTTTCGCTTTGGAGAGTTTCCAGAATGCTGTTGGCACCGACGCCATTGAAATACACACCGACTCGCAGCCCGGATCCAGACGGCTGTGGAGGCTGTTCGCGCCGCTGATTTTCGGCAAACTCAGAGCTGGCACACGGTTCGAGGATCGGACCACGAACGACTGATGCAACTCTCAAACTTTTTCCGGCCAAAACTCGAATCACAGGCCTGACCGCAGTCTTGGAGGCCGTGAATGTGAGCGTCTCGGTACGATCGTTCTTGAACGTCACGCGGCGTGGTTCGTCGAGCCGTTTACCTTGAAGATCTTCCATGCAAATGTCGGCAACAATGGTCGAATCACCTTCCGGCGCGGACTTGGCGGGTTTGATTTTCACCGATGCCGAGCGGCCTGCTTCCACCACAAACGGTCCGTAACGTCGGGCCACGATCTCTTTCGATACCAGAAACTCAAACCGATGGGTTCCGATCGCCGGCGCCGTTGGCTGGCGAGTGGCCCCGGCTGCGAGTGCGGTGAGTTGCTGGCTGATGTCATCGGCATCGAGGCTGAAGAGCACAAACCCGTCGGCGCCCAATTCGCGCGCAATGCGAACTTGCTCCACCAGATCGCCCGCTGTGGCTAATTGCCAGTTTCCGATACCCGCCACCAGCGGCAGCCGACCGCGGACATAGGACAGGTCTCGCTCCAGCTCTTCGCGAAAGTCGTCGCTGTCACGGAAGTAGGTCATCGGTACTACGAAGTCGATCAATCCCTCGCGCGCCCAGCGAGCCCAGTCTTGCTTGAGAAAGGCGCGATGAAAGTCCAGACTCGGAATCGTCTTCATGCCGCGTCGCACAGCGGCCGACACTAACACTTCCGGCCGGTGCCTCTTTACCCCGGAGTGGATCTTGCGAACCGTGTTCGTTACGTTGTCGCGTTCCCAATCGTCGTAGCGTTGCTTGAGGCTGCCCGAGATCACGTCTGCCGGCCAATCTGCCACCGGTTTGCCCAGCGATTTTTCGAACTCACAGCGCGCGACGGCCCCAAACCGAAAGTCGAAACCGGGTGAAGAATCGGGATAGCGAATGTAATCGAGATGGTAGCCGTCCACGTCATATCGTTGCACGAGTTCCGCAGCTACTCGGGCTTCGAGGTCCTGGTTGCGTGGATCGGCGGGGTTCAGCCAATGAGTTTGAACACCTTTGGAATCACGCAACAGACGATCTTCGCGGACCAGTCGATCATAAAAGCTGTGCGCTGCCGATCCCGGCGGTCGGAACTTTGGCGAACTCAGGTGGTAGCTCACTTTCCACGCATGAAACTGCAGCCCGTTTCGATGTGCCGCATCGATGGCCTTGGCCAACTCGTCTTCACCCGAGTCGGTTGCCCATTGATCTTGAGGCAGCACCTTGCTCGGGTAAATCGCCTTGCCGCCCTGTGCCACGCGAACAAACACGGCGTTCAGCCCGTGGTTTTTTAGTTTCTTCATTTCGCCGTTCCAATCGCGCGGTTCGTCCGTGGTGATCCAGATGCCGCGCAATTCCTCACCGCGTGGGGCGACCTCATCGAATCGGCGGGCCTTGGACTTGTCTACCGGCTTGGCGGCGACCTTGGCCGGGCCAGAACTCTTACTCTTCTTGGCGGCTGGTGTCCCAGCCTTTTGCGAAGACTTCTTGGAGGTTGGTTGGAGTTTTGGCGACGAAGTCGGTGAGGCTACTGCGGCCAGAATTGGCAGCGAAAGAATTGTGGCCAATGTGACGCTTGCAATTCGATGCATGGCAAGACTTCCATTGCCTTGCCGGACAGGCTTCTTCGATTCTTATCCCGGCCAAAGACGAATCCGCTCGGCGATCTCTTGAGCGGACGAAACCAAAACGGGACGTTACCTGTAACTACGATTTTCGTCAAACGGCTTTGAGCACCAGTGCGGCATTCTGGCCGCCGAACCCGAAGGAATTGGATATGGCTGTCCGAACGCGCAAATCGCGGGCCGCGTTCGGAACATAGTCCAGATCGCAATGGGGGTCGGGCTTGTGCAAGTTAATGGTTGGCGGGACCAGGCCATCGCGCAACGTGAGTGCAGTGGCAGCAGCCTCGAGCGCACCGGCAGCGCCGATCAGGTGTCCCACCATCGACTTGATCGAGCTGCAGGGTATCTCGCGGGCCCGATCACCGAAGACTCGCTTCACGGCATTGGTTTCCATGAGGTCGTTCAGCTTGGTGCTGGTGCCGTGTGCGTTGATGTAGTCGATATCGTCTGGATCCACGTGTGCTTCGCGAAGCGCCGCGGTCATGGCCAACGCGGCTCCTTTGCCTTCCGGCTCCGGCTTGGTGATGCCGTAGGCATCGAACGAGCTGCCATAGCCCGTGATTTCCGCGTATGTCTGGGCGCCTCGCAGCCGGGCGTGCTCATAATCTTCCAACAGAAGTACGGCGGCGCCTTCGGCAAGCACGAATCCGTCTCGCTCGTGGTCGAACGGTCGGGAGATTTCTTCCGGGGCACGATTGCTTCGGCTGACGGCACCAAGGACGGTGTAGGCCACAAACAGGAGCGGGTCGATACGGCTATCGGCACCGCCGGCCAGCATGATGTCGGCATCGCCTCGGGCGATCAATCGAAACGCCTCGCCGACCGCTTGCGTGCCTGCCGCACAGGCGGTCACGATTGTGTTGTTTGGTCCTTGTGCGTTGTGAGCCAGTGAAATATGCGCTGCGACCATGTTCGGCAGTTGTCGCAATATCCAAAGCGGCTGCATTTCCGTTTGTTCGATCGTGGCAAACTTGGGCATCGAAAACGACCCGTTGGTCGCTTGGCTCACCGCGGACGAAAGTTCACCGAGATCGATCGGGACGATTCCGGTTCCCATGACCACGCCGAATCGCGTGGGGTCGATCGACGCATCTTCGTCGAGTTCGGAGTCTTGCATGGCCATCTTCGCGGCGGCAATGCCAAACTGCACATTGCGGCCCATTACCTTCAGGCTCTTGCGATTGCCGTTCAGATACGGTACCGGGTCCCAATCCTTGACCTCGCCGCCGACCTTGACCGTGTGACCGGAAGTGTCGAAGAGGCTGACGTTGGAAATCCCGGAATGCCCTTCGGTCGTCGAATTCCAAAAGGCACCGGTGCCGATCCCGTTCGGGGCCACAATGCCCATCCCTGTAATGACCACTCGACGCATAGTATTCAACTCCGACTGATCCGGTTCCAAGTGAGGGAGTCCTTCCCGGATTTGGCGGTTGCCGTTCAGTTGACGCGAAACCGAGGCCGTCTTGGCGAGAATCAGGTGGTGTGTTTCCCCAATGGGTCCTGATACTTCTCCGAATGCCGGCGTGCCGGGACTCGGTTGGGATTCTGGGAAATCGCGACGAAACACGTCTTCGATATGGCGAGCTAGCCTGAAAGGCGACGGATCGCTCTTCTCTCAGGCCGTCCGCACGTTGACGGACCCATCCGTAAGCTCCGCGGCTCGAACCGCCACGGTTTCCATCAACCCCAAAATCTAATGGGGCTTATCGGTTATTTCAAGGAATATCTTCCTACAATTCACAGATTTCCCAGTCTGCCTGTCGGCCATAGCCTCCAGACCGTTTCTAATTCATTTACCGATTGATGCCGGAAGAGATAGGGCGATAGGGTTGTGACTTTCATGGCGAAGGTAAGCGAAGTAAGGGGCGGCATTACCGTAAGATTGGTAAGTTGCATGTAAATCAATTCTCCCGGCTGTTCGGAAGCCTTTGTGACAGTCTGAGCAGTGAATGCCTCAATCGACGGGTCCAACTCACGTCAAACTATCTAACCTGCGATGCCACAAGCCCCGTTAGCAACCACATGGCGATATTCAGTAACCCAACTATGTTTGACCAACTGAACGGTGCTCGGCTCAACTCGATTTTCGGGTTCCCCGTCAGATAAATCATTGGTAACACAAAGATGAGGACAATGAAACTGAGTGCTGTAAGCTCACCACCAAACCACACCATGACCACTGCGGAGAGCGCCACGTCCTGAGCCAACAGGCCGATTGCGAACCAAAGGCTTTCCCCTAAACCCCAGACCGGTCTGCGTCGTCCCAGTCGCTCGCGCCAGCTCACTAGTATTGGCCCACCCAAACTGAGACCAAATGCAAGGTAGATGAGCAGCAATACCAAGAATTCGCCATTGATCTGTCTCGGCCAGTTATCGGCATAGGACAGCACACCAGCGGCCACGCCGAATCCTGCAATCAGCACGACCGATTCCACGATCGAAAATGTTCGACTTTCGGCCGGCTCCACGGGTTGAATGGCGTCGGCCTCGTGTGAATTGGTTGCCAAGGTAGCATTCTCCCGCGCTGAACCGGTAATTGCTGGATTGAGCAGAAAAACGGGTCCGACGTTTTCGTGCCTGGATTTCAGGGCAAATTGAGCAATCGGTCGCCACCTCGAACTGCGCACTTTCTTTTACTCGTGGTGCTTTAGCAAATCAAGAATTGTTTGGTTCATGCCCGAAGCTCATTGGTTTCCAGTGGTTGGACAAGATTTTTGCTGACCGCTTGACCGAGTGCATGGAGGTCTTTATCATCTCGCCCTGTCGTGTGGTGAAAGGGTTTGAGAAGATTCTGACAGGTTCGCAGTTAAGCCTTTCAATCCACTGCATCTGGACGCTGGGAATGGTCAGGACGATCGATTGACCATTGGAACGAAGACGCATGCGAGTGACGAGTTCTGCTCTCGTCGTGAACTGCGAAACAGGTCGAGAATCTAGAGGGGGGAAGAAAAGTCGTCGGCAGGGACGTCGCCATCGAATTTGGAAAACGCAAGGTCGCCGGTGGCCTCTCTCGAACGTTCGCTGCACCCAGCGTTACTCGGTTTCATTCCTAAGGACGATCTGAAGCCGTCGCGATTTTACCTGTGGCTCCACGGGACGGAGATTTGTTTTTTCGTCCCGGTTGTAACTATGGAAACGAACTGCACGAGAGTGCCTTGAACCAGGAATTCTCCGAGCGTTTTCAACGACTCGGTTTTCACGGAGGGTTGTACTAGCAAGCAAAGGATGGAGCGATGAAGTGTCCAAATTGCGTGCTTGGCGATCTTCAGTTTTTCATGCGGGGCGAGTTGAGGTTTTGCACGGACGAGAAGGGCAGACCATGTGGAACAGCAGACATTCAGACACGGCCCGATCAGGCCTGGATGATTTGCGATACCTGCAGTGCAAACTTCGGAGTGCAAGGCTGGCAGGCTGACGGGGCGGGTGAGGTCATCCTGAGCGATGCGGTGGAACCGATCGATGATGCTCAGATCGAATTTGAGTCCGAATCGCCGCCGCCGGGTGGGCAACTCTTTGAATAAGTCTTGAGTTCGCGATTTACCTTGCTTACTTGCCTCAATTCTCAGGCGCAACTCTCCCAAGTGGTTGACCGGCCAACAAGGTGCCGAGTAACATTACTCCAGCCAAGGACGCTCGTTCGGAACACCACGGAACTTAGCGAATGGGTTTCGTGACCCGAATTCACTCGCCGTCTGAATTCCTTGCTGGACATGATCATGAATCTACCTGATTGGTTAACGGTTGCCGGATTGCGTACAAAGTGGCGCGAGATGGTGATCCCGTCATGGGCAATCAGCGTGTTTGTACACGTCGTCGCATTGTTAGTGCTTTCGTTTCTCTTCATGGAACCACCTTCGTCGACCATTATTTCGGACATTGAAACCGAACTGGCAGAAATCCCGGAGCAGCCGAATCTCGATGAAATCCAGATCGATCCACTACCGCTGGAGCCTCCCCAGACGATGGATGTGCCCGCCCCAGAAGAGCCGACAGTGGCCTCAGCCGCTGTGCCCGACGCTCAAGTGGAAGCTGCGCCCAAGTCGCCCGTGGATATGCCGGCGATGGACAATCTGGCCGAGATGCTTTCCGGCCTCAATCCGTCGGGCAGTGCAGCCAAAGGGGCTGGCGGGTCGTTGAATTCTCGCGGGGCCGGAATGAAGGCCGTCATGGTCGGTCAGCAAGGTGGGACCAAGCAGACTGAGCAGGCGGTACATGCTGGACTCAATTGGCTGATGCGTCATCAGTTTCCAGACGGCCACTGGGGCATTCACGAAATGGCGTGCAAACAAGGTCGGTGCTCCGGCGCCGGCACCGCGAAGCACGACATGGCCGGAACCGCCTTCGGCTTGCTGCCGTTCTTGGCCGCCAATTACACGCACCAATCCGGACCGCACCAAAAACAGGTCGGTGCGGGCCTGCGATGGATGGTCGCGCATCAAGATCAACAGACTGGGAGTCTGGCAAAAGATTCCGGCAACAACATGTACGTTCATGGGCTGTCGTCGATCGTACTGGCCGAAGCGTTTGCTCTCACCGGCGATCGACAACTGGGCAAGGCGGCCCAGATGGCGATTCGTTTCATCGAGAGTGCCCAAACGCCGAGCCACGGGGGCTGGCGATATGCACCCAAATCGGAGACGGGCGACACGTCTGTCGTCGGCTGGCAGGTCATGGCATTGAAGAGCGCCCAAATGGGTGGGTTAGAAGTTCGGCCGCAGACGCTGGAAGGGGCCAAGAAATTTCTCAAGTCCGTGTCGAGCGGCAAACACGGCGGAACATTCGGCTATGCCGGGCCGGGTGCGACACCAGCAATGACCGCTGTCGGACTGCTCTGCCAGCAATACATGGGAGCCTTACGAACCGAAGAGGGCGTTCGGGAAGGCGTGGAGTATCTCAAGAGGAACCCGCCAAGCTTGAAGTATCGCAACGCCTACTACTGGTACTACGCGACGCAGGTAATGCACAACATGCAAGGGGCCGAGTGGGACCGCTGGAACCGCGAGATGCGAACCGTGTGGGTGGAAACTCAGGAACGCCAGAGTGGCAAGTGTGAGTTCGGGAGTTGGGATCCGGACAAGCCGACGAAAGACGTGGGCCACAGCGATGCGGGCGGTCGCACCATGATCACCAGCATCGGATTGCTGACGCTCGAAGTGTATTACCGCTACCTTCCCCTCTACAAAGTCATGGGCGGCGAGACCGAAATGGCCTCGACCAGCAAATAACGGGCTGCAAGTCGAATGGGAATCCAGCAAGGTCCCCGTTTGCACCTGCTGCCAGAGACAAATCCATGCTGCGAATTGGTTCCAAAGAGCGTTCGTCTTCCCATCGAATCGTTCCGGCTCGGGGGCGCGTGTGGCATTTAGTCGTGATGCTCGTCATGACCATGAGCCTGATGGCCGTTGCATGGTTTCTGGCGGAGCGGGCGAGTAACAAAGAAAGTGCTGTGCAAGACAAGAGCGGAACGTCCACTGTCTCGGCCAGTATGAAACCTGATGAACCAGTTGAAAGTCCGGAATCAAACGAATCCGTACACGCAGTTGAATTGAGCCGCCTGAGCGACTTTCAGGACCATACGCGAAGTTTTGAGCCGGAGCCTTACTACTATCTTCTCGATCTGGCTCGCAGGAATCCGGCCCGATGGATGGACGAACACGCTCGCCGCGATGTGACTTGGTCACATCTGCTGCGCGATCCCGACAAGTACCGAGGCCAGCTCATCTTTCTCAAGGGACGTCTGCGGCGGCTCATCGAAGACGATGCGGGCGAGAATGAATTTGGCATCGCCAAACGCTACGAAGGGTGGCTCTACACGGATGAAGGCGGCCAATTCCCGTATGCGGTCATCGCGAGCGAACCACCCACGGGCATGCCGCTTGGCTCCATCTACGAATGGGTGAGCGTGTCGGGCTATTTTCTGGGCTGGTATCGCTACACGACTCAAGAGGGCAAGCCACACGCCGCCCCGATCCTTCTGGCCTGCCGATTCCACTGGCACAAGCAACCGCCATCGCGTCCGGACCTGGGCCTCGGTTTTGCCGGTGGGCTATTGATCGCGAGTGCCGTTGGAGCAGCATTTCTCGTGTTCATATTCCTGGCTCTGCGAAAAAGTCCATCACGACACGCGACCGCTTCCACGGATTCCGGCGATTCGTTCATCTTCGAGGAATTGCCGGCTGAACCGAGTAAGTCGAGCGTCGAGGATCGACATTAGGGAATCACGAAGAAAGGCACACTCGCCTGATGAACGATCTTCCCCCTCACTCGTTCGCCGGGGCCGGTGCGGCGAGCGGGTCGGTGAAATTGATCTTCTTGATTCCAGCGCGCTGCACGGCGTTTGTAACGCGAATCACGAAGAAATAAAGCAGGCGACGATCGCCGTCGATTTCGACTTCGGCGTCCGATGCCTTGCCGCCCGGGCCAACCACGGAATCCTTCAACACCTGAGTTAGCGCGGCTGGGTTCTCGCCGATTTCGTTCTCGCCGACGATGATACCAATCAGGGCACCATCGTCAGTCGAACGCAGCTTGATTTTCACTTTTTCGGTTAATTCAATGTCGTCGGATTTCGGCTTAGCGCCGGCGGCGACGGGCGGCATGTTCACGCCGATCTCGCCCTCGACCGGTACAATTTTGAACGAAAACAAAAAGAACACCAGAAGCTGAAAGACAACGTCGATCATCGGCGTCATCTGCAGCTCAACTTTGGTGTCACTGGCGCGTGGTCGGATCTTCATAGTTCTAGGTCGGTTTCAAATTGGCACGCAACGAAAACCTGATGAATCCCGCCTCGCGACAAGCCCGAATCAGGTCCTGCACGGCCCCGTACGGCACTCGCTCGTCGCCGCGAATGATCACGGTGGCCTCCAGTCCCTCTGCTCCCGATTTCCCAACCTTCTGCATAGCCAATTTGATCAACGTCGCTTCACGCTTCAGGTAGGCATTGATCTTGGCCATGTCGTTTGGGTTTTGGATGACGAAAACCTCGCCGATCAGTATCAGCTTGCCGTCCTTGTTGACGTTCAGGAACAACGGCTCGATCTTGGGCTTATCCACCGGCCGGGCCATTTCGGCGACCGGCAGGTGGATCTGCTCGTTGGTCAGGTCATTGTTGAAGTTGATGACGAACATGAAGAAGCTGATGAGCTGAAAGGTCATGTCGATCATGGGCGTCATGTCCATTTCGCTCACATTGTTGGCTGCTTTTTTGATCTTCATCGCTGCAAACCTCGAAGTCGCCCCTCACCCCAACCCTCTCCCCGTAGTACCGGGGAGAGGGAGTAGTTTTTTCCCAGCGTTCGTAGCTCTTTTCGAAGTTGTGTAGATACCAATGCCTCTCCCTCGCCCCTCCGGGGGCGACGTATCTAAATCAAATCCTCTCTTCTCCCTCTCCCCTCCGGGGGAGAGGGCCGGGGTGAGGGGTGAGTTCTTCAGTAGCATTTCACGATGCCGGGACAGCCTGAGCTGTCGGTGCCGCACCCTCCGCCGGACGACGGACGGCGACGGCTTTGAACGGCTGCATCAGTTGCTCGCTCTGCGTGCCGACTTCCAGGGTCAACTGAGCGATTCGGTTCTTGAATACGGTGAAGAAAATAATGGCCGGTATCGCTTGCAACAGGCCAAGGACCGTGGTCACGAGCGCCTGCGACACACCCTGAGCCAGCATGCTCGGCTTGGGTGCGACGTCGCTGGAACCGATGACCATGAACGCGGCGACCATTCCCCACACCGTGCCGAGCAGTCCGACGAGCGTCGCGATATTGCCGATCAGGGCCAGGTAGCTCAACCGGTGTTCATGTTTCATGCTCTCTTCTTCGCCCAGTTCCTCCATGGCGGCGATCGCCTCTTGGTATCCCACGGAGAGTCTTTGCAGCCCGGCTGCCACCAACCGCCCCACGAACGATTCTTCTTTCTTCGCCAGCTCAAATGCCTCTTTGAACTTTTTGTCCTTCACCTGGCCTTCGAAAGTTCTGGTGAATTCTTCGGGCAAGAACAGGCGGCGACGCGTCGCCAGAAAATTCGTACAGATCAGAGCCACCACGGCGATCGAGATTCCCAACTGGGGGAAGAAGAAAATGCCTTCCGCGTCATAGACCCATCGGATGAAGCTTTTCTTGAGGGCCGGGGCTGCCGCCGCCGCATCGCCTTCTTCCTGGGCCAGTGCTACGCCGACGAACATCGAACTCATGAAAATGGCCAGGAGCAACAGCGAGCAGCGCACCGCGTGTACTGATCGAGAGGAAAGAAGCACTGCGACAAATCGACCCATGGGAATCTCCGTGGTGCAAAAAGTTCAGGGCGTTGTCGATTCCAGTTTGTTACGGGTTGGCCGCCGGTGCCGCGGGGGGAGAGGCTGCCGCTTTTGCGGCAGGTGGCGGTCCGGTTGGATCCAATTCTTTCAAAAGTCTTTCATATTTTCCGCGCATCTCCGGTCCACCCACGGCCGGGCTCAGGGTCATTGTGGATCGGAGCACCTTGATGGCGTCGTCTTTCTTGCCGGTCCTGGTCAGACAGAATGCCACGCCATAGCGCGCCTCGAAGTACTCCGCCGGCCGCGGCGACATGTTTTGCAACTTCCTACCCGTCTGGTCCCAATGTTTGGCCGCATCGGCAAATTTGGCGGAGTTCGTCCCGCCCCAATCTTGCAGGATTCGGCCCTTTTCCATGACGGCCGCGAGCAGTCGATCATTGTCTTTGAGAAGCGTGTCCACTTCCACCAGCGCTGGCTCAAATTTCTTGACCAACCGCAACGACGTAGCACGTCGAAGTCGGACCCGGTTCAGCTCGCTTTGACCGCCCTTGACTTGGGCGAACGACGGGTCAGTCTTGGCAAATTGAATCATACGATCGAATGTATCGCCAGCCTTTTCGTAGTTGCCTAGCGCGAAGTAACTTTCGGCCAGGTATTGCAGAGAATTGAAGTTTTGTTGTTGTCGCGCGCCGAGCCGTTCCAGAAAAGTCTCATAGGACTTTCGAACCGATTCGGCCTCGGCATTTCGGCCGGCGGCCTGGTGTTGGCGAAGTTGCTGTTCCAAACCGCGGCCCAACCCGACCAGAACTTGGGTGATCCGCGTCGTGTCCACGCCGCCTTGTTTCTCGAGATCGCTCATCAAGGCCTCCGCCTTGGCCAGGTCGCCTTGAGCGATCACCGATTCCATCGCTGCGACCAGAATACGGACTGAAAGCGAAGCCAGGTCTTTGCGATCCTCAGATTGGATGAGAGGCAGGAGCAGTTCCAGCAGAGGCGTGGCCTCCGCGGCGTCACCCATTTTCAGTGCGATTTCCCCGAGAATTAGCTGCGTTTCCACCTGCAAGAGCGGAATTGCGGTTCCCGGTTGACTGGATTGCTTCTGAATCGCAATGCTGTTTTCCAGAGTCGACTTAGCCTTTTGTAGCCACTGGCCCATCGCTGCGGCGTCGCGTTCCGATTCCGGCTTACCCAACTCGGTAAGATAAGCGTTCCAATAGGATTGACCGGCCTTTGACTGCCCTTCGGCAAAAAGCGGGCTGCCTTCCACAATTCGTTCGTAGACCTCAGCCGCCGCCAGGAACTCGCGGCGGTACATGAGAATTCCACCCGTCGAGCGCCGCGCGACTTGGGCCTGCGAGTGCTGGGGCCAGCGGTCTTCGAGGAATTTGGCCATGCTCGCGAGCTTGACCATTTCGGCTTGTTTCTCCGCGTTCGTTTTTGCGGCTGCGTACGACGAACTGTAGGCGACCAGGGCCATGGCTGCACAATCGGGTGCCCAACGAGATTGGGGCTTCGATCGTGCGAGACCCTCGGCGGTCGCGGCAGCTTTGGCATTATTGCCCGCTCGGAATAGTGCATAGCTCAATCGGTATGCCGTCGCCTCGCGCTCGTCTTCATCGGTCTTTTCGGTGGCCAGGGCCAGTGCCTGCTCGTAGGCCGTCACGGCCTCGTCGTACTTCGGCGGGTCCTTTGCCAACGCGGCGTCGCCGATGAACTGCCCTTCGTCAAAGCTGGCGATCTTTCCGCCGGCGGCACTCACTTCACCTGCATACTGCGTTCGAAGCTTGAACGCTTCATCTTGGTAGGGCGAGCGGAATTTGCCGACTTCGTTGTTGAGAATTTGTAGGACGCGCGCAAATGCACCGCGGCGCTCGCCCGACCCGGCAGCCATTTTCAATCCCAGCCCGATATTGGCCTTGGCCAATTCGAGCTGAATGCCCAGGCCATGCGGAGTACGTCGCTTGTCTTGATTCCCGATCAGCCACTGCTGAGCCTCCGGAATCACGTCGCTGTGCTTGAGCTGCTTGTTCAGTACACTCAAGCGGAACACCTCGGCCTGTACGAACAAGGCGGCTTGTTCTTTCGGAAGTTGCTGACCCTTAGGCGGTTCGTTGACGATGACCTCATCGTAAACCATCAGTGCCTGGCGCAAATCCCCTTGTTCTTCCAGTGCCCGTCCGTGCCAGAGATGAGCAACAAGACCGGCAAACGCCCCGCGATATTCCTGAAATAGTGTGTCGAAACTCTCGGCCGACCGGTTCAAGTAGTCCGTGCGCGGCTTCTTGTCGGCAGCGGCCGCTGCGTCATACGTTCGACCGATGAAGAACTCAGAAATGGCCAGATTGAGTCGGGCCAAAATGTATGCGGCCTCAACCCGTGGATCTTTCTCTTCTTTCTTTTGGATCGTCTTTGGTTTCGGCCGCGGCTTTTTTGTGATCGTCGGTTTCGGCGTCGGTTTGGTTTTGGCCTTCGGGTCCGGCTTCGTTTTTGAATCCGGCTCCTGTTTGGCTGGCGGTTCGTTTTTCGGTGCTGGCGCCGGCTGCTCGGCGCCTTTTAACTCCTCGCGATACTTGGTGATTGCCGTGGTAAGGCTCTTTTGAGCATTTTCGAGCGTCTTGCGAGCGTCCGCGCGAAGCTGTCCCTTGCGTGAAGCGTCCTTTTCCGACTCCGCCTTCGCGAGCGCCTGTTGCCCCTGTTTCAGATAAACCGCGGCCAATTCCGCCAGGGCATCATTGGCCGAATCGGAATCCTGGTGGTCCTCCAGAAACTTGCCCAGAATCTTCGCGGCTTCTTCGAGTAATTTGCGTTCGGTCTCCGAGTCGGATTCCTCGGACTGCATCACGAGCGTCTTGCCGATTTCGTAATCCAGTCCCTCCATGACTTCTTCCGGTATATCCTCGCGCTGCTGAAGGAGCTTGAGATACTCCAGGGCCATATCGGCCAAGCCGTTTTCCTGAAGCTTGTGGACAAAGTCCAGATGGCGTTCGTCGGCCCGGGTCGTTCGACCGGAAATCTCACCGAGTGCAATCAGGCTCGCCGAGACAATGCCGGCGACCGACACTCGTAGCCAGGGCCGAGTTATGAAATGCCAGGACCGAGCAACCTCGCTTGTTGCGCGCTCCCGGTTAGCTGGTCTATGTGACACAAACTCCCCTATTCAGGCTGGTTGCAGTGAGATTGCAGGTGGAATCCGTCCCGTATAGGTGCTCCTGCGGCGCAGCAAAATACCAATTGTCTGTTCATTAGGCCAGTACCGCGCGCGTAGAACAATCAATCCTCTTGCCTTATTCGCATCATATGTGCATGGTAGTAGGTGACGATTTTCCCTGCTCGCCAGCGGGAAAAAAGGAGGATTGCAATGAATCAGATTCGTTCTTGGAAGGGGCTGGTTTTTCTAGCCGGAATTCTATTCTGCGCTTCCCAAATCGCCGTTGCCGACGGCAAGGGCCGTGGCGGCGGTGGGGGTGGTGGCGGCGGTGGCAAGGGTGGAGGTGGCGGTGGGCGAGGCATGAGCAGTGGCGGAGGGGGTGGCCGATCGTCCGGCGGCGGCATGAGTGGACGTTCTCTGTCGGGTGGTGGCAGCAGCCGCAGTCTGGGCGGATCAGGCTCAGGGGGTTCTGATAGAAGTTCAGGTGCTTCATATTTTCAGGCAAAGCCAAGTGGCGGCGGTGGCGGCTCGTCCGGTTCGCTTGGCGGTACTGATTCCAAACGCGGGCAGGGTTCCACGACGATTCGTTCTGTCGATGCATTTCGCGGTACCGAGGGAATCAAATCCGGTAAAGGCCCGGAGATGTCGGGCAAGAAACTTCACGGCACCGATGGGAGCTTCTCTCCTTCCGGCAATACCGTTCGCTCCGGACAACCAAGTTCATCGACGAACGCCGCAGGATCAGCCGCCAATTCTTCTTCGAAGAAGCTAAGAGATATTTCAGGTCCTGGCGGATCATTGCCCTCAAGCAGCGTGCATAGCTCGAATGCGGCAGGCACCACGTTTTTTGACAAGCATGGCAAGGGTAAAGGGAACGGCAAGGACAATGCCGGCGGAAACAACTCGCTTGCGACCACCGGGAGTGGCACAAACACCGCACTTTCAACCACAGCGGACACGAGCGGCAAGGGTCGCGAGGCCAGAAGTCACTCCAGCTCGTTGCTCCCACCTCGCCATCTGAGTGAGTACGAAGAAACGCACCGAGTTGGCGCTGATTCGTTTCTTCACGATCACCAGAGCGACACGTTTTTGCACAAGCACAGCTCGACCAAACTACACGATCACGATACCGGCGAACTGTTCAAAGTTCGTTCGGACGGAGATTCGCTGAAGAGTCTCGGTCGCCATGGGGGGTTCGGAGGTGGACATCACGGTGGGCATCATGGGCACCATGATTCGTCGTTCTTCCTGGCAGTCGGAGCACCGTTTTTCTCCTTCGGCTACTACAACGGCTACTATCCAAATTGGTACTGGCCAGGCCCGTATTACGGTTACGGATATGGTTACCCCTACGGTGGCCTTTCAGTCGGAGTCGGTTCAGGCTATTTCGGTTTGTCGGTGGGTGCCGCCTACGTTGATCCTTGGCCGTATTACTACTACAACCCGGCATGCGTGGTATATTCGACTCCGCCAACCTACATTGTCGAAGAGCCCGGGTACGCTGCCGCGCCGCCACCCCCGCGTGCACTAAGCGAACCTGTGATCGCCGATGATACCGGTCCGTTGCTCGCGCCGGCAAACCCTCCCACGCCGAATCCCGCGACAACTACTCGGCAACCAACCTCAGCGACTACGCCACCGGCCATGCCCGAGCCCGATCCAGCAGCCCAATCGCGGGCGGCCGACTTCGCGCGGCAGGGTGAAGCTGCCTTCAAGGGCCGTGATTACAAGGAAGCGGTTCGGCACTGGCGACATGCCCTACTCGATGATCCGAGCAGCGGCACGTTGGTCCTGATGCTCGCTCAGGCCCACTTCGCCGTCGGCGAATACGCGCAGGGTGCCGGAGCCGTGCAAATGGGAATGCGAATGCTTCCGAAAGAAAAATGGGGCGTCGTGGTGAGCAACTTCCGAGACCTGTACTCTAACACGCAAGACTACGTGGACCAGGTGAAGGAACTCGAAAAGGCCGTGAAGGACAAGTCAAAGGATCCCGCACTCCGGTTCCTGGTCGGCTACCACTATCTCTACCTGAATTACCCGGCCGAAGCGTTGCGGGAATTCAAGTCGCTGGATGAGGAGGCAAAGAACGACCAGGCCATGAAGGAGCTTGTCAAAGTTGCGGAGGAAGAACTTAAGAAGAAGGCCGGCGGTTCCGATTCGCCGCCGGCCGCCGAGGTGCCGAAGAAACCCGATGGACAGTAATCCCACGCGTTTTCAGCGCTGGGCCGATTTGCTCGCTCTCAATCGCACCGTCGCCGTCGTTCTGGCGACGGTGCTTTTTTTCGGCCTCGGTGAGCAGCTCTGGGAATCCTTCATGCCCGTCTATCTGGAGGCCCAGACCAAAGAGTTCGTCGAACAGGCTGAGGCGGCGGCCGGCGGAGAATTCTCACCTGCCCCCGACGATTCACTCGCTACTCACGCCCCATCACCCAACACTGGCAGCCTGAGTCTCCAAGCCCTGGTGATCATCGGGCTCTATGCATTTCTGCGCAATCTCTTTGAAGGGATCTGTTATATCGGCGGTGGACAAATCACGGCGCGGCTCGGCGACCGCGGCTCATTGATTCTGTTCGCGCTGCTTACCCTCGCCGGCTATACGATGTTTCTGGCCTGCTCCTCCTCGCTGATGACTATCGTGGCCGCACTGCTCATTCTCGGCTGGGAACCGCTCTCGGTGCCCGTGACTTTTACGACGGTTGGTTCGAGCGTCGAACCGGCTCGCCAGGGGATGGCATTCGCCATTCAATCGATCCAGAAACGGCTTCCCAAAGTGATCGGGCCGCTCCTTGCCGGTTCGGTGATTACGTACTTTCAGGTTCGCAGGGGCAGTGCCGAGCTAGGCCGGATCGCCGGCATGCAACTGCTCGTTGCCGTCGCGCTCGCACTGGGAATAATCTCGCTGATCATTCAATTTTGCTGGATGCCACATCGCAAGACCGAACCGCACGACTCCGATTCCTGGCCAATTGTCCGCAGTTTTCACCCGACGCTTCGCCGATTGCTCATCGCTGATATCCTCACGCGCTGGTGTGACTGGTTGGTCCGCGAATTCGTCGTGGTCTACGTACTTCTCACTCTCGGACAAACCGACGCCTATTACGGCCTGATCCTCGTTCCGCTCCAGCACCTTACGGCTCTGGCCACATACTTGCCGATCGGCGGCATGACGCGCCGCGTGGGCCTGCAGCCTTTTATTGGGTTGACCTTCATCTGCTTTGCCCTGTTCCCACTCAGCCTCGCGTGGTCGCCGAGCGGCTGGGGCCTGACGATCGCATTCATCATCTACGGCCTTCGCGAGATCGGCGAACCGGCCCGAAAGGCACTCATCACGTCGCTCATGCCCGAGCCTGTCCGCGCTCGCGGCGTCGGCCTTTACTGGGGTTTGCGCAGTTTCGCCATCTGCGGCTCCTCGCTCGTTGGGGCCTGGCTTTTGTACAGTTTCGGTCCGCAAGCGTTGTTCTACGTGGCTTTCGCATTTGGCTGCCTCGGCGCCGGCGTGTTTTACCTTTTCGTGAGCCGCACGGAAGTCCGCGCCTCTTGATGCCGCGGCCATAGTCACGTACCTTGCGACCAGCTCAAATGGGGTGCTTGTGCTCTATCGATCCATTAGTTTGATCGGCCTGCTCGTGATGATCGGCCTGGCGTGGCTTTGCTCGACGGATCGACGTCGCGTGCCGTGGGGGCTCGTGGTCAAGGGGACTCTGTTGCAACTCGTGTTTGCCTGGCTAATCCTGAAGACCGCCGGCGGGCAGCGAGTTTTTGATGCGGCAGGCTCCGCCGTGCAATTCGTAATCGATGCAGGTCAACAAGGAACGCAGTTTGTTTTCGGAGCACTGGCAGACCGCGAACTCTTCGGCCGAGCGATGGGCGACTCCGACAGATATGGTTTCGTATTCTTCGTGCAGGTCACCGGGACCATCATTCTGGTCTCGGCCTTGATGTCTGCCCTCTACTACATCGGTGTAATGCAGTGGGTGGTTTGGGCGATGGCCAAAGTGATGCAGGTCGTGATGGGAACGAGCGGTTCCGAGTCGCTGGCCGCGGCGGCGAACGTTTTTGTCGGCCAGACTGAGGCACCCCTGGTGATCAAACCGTACCTCGAACGCATGACGCAATCGGAGATCATGGCCCTGATGACCGGCGGCATGGCCACGATCGCTGGCGGAGTCATGGCGGCCTACGTAGGTTTTCTCACTCAAGCCGGATTCGCCGATTCGGCCGGTCACCTGCTGGCGGCGAGCGTCATGTCGGCGCCCGCATCGCTCGTCATGGCCAAGATCATGGTGCCCGAAACGGCCGAGTCCGAGACGCGTGGAAAAGTTCGAGTGCGACTGGAACGCGAAGGGTCCAATTTTCTCGACGCCATCTGTATCGGTGCTTCCGACGGATTGAAACTCTCGCTAAACGTCATGGCCATGCTCATCGCATTCATCGCCCTTGTTTATTTGTTGAATGCAGCTCTCGGATTGCTTGGTTCCTCGCTGGTGGCATTGATCCGCACGGACCCGAACGATACGTGGTGGCTCTGGGCCGAGCTGGAGCACTTGTCATTCGATCGGGTTTTGGGCTGGTTGTGTTATCCGCTGGCTGTAGCGATGGGCGTTCCGCTGGACGATGCTGCGGAAGTTGGTGCGTTGTTGGGCAAGCGAACAATTGTGAACGAATTCGTGGCCTACGTGGATTTGGCCGAGTTGCTACGGTCAGGGTCGCTTTCGTCGCCGCGTTCGTCGGTGATTGCCACCTATGCACTGTGCGGCTTTGCCAATTTTTCCTCGATCGCCATTCAGATCGGCGGTATCGGCAGTCTGGCCCCATCCCGCCGCTCCGATCTCGCCCGATTCGGAATCCGCGCCATGATCGGCGGCACACTGGCTTCGTTCATGACCGCCAACATCGCCGGGGCACTACTCTGAGCCCTTTTCGATTTCGAGAAGGAGAATCCCAAAACGGTCCAAAGCTACGGGCCGGGACTTGGCGAACAACTCTTGCTGGCCCGGCGTCTTTGCGAGGCCGGCACGGGCTTTGTCACCATTCAATACGGCGGCTGGGACATGCACGGAAATATTGCCAATGCCCTGAAGCAGCGTTGCCCACAACTGGACCACGCCGTGGCGGCATTTGTCCGCGATGTTCATTCCCGCGGAATGTCCGAAAACATTTTGCTCGTGATCACCGGCGAATTCGGCCGCACGCCGCGCGTGAACAAGCACGCCGGCCGCGACCACTGGTCAAACCTGGGCACACTGGCCCTGGCGGGCGGCGGACTGAAAATGGGTCAGATCGTCGGCGAATCGACCGCCAACGTCGAGCGGCCCAAGAGCACACCGATCACGCCGCAAGATTTGATGGCCACCGTGTTCCACGTGTTGGGCCTCGATCCAAACCTGCACTACTACAATCATGCGGGCCGGCCCACACCCATGATCGAAAGCGGCAAGTTGATTTCCGAATTGTTGTAGCCGCCTCGCGATCCGTTCGCCGAAGAAACTCACCTTTCCAAGCCGTTGGCATGAAAAGAATGATTGTAAGAATCGAGTCGCGTGTCCTTTGAAATGATTCCCGACTCAATTGTTCGTCCCCGCTGTTTCGTCATCCATCGCGTGTTGCTCGTCTTCGGTCTTTTGAGAGGCCTTCTTGCGCCAATTGACGGAAATGATTGCAATTGAACTAATGTGTCCTCGTTCAACCCTAAACTCTCGGAACGAACTGCGTTTGCCCGAATTCATCGTAAACGTCAGCCTCCCGATGAGGCGATCAAGAACGGTTCTGTCTCGAACGCTAAGAGTGTTGGCGTCGAGGAATCTAAAATTATCTTGCCAATCGTCCGGCTTAAGATCGTCGTGGCCCCGAAAGATCCGCCCGATCGCATCGTACCTTTTGTGTTCGATCAATTCTGCGAAGTGGGCGGCGGTCCAAACCGGCCATCTATTCCACAGGATGAGAGCGGTCAGTATCACCACCGCAATGACAGATAAACGCAACGCAATAAGGGCGTATCGCGTAACGTATTTTGCCGCTGTTGAAGTTTCCGCGAAGTGGTTCATTCTGATTTTGCCTTTGGGCAGCAACATTTCTTGGGATCAACATTGTCTTCGAACTCCCCCTTTGGATAGCACGCCTTGCGGCATCCCTCCGATATCTCGTGCTCTGTATCCTCTTCGGAATCCTCCTGTGGGAGACCACACAGATGGACTAGCTCGTGGAGGATCGTCCCACCTGCCGGATCGCATGTGAACCCTTCCTCGCCATATTCAGGAACGCAGATCACGATACCCAGATTCTTCTTACCTTCGACGGGCGTACTGGGTTTGCAAATCGACCCGGCTTTGACCGGTCCCGAAACCTCGTGTGCGCAGGCATCGCCCGTGTCGCACGCGTCGTCTGTGGCCCCTTTGTTCTTTTCGTAGCATGTGACACTAACATTTGGCACGCCCTTCGAGTCGCCACAGAGCTTTTGAAGACAGTCACGGAGCTTCTCGTCAGGAATGCAATTGTCCTTCTTCTCGTTAATTTTTTTACAAGCGTCCTTGATCGCGTCTTCAACCTTCTTCTTGAGTTCGCCGCACTTGTCACCATCGACGAGAATTACTTTGGTCCCCTGTGGATCAAGCAACCGCGTGACCAGCGCTCTTAAGAACAGGTAGAGATTCGGCTCTCGCGATCGTTGGAGTGGATCCCGGCCGATGAATCGCCCGAGATTCGGTGAATAGCCGCGACGACGATAGTGGAGAAGTGTTGTTTCTGAATCGAAAGCACGGCCATGGAATACAATCGCATTCTGTTCACTGGATGACCCGGCCGGTACGAAATCGTCGTCTGCTGTTCCGTAACTCGCGTCAGTTCCTGGCAACCAAAGGATGTGTCGCCCATATGCGTCGTAGATGTAGCGCTCGGGCTGCGTGCTGTTGATGTCCGAGAGGGCGTAAATCGAGTACAACGTGTTTGCGTGGTAGAACAAGCGTTCGCCGGGGTCAGTGGCTGAGCCGTTCCCATTCAGGTCGCGGTCGAGGGTCAGTACTTCGTCGATGTACGGGCCGTAAGTGTATTGGCGAGTCAGAGACTCGGAGCCGCCCGAGGGTTCACGTTCTTCGATGACGCGTTGACCATCCATGTAGTAGTGGACAGTAACGGCCGGTGGGGTTGGCGTTCCGGGGGCGATGCAGGTGCGGCGGATGCGGCGGTCGAGCGCGTCGTAGGCGTAGATACCGACGACGATATTGTCCGACTTGCGTGTGGTCTTGCGCAGGCGGTTCTTGGCGTCCCACGCAAAGGTGTAGGTGCCGTCGTCGGCGAGGTTGCCGTTCGAGTCGTAAATGAGTGAGGTCGCTCCGATGATTGTGATTTGGTTCAGGTTGTTGTGCGTTCGGGATTCGGTGGTCGGGACGCCGTTCGTCGTCGTGGTGTTCGATGGCCAGTTGCCGGGGCCATCGAGCGTCCAGGTCTGAGCCTGCAGAATGTTCGGAATCGGCGTCGGGGTCACTACGTCGGTCAATGCGGCGTTGAGTGTCCCGCGGTCAAAGCGTTTCAGACGGCTCGCGGAATCGTACTTGTACGTTTCGCTTTTGTCGGTGCCGTGCATCAGTTCTTGCGAGAGCTTGTTGTCGGCGGCGTTCCAGGCGTGGCGGAAGCCGATGGCGGGCGTCGTTGATGTGTGGCCGGTGACGAAGCCGTTGACGTCGAGTGTGCAGGGCAGCCAACGGTGGGCGATGATGCGCTGCACGCCGTCGTAGCCGCGGATTTCACTCGGGTAGCCAGCCTGATTCGCGGAGCGACTGCGGGCGTCGTTTAAGTGCGTGAGGCAGAGGCCGTTCGAGTTGGCCATTTCTATGAGTCGGCCGGGGCCGATCCAACGCCAGGTTGCGATGGGCGAGGCGGCACTGGCGTCCTTCAGAGTCTTGGGCCGGCCGAGGGAATCGGACGTACCCTGGACCGCCCGACCGTTCTGGTAGGTCAGTTCGAGCCGCTCGGATTCGGCACGCCACTTGGTGCCGGTCGTGTAGCGGATAGTCCCGGTGGAGCCGATCTGTGACGATTCCTCTAGTTGGCGACCCATCGATTCGTAGGTTTGCGTCACGACACTCGACTGGGCAGCGTCCCCAGGGTCGCCATTGTCGAAGCCTCGTGTGGTGCGCGCGAGGCCGTCGTACTCGAAGGTTTGGAGTGTGGTGCCGACGACGCCCGCGGCGCGAGTGATCGAGTCGTTGGTGAGGCGGTTCAAAGCGTCGTAGATGCTATCGCAAAACGAGCTGTTTTCGTCGGTGAAGCGGGTGATGTTTGAGTCGCCTTCAGAGTCCGTGCTTTTGATGACGCGGTTCACACCGTCGTGTGCCGTAATGGTTGTGCCGAGACTGTCGCTGATACGGTGGGTGACGCGGCCGGCGCGGTCGAACTCCGTGCGTGAGAGCACGTAGATCGAACCGCCGGAAGTGAGATCGACGGTCGCGATGTGTGTGTTTGCGGCCGAGTTATGCAGTAAGCCGCCTTCTGTATGCGTGACGGTGCGAGCGGAAGCCAGGAAAACGCCGGTGGGCAAGAACACATCGCGCTGGGTTTCGTACTCGCGCGATGCCTCGTCGAAGTAGCGTTTCGAGCGGGCCAGCAGTTGGTTTGAAGAGCCGCTGCGGTCGGTCGGCGTCGGGCCGCCGGTCGTGCCGCGCTGCTCGGTCTGGATCACGTTGCCGAGAGGGTCATGGAAGTGCTCGGTGGTGCCGCCGACGGCGTCAATCGACTTTTTCAGCCGGCCGTAGCCGTCGTAAATGTTTTCGGCCGCCAAGTCACCGGTGTGCACCAGGGGCGAGCCGCCACCGAAGGCGTCGGCAATAGTCACCGTGTCATTGTTCGCCGTCGAGCCGTCGGTGTCGGCCGCGTCGATCATGTGGGTGAGGTTGTTGTTTCGGTTGTAGACATTCACCGTGACGGCGGCGACCGTCGGGTCGTTGCCGCCGCGGCGAATGGCGAGCACGCGGTTGAGTTCGTCGTAGTCCCACTCGTTCCAGTTCCCCTCAGGCTTCACTTCCTTGATCCGGTTGTCGTTGCGGTCGTATTGGGAGGTCATCACCAGACAAGCTGGTGTGCTACCGCTCGCGTCGCGGTCATCGATGATCGGGCGATCGAGGAAGTCGTACGTTGTCTGGTCGGTGAACCAGCCGGGACGGATTGAGCCGCCGGGGCCGGCCTCGACCGGGAAGTTCGCCGTGATGCCGTCGGCCTCCAGCGTGACCGCCACCTTCATGTAGTTCACGTTCGCCGGGTCATTCGATACGACGGTAGCCACCTTGTCTTCCGTGTCGATCCGGCTCACGTTGTTGTGGGCATCGAAGTAGACCTCGCGCCGGTAGCTGAACGGTGCTGGGCCGGTGCTGCGATAGACCTGGCGCAACTCGTTCGTGTCCTGCGTCATGACGTTCCCGCGCGGGTCGCGGACGGTCTTCACATTGCCGGCCGAGTCATACGTGTCCCGGGTGGTCAGATCCTGATAGGTCCCCGGCGTGTTGCGCCGCGGTACTTGGAGCAAGAAGCTCGTGAGGTCGCCGCCGGTCGGGCCAGAGCCGACGAGTGTCGCCAGGTCCGCCGGGTTCACGTCGCTATGCACTTCTTTCAGGAAACCGTACTGCTTCGTGCTCTTGCCCGGAATCAGGTTCAGGCCGTCGCCGTCCGGATCGTTTTCCGGGTAGCGCAGGTAACCTGCGACGTTGCCCTCGGGGTACGTGACGCGCGCGAGCAGGTTGTCGTTGCGGTAATAGCCAAAGGTGGTGACCCTGGAAGTGGGGTTCTTCGAGCTTTTGAAGCGATTGAAGTGCTCCTCGAGCTGCACGCGGTTGCCGTGCGAGTCGAAGTCGTGCAGGGTCTCGTTGCCGTTCGGGTCGGTCATGGTCGTGCGCTGTGAGGTTCCGGCCGGCAGCACCGCACCGTACGCGGTGAACTCATATTGAAACGTAAACGTGCCGCCCACGGCACCGCCGTCTCCGATTCGTTCACTCATGGCGCGGCCATAGGTCGCCGGGTCCGCCGCGTTTTGGCCGTACGTGATAACGTAGCGTGCCGTCGCCCCGGCGTAAACCGCTGCCACGTCCACTACCCGCGTGGTCGTATTCAGGTACGGTGCGACTTGCTTGGGGAAAAAGATCTTGACGAGGTCCTTCTGCCGATTCGGATCTGGATTCGACGTGTCGTATTGAAACACGAACGCCTTGCCGCCCGGAAACGTGTTGCCCGGCGCCCCGACCGTAATGGCCGGCCCGACGACCGCCACGACATTGCCCGCCGCGTCATACTGCAACGTGCCCTTGCGTCCCAAGGCGTCGCTCGCCTCGCGCAGCACCTGCTTGCCGGCCACGAGCTGATACGCAAAGTCCAGGTTGAAACCGGCGGGGTCCGTCTCTCGCGAGGCATGCCACTCGCCGCCGATCTGCGTGTACTGAAACGTCGTTTCTTCGCCGTTCGACTGGCGAACCGACTTGAGCCGTCCCGGCGCTACACCGGCCGTGTTGAAGCCAAAGAACTTCCACACTGTGCCTTCTGCATTCGTGAGCGTGTACTCGTCCGCTACCGAGTCCTTCGTCAGCCGGGCCGTCGACCCAGCGGCGTTCGAATAATAAACGATCGTCCCAATCTTCTGCGTGTAGGCAAACTTGAGCTTTGAGTAACTGCCTTGGATCACGGCCACGTCGTCGTTGTCCGGGTCCGTGTCCCCTTTGTCATCCGTGATGATTACCCGTGCCTGAGAGGCCGATTCCCAGCCCGGCACATCGACGCCGGTCGAAACGCCTGACAGGTGCCGCAGCCCAAATGTCCCGCTTGGCCCGCCAATGGGAAATGGTGGAATCGCGAACGCAAACCGTCCGCTATTGAGGTGTACAGTACCTGCGGTCGAACTGGTCGTCGCAGCCTCGGTGCAGATGGGCACTTCTTCCTCCTCGCAGCCGCAACCACATTCATCGGTCGCGACAGCCGCAGCCGCCCAACTGGCTGTTTTGCCCATCCCCCCCCCCGTTGCCTGAACACCCGCAGGTCGGTGTACAAGGCGGTTCGGCTGGCGGTGGCGGGGTATCATCATCTGGGAACGATTCGGCAAGATAAGCCATGGCAACTACTCCCCGTCGTCTATCATCTTCGCATGCCTTCAACCACATGGATATGGTGGGCGATGTGACGTTATGTGGTGAGTTGTAGAGTGGATGAATAGACGGTCAAGGATGGGGCAGAAATAATCGTCTTCTCGATTTATGGTTCGATCTTCGGCTCGCCATCGTCGCCATATTGGGCGTGGCATTGGTTGCAGGAATTGACCATTACCAGGTATGCCTTCTTGCCGGCATCGAAGTCTTTGGCCTTTGCAGCGCGGGACAGCGCGTCGCCTGAATCGCGCAGCGAAATGCACAGCGAGACCCATTCTTTTGCGTCGGCATCTTCCGGCTTACGCATGAGGAGTAAATTGCCGGTTTCGCCAAGCAGCAAACTGGTATCCCGCACGCTGCGCCAGGCCTTCGCATCGGCCGGCTTTTCTTTCATGCCCGTTTTGAGCGCGGTAAATGGGTGCTCCACGACGTGTTCCATCAGTTCGTGAACGTTGACGAGCGGCTTGAGTGCGGCCTGCTGCGTCATTTCTCCCGCAATACGCGACGGTGATCTGGCGGACGATATCGAAACGGCGATTGTGGCGGCAGCAAGAGCCGCGCACATCGGAATTCCCAAACGTCGCACAATCTGCATGGAAGGTCACTCCTTAAGACGCCTAACAAAATGGGGACTGGCTCCGAGTCCGCGAGGTGCCTGTCCCCATTTTGTTAGAGCGATCATCAGTTCGTTCATTCGGCGGCATGACCTACGGTTACGAGTTCAATCTGAATATCCTTGGTCGCCGCCCCTTTCTTGGCGTTCGTCTTTATCACCAACATCTCCAGGTTCAATTCGTCGTCATGAGCCATGGAAGGGAATTTGTCGCGGCCCGATTGTGGCGGGAGCAAACTGAAGATGGCGGGATGAGTCGAGTTCGCCGCCTTCTTGCTCAATTCCATCGCCTTTTCCGGATCCAAATTGGCGCCTGACTTGTCGTCCGCCACTGGGCAAGCAACCACAAAGTCTCGAAACTTGGCGGTACCGATGTGGTTGCCGTCTTGCGGTTGATGTCCGAAGCGTAACGTGTAAGTGCCGGCCTTGATCGCTTGCTTGCGATAGTCGGAACTGGCCGATGGTAAACGAATCGCACCGAAAAGCGTGCCCGGCTCGATGGGGTACTTCAACTCATTTTGCTCTTGGAATTTGTCGAGTAACGGCAATTCCCGGCGCAGCCACACGTCACAAATGGCTTTGCCGCTCGCGTCACTCACGCGATAGCCGGCCTTTCCCAGCAGGTTGCGGATTTCCGCGGTAAGTGACTCCGGCGCCGGCTCCTTCAGTTCCGTGGCCGCGTACTTTTCGGCGGCTTTTGAATCCGTTGAAGCCGATGAGGCGGCGAGCAAGCCTAACGTGGCTGAAACAACCAACGGGATGGTGCTGCTTCGCATGGTGCTTCTCCATTGCTGTTCGGCGAGCCGGAAAAAAAAACGGGAAACCGGCAGCCGGCTTCCCGCTGGTTCTTCGTACTTGCCCGCCAGGTCAGGGTGACAGTCATTGGTCCGGATTGCAACGGCCTGGCAGGGTCGATCTTACTGGCTAACGGCTAAAGCTCCCGATGAACGCGCTGCGTTTGTTCGGGCTGGACCAGGTTCCTTTCAGGCCTCGTCCCCTGAATTCATGGCTTACGGTCACCGCCGGGACAAAGTCCTTGTGTACTTTCGTCAGCGGTTGATAGTAAACCCACTCGTTGCCGCACAAGTGATCGTTTTCAGTTGCACATCGGGTCTCAATGGCGGCCAGCTTTCCTGCGATCAGTCGGGCACAAGCCTTTTTTTCACAGCAGCCAACCACCATCTCGATCGGGGCCGTTTCGATTCGCACAATATCATCGAGCAACCGTCCGGCGTTCGCCTTGGCGAAACTCACGAGTGCCGTCTTTTGTTCGCTCGTAGCTTTTTCATCAACGATCAGCACTCCCTTGGCCGGGTACGGGTTTGAAAACTCGTCGCCCAGCGTGCTCGCAGCCTTCACCGCTGCAACCACACTCAATCCAGCGAGATCGATGCCGTTCCAGCGCCCCGATTCCACCTTCCAGGCCATAATCGCCTGGTCGCCGGTCAGCCCGAATTCGGAATTGGCCACGCACGAGCCGGTGTACACTTCGCAAGTTCGTGCCTCAATGTAGTCCCCTTTGATCGTCTCGGCCGACACGCCCGCACCCAGCATTGCAACCAGGCTGAACGCCAAACTGAACCGAATTACTTGAACCATTGCTTTTCCTCCTCGAACTCTCGAATTGGCAGGTTTACCCATGGAACGAGACCATTTTGACTGCGACTGCGGGACCGGTCAAGCGACAAATTGGCCTTACATTGATCAGGCTTCTTGCAAGCCTGACGGGCAACTCGGTAGGGTAATCAACTATTGGGCCTATTCGACTGTGCGATTACGGAGACACCGGCATGTTGACGATTGGTTTGTACTACGACGTAATTCCCGACAAAGCGCCTTTGTTCGAGCAGAAATTCAATGAAGTGCTTGAACTGCTCAAGGGGGTGAAAGGGCACAAGCAAAGTTTTCTGTATCGTCGCGTGGACGATCCGTTCTCTTACGCGATTATCGGGGAATTTGAGACCCAAGACGACTTCACGGCCTTCATTCGCAGCGAAGCATTCAAGCACGTGACCACTTGGGGCCGAGAGCAAGTGCTGCGCGGGGCGCCGCGCCATAAGGTGTACCCACGTAGTGAGGACATGATGAGACCCGCCACGCCTGCTTCGCCACCTCCGGCCACTGGCGGAAAGTGCCCGGTTACAGGACACGGCGGTTAGTTATTCGATTCCGATCAATTGCCGGCGATGAGCGCGGCCACGCTCTTTTTCAATTCGGATAGCAAGAGTTCCGATTTTCTCACGCCAAGCTCCAATACCAGCCGACGGAACTCACGCTCCGTGGAAATTAACCCGTTCGATTGTTCGTTTCGCACCGTCCCATTTCGCTTCTTGCCCGGCTTTCTTCGCGCGTTGCTGCGCACAACATATACATATTTGTCGCTGATCGTCATGCCCGCCTTCTTTGCCTTTTCGACCACCATTTTGGCCGGCATACTCGAAGGAAAACTTTTCACGAACGCAGTCTTGGTTAGTGACTTCGCAGGTTTTTCCTGGACGGTTGCCATCGCTGCAGACCCCCCTTTTCACTAGTTGTGGAAACTCAAGCGCCTGAGTCTATGAGAGTGGCAAGTCTAACGATGGTTATCAAGTACTTCAAGGTGCCCAGGAAGTTAAGTACTACTTCTGGCACTTAACACTGCAAGTGGCTGGAACCTTCCCACCAACTGGAGCCGTCGGCTTTTAGAAGTGTTTGGGCACTTGACGGACCCCAAGAGCCGGCTACATATTGTTCCGGTGTGGGCAAAGAACTCCACATAGCACGAATCGGATCAACAATTGACCAAGCCGCCTCGACTTCGTCTCGTCGTATGAACAACGTCGAGTCGCCGTTCAACGCATCTAATAGCAGACGTTCATATGCCTCAGAAGAGTATGATCCGAAGTCTTCGCCAAAGCTAAAATCCATATCGACTGCACGAACCCGCGTCTGCGTTCCGGGCACCTTAGTATTAAATTGCAACGACATACCCTCCTCGGGTTGAATTTGCAGGACCAGAGCGTTCGGGGCTATTGATTGTGCATGATCCTTTCTAAATAAGATGGCCGGAGCACAGCGAAAATGAATGACAATATGACTGAGACGCCGCGCCAGACGCTTACCAGTTCGGACATAGAACGGCACTCCGGCCCATCGCCAGTTGTCAACAAATAGTTTGAGTGCCACAAAAGTCTCTACGTCGGAGTCATGGGCAACATGAGGTTCGGCACGATAGCCAACCACCGTCGCTCCACCGATCACCCCTTCGCTGTACTGACCTCGAACCACCATGTGGTCTGACCCGCTGGCTTGGGGAATCCTAATCGCCTTGAGCACCTTGACCTTCTCATCACGCACGGCGTCGGCTTCTAACGACACTGGCGGTTCCATCGCTACGAGTGACAACAACTGCAGCAGATGATTTTGGATCATGTCGCGCATGGCCCCTGCCGTTTCATAGAAGGCACCGCGCGAGCCAACACCGATATCTTCGGCCACAGTAATTTGCACGTGATCGATGTGATTGCGATTCCACACTGGTTCCCACAGGGCATTGGCGAATCGGAAAACCAACACATTTTGAACTGTGAGCTTGCCCAAATAGTGGTCGATTCGAAAGACATGCCGCTCGCGAAATGTCTGTGCAAGTTCATCGTTTAGTTGAACCGCGCTCGGTAAGTCCTTTCCAAACGGCTTTTCGATCACAATTCGCCGCCAATCGTCGGCTATCATAGCCCGCAGGTCGCCCTGGCCCGAGGCCCGCAGCCCTTGAATAATCGGCTCAAATAAGTCAGGCGGCGTCGCCAGATAATACAAGCGTCGCTCACCCGTGCCATATTTCTCATCGAGCAGTTTTAGTTGCCGCTCCAATTCGACATGCGATCCGGCTTGATCAAACTCCGATCGAAAGTAGTAAACTCTGTCGGCCAACGGGCTCCATAAATTCTCATCCACCGGAGTCAACCGGGAGAATTGGCTTACGGCCTCGCGCATTTCACTGCGAAATTCATTAATAGGTTTCTCCCGACGACCAACACCCACGACGACGAGATTCTTAGGCAACAGACCGTCATGGGCCAGGTTATAGACCGCCGGCATAAGCTTGCGACGCATTAAGTCGCCGGTAGCGCCAAACACGATGAGCTGACAGGCCTCGGCCTGGACAGGCGAGGGCAGCACAGATTGTGAATGTGTCACCATATTCGTGCTCAGCCTTTTCATCCGGCTACTTAAGTCGCTTCGGGTTTCCCAGGGGCACTGTTATGCGTGCAAGCTGATGCTTCGATGCAGTCAATCGGCCATCTATATAGATATCCAATCCTTCACGCCGATCTCCATAATGATCAGCCTCGCCCGGATCGTCCCACACTATGGTAACGTCGTGACCTCGATAGTATTGGCCATCGAGGAGGAAGTGACTGAGATTGCCCGGAGGCAAGAGTGGATCGATTTCCAGGACGTCATCAGATCGGGGAACCAGCCCGATAATGTCTTGGATCAACACATCAATCCATGTGGAGTGGTTGTAATCCCGTTCGGCAGTTTTCCAGCGACCGGTTTCGCCGTTATAGAATTCGCCGGTCCATGGAAAGTTAATGTCTTGCTCCCGATATTGAGCCTTTGTGAAGGAATAGAATAGATCGAAAAGGTGTTGAGCCTTAAGTGTTGACCGTTGAGCATCGGAAGCCTCCCTGGCTTTTGCACTACTGCCTACTGCCAATTCCGTACTCCCTCTCAACGTCTTCGCCATTGCCGTCATCACGAGTGAATTCGCGTGCGGCCAAGCGGGGCCGTTCCACATGCAACCGGCTGCGCGGCCGTCGCCAGGCCAGTTCGATTGCGAGTACGCGGGACATTTCTTGGATGCTGATGCCACAGGCCAAGTCGTCCAAAACTGGTCAGGATCGATGATCGAGTCCCAAGCTGCTTCATAGCCTTGACCCGGCGGCAGCATATCAAAATAGAATGGATAGACACCGATGACCTCTTTCACGTCGGCTTTCTGCTTCGTGTCGAACCTTAGCGAGTAGAAGAACTTCTCGCCCGGGTCCCACATCTTTTTTTGTACGGCTTCACTGATCTTGCCGGCTAACGCTTCGAATTCCTTGGCCTCCTCAGGCTGGCCGATTTCGCGGTAGATCCTCGCCACGGCGACGGCGTTGCCGAAGTTGTAAGCGGTCAAGTCCACGCGCTCGAGACTGATCTTGTTTTCAGGTTCGTGGAAGTTTTTCGCCGGCTTGAAGTCGGAGAAATAGAAAAATGACGGCTGGTACTCCATTCCCGTCCACCAGTGGCTATCAACGAGCAGGAGGCCGTCATCGTCGGGGTCGTACACTTTTTGCCAGCCACGCACATTGGCGGCCAGCTTGTCGGCAACGGGGACTAGAAATTCTCGGTCGGGATGAACGAGGTGCGAATCCCACGCGGTTGCGGTGATCCAATCGGTGTATTGACCGCCTGCCGGTCCGTTGGGTCGAACGTGGCTGGGGTATACGCCGTCCGGCTTTTCATTCTCGGCAAAAGTCAGAAGATGTCCCTGCGCGTAGCTCTTATCACGCAGCCAGCGCGACTCACGTACCTGATGACCGCCCCCATAACTGATCACATTCGGATACCAACCGCTTCGCCACCGCCCTTCACTTTGGGTCTTCCACTGCATTCGGCCGAGCTTCGGGTCAATCAGGTTTTTGCGCAGGTTGTACGCGCGGTGATAATACATCTTCTTTATCCAAGGATCGGAGCAATCGAAGTATGCGACGTTTGAATCAAACCACGCCTGGTACTCGGCGATTTGGTTTGCCAGGTTTCCGCCCGCAGCAGTCCAGCGCCGCCCACACTGTTCGACTTCGCTGCGAGTGAGTCCTACGGCCATTACACAGTCAAGATTCGTAACGCCCGCAGGTGGCAAGACGGTCTCGATAGTCGGACCACCGGGAGTCTTCTGCACAACGAGGTTCCCTGCCGATTCCAAGTGTGCTCGCAGTCCATACACGATGTCGATGTCGTGCAACTTTGCGTTGACCTGCGGGGCATTCAAAAAATAAGAGCCGTCGCCCGCCGCCTTGATCACCGCAATCACTCCGGTAGCATCGTTTGGATAAACGGCCGGTGAGGCAATCCGAATTCGCACGTGAGCCGGGTGCGTGCCGCTGTTTTCTACACGCACGGCCGAAACAAGCACGTCGTCGGTCGTGATGAACTTGTCCGCACGCACTTTGAGTTGCGTCGACGTCGACTTGTCTAGTGCCGAGCCCGACACGACGGGTTCGATCCCGTAGAGCCCCGTGTAGAAATCCTCGCCAGCGTTTCGAAAGACCAGCCGAATGCGGTCGGTTTCGATTGGAGCGAATTCTACGGTGTTTTCACCCTTCGACGCTCGTTGTGGCCGTCGTTCGGTCGCTTCGATCGTTGCCCACTCTCCATTTGTCCAGCGTTGCACGTCGAATTGATCTGGTGGCCGACAACCGCCGCTGGGGGCATCGTCGAAGAAATGAACTCGCACGCCTTTGAGTGTTCGTGGGCCGTCAAAATCGACCGCATACCAATCTTCTCGCTTGCCGCTCGACCAACACGTCCAGCGCTTCTCCGGACGGAACGGCCTCGTGAGCGGGTTTTGGACATTGTCGATTCTGAACGTGAACGACGCGGATGCGACCGCCGCGCGCACCGCTCCTTCCATGTGTACGTGGCTTGGGTAGTAAGTCGCGTGGGCCGGGTGCAGCAGCCCGTGATCATCGCGAATCTCAATGTCGAACGCCTTGAGATTTGTCAGGTACAGCCAGTGTACGTCGTCACGAAAGGCCCAGCCTTGCGGACTCGACGCCCAAAGCCGGTCTCCAACGCAGCCCATTGGGACATCCGGGTCGTACGGCCGAGTGAGGATCTCGTCCATGAAAAAACGACTTGTGGCGAAGACGCGATGCGGCGGCGGATTGACTCCGGCCTGACCAGCGTCGGCTACCGTTCCTATCGCCAGAAAAATGATTACAGAAAAACAGTGCGTCGAACATCTGCACTTGTCACACATGTTTGCCTCGCAGTTTTCTCACTGTGTTTGTCTGAGCGAAATCGTAACGCGGTCGCGACCGACTCGATCATTGAGCGTAAATTAGAGCGACGAACGCATCCCGCAAGCAAGCGTTTAGGATTGAATCCGGCCGATCTGCCTGTTCGCTCTCGATGCTTGGCGACAGGCCGGTTCGTTGGTAGACTCCGCCCGGTGGAAATCTTGCGAGTGACAACGGCATCCATCCTGGAGTTGGCCGTCAACGGCCGAGCCCCCACCGACAGGGAGGTCCGATGCTTAAAATTCGTTTTTCCGGAATTGTGCGGTTGGCAAATTCGATTCAGCGAGAGCTGAGCGGGCCCGTATCGGCGCAGCGAATCGAATTTCTACGGGTGCGGGTTTCGAAAACTGTTGAGTTGGTCGAAAATACACTTCGCAAGCACGGCACGAGCCTCCATGCCATTCCTGGCCCGACACGGCGAGCCTTCGACTTTCTGCGCACGATTCAATTTGATCGAGTTTCGTTTGCAACCGACGGTCCCGCCCGAACGCCCGGTCAGCGGCTTGTTATACGCGGACTGATCGGTCGCGTTGAATGGATCGCCGAAGACATTGCACGGCGAGCGAAACAGCCCGGCGAAACGTGTGAAGAAAGTTTCGTTCGCATTCGTCGGATGCTGGCTGGCATCGACAGCACTAAGGAACAATCTTCAGCTCATCTCGAACATCTTACGAATCGCAACCGCGAGCACCTGGCGTGGCTGAAGTTTCTTTCGGACCAGGATAATTTCGTGGACTACTTGGAGGCACTGCGTCGAGCCACGGCGATCTTCGATTCCCTTGCCAATCAAGAGCAGTGGCCGCGACCCATCGTGGTCCACTTTCGGCCCACGCACAGCGTCTATCGAGTGCGCGTTGCGGAAGGCCGCACTCGCGCCTTGTTGCCCACACCGATGATCAGTCTCGACGAGGCCGGTTTCGCAGAGCTTGGCCGTGCGATGTTCGGAAGGAAGAATCGTAAACGCAGCGCGGCCGTGCACGCGATTCTTCTGAGCGAACCGTATCAAGAATTGCAGGCCGAGCTGGAGGCGCTAGGTGGGGTCGTTGAAGAATCACGCGGCATGATTCACGACCTGTCGCAGTCTTTCGACCGCGTGAACGCGACCTATTTCGCCGGTCAAATGCCCCGGCCGCACTTGACCTGGAACCGCAGCATCACGGCGGGCAAATTCGGACATTACAACTACTCAAGCGATACCGTAATGATCTCCCGCTCGCTCGATCGCTTGCAAGTGCCGGATTTCGTCGTGGATCATGTGATGCACCACGAATTGCTGCACAAGAAACATGGCCTGCGTTGGCACCAGGGGCGCGGCCACGCCCACACGGCCGACTTTCGGAACGAGGAACGCCAGTTCGCCCGGTACGTCGAGGCAGATCAATTTCTGCGACGGCTGGCGACAGGCGGATCGACTATTGGTTAGAATACGATTCATCGAAGTGATCATCAACCTTCATTGCGAAAGGAGCAACACATGCAGAAGAACGTGATCGTTTACCACTCGCCCGGTTGACCGCCGTGCAAATCTGCCATGGATTACCTGAAGCAGAAAGGGGTGAGTTTCACCTCGAAAGACATCGCCAACGACCCTGTGGCGTTCGATGAACTGGTCAAGCTCAATGCCTCTGGAACGCCGACGGTCGTGGTGGATGACGAGGTCGTGGTCGGATTCAATCCCCGTCGGTTGGATGCCCTCTTGGCATCGGGCTAAAGACGAAGCCTGGATTCAAGTGAATGACCTCCTTGCTATCCCAGAACACTTGATTGGTCTCAAACCGACAGGCCACCGGCGAAATCAAGAGCCTGCGTGCCCTTTGTCTGGGGTTTTTTTCACGTGGGTGTTTCAGCAACTGCAATGAACTTACCTCCGTAGCGATATGAGCGATCACTGCAGCGATTAGTCCACTCGATTTTTGTCACTATCGACACCGACTCCTCTCCGGCCAAGATGAAGGTCAGAATTGCGTGCCGTGCCCGAAGTGGCAAGCCGAGGACGATTCCAATTCCGCGTAAGGACACGTCTGTGGTATGGGCTAGCGTACGCGCCAGAGGGCCCTTGAGCGGACGAATAGTCCCGTCGTGCAATTCAATTGGTGTTACATAGACTCTTCGCCATAGGGGCGTTCGTAGATGGGCGCGGCGTTGCTTTAGCTTGGTTTGTCTCTTTTTCCACCACCGCTTTCGGACTCGCCGCATTGTCTCACGGACTACGTGAGGATTGAAGTCCACGACGATCTCCTTGTTCGAGCTTTTTGTTTCAGATTGCTTGGTTATTCATCCGGTCATTATTCGCATCGTGCCGTTTCTGCTGGATCGAGCAATCTGTGAATTTGTGCCTACTGAAACCATTTCTACGCCTGCTACCGCAGTGCACTGTTCGGAGGACGTGATCTTTCTAACGCACGCCTCGATTCTGAGAATCTCCGCATCGAGACGGCGCAAATTAATCTCGCGTAGCTTTTCCTCCTCCCGCCGCCTCCTAAGGTGTCCCACAGCATTCAACCCCACACTTGCCGCCAGGCCGAACATGCCGACTGGCACCCAAGTCCTCTGAAGCGTCGCGGGCATGTGTCGACCCCAACCTGCACACAGCAGGCACACGCTGAGCCAAGCGATATACGCTGGCATCGCATGCCGGCTAGATCGTTCGTCAAACTTATTGCACATCGCGGGAACCCCTTTTTCTTTTCAATTAGTAATCAACGAGTGACGATTCTCCGACGCATCTGCTGCCCTGCGGCTTCTCTTGGAAGGAAAACATTGCATTTGCCGGTACAGGCGAATCTAGCCTCGACGCTCCTACTAAATTCCAAGTGCCACAGCGAACAAAGGTCACATCATCGGCTGGGACCTGAATCTGCGGATTCGCGTCCGCATGCTCATCTTTTATTGCCAGGATTTGCTCAAGCGAGGCGAAGAACAGGTCTAACAAGAACGGATCAAAGTCCTTCCCGCGGTGTTCGCTCATAATGTTCAGAGCCTTCTCAAGCGGATATGCTGGCCGATAAATGCGATTGCTTGTCAGTGCATCGAAGACGTCGGCAATTGCGGCTGCTCGGCCTTCGAGTGGGATGTCATCGCCGCAGATACCACGGGGATAGCCGCTCCCGTCGTATCGCTCGTGATGTGTCCATGCGATGCTGGCGGCGAGTTGCAGCAGTTCGGAGTCGGAGCCGGCTAGAATGCGTTGGCCGATCTCCACGTGCTGTTTCATCATTTCAAACTCGTGGGGTGTCAGTGGACCGGGTTTACGCAGAATACGGTCTTCAACACCAATCTTGCCTATGTCGTGGAGGATGCTGGCCAAGCGGATCAGTTCACACTGCGAGGAATCGTGGCCCATTCGTTGAAACAGGAGGGTGCAATAACGGCTCATGCGATTCACGTGCTCACCGGTCTCTTCGTCACGATACTCCGCTGCCCTGGCCAGTCGCAGGATGGTTTCTCCCTGGTAAACCTGTACATGTTTCTGGTACTTGGACACGAGGCCGATCGCCTCTTGAAGCGATGCTGTTCGCTCTTGGACGGTTTCCTCTAACTTTTCACGGTGAGACCGCTTCTCTATCTCTAGTTCGTGTCGGTGGAGCGCTCCGGCGACATTGATCAGCAGCTCGTTGGGCTGGAACGGCTTGACGAGGTAGCCGTAGGTGCCAATCTCCAAGGCGACCTTGGCTATGCTTGGATCGTCTTCGCCCGTTACCATGAGAACTGCGGTGCCGGATGTCTCCGTGCAGATTTCTGTTGCCAATTCCAATCCGGACTCACCAGGCATCGTTACATCCAGGATCGCCAGATCAAATTCCCGTTGCTGAAGATGCTCGCGTGCCTCCGCCGGGCAGGTAGCTGAGGTGCAGCAATAGCCGCTGTTTTCTAGGGTCAAGCACTCGATTTTCCGAACCCATTCCTCGTCGTCTACGATCAAGAGATTTTTATTCATATTACTTTCCTAATATTTGCTACCCAGTCGCTGCACCAGGCTCCATCCCAACCTATTCGCGCAATGCAATAAGCTGTGCAACCCAAGGGATCGTTACTACAACCATTTGCTCTTTCGGCACATCGGCCGGTCGCACAAGCGGTCAATTTACTTCGCCAACTGCCACGCCACTCAATTCACGAGAAACATAAGTCAGTTTTGCAGGACGCGCGATGAACCAAGGCGTATTACCGGAGAATCTCCGGGTTTCTCCTTACGCTCACCTGTCGCGGACTTGATCTGAAAATCGAAGAGTTGCGGGATTTCCCTTAGCAAGAAGTGCCATTCGGACAAGATCGGCAATAGTTTCGGCTCTGAGCTTTTTCATGAGGCTGGCTCGATGCGATTCCACTGTTTTCGTGCGAATGCCAAGATGAGCAGCAATCTGCTTGTTCATTTTGCCGATTATCAACAGGTCCAGCACCTGTTGCCCGCGAGGCGTTAGTAAGTTAAGGCATGCACGGATCTCAGCCTGTTGAGCTTGTTCGCGCCGGGTCTGTGCGTCCCGCTCAATTGCCTCTTGAACCAGGTCTAGCAGTTGTTTACTCGTGCAAGGCTTTTGCACGAAGTCCACCGCCTGAGCCTTCATGGCACGAACTGCCGCCGCTACATCACCGTGGCCAGTGACGATAATAATCGGGATGAGAATTCCTTGAGTCACGAGTTCTGTTTGCAAATCAAGGCCGCTCATTCCCGGCATGCGGATGTCCAACACAACGCAGCCCGGCCATGCCGGGTCATAGGCGTCGAGAAATTCGCGTGCGGAAGCGAAGGTCTGAACTTGGAGGCCGACGGACCTGATCAGCTCGCGCAGCCAGACACGCACCGCCTCATCATCGTCTACTACAAAGACAGTCGGCCCGGTGATCATGGGGTTGGTCGCACCTTCGCTTCACTCCCCAAGATTATTCGGACAGTCTTTAGCATATCAGTTTCGGAAAACGGTTTCTGAATGAGGGCCACGTCCTTATCGATTGTTCCGTGTGTTGCGATGTGGTTGTCCGTATAGCCCGACATGAAAAGGACCCTGATTTCCGGGCGGACTTGCGTAATTCGTTGGGCCAATTCCTTACCGGACATCCGTGGCATAATCATGTCGGTCATCAGCAGGTGGATCGGTCCTTCGTTTCGGTCGCAGATTTGGAGGGCCTCAGCACCGGCACTTGCCTCCAGGACTTTGTATCCATAATTCCGCAAAATCGTGCAGACCAGCTTCCGAACTTGTTCATCGTCCTCGACCAGGAGAATGGTTTCGGAGCCACGGGGCGAAGCGGTAACGGCAGCACCATGCTCTTTCGATTCGACGGGACCATCTACCCGTGGCAGGTAGATTCTGAACGATGTACCCCGACCAGGCTCGCTGTAGACCCAGATACTCCCGGCGCTTTGCTGGACGATTCCATACACGGTAGCCAAACCGAGCCCGGTTCCCTTGTCCGGTCCTTTCGTGGTGAAGAAAGGCTCGAATATGTGAGACTGGGTTTCGGCATCCATCCCGCACCCAGTGTCGCTCACCGCAAGCATCACATATGGTCCGGGTTGGACGCCGGCGTGCTGACGAGCATAAGCCTGATCCAAATCGACGTTCATAGTCTCGACAATTAGTTTGCCGCCATCTGGCATCGCGTCACGGGCATTGACGACCAGGTTCATAATTACCTGCTCGATTTGCCCTGAATCGGCCATGATGCGTCCGAGGGCCGGATGCAACACGGAGACGAGGCTGACATTCTCCCCAATTAGGCGACGCAACATTTTTTCCATGTCGCCGACTATTGAATTGAGTTGTAGTACCGTTGGTTGCAAGACTTGACGGCGACTGAAGGCCAAGAGCTGACGCGTTAGCGCCGTGGCCCTCTGGGTGGTTGCCTTGATTACTTCGGCGTGTTCGCGCATCGGATTTTCAGGAAGCATGCCATCCAAAATAAAATGCGTGTAACCCATAATGACCGTCAAAAGATTGTTAAAGTCGTGGGCCACGCCGCCTGCAAGACGTCCGACGGCCTCTATCTTTTGCGACTGGCGGAGTTGTTCCTGCAGAACCGATTCCCGTTCTAGCCGACGAAAGCTCTCGTACAGAACGCCCGCGATTTGGCATAGGACCTCCAACTTGCCTTGCTCAGCGGCGCTGTAGCCCCCCGGACGATTGGCCACGCCGATCATGCCGACTACTTTAGATGCAAGAATCGAGGGCACACCCAAGAAGTTGTGCAGCGGCGGATGCCCCGGCGGAGGACCGGCAGACCGTATGTCGATGCCTGGCTCATTGCAAAGGACCGCCAAACCACTGGTGATCACTTGACCGAAGAGATTCTTGAAGTTGGTGAAATCTATGTAACCGCACTCGAGGTACGATTTCACTGACTTTTCGTAGAACTCCCGGTTGACTGTAGCATCCCATTGGATCCCCTCATGGACAACGACGCGGAGGGTCGGTCCGTCCACGACAACTCCGACGAACCCATACTCGCTTTCGGTTTGTCGCAACGCCCCCCGGAGAAGCAAAATGCTCGCTTCCCGCCAATTGCCACTTTGCAAGAACGCACTCATTGCATCTGTGATCGTTTGCAATCGGGAAGTCTTGTCCCGTAATTCTTCCTCTGCTCTTTTACGGTCGGTGATGTCGCGGATCACGCTAATGACCAGGGTATCGTGTTCCAGTTGCAGAGGACTCAGCATGACGTCTACGGGGAACTCGCGGCCGTCTTTGTGTAGCCCGATCAACTGCAGACGCGCACCCATCGGGCGGGCGTGAGGATTTGCCATGTAGCTTTCACGGTGACCTACGTGTTGTGCGCGAAAGCGCTGGGGTATCAACCACTCCACAGGTTTGTCCACTAGCTCTTGGCGACTGTAACCAAACACCGCTTCCGCTTGGCGGTTGAGACTCGCGATGAGCCCCGCCGCGCTAACGACTACGATCGCGTCTGGAGCAAATTCGAACAGCCCCTCCAGCATCCGCCGAGCTCGTGCCAGCGACTCTTCGCTTCGCTTGCGTTCGATTCCGAGGGCGATCATGTCGGCCACGGAAGCGAGTGATTTCGCCGCGATCTCGCTCAAGGGCTGGCGTGCGAACATTGCCACAACTCCGACGAGCCGGTCTTCGACGATCAACGGATGGCCGGCAAAGGCGACCATCCCTTCTCGACGAGCCCATTCCCGATCACCGATCCGTGGGTCGTGGAGCACATCGTTGGTCAAGTGCGGGCGGCGCTCTTGGGCGATGAGCCCGATCTTCAACTGGCCGAGCTGTACGCGGCTGTGTTCTCCAGTCAGATGGGTATACAAGCCCGCACTAGATTCCAACTCCAGCACGTTGGTGCGCGGGTTGAGCGTCCAGATCCGTGCGAAAGCCGCATCGACATGCCAAACGATGCTCTCGGCACACGCTTGGAGCATGCCGCGCAGCGTGCCCTGTTTGCTCAGGGCGACGCACACGTCCGGCACGAGCCCGGCCAGTGATCGGTCGGTTCTCATTGTCCAAACAGGGACAGGTCCTTCTGGCTCCATAGGCTGCGCCCCTGCCAGCGGTTGTTGAAGTAGACCGTCCTGAACAGTGTGTCAGGCACCTGAGCCTGGCGCCGCACTACCTTGCTGCCTCGATCTGGTCTTGCAGAAACTCAGAGGTGGCGAATCGGGGAGGATGCTCGCGTGACCGGACAATCACGTTCGCGCAAGACGGGGAGATTGTGCGGCTGATGCGGGATTATTCCTATTCGTAGAATTACGGTATTCGTGCAGATTCTTCGCGGCCCGTGCGACTCACGGCGAACGCGGCGCGCAGACTACTCCGTCGCGATAATGCCCCGGCGCAGAGCGTAGCGCACCAATTCGGTCTGGTTGCGCACACCGAGCTTGCGCATCAGGTTTGCACGGTGCATCTCGACGGTGCGGGGACTGATACGGAATCGGGCGGCAATGGCCGTGCTGCTGTTCCCCTCAGCCGCGAGCTGAAGCACCTCGCGCTCGCGCGGCGTCAGCGTTTCGTACGGGTCAAATGGGACTGATTTGGCTTTCCGCAAGTAGTCCGCGACCATGCGCTCAGTTAGCGGCGGGCTGAGAAAGCGCCGTCCCGCGGCGGCCTCACGGATCGCGCTGACTACGTGATGCGGCTCGGAGCATTTCAACACGTACCCGAGCGCGCCATGCTTAAACGCTTCGACCACGAACGCCTCGTTCGAATACATGGTGAAATAGACCACGCGCGTGCGGGGCAAATCCTTCTTGATTCGTTGGGCAACCGTGAGTCCATTGAGTCCCGGCAACATTACGTCGAGCACCACCACGTTTGGCTTGAGCTGTTCGACTAAGCGAACAGTCTCGTGACCATCACTGGCTTCGCCAACGATCACGAAATCGTGGTGACTCTCCAGCGATGATCTCAGCCCGTGGCGGAGAACGGGATGATCATCGGCAAGGAACACAGAAATCGGCAACTCGACTCCTCTAACTCGGCGGGCCTACCCCCAATGCGGAATCTTGCGGAAGCCAGCTTGGTTCTTGTTCCGATCAGGCAGGTCTCAGAATTGTATTCTGAACGATTTGTGTGCGGTTCGACATTCGTACTTTTACTGTGTCGCGTGCGGGTAGAACGCAATACGGCAGTTGCCGTGCTAACGGCTCCGGCAGCGATCGTCGGGTCGAGCGATCCGTCCGATCACTACCCGCGAGGGCGAAGTTGGTTTCTAATCTTCTCGGGCGCTCGTTGCTCCAGTCAGCGGCAGCTCAACCGTGATCTGAGTCCCATCTCCCACCCGCGAATCGATCGTGAATCGCCCATCGAGCAGCGTGACCCGTTCCTGCATACCTGCCAATCCGGCCGTCTTTCCGGCGGCCAGCACCGCCTCCACATCAAACCCCTTGCCGTGATCTTCTATCTGAATGCCGAGCGAACAGGCGTCGGTCCACGCCCGCACTGTGACGTCTCGTACGCCGGCGTGGCGGATCACGTTCGTCAGTGATTCCTGAACGATGCGATACGCTGCCGTTTCCACATCGGCGGCGAACCGATCTTCCAGTCCGTTGTGTTTGAAGACGATCCGCGCGCCGGCTTGCCGCGTGAATTGATCGATCAACCAGAGCAGCGCCGGCAACAGGCCCAGGTGGTCGAGCATCGCGGGCCGCAGAGCGAGCGACTGGTTTCGCACGCGCTCGATGAGATCGCTGAGCTGATCTCTTGCTTCCTTCAGTTTTGCCGCGGCCACACCGGTCTCCGCCGTCGTACTTGTCTGCAGCAGAAATCGCAGCCCGGTCAAGACTTGTCCAGTGTCGTCGTGCAGCTCGCGGGCAAGACGGCGGCGTTCTGCTTCTTGCACGTCGATCAGCCGCCGCGATAGGTTCTGGGACCGCTGCGAGCACTCGGCCAACTCGCTGGCCGCCCACTGCCGCTCGATCGCCAGGCCGATCAGATTTGCGACCGATTGGAGGAAATTCACCTGGTCCTTCGTGAAGGTTCGGCGGCGAGTCGAGTGTGCTCCCAGGATGCCAAACGGGCGGCGCTCCGTCTGGATAATGACGCTCATGCCGCTTCGGATTCCATGCTCGACCAGCAGCGGCGGGGCGGTAAAACGCGTTTCGGCGTCGAAGTCTTCAACAACCACCGGCTCGTTGCTAAGTAGCGTGAAGCCCGCCTGCGATTCGTGTCCGGTGCTGACTGTTGCGTGCCCCACCATGCCCGGCTTCCAGCCGGCGCCCGCGCGCAGCAACAGGGCAGTTCCGTCGGGCAATAATTCTAGAACTTTGCAAAATTCGGCTTCGAGAGTCGCGGCCACCGATGCGACGGTCTCGCCCATTAAGTCATCGAGCGAGGCGCCCGCCAAAAAGACCATCATTGAAACCTCTGGCAGATCGTAGACCAGAGTAACCACCTGGCCGTTGGGGTTTCAATGCCCGCCGTCCTCAACCACCGCGGAAAGTCCGGCTAATGTAATTGCTCATAGCTCTTTCGCAGATACAAGCTTCGCCAAATTTGGCAGCGTGAGTGGAGAAGCTATGGAAGTACGATACCACTCGTGGACGTGGAAACGAGTCTTACCCTGCAAACGCAATCGTGTTGATGGCCGGGGCCACGCCACGGAGATCGGCTACGGTTGCTGATGGCTGGATATCCGGGCGGGTAATTCGCCCGTAGAACGGCTCGCGTTCGTGGGATGCAGCGTAGGCGCGGCCCTCGGTGTCCGAGGGTTCCCAGCCTTTTCCAGACAGACTCGGCCAGCGCACCCAGACGGTTCGCATGCCGAGCGTGGCGGCCGGGACGACGTCGTTGTCGTGGCGATCGCCGACCATGATTGCTTCGTCGGCGGCAACGCCCGCTTGGTTCAAAGCCCAGCGAAACAGGGCCGGGTCCGGTTTGTGCAGTTTCAGTTCTTCGCTGATCGCGACAACGTCGAAAAACTGCAGAAGGCCGCGCCGCTGGAGACTGGCGCGACACTCGACGACCTGATTCGCCACGATGCCGAGTCGATATCGGCCGGCAATGGTATTGAGCATTTCCAGCACATGCGGCATGGGCAAGTTCATGGAATCATAAATGCCACGCAGCTCATCGGTAACTCGGTGATACAGCGATTCCAGTTCGGCGGCGGCGAGGTAGCGCCGCATCACGGTTTGCGTGGGCAGCCGGTTTCCGCGACGGACTTCCGCTTCGCGGTCATCGAGGAACTGCAGAAACGTGAGTGTGGAATTGCGTTCGGCTGCGGCTTCGTAATAGCGACGATGGATGCGGTACGTTTGCGGATCGTCGTTCAGCAGCAGATTGCCAACGTCGAAGAATATCCAGCGGACCATTGGGGCAAGAATGAGGACTGGGGCCCGGATCGGTCGGGAACGATCCGGACCTGAGTTAAATGAAAAGTAGCAGAGCTAATCAACGCGGTCGGTACTTGTTATCTGTCGCCGTAGCCACCCCCGCGACCGCCGCCATATCCGCCGCCCCCGGACCTTCGCGGGCGTTCTTCGCGTGGCCGGGCTTCGTTGACCGTGAGGGCACGGCCGCCCATGTCGGAACCGCTCAGTGCGGCAATTGCCGCCTGGGCCTGCGAGTCCTCGGCCATCTCGACGAAGCCGAATCCGCGCGACCGGCCCGTCTCTTTGTCTGTGATCACCTCGGCACTGTTGACGGTGCCGTACTTTTCGAACGCCGCCCGAAGCTCGTCCGCGGTCGCGGAGAAGGGCAGGTTCCCAACGTAAATGTTCTTGCTCATACTTCTTGCCGGTGCCTTCTCAAGCACCTTCCTTTCAAAACAAACTTGCTCGGCAGCTCGCCCTGTGCGAGTGCCTCGGAGAGTTTCGATCCGCCGGATTGGTTTGCGAATGCACCCGCTCGCGTTATGGGCCCGTCCCGACTCGGGCCACACTTCGTGGCTGGGATTCGTGACCGTTCCAAAACTGCGGCGTCGGTGCGACTTCTCGGGCAGGAAACCAGAGCGGTGAATCAGAGGCTAGAAAACCGAGAACCGTAGACAACGTAGCAGCCGCGGACAACTCATTCTCTCCACTGGCCAGCAAGTTCTGGACCCGCCAGCTCGTGCGGCATTATAAGGCAAGTGTTCTGAAAAGGGGAAGCCCGACTGGCCTTTTCGCCGGCCGGCCCATCGCTATGATATCCGCACGAAATGGGAACCCACCCTGCCTCGACACCACGCGAACTGGCCCTGGGAATTTGTCGCAACCACAATTCAGTTGGAGTTGAAATATGCCCAACCTCACTCCGTTTCAAGAGAAAGTTGTCCGGCGATATTACAAGAACCAGGATCGCATCGCGGAGCAGCGGCTGGGTGAGTTGGTGACCGAGATCTATTTGGCCGACGGCAAGAAGCGCGAGCGCCTGTGGCAGAGCGCCGCGGCTGCTCTAGCCAAAGTCGGCCTGCCGCGGTCACGCATTGAGCACATCCTGGCCAAGCAAGAACCGGAACTGCTCGCCAGCGTCGTGAAGGATTTACTCAAGCGGGGCTGAACAGCCGCCCGCCGATCGCATGCGGCACCGGTTTGATCGGACCTCACTCCGCACAGTACACGCGGCCCATCCCGCGTAAAAACAACGAGCCACCGGAAATCGCTGGCGAGGCCATGAACATGTCATCAATCGAGTTCTTGCGAAGAATCTGAAACTCTCGGCCGGCCTGAATTACGAAAGTGTCGCCGTCCTCATTCAGGCAAAAGATCTTGCCGTCGTGAGCCCACGGGGAGGCCGTGAAACCGCCGGCGCCGGGTTCGATTCGTTTCTTCTCATAGACCGGCTCACCTGTTCGGGCATTGAAACACGCGAAGAAACCACGGTCGTACAGCACGTAGATGAAATCGCCAACCACGACCGGTGACGGCATGTACGCGCCGCCCAACTTCTGACACCACGCGATTCCCGCGTTGGATGTCTCGTCACCCTGAAGAGTGATATCGCCCGATGCACCCGGCCGAATCGCAAACAGAGGCCGCCGCATGTCCATCACGTAGCCGGAACTGACGTAAAGCAATTCGTCGCCGGCCACGGGGGTCGGCGTGCAGATCACAGACATGCCGCTGAGTTCCCAGAGTAATTCGCCCGTCGCGGGGTCGTAGGATCGCACTCGCTTGGTCGCGCACGTCACCAGTTCGGTCCGCTGTTCGTTTTGCCAAACGAACGGTGTGCTCCACGACGACTTCTCATCGCGGTCAACTCGCCACAATTCCTCGCCCGTTCGCTTGTCCAAGGCGACCAGGAAGGACTGCTCCTCATTGTCGTTTTGAATGAAAATGCGGTCGCCGTCGAGTGCCGGCGAGCTTGCGGTGCCCCAGCCCAATCGAGTCTTGTAGGTTCCGAGGTCCTTTTCCCAAAGCAGCTTCCCATCGAGGTCGTAGCAGTACAATCCAGCCGCTCCAAAATAGGCGTACAATCGCTCGCCGTCGGTAATCGGCGTCTCTGAGGCGTAGCTGTTTTTGATGTGGATGGAGCTGGTGGGATTATCCTCGCGGGCCACGCTTCGCCAAAGTACCTTGCCGTTTTCGCGACTCAAACAAATCACTTCCCAGCGATATCTGGTCGCTCTCGGTCCGGGCCGATCGCCGCCGAAGTACAGGCCTTTCTTTGGCGATTCCTGGGGCAGTTCGCTGACCGCGTTGGTTACGAATACTCGATCGCCCCATACTACCGGTGATGACCAAGCGACGCCGGGAATGTCCGTCTTCCAGCGAATTCCTTGAGTCCCACTCCACGCACTGGGCAGCTTCTTGCCGGCATAGACTCCCGATGAATTTGCACCGCGAAATTGCGGCCAGTTTTCTTCACCATAAACCGCGTGGGATGTGCCGAGCAAAAGCAGAACGAGCGAACTGCACCGGGTCCAAAACTGCATGTGCTCCCCTATTTGGGCTTGGTCGCCACGTTTTTGTTTTCCCAACTCAAGATGCGGGCGGCCTTTTCCTGGCCAGCTTCGAGTTCGCGAAGCATGTCCTTGCAGGCTGTGTTTAGCGGCAGCTCGCGGAGCAACCGTTCGACCTCGTCGCTCTTCATTTTTGCAGCCGCGGGCCCGGCACCCTGATCGAGCCGCATGCCGCCCTGAGAGAACTCGATCCAACAAACCGTGCGATCGTGGCCTGCGGCACCCTTTTTAGCGGAACCAACTTCCCTGCCCTTCTTGCGGTTGCCGTTCAGGCGAAGTCGGTTCGGTCCCTCGTAGGTGACCACAACGATATTGCTGTCCGCCTTCTTGCCAAATCCAAGAAATCCCATGACTGAAGCCTCGAATTGAATCGCTGGGTGGTAGCGAACTCATGCTTACCTCAATCTCGTCCAGGATTCTAATCAGCAGTCGAGAGCAAGTCGAGGAATCCACCGCGAAATTGATTTTACCGTTCGGGCTCGCATTCGCCCTTTTCGATTCGAAAATGCAAGCTCTTGCCCTGATCGCGATCGAACTTGGACCCGCTTTGCACGAGCAGATAGAGCCACTGGTTTCGCGAGTCCCAAAGCGAGGTCCATCGGTTTTTTGCGACCGGAGTGGAAATGATCGGGGCCGCGGGACCGGTGTGATCGGGCAGCGGCACGATGGCAAAATACAATGGCGGCAATTGGCGGCGCGTGCGATCTTCGTCCTCCCACTCGTACATGCCTGCGAGCTTGGCGCCGAACGGCACTTGAACAACGTAGTTCATAGATTTCACAGGTTTGGCAAATGTCTCCGGGACGTTCAACTCAATGAGGTTGCCCCGTCGCGTTGCGTGTACGCGTTCGCGGTCAGAAACGTTTGCCGGCGACATCGGGGGTTTCCAGGTCGGATCGCCCCAGAGGGAAAAGGTCATACCGCCGCGTAGGATTCTTGGGCCCTGGTGTAAGCCGCGACGCTCCTTGAGTTCGGCCATAGCGAGCATGAAATTCCGCGACACCATCAGGCTTGTGCCCGCATCCATCTGGTCGAGCAGTAGGCAATCGATATACGCCTTGGCAAGCGAACTGCCCGATGCACTGTACGTGTTCGTTGTCGTTCCCACGACGCCCACAGCGCCGTTTCGTAACAGGGCAGAAACCTCCGGTTGGCGCAGCGTCTTGCAGCCTTGAAAAACATAGAGTCCCGCATGAACTGGCTCGCGCTCAAAATCAAATCGCACGCTATTGGCCAAATTGGCTGTGTGGCCTTCATACAAGACAATGTCGGCACCCCAGAGACGATTGGGTTGCCTATACCAACCTGACTGCCATCCGTACATGGCCCGCGTCTTCCAACCCGTCCTCTCAAATGTCTGTGCAGTCGTGCGAGTGATCGCTTCCATGAGCGGCAGATCGTAGTCGGTATTGGCCAAGATCAAGGCCGACGGCTGATCGGCATGAGATGCGGCACGTTTCAAATTGCGGGCAGCCACCAAGCTGAGCGATGACAAGCTATCGCCCGTGATTCTACCGAGGCGAAACTGGCAAGGTTCGTTTTGAGACAGGCCATTAAGCGGAGCGACGGCAAATTTCGGTTCGGTCAGCCGAGTCTCTAGCCCCGCGGCGGCCACGGGATCATCTGCCTCTTCGTCGGGAATAATTGCCGCATCACCCCAAAGCGTAACGTACCGAAGTGCAGGATGATCGGCCGTGAGTTTCCGGAGTTGATCCTCGGTCCCTGACTGTCGGTCTACGAACGCCACGGCAGCTTGATGGGCGACGGCATATTGAGTAGCGAGCAAAACGAAAGTGTTTGCTGTCGATTCACGCTTCGTCTCGGTTGATCCTACCGCCACCAAATGTTCGATGGGGGTTTTACCTACGGATGCCGCGTAAGCCGCCAGGGCCTCGCTCGCCGATTCAAATTGCGTGAACTTGGCTCCCGGAAATTCGGCGGCTCGAACTTCAGTCTGTCCGACGCAAATGATCTCGGCAGGTGCGACCTGATCCAGCCACCGGCGCAACGCCGCATCTGGCGCCCCGTCGAGCCAGAACGCCGGAAGCCGCCGGGCCGATGCCAGCAAGCTGCCCGCGACGACCTGATTTGAATTTCGCCCGTCCACTAAAACAACGCCTGCGGGGGCAGGCCAACATTGCCGAACCAGTTCCAGACAAACATCCGAGGTTGTTCCCGGCCAATGCTGAAACTTCTGTCGCCATGCATCCGGTAACTTTTCCGATGGGTCGATCAGCCAAACGCGACGAGCATCGATCCCGGCCAAGAATTCCGACACGTAGGGCTCGGTTGTCGCGGCATGTACCAGCAAGGCGGGCTGATCGAACTTTGCCAGTAAGGGAAACAACGTACATAGGACTTGCGGTTCCGGGTCGGTGATCACGACGGCATCCGGGCGCTCAGGCGGTCCGGCGCCAACGCAGGCGGCCAAGAGCATCAGAACGACGAAGGCCCTGGATCGACATGCTGACCAGAGCCATGAATTTCGTTTCATGCCTTGCATCATCCGCACAACTCCCTGCTATGTCACTACCAACGTCTTGGGCAAACCCGGCTTCTCAGGCAATCGATGTGTTGCTACGATTCAGTTCAAACATGTCTCGGCGCCGTAGTGTTCAAGATCGCGCGGAACTTTTCTAATTCAAATCACGAGTGAGGCATTGCTTTGCGAGAGACACGAATCACGCAGTTGCTTGCCGTTTGCCTGATCGTGCTGGGTTGTTCGGTGACGGGAGTCAAGTGGCTTGTGGCCGGTATCACGCCGGGCCGAACCGTCCCGCCGCTCTGGCACGTCGACGTTCGGCTCAGTTTCAGCAGCAGTTCGCCGAAGAGTGCCGTGCGGTTGTTTCTTCCGCGGGGCGGCAACGGCCGGACAATCGTCGATGAGCATTTCGACGACGACGAATTACCACGACTGGCCGTCACGGGCGCCGCCTCGCGCAACCGGTCAGTTCGCTGGCGTGAACCGAGTCCAGACCAATCGCACGTGATCGGGTATTCTTCATGGATCGACCTGGCCCGGACCGCGACGGGCGATCGATTTCCGCCGGCAAGCGAGCTCGAGAAACTTCGCCGCCGCACGAAGATGATTCAGTCGGACGACGCCGCGATCAAGTCACAGGCCGATTCAATGCTAGCGGAGAAAAAAGGGCCTGAACGGTTAACCGCGGTGAACGATTTCGTACACCGCACGATCGAGAACACACACGACAACTCGGCCGTCAGTGCCGTGCGCTGCCTGAAGTCGCGAGAAGGCAGCCCGCGAAGCATGTCGCGATTGGTTTGTGCCTTGCTCCGATCGCAAGGCATTCCTTGTCAACTCGTGGGCGGCGTCCGTCTCGAAGAAGATGTTCGGACACACGCGTACTACTGGGTCGAGGCTTGGGACGGCCAACGATGGCTCACGCTCTGCCCGACCACCGGCTTCGTCAGTCGCCGGCCTCGCGATTACTTGCCGATCTTCCGCGGCGATTACTCGCTGGCCAGGTTTCACGATTGCGAAGACTCCGACCTGCTCGTTACCGTCGAGCAACAATTGCCGCCACCGCACGTGCAGGCTCAACTGGTTCGGCAATCGCCCAGCCTGTTCGATCGGCTGTCGTTTGCCGGCCTGCCGACCGATTCCCAACAGCTTGTGGGGCTGCTCTTGATGCTCCCCGTCGGGGCGTTACTCGTCGCGTGTTTTCGGAATCTGATCGGCCTGACCACGTTTGGGATATTCATGCCGATGCTGCTGGCACTTGCCTTTCGCGAGACGCACTTGATCTGGGGCTTTTTCTACCTCACGCTGCTGGTAAGCGTGGGCGTGCTGGTGCGATGGGCACTCAACCGGCTCAAGCTGCTCATGATTCCTCGATTGGCCACCGTGCTCGCGCTGATCGTCTCGATGATGATTGGCCTGATTCTCATCGGCAGCCGGCTGGGAATCCCGTCCGCACTCTCGGTCGGGCTGTTTCCGATCGTCATTATGACTACGGCCGTCGAACGATTTTTCGTCTTACAGTCGGAGGATGGCACGACCGCCGCCTTGCAGGAATCGCTGACGACGGCACTGGTGGCCGCGTGCGGATTTGTGCTGTTTCAATGGGGTTGGCTGCGAAGTATTTTGTTCGTGTACCCCGAATTGCTGCTGATCGTCGTGGCCATGCTGCTCCTGGTGGGGCGATATTCCGGTTACCGATTGATGGAGCTTCGTCGCTTCCGCTGGCTGGCGTGGGGCACGCCGCAGGTGGATTGAGAGGCAAATGACGAATGACGAAGCTCGAATGTCTAAAGAATGACGAATGACGAAGCACAAACGCTGCGATTTCGTCATTCGTGCGTCGTCATTCTTTAGACATTCGTCATTCGACTTTATTCATTTTCCTGGTGCATTGGGTTTGTGACAAACTCAAGGAGAGTCGATGCGCTGGCTGTGGTGGATGAATCGCCGGTTGCACGAACGCGGAGTGCTCGGGCTGAACGCCCGGAGTGCCCGATACATGCTGCCGCACAACGACCGCCGCCACTATCCACTGGTGGACGATAAGGCCTTGACGAAACGGATATTCCTGGAGCACGGCATCCCCGTCCCGCCACTCTACACAATCATTCGCTCGACGGGCGAGCTACGCGATCTCGACGAACGGCTCGCCGCTCAGCCGAGCCTGGTCATCAAACCCGCACGCGGTTCTGGCGGACGGGGCGTCCTGGTCGTGACCGACCATTACCGCAACGGGTGGGTGACGGCCTCGGGCAGTGTGCTGTCGCGAGAAGACGTGCGGTGTTATGTGGCGGATATCTTGTCCGGGCTTTACTCGCTCTCCGGCCTGGCCGACAAGGCGCTGGTCGAATACCGCGTTGAGTGCGACCCGGTCTTCTCCAAGGTTGCTTTTCGCGGCGTGCCCGATATCCGTATTATTGTCTACCGAAAGTACCCGGTCATGGCGATGCTCCGGCTTCCGACCAAGCGATCGGGCGGCCGCGCAAACTTGCACCAAGGTGCATTGGGCGCAGGAATCGACCTCGACCGAGGCATCACGATTCACGCCGTACACGGTTCCGAGCCCATCAAGCTGCACCCCGACACGGGCGAATCGGTGATCGGCGTCACGGTGCCCCTGTGGGACACGGTCCTGTTGATCGCAGCGCGCATCGCCGAGTTTATTCCGCTCGGCTACATGGGCGTGGACATCGTGCTCGATGCCGTACGCGGCCCAATGGTACTGGAACTCAATGCTCGGCCCGGGCTCGCCATCCAGATGGCCAACGCCGCCGGCCTCGAGACGCGCCTTGACGCGATCGACCGATTGACTATGCCCACCCCAGACACACAAACTCGTGTCAATCAATCCCGCGAATGGTTCGGCCGCGTTCATCGCGAAGGCGGCTCGGATGAGATCGCGGCTTGACGCCAAGAATTTTTTGCTTGCAAAACGCGAGGCAAGTGGCCAATACTCACCCCTGCATCGTCTTAGCCGACCCTGTTCTGGGACTATTTGCGACAGCGCAAGAAGCATTGTGCAAACATCTCGCAACACATACCGCGTGAAGCAACGAATCCGAACTAATCGAATCTTGGGAGGATTGGATCATGCGCCGAATTACAGATCAATTGGTTGGCATCATGGGGCGTTTAGGAAGACTGAACGGGAGGGGGCAACGCAGCTCGAAAGAGAATTCGTTCAAGGACCAGTCGAAATTCTGATCCACTGCGACGTCATGCATCGTTGGAACAACTTGAAGATCGGCTGTTGCTCACTCATTCAAGCGGTTCGCCATTTCTGGATAGCGCCGGCAATCTCATCGCCGAGCTAGGCGACACGGATGATACGCTGCTTCTCGACCCGCTCGGTGCTGTGTCTGTTCGACTGACGATCAACGGAGACGTGCACGATTACGATCGCACCGCAGTTCGCTCGTTCAGTGTTTCCGCAGCCGGGGGCAACGACCACATCGAGGTATCGTGGGCTCTCGATATTCCGGCCGTGCTCGTTGGAGGTGCCGGGAGCGACACGTTGCTGGGCGGCGCGGCCGGCGATGTGCTCGATGGCGGAGCGGACGCGGACTCGCTCGTGTGAGATGATGGAGAAGATGTCCTCTTCGCCGATCCGGCGGATACGATCAGCGGCGGGTCGGGCATCGATTCGCTCCTGGCCGGAGATGGTAACGATTTTGTGCTGGGTACGACCGGCGACGACTCGATACTCGGCGGGCCGGGCAATGACTCGCTCGATGGCGGCGACGGCTTCGACACAATTTTGGGCGAAGACGGCGACGATACGATCGAGGGCGGGGCTGACGGCGACTGGATCGAAGGAGGTGCGGGTTCCGACTCGATGGTGGGCGGAGAAGGCGACGACATACTCGACGGCGGTTCCGGCCGCGACACGCTTTTGGGCGGCGACCGCAATCGGCCGCACGGCCAGCGCGTCGGCTGCGACAACGACACGCTGCGTGGCGCCGATCAGGACGATACGCTTGACGGCGGCCGAGGCCGCGACCTCTTGGACGGCGGCACGGGCACCAACGACATCACCGCCGACACCGATCGTGACATTGTTGTCTCTGGTCCTGGCACCAATCGCATTCAGCACATCCGCAAGAACGACTCGCGTTGCGGTCGCAATCAGGGCCGAGCGGCCCACGGCCGACGACCCCGCCGAGAAGGCGACCGGGGAGAGGGGGGTAGGGGTTGGGGGTTAGGGGTTCGAGACGACGGTCGACGCCCCGGAGTAATTCGGTCACACGAAGGCGAAGGAGGACGTCGGGCCAATCTGGTGCTTTCGGTTACCACCACCCCGATCTCCATTCGTTCGGCTCAGATTCTCACGTACACGATCAACGTCACCAATGCCGGCCCGCACCGGGCCAATCACGTGACGGTGTACGATACATTGTCGGAGAGTGTTTCCTTATTCACGGTTACCGCGAAAAAGGCGAACGGTGAAGACGCCAATTGCGAGTGGCAAGCGACCAACGACCTCGCCTGCGATGTGGGCCGCGTCCGAAGCAACGGGACCGACATTGCGGCGGTCAGGTTCGAGGCGGTCGTCGGTGCCTCAGACGGTCTCGTAACCAACTCTTCGGCCGTGAAAAGTGTCACTACCGAAACAGACGAATCTACCAATACTCGAATTACAAGTAACATGGTCTCCGGCCCATATCCACAAGTCGTCGTTGAGGCCACTGGCAAGTTGGCTGACGAATCGGGACAAAACACGGGCGAGTTCCGTTTTCGCCGTTCGGGCGGAGAGACCGGACCCCAATTAACGGTGGTTTTTAGAGACTATCGCATCGTTACCGGGCTGAGAAGGGCTTCTAAGCGGCTCTGGCGTGGTGCAACGTGCGGGTTGTGTCGTGGCGCGACTGGGCACGGGCGTCGCGCAGCATGTCCATCGCAATGCGGGC
>Ga0247727_10001201_pt1 | contig 62954 bp, 49 predicted proteins | sample WisWelCaveWW1625_FD_202498 | JGI IMG/M metagenome (GOLD analysis project Ga0247727, IMG submission 202498) | Biofilm microbial communities from Wishing Well Cave, Virginia, United States - WW16-25 | ecosystem: Environmental > Aquatic > Deep subsurface > Groundwater > Cave microbial mat | place...
CGGACGTGGAGTCGATCGAGGGGCTCTCGCCCGCCATCTCCATCGAGCAGAAGACGACCTCCAGGAATCCCCGGTCCACGGTCGGGACCGTGACCGAGATCTACGACTACCTGAGGGTCCTCTTCGCGCGAGCCGGGAGGCCTCACTGCCATCGGTGCGGTCGGCCCATCGCATCCCAGTCGGTCCAGCACATCGTCGACGTGGTCCTGTCCCTGCCCCAGGGGACGCGCATCCAGGTCCTCTCCCCGATCGTCCGCGGTCGCAAGGGGACCTACCGGAAGGAGCTTCGCGAGGCGGCCGGGAAGGGGTTCGTCCGCGCCCGCGTCGACGGCAAGACGCGGGACCTCGCGGAGGAGATCGAGCTCGACAAGCAGAAGAAGCACACGATCGAGATCGTGGTGGATCGCCTCGTCGTGCAGGGGGACCTCAGGAGCCGGTTGACCGACTCGGTCGAGACCGCCCTCGAGGCCGCCGACGGTCTCATGGTCGTCGACGTCGCCGGGAAGGAAGACCTGCTGTTCTCGCGCCACCTGGCGTGCACGTCGTGCGGGGTCTCCGTCCCCGAGCTCGCGCCGAGGATGTTCTCGTTCAACTCTCCCTACGGCGCCTGCGGGGCGTGCGACGGACTGGGGGTGCGCAAGACGTTCCACAAGCCGCTCATTCTCGTGGACGAGACCAAGAGCATCCGCGAGGGAGCGCTGGCCTGGGGCGACGCCAACTGGTACCAGGTCCTCGCCTCGAGCCTCTTTCGCGCGCACAAGATCGATCCACGCACCCCCTACCGCTCCCTTCCGGCGAGCTTCAAGAAGCTCCTCTGGGAAGGAGGGGGCTCCCGCGAGTTCGAGTTCCGCTGGAAGGGGACGAAGACCGCGTACGAGTGGCGGCGAACCTGGGCGGGGATCCTCCCGCTCCTCGAGCGGCGCTACCGTGAGACCGAATCCGAGTGGCGCCGCGAGGAGCTGGAGAAGCTCATGGCGGTGAGCCCGTGCCCCACGTGCCAGGGAGCCCGGCTCAAGCCCGAGAGCCTCGCGGTCAAGGTCGGCGGGAAGAGCATCGCCGAGCACACGGCCCTGTCCGTGGGCGCCGCCGGGCGGCTGTACGCCGGGCTCGATCTCGCTCCGAGGGAGAGGACCATCGCTGCGCCGATCCTGAAGGAGATCCGCGAGCGCCTCGCCTTCCTGGAGAACGTGGGGCTCGGCTACCTGACCCTCGACCGGGGCGCGGCGACGCTCTCGGGAGGCGAGGGGCAGAGGATCCGTCTCGCGACCCAGATCGGCTCGCGCTTGACCGGCGTGCTGTACATCCTCGACGAGCCGTCCATCGGGCTCCACCAGCGCGACAACCAGAAGCTCCTCACGACCCTTCTCGCCATGCGCGACCTGGGGAACACGGTGATCGTCGTCGAGCACGACGAGGAGACGATCCGCAGCGCCGACTACGTCGTGGATCTGGGACCGGGGGCCGGGGAGCTGGGGGGCGAGGTCGTGGCCGCGGGAACGCCGGAGCAGATCGAGGCGAGCCCGCGCTCCTTGACCGGCGCCTATCTCGCCGGCCGGGAGACGATCGCCACGCCCGAGACCCGGCGCCGGGGGAACGGCAAGGCGATCACCGTGGTCGGGGCGACTCATCACAACCTCAAGGACATCACCGTGGAATTCCCTCTGGGGGTGTTCACGTGCGTCACCGGGGTCTCCGGATCCGGAAAGAGCACGCTCGTGACCGAGATCCTCCACCGGGCGCTCGCCCGGGCCCTCCACGGCGCGGAAGGGGAGCCGGGGGCGCACCGCGAGATCCGCGGGATCGAGCACATCGACAAGGTCATCGACATCGATCAGTCGCCCATCGGCCGCACTCCACGCTCGAACCCGGCGACCTACGTGGGCCTCTTCGCGCCGATCCGGGAACTGTTCTCCCTGGTCCCCGAGGCGCGGGCGCGGGGATACAAGCCGGGACGGTTCTCGTTCAACGTCCGGGGCGGGAGGTGCGAGAGCTGCGAGGGGGACGGAGTGCTCAAGATCGAGATGCACTTCCTCCCGGACGTCTACGTGACGTGCGACGCATGCCGGGCTCGCCGGTACAACCGGGAGACCCTGGAGATCCTCTACAAGGGGCGTCACATCGCCGAGGTGCTGGAGATGACCGTGCACCAGGCGCTGGAGTTCTACGAGCCGGTCCCCCCGGTGCGCGACAAGCTCCAGACGCTCTACGACGTGGGTCTGGGCTACATTCGCCTGGGCCAGTCCGCGACCACCCTTTCCGGCGGAGAGGCGCAGCGGATCAAGCTGTCCCGAGAGCTGTCCCGACGGGCCACCGGCCGCACGCTGTACCTGCTGGACGAGCCGACCACGGGCCTTCACTTCGACGACATCAAGAAGCTCCTCGCGGTCCTGAACCGTCTCGTGGATCAGGGGAACACGGTGGTCGTGATCGAGCACAACCTCGACGTCATCAAGACCGCGGACTGGATCGTCGATCTGGGCCCCGAAGGAGGGGACCAGGGCGGGCGCGTCGTCGTTTCCGGAACCCCCGAGCAGGCCGCCGGTGCGGACGGCTCGCACACGGGGGCTCTCCTCGAGAAGCTTCTGCGAAAGGCCTCGGCGCCGCCGAGCGCGGCGAGATCGCGAAGAACCCGCGCGGCCAGGACGCGTCCTGTTGACAGTGCCGACACCGCTCTCTAATCTGTTCACATCATGAAAGAAGAACTCGCCCGGAAGATCGACATCGCGCGCCGCGAGGTCCGGGATCTCCTCGCCGAGCACGGCGACCGGAAGATCTCGGAAGTGACCGTCGCCCAGGCCTACGGCGGCATGCGCGGAGTCAAGTGCATGATCACCGAGACGTCCGCGGTCGATCCCTACGAGGGGATCCGCTTCCGGGGCTACTCGATTCCTCAGCTCGAGCAGCTTCTCCCGAAGGCCCCGGGCGGAGAGGAGCCCCTTCCCGAGGGGGTGTTCTACCTGCTCGTCCTCGGCGAGATCCCGACCGGATCCGACGTGGCGGAGATCACCGCGGCGTGGCGAGGCAGGGAGACGCTTCCGGACTACGTGACGCGCGTCCTCGACGAGATGCCGAGAGACACCCACCCCATGACCCAGCTCTCCATGGGGATCCTGGCGATGCAGCGCGAGTCGATCTTCGCGCACGCGTACCGGCAGGGGGTCGCCAAGGACGAGGCGTGGCGGAGCGTCTTCGACGACGCCATGGAGCTTCTGGCCAGGCTTCCGCTCCTGGCGGCGTACATCTACCGGCGGACGTACAGGGAAGGGCGGCACATTCCACCCGCCGAGGCGCACCTCGACTGGGCGGGAAACCTGGCCCACATGCTCGGCATCCGCTCCCCCGGCTTCGGCGAGCTCATGCGCCTGTACCTTTCGATCCACGCAGACCACGAGGGCGGAAACGTGAGCGCGCACGCGACCCATCTCGTGGGCTCCGCGCTCTCGGATCCCTATTACTCGCTGTCGGCGGGGATGAACGGCCTCGCGGGTCCCCTCCACGGTCTCGCCAACCAGGAGGTCGTGCGCTGGATCATGGACATGAAGTCGAAGCTCGGCGTCCCTGTCCCCTCGCGGGAGCAGATCGTCCAGTACGTCTGGGACACGCTGAACGCCGGCCACGTGGTTCCCGGCTACGGGCACGCGGTGCTGCGCAAGACCGACCCGCGTTACCTGGCCCAGCAGCGATTCGCCCTCCGGCACCTTCCCGACGACGAGAACTTCCAGATCGTAAGGGCCCTCTACGAGGTCGTGCCCGGGATCCTGGAGCAGCAGGGGAAGGCCAAGAACCCGTGGCCGAACGTGGACGCCCACTCGGGCTGCCTGCTCGTCCACTACGGGGTCAGGGAGTTCGACTTCTACACCGTCCTCTTCGGGGTCTCGAGGGCGATGGGGGTTCTGGCCTCGCTCGTCTGGGACCGGGCCCTCTCCCTGCCGCTCGAGCGGCCGAAGAGCGTGACGACGGAGTGGGTCAAGGAAGAGGTCGCGAAGTCTCCCGTGCGGCCGTAGGTCCCGCCGCGCGGGTGCCGATTCTCAGCCGACGTCGATCGTTCCCTCGAGATAGAGCGCGGCCCTCCCGCCGATTGCGACGCGATCGCCCCGGTGCTCGCAGTAGAGCTCGCCGCCTCTCTCCGAGACCTGGAGCGCAGAAAGCCGGGTCTTTCCCAGACGCTTCGCCCAGTAGGGGACGAGGGTGCAATGCGCCGATCCCGTGACCGGATCCTCGGGGATCCCGAAGGCCGGGGCGAAGAATCGCGACACGAAATCCGCGTCGCGACCGCGTGCGGTCACGATGACACCCAGACGGTCGAGCCGCTCGAGGGAGGCCATGTCGGGCTTCACGGAGCGAACCTCGTCCTCGGTCGCATAGATCACCAGGTAGTCGCGGGAGGCCAGCACGGCGAACGGCTGGAGCCCCAGGGCCGGCACGAGGTCGGGAGAGACCGCGCATTCCTGGGGCGGGCGGGACGGAAAATCGAGATAGAGAAGATCGTCCCGGCGCTCGACCGCCAAAGGACCGCTCTGGGATTCGAACGCGACGGTCCGCCGCCCCCGCTCCATCCGCTCGAACACGACGAACGCCGAGGCCAGGGTCGCATGGCCGCAGAGGTCCACCTCGTGTTTCGGCGTGAACCAGCGGATCGCGTACCGCCCGTCGCCGCCGACGAGGAAGGCCGTCTCGGACAGGTTGTTCTCCGCGGCGATCGCCTGGAGGAGCGCGTCGTCAGGCCAGGAGGCGAGCGGGCAGACGGCGGCCGGGTTGCCGGAGAACACGCGCGACGCGAACGCGTCGACCTGATAGAGGGGGATCTTCACGACGCGTGGAGGATACCAGGAGCGCGTCCACGCGGGAAGCCGACGTATACTCCGCGCCGCGTTTCCAGGAGGCGCTCGTGAGGTCCCACCGCATCGTCGCGGATCCGGGAGAGCTGGCGCGGGCGGCGGCGGAGCGATTCGTCCGGATCTCCCGCGAGGCGGTGGAGGCGAGCGGCTCGTTTTCCGTCGCCCTGGCGGGGGGATCGACTCCGCGCGCGCTCCACGAAGCGCTTGCGGATCCCGACGGGCCGTTTTTCGGGAGCGTCGCCTGGGACAAGGTCCGTTTCTTCTTCGGCGACGAGCGACACGTCCCGCCGGATCATCCCGACAGCAACTACCGCATGGCCTACGATACGCTCCTGTCGAAGATCCCCGTGCGTCCCGGCAGCGTCGTGAGGTTCTACGCGGAGGGGGAGGACGCGGCGTCCGTCGCGTCCCACTACGAGACCCTGCTCCGGAGCGCGTTCCGGATCGGGCCGGGCGACGTGCCGCGGTTCGACCTGCTCCTCCTGGGGATGGGGGAGGACGGTCACACCGCCTCGCTGTTTCCAGGAAGCGACGCCCTCGCCGAGACCGAGAAGCTCGCCGCGGCGCCGTGGGTCGAGAAGCTCGGTGCTCACCGCTTCACTCTGACCCCTCCCGTCCTCAACGGGGCAGCGCACGTGGTGTTCCTCGTGAGCGGGGAAGCAAAGGCGGCGACGGTTCGCGAAGCGCTCGAGGGAGAGCACCGGCCCGAGCGGCTCCCGGCGCAGATCGTCCGGCCTACGGACGGGACGGTTCTCTGGCTCGTGGATCGGGAGGCCGGCCGGCTTCTGCGGGCGTAGACGCGCTCCTCACATCCTGGTGAGCGTCGAACCGCGCAGCGTGAAGGGCTCGGAGGAACTGGGCCCGCCCCTCGCCTTGAGAGCCTCGCTCGTCGGGGCGGGAAACTGCTCGAGGAAACGAAGGTAGGCGTCGAGATCGAGGCGCATCGCGGTGCGAGCGCGCCGGAGCGCCGCCACGTCCGCGGCGGTCGTCGGGAGGCCGCGCTCGAGGTCGAGGAGGTCAGAAGGTCCGCTTGATCTCAAGGAATCTCTCCAGCAAGCCAGCGCCCTCAAAGTATCCCCGGATCTCGTCCTCGTCGACTCCGTCGAGCCGGAGCAGGAACCGGATGTCGCTCATCTCCTGGAGGGCGCGTCCGGGATCGTTCTTCATGGCGTGGATCTTCATGGCCGCCAGATGCTCGGCGCGGGGGACCGGCACCTGGCGGTGACCGAACCGAAGGTTCGTGCCGGGCCGGGAGAAGATCCGTCGCGCCGTCTCCTCGTCGACGTACACGAAGTCGACCCGCCCCAGGGCCGGGTCCGCGTGCAGATGGTTGGAATACCCCGTGCTGCGGTGCAGGGTCTCGTAGCCCCGGGATTCCAGGAAGGAAACGAGCCGATCCTGAACGGAGGATGACGTGACGAAGTCGAGGTCCACGGTCAGCCGGGAGAGTCCGTAGGCGTGGAGACCCATGGCGCCGACGATCGCGAAGGGCGCCTTCTCGCCCTCCAGGAAGCCTGCGACCTCGGCGACGACCCTCGAGAAGTCCACAGCGCGTTCTCCGCCGAGAGCCTACCCGACCGGATGTTGGATTGACAACAACGTTGCGCCGCCGGGCTCCTCACGCTCCTCGGGTGTACTCCAGCTCGAGAGCGTCCCCCGGCGGAAGCGCGCGCCATCGCGAGAGAAGCTCCTGACGCCGCGCACGGATGCGCGCGAGCTGCTCGTCCGTGAGGGCGCACGTGTTTCCACCGCGCGCGGAGGCGTGCTGCGCCGCGTGGGCGTTGAACTCGGCGGCCGACCACTCGGCCCCGCTGGCCCGCTCTACGTCCAGGAAGCCGACGATCAGCTCCGCCGGCTCGGCGTCGGCGGGAAGCGGACCCTTCGGCCACGGGGCGCCGAAGTCGGTCAGGTCCCAGCCTTCCGCCACCAGGCCGTAGAAGCCGCGGCGGTGGCCGAGGACGGTCTCGACGGCGTGGTGCGTCAGGTCGTGCACGGGGAAGAACCGCCCGGCGGTCCCCTCCTGACGCTGCCAGGTGACGGACCCGTCGGCGCGCACGCAGGTGAGGGCCGCCGAGCCGTCCGGCTTCTTCTTGATGCGGATCAGGAGCTCGGCCATCGCGGTCTCGCGTGGTTCGCGTGGACCTGGAAAGCTACCTGGACGCCTGGTAGGCCTTCCCGGGAGCGCCCCCGAGAGCGAGGAGCGTGACGCCTGTGTCCCCGGGAACGATCCTGCGCTTCTGTCCCGGGCCCACACGGGCGAGCGTGCCGGGCGCGAGGCGCCAGCGTTCGCCCCCGGCCTCGAGCGTCGCGTCTCCCTCGAGCACGACGTAGACCTCCTCCTGACCGTCCTCCGCGTGATCATGCTCGGAGTAGCCCGGCCACCGCGGCGGGAGCTTCAGGAGGTTCATCCCCCACGCCGTCACGCCGAGGCCCTTGCCGGCGTACAGGAACTGGCCCTGGTAGGCGTCGAGCTCGGCGAAACACTTCACGGTCACGTCCGTCATCATGTTCCCTCCCATCCGCTCATCAAACTCGACCGCGTCCATGCCATGCGAGTTTACCTTGCGGATCCGTCCGGGCTGGCGAGAACGACGCCATAGCCGTCGGGATCGCGCAACCAGCATTCCCAGTGGCTCGGACCGCCCTCACCGGATGGGGGGTTTCGATGGCGCGGCTTGACGACCTCGGCCTTCATTTCGGCGGCTCGGGCGATGGCAGCATCGAAGTCGTCGATCTCAAACCACAGGAGCACGCCGTTGCCGTAGGGCCTGTCATCGGGATCGCCGATCGGCCCGTGGTGGTGTTCGACCTCGAAGCGGTGCAGCTGGAGGACCAAGGTGCCATTCGAGGTCAGTCGCTCGTATTCCGCACCTCCGTGCGCGCTCTGGCAGCCGAGGAGACGCTGGTACCACTGACTGCTCGCCTCGACATCGGTCACCGCAATGAGGGGTTGCGGACGCATCGGAACCTCGTCTTTGGACATGCCGGGTACAAGATACCGTTGTTCCCCCATGGGTCACCTCTCGGTGTCGGGCAGGGCTTCAAGTGAACACCTCGCGTCGGGTCGACTCAGGAGGTTGCCGGCTTGCCCGAGGCCGCCATCGCCATGTCCTCCTTGAGCGCCTTGCCGAACTTCTCCAGCCACATGTCGATCCTTTCCTCCACCGTGGAGAGGGACATGAGCGTCCGATGGTGGACGGCGACGAGAAGCTCGCCGCTGCCGGCGTCGGTAATCTTGATGTCCCACGTGGATTGCGGATTGGACTTCCCCATGGTCCCCTTGGCCACGTAATCGACCAGCCGGCCGCTCAGGACCTGGTCGCCTCCTTCCGTCACGATCTGGGCGGTGCCCTCGAGCGTGTGACGCAGGACGCTCCGGATCCTCAGCGGCATGTTTTCGGCCAGCTCGTAGGCCCGCGCCGCGTCGCGGCCCCTGCGGTCCTTGCCTGTGAAGACAGGGTCGGGCCATTTCTCGACGCGGAGCTTTTTCCCCTTGATGCTGAAGCCCGGCTTGACCCACACGTAATCGATCTCGGAAGTGGTCCGGAACTCCACGCCCGGCCCGAACCATGCCGGTTCGAGCCGGCCGTCGTCGAGGGTCTTTCCTTCTTCAGCCGCCCCCGCGAGTGCAAGGAGAGCGAGCGCCATCAGCACGCTCCCGATGCGAGCTTGGGTGAACATGGATCCTCACTTCTTGGCGGGCTTCGCCGATGCCGCCACCCCCAGGTCGTCATGGACGGCCTTGCCAAAGATCTCCAGCCACTTGACGATCTTGTCGTCGACTTCGGACATCGCGGTGCCGCTGATGACCCGATGATGGATCGCCGCCAGCAATTCCCCCGAGGCCTTGTCGGTGAGCTTGATGTCGAAGGTGGCGCTGGCCGCCCCGGCTCCCATTCCCACCAAGATCTTCGCGGCTTTGCTTCCCGCACTGCAGTCGACGATACGGCCCGTCACCACGATATCGCCTTCATCCCGCGAGACCTCCGCCGCGCCGGACAAAGTGGCCGCCAGTGCGCCCCGCATGCGGGACGGCATCAACTCGGTCAGCTCGGAGGCCTTGGCGGAGTCCTTGGCGTCGCGCTCCTCGCCCAGGAACACGGGATCGGACCACTTGTCGATGAGAAGCTTGCGGCTCTTGATACTGAAGCCCGACTTGATCCAGAGGTAGTCGATGTCGTCGGTCGTGCGGAACTCGACACTGGGGCCGAACCACGAGGGGTCCAGCCGGCCCTTGTCGAACTTCTTTCCCTCGCCGCCGGCCAGGACGGCACCCGCAGCCAGGATGCCCAGGAACGACCCCACCCGAATCGAGCGCCAGTTCCGTTTCATGGTTCCTTCCCTCCTTCCGAGTTCCGCCGCACCGGATATCTATGCTCCCTTCCCCATGACACCCCCGCGATCGTCCACATGACATGACAGAAGCGCCGACGGCCGCGCTCACCTGGCCTTGTAGATCGACTTCCCTTCCTTGATCGTCTCGACGACCCTGATGTCCTTGATCGTCATGGGATCGACCTCGAGCGGGTTCCGGTCGAGAATCACGAGGTCCGCGAGCTTGCCGGGCTCCAGCGAGCCCTTGGATTCTTCCTCCGAGTATTGGTAGGCGGCGTTGATGGTGATCGCCTTCAGCGCCTCCATCGGCGTGACGCGCTGATCCGGTCCGATGACCGCTCCGCTGCGCGAGATCCGATGGACGGCCGTCCACATCACGAACATCTGATCGAGCGGCGCGACGACGAAATCGGTGTGGTTGGTCGGCCGTAGCCCCTTGTCGATCGCCGCCCGCATCGGACTCAAGAAGAACGCCTGTTTCTCGCCGCGGTTCTGGACGTGCGTATCGCCGAAGTAGAAGGCGTGCAGGGTGAAGAACGATGGCGTGATCCTGTAGGTCGCGAACTTGTCCATCTGGTCGAGCCGAACGAATTGCGAGTGGATGACCGTGACGTGCCGCTCTTTCGAGAGATCCCCGGCAGCGGCGTACTCGTGCACCCTCAGCAGCATGTCGATGGCGGCATCGCCATTGGCGTGGATGTTCAGGGGCAGGCCGAGGTCATAGACCCTCTTGACGAACGCCTTCACGTAGTCCTCTGGAAACCCGGGCTCGCCGGTCCAATTCTTCTCGCCGCCCGGGCCACCGGTCAGGTAAGGCGTCGTGAAATGGGCGGTCTTGCCCTGCGGCGAGCCGTCGAGTGTGATCTTGCCGCCGCCAAGCTTCAGGCCGTTGACGTAGTGTCCCCACGTGGTGGCCGGGTTCTTCTCGAGCACCGCGTCGAAGTCGGTGACGAACGGGTAGGCGACCACGTCGATGATGTTCGCACTGGCGGCCGTGGCTCGCTGCATCAGTGCGAGGTCCGACGCGTGCGTGGCGCCTTCCTGTGCCGTGGTGATGCCGGCCGCGGCGTACAACATCTGGCCGGCACGGCTCCATTCGATCTCCTGTTCGGCGTTCGGCTTGGGCAGCGAGGAGAAGATCGGCAGGTAGGCGGTTTCCATCAGCAAGCCCGCGGGTTCGCTGGAGCCCGGCTTGCGCAGGATGATGCCGCCCGGTGGTGTCTTGGTCTTCGCGGAAATGCCGTACCGCTTCATGGCCGCCGAATTGAGCACGGCACCGTGCATCGACACGTGTCCCACCAGAACCGGATTGTCCGGGAAGTCCACATCCAGATCGTCGCGGGTCAGAGCAACGCCGTCCGGCATCGCGTTTTCGTCGTAGCCGTAGGCCTGGATCAACTCGCCCTCGGGGATCTTGCTCTCGTCGCGGAATCTCTTGAGCTCAGCGAGGATGCTGGCGATGTCCTTGCCGGGTCCGGCCGGCGGCGCGAAGACGTTGACCTGATTGGCGACGGAGAGCGAGCTGAAGTAGTGGCTGTGGGGGTCGAGGAAGCCGGGCAGCAGGGTCTTGCCGGCCAGATCCACGACGGTCGTGGCCTGCCCCCTGTGGGCGCGCTCGATCTCGCCGCGCGCGCCGACGGCGACGATCCTGCCGTCCTTCACCGCGACCGCCTCAACCATCGGCTGGGCGTCGTTGACGGTGAGGATGTCGCCGCCCGCGTAGATCGTGTCTGCAGCCATCTTGGGCACGGGCACGCTGCACGCCGTGGCAAGGGCCACACTTGCCACGACGGCCAGCATCCCGATCGGTCGGATTGTCATTTCCATCCTCTCTTGTTCTTGTGATTGGCGCTGCCCGATCGCCCCAGGACGCTCGCGATCCTCTGCGGGTCTCTGGCGCATCATATACCTTCGTCCAGTTACTCGATGTCCCTTCGCTGGCGGATGCGCTCGAGATTCCGTCGCGCGTTCTCGTTTCCCGGATCGATCCGAAGAGCCTCGAGGAAGTGCTCGACGGCCTCGTCGAGCCTTCCCCTGCGGACCAGCGCCACCCCCAGGTTCACGTGGGCGTCGTCGCGGAGAGGCTCGAGGCGCAGCGCTTCGGAGAAGTGCCGGATCGCCTCGTCGAGCGCGCCCTGCTGCATGCGGGCCAGGCCGAGGTTGTAGTGGGCGCCGGAGTGAGAGGGGTCCATGCGCAGCGCCTCTTCCAGCTGCGCGACGGCCGCTTCGATCTCCCCCTTCTTGAGGAAAGCACTCCCCAGGTTGTAACGCGCCGCGGGGAAGTGCGGGTTGATCCGGAGGGCCTCTTCGAAATGAGGGAGCGCCTCGTCGATCGAGCCGGAGAGGACCAGCGCGGAGCCCAGGTTGTTCTCGGCCACCGCGTTGTGCCAGGTGACGCGGACCGCGTGACGGAAGAGCGTGATCCCGTCCCGCCACGTGCCGACCTGGACGGAGGCGAGGGTTCCCAGAAGCGCGAGGACGGCGACGGCTGCGGGCAGCAGGAAGCGTCGCCCGCGCTCGCCCGCCAGATCTCGCGCTCCCCAGGCGGCGCACACAAAGAGGCCGACGAGGGGGATGTACGTGTACCGGTCCGCCCTGGAATGGAGGCCGACCTGGACGAGCCCGATCACGGGGACGAGGGTCAGCACGTACCAGAGCCACCCTACCGCGAGGTAGGGGCGTTTCTTCACCGAGCGGAGGGCGGCGGTCGATAGGGTTGCGACCACCACGGCGGACGCGACGACCGGCAAGAGGAGAACGATCCTTCCGGGGTGGGGATAGAAGACGGCGAGAGGATGGGGCCATGCCGCCTTCAGCAGGTAGACGGCGTAGGACACGAGCGCCGTCCCCACGCGGGAGGTCCACGGGAACACCTCGAACGTCCCGATCGCCTGCTTCTGGGCGGCGAGCGTGACCGCGCACGAAACTGCAGAGAGAACGGCCAGAGGCGCCTTCTCGGTCGCGAGAGCTCGCCATCCCTTCTCGAGGCGGCCGAGTGGCCAGACGTCCAGGAGGAGGAGCACGAGAGGGAGGGAGACGAGCATCGGCTTGGCCATCAATCCGGCGACGAACAGACAGACGACGACGGCATACCTTCCCGCGCCCGGACGCTCGGTCCACCGGATCCATGCGAGCAGGGTCAGCATCCAGAACAGGGTGCTCAAGACGTCCTTCCGCTCCGCGACCCAGGCCACCGACTCCACGTGGAGCGGATGGACCGCGAAGAGCGCGGCGACGAAGGCGCTCGGACCCGTCTCCCGCGTCATCCGCTCCCAGGCGAGGAACAGGAGGAGCGTGTTCGCGAGGTGCAAGAGCACGTTCGTCAGGTGGAACGGCCAGGCGGCGCCGCCGCCGATCTCCGAATCCAGCATGAGCGAGAGCCACGTCAGGGGATGCCAGTTGGAGGTCGCCGTGGTGGTGAGCGCCCAGAGCGCGCCGCGCAGGGTGAGCCCCGCCCGCACCACCGTGTTGTCCGTGACGTATTCGGGATCGTCGTAGGATGTGAACGAGAATCCCACCGTCCGGCCGTACACGGCGAGGACGGCCACGGCGAGCAGGAGAGCGATCGGGATCCTCCGCGAATCCGGCGCGCCCCCTCCCGTCACGCGATCTCCAGGTTCTTGACGAGCCCGGCGTGCCGTTTCTCGATGACGAACCCGTGGGCGTAGAAGTACTCGGGACGGAAGAACCCGGTGGTGACGGTCTTGACCCCGGCCGCGCGGAGCCGATGGAAGAACTCCCGCATCAGGCCGTCCGCCACCCCCTTCTTCCGGTAGCGCTCGGCCACGGCGATCTTCTCCAGGTGCGCCGCGACGGCAGGCTCCTCGACCTCGTAGTAGATCCCCGCGATGATCTGGCCGCGCTCGCTCACCGCCAGGAGGTACTGGTGCTCGGGGCGGAAGCGGACGTCGAGCTTGGCCGCCAGGAAGAGGCGGTGGAGCTGACCGACCTCCTTGGGGTTCAGGGCATGGCGCACGCGGAAGTGGTTGCCGTCCTGATCCTCGAGGACGACCATCATCTCGCTCTGCTTCCGGCCGCCCAGGTCGACGCGCACGAAGCCGGCCGCGTCCTCGGGGCGCAGGTGCGGGAAGGAGAGGCGCGCCAGGAAGTAGTCCTCGTCGGGTCCCAGGGTGAGCTTGGCGCGCAGGGCCGAGACGGCGTCGACGAGCTCGTCCGAGAGGACCTCCCGCCTCCTCATCCCCGCGATGATCTCCTCGAGGCCGCCTCTGAGGGGCTCGGGCGCGTCGTGAAAGACGGTCTCGCGGAACAGGCGGGCACGGACCTCCGGATAGCTGGCCGCCAGACGCTGGAGCCCGTACGTGTCGAAGAGCTCCTGGAGCGTACGGGCGCCGGCCTGGGGCGTGGCCCCGACGCTCAGCTCCGCCCATCGGCGATAGCGCTTGGCCGCGAAGAACAGGCGCATGGGGAGAAACCCCCGGGTCTCCACCGTGGACACGTAGGTTTCCAGCGCTTCACGGAGCCCGTCGGGCAGAGGCTCGCGATTCTGCCAGAGGACGTCGCGCAGCATCCGGATCCCTTCCGCCTCGCCCACGACCTCGAGGATCGACGAGAAAACCACGTCCCACCCGACCACACCCTCGAGGAAGGGGTACCGCGATCGTGCGGAATCGACGAAGTCCGCCCAGAAGGAGCGGACCATGGGAAGGATCCCCCGATACGGTCGTCGGCCGGAGATCGAGACGATGCGAGCGCCCGTGTGGTAGTCGTGCGTCGGCACGATGACGTTGCCGAGGCTTGGATCGGAAACCTCCTTCTGCCTGCCGGTCCGGTTCCAGAAGTCCACGTAGGCCGTGAGGGCGCTCCAGACGAAGAAGGGCCACATCTGGCGGAGACGCTCCTGCTCCTGGGGGTCCCGGGACAGTCGGCCCATCGCGCGCTCCAGCGTCTCCCCGGCGATGAACTCCTCGCTCCAGAGGTCGGCCTCGGGCCAGTAGCCGCCGAAGTCCTCCACGAGCGGATCGCGCGCTCCCGACTCGCCGCAGAGAACGAGCCAGTCGATCTCCTCGTCGACCTCCTCACGGGGGAGCGAGTGATTGACGTTGACCGCGAGGTCGTGGGCGCCCCCGAGGCGGGTCTGCACGGTGACGCGATGGACCGACTTCCCGTGGCGCGTGCCCAGGTGGCGGATCCAGACGCCCCCGGGCGGCACGTCGCTCAGGCGCACGTACGCCCCGCCGGTGAAGAGGAAGATCGCCTCGCGCAGGAGCGCCGTGTCCTTCACGGCCGACAGCATTCGCCGGCGCACGTCGGGCTCGATCCCCTCCTCGAAGACCACCACGTCCTCCCAGCGGTACTCCTGACCCGTCTCCGGGTCCACGGCGATCCGCTGCGGGGCCCCGAGCCACTCGCGGAAGCCGTCCCGGAGCCCCCCAAGCGCGCGCGCGGCTTCTCGCCGAAGCCCGGGGTGGTCCGTGGAGAGCCTCGTCCCGGTGAGGAACGCCCGGAGCTTGCGATACTTCGTGGGATGGGACGCGCCGTATTCGGCGAAGAGCCTCAGGAGCGAGGCCGCGCGCTGCTCGGTGGTGCGCTTCGGGTCGCGCCTCAGGCAACTCTCGAGACACGCGGCCAGGAACGCGTCGAGGACCGGGTCGGGCAGCGTTTTCTCGCAGAGCTTCTTGCGGGTGTCGGGGTCGAGCACGACCCCGGGCGCTTCCAGGAACCTGCGGAGCGTGACGGGGAACCGCGCCTCCCGCTCCAGGAGCACGAGGATCCCGAACGCCTTGCGGCGCACCTCGAGGAACGGCGAATCCGCCGCGCGGGCGAGGAGAAGGCGAGCGGGCTCGGCCAGGGGACCTTCCTCGCGGCCCAGCGCGTGCTCGAGCACGCCCACGGCCGAAAGGGCCGCCTTCTCCTCCATCGAGAGCGCGAAGAGCGCCGCCCGGTGCAGGTCCATGAGATCGAGCTCGCTGCGGCCGAGCGCGCTGGCGAGGGCGGCGCGGTCGTCGTCCTGGGGCTCGAAGGTGGCCTCGAGGCCCGCCCACTCGATTCCATCGCCGGCTCGTCCGGCTCGCTCCCGCGAGCGAAGGTCGAGCGGCACGAACCGCACCAGCTCCTCGTTCCCGAGCCACAGACGCGGCGTGCTCAGCAGAGCGCCCAGGTTCAGGGGCCCCGGCGGATGCCGGTACAGGCAGGAGCCCACCTGGGTCTCGTTTCCGGAGACCTTCCGCACCGAAAGCGATGCGCCCGACGAGGGGAGCGTGATCCGGCCCTCCAGGACCTCGATGTCCTCGGCGGTCAGCCCTAGGGCCTGGAAGACCCAGTTCGGGAACGTGAGGGCGACGCTTCCCACCTGGAGGTCGGTCCTCCGGTAGAGAAGGCGGATCACCTCCGCGAAGGTCCGCTCCACGACCCGGCGGCGCGGAGTCAGCTTGGGCGTCAGCTCTCCCTTCTCGGGGTCGAGGTCGCGATCGATGATGGTGAAGTCCACGATCCGCTCGTACGGAGCCAGGAACTTGTTCACGGACACCACCAGCGAGCGGTAGTGGGATTTCACCTCGAGGTGCGACAGCCCCTTGAGATGCGCCTCGCTGTACCTGGGCTCGGGGTAGAGGAGCGCGGTGTTGTAGTCCCTGTGGTCTCCCACGACGAACACCCGGCCCACCGATTCGAAGTCGCGAAAGAGGTTCTCGATCCGCTGGGGAGCGATGGTCTCTCCCTTGATGTTCTTGTAGATCTCCTTCTTGCGGTCGACGAGCCGGAGAAAGCCGTCCGGGTCGATCTCCATGAGATCTCCGGTGTGGAACCATCCTTCGGAGTCGAACGAGGGCTCCCCGTCGGGAGGGTCGAGGTACCCCATCATCACGTAGGGTCCGCGAACGACCAGCTCTCCGTCCTCCGCGAGCGCGACCTCGATCCCCGGAAGCGCCGGCCCCAGGGACTCGTCCCGGTATCGTCCCGGCGGAGTCATGGTGATGCCGCCCGTTGCCTCGGTCATGCCGAATCCGCTCATCAGCTCGATCCCCTGGCGCTGGAAGAAACGGAAGATCTCGGGGCTCAGTTGCCCCGCCGCCGAGAGACCGAACCTCAGGCTTCCCCCGGTGGCGAGGCGCGTCGCCTTCTCAAGGTCGGCGTCCGAGGCTGTCTCGGGGTCGGCCGAGTGGGCGATCACCTCGTAGAGCTGCATCCACTTCTTGGGGACGCTGATGAACACCGTCGGCCGGTGGCTGCGCATCCCCTGGACGAGAGCCTCGACCGAGGGGTTGTCGAGAAAACAGTACGTCGCGCCCCAGAAGACCGAGCCCAGGAGCTCCAGGAAGCGGCCGAAGGTGTGGTAGAGCGGGAGGTAGCACAGGAAGACGTCGGTCTCGCCGATCTCGGGAATCGCCAGCGCACGTGCGAACCTCTTGAAGACGATGTTCCGGTGCGAGAACCGGATCCCCTTGGGGTTTCCGGTGGTTCCCGATGTGTACATGATCGTGGCGAGATCGTCGATCGTGACCGCGTCGAGGCGGCGCGCGAGCTCCTCGCTTGGGACATCGACGGCGCGGGCGGCGAGCGCGTCCAGGGTCAGCCTCGCGCGGTCCTTCGCGGAGGACGCCGGATCCAGCTCCACGACGTGCCGGAGAGAGGGAATCTCCTCGCGGTGGCGGACCACCTTCTGGAGCTGATCCGCCCCAGAGACGATCACGGTTTCCACGCTCGCGTGGCGCAGCATGAACCCCACGTCGGAGGACGTGGCGTTGGCCGGAACCAGGACGCTCACGATCCCCGCCGAAGAACAAGCGAGGTCGGCGAGGGCCGCCTCGAGACGATTCTCGGAGAGGATGGCGACCCGGCCGGGCTCTCGACCCTCGGAGAGGGCGACGAGCCCTCGCGCCAGCGCATCGACGCGCGTGGCGACCTGCCGCCAGGTCCACGTGCGCGCGCCGCCCGGGACCGGCGCGCGGAAGAGGGGTTTCGAGCCGTAGGCCTCGACGCGCAGCTGCCACAGACGGCCCACCGTCAGGTGGGAGCGCTCGACGAGGGAGAGGAACCTGGCGGACCAGACCGGCACGGCGTCCGCGGGGATGCGCCGCAGCACCGAGGAGCGGCGCGCCAGGTCGAGGATGTCCCAGGCCGCACGGAGGGGAGCGGCGGCGGAGGAGCGGTCGATCGCGGCGGCTCGCGCGGAGCACCGGTCGGCGAGCCCGCCGAGAAGATCGAGGGGAAGCCCCCCGAGGAGGTCGTCCGGCGTTGGAAACGACAAGAGCGCGTCGAGTGCCAGGCGGTCCGATCCGGCGGTGGCTTCCGCGAGTGCCCGTCGCACCGCCGCGGACACGTCCTCGATCGTGGGAACATGCGCGGAGTCCACGAGTCGCATTATAGAGGTAGACTAGGACGTCATGTCCGTGCCGCGCGTCGCCGTCATCCCCGTCGGTCGCATGGACGCCGCCGAGGTCCTGGGGGTCCTCGGTCGCGTGTCCAAGGTCCTCCGGGCGCCGATCGATCTGCGCGAGAGCGCCGCGCTTCCCAGGGGCACGGAGGACATCGCGCGGGGCCAGCACAACGCGCAGGCCATGCTCGCTCCCTTGCGCTCGGAGGCGCCGCGCCTCAAGCCGGCCAAGGAAATCGGCGGCGAAGCTTCCGCGCCGTCGCACCCCGCGCCGTCCCCGGGAGCCCTGGTCTTCGTCACCGACGTGGACCTGTTCACGCCCGCGACCGACGCGGCGATCGCCGAGCTGGACGCCGCGCATCGCGCGGCCCTGATCTCCGTGAGGCGGCTCCGCGAGGCGTTCTACCGGCGCAAGGCCGATCCCGGGAAGCAGCGCGCGCGGCTCGTGAAGGAGATCCTGCGCGCCGTGGCGCGGGTGGCGGGGCTTCCCGAATGCGGCAACCCGGACTGCGCCTTGGCACCGACCCGCGTCGTCAGCGACATCGACCGCAAGACCGAGCACTACTGCGCGCCGTGCTGGAAGCGCCTGTCGCTGGGGACGATGCGGATCTAGGGGGCGAGCTCACGCCTTGCGCGAAGGCCCGCCCGCAGTCGCGCCCACGGTCTCTTCCCCGACCGTCGCGGTCTCCGGGGCCGGCAGCGGGAGCTCCTGCGCCGCGAGCACGTGGTCGCGGTTGACCGCGAGGAAGGGCGTCTCGAAGACGCTGTCGCCGTGGCGCACCGTCGCCTCGGTGAGAGCGATGAACGTGCGGTTCTCCTGTCGGAGACGGATCAGCGCCTTGCCGTTGGGTGGGATGTGCACGACGCCGTCGATCGTGTACGCGGCCGTTCGCAGGCGGACCCGGGAGCGGCTCTTGCGGGAAGCCGCCAGGCGGTTGACGGAGAAGGCGCCGGGAGGCTCCGATTCGAAGATGAAGACGATCTCGGCGGTGTTGATCGCGAGGGGGCCGGGCTCGAAACCCCACGTCCCCTCCTCCTCCGCCGGCTCGTGGAGCAGGATGAACCGGGTCGAGCCGAGGTTGACGTCGTCGAGCGTCCGGACCTGCTCGCCGATGGCGAGAAGGCCGGCGACGCGGCCGCACCGGGTCTGAACCCGAACCTTCCGAAGAACCCGCCCTGCACCGAGATTCGACATTCCTTGTTCCCAGGCGCGCGCGACACGCCGCACCTGCAAAGGTAGGGCGCATGATCGGCCGCAGTCAAACCATTTTTCGAAACCGGGGTTGCGATTGCGTCAGAAGGCGGTCACAGCAGCTCTCTCAGGCGAGCATAGCCGGCGCGGCTCACGGGGAGCTTGGTGCCGTCCTTGAGGATCGCGACCCTGCTGTCCTTCGCGTACAGCTCGATCTTGGCCAGCCGGTCCACGTTGAGGATGTACGACCGGTGGATGCGGACGAAGCGCGCGGGATCGAGCAGGGCCTCGATCTCGGCGAGGGTCTGCGGCTTGAGATGGGTCTGCCCGCCGGCGCGGACGGCGATGCAGTCGTCCCGGGCCTCGATGTGATCGACCGTGTCGACGGGCAGGACGTGAACTCTCGACGCGTCGCGGACCAGGATCCGCTCGAGGAATCGACCCCCGGAACGGGTCGCGGCGACGAGATCCCTGAGGGACCGAAGCGGCGCGCGGTCCCCCAGCGCCAGCCGCGAGCGGGCCCGCGCGAGGGCCTCGGCCAGGCGCTCGGGGGCGACGGGCTTCAGGAGGTAGTCCACCGCGTGGACCTCGAACGCGCGCAGGGCGTGCTCGTCGTACGCCGTGACGAAGATGACCGGCACGTCGCCGCCCAGCAGCTCGAGGACCTCGAAGCCGTCGAGCTTCGGCATCTGGATGTCGAGGAGAAGAAGGTCCGGCTTGGTCTCGGTCGCCGCGCGGACGGCCTCGAAGCCGTTGGCGCACAGGGCGACGATCCGGACGTCGGGATGGGCGGAGAGATGCTCCCGGAGGAGGTCTCGCGCGAGCGCCTCGTCGTCCACGACCATCACGCGCAGCGTACCCCGCTCAGGGTCCATGACCGCTCCGCGCGGGCAGCCGCAGCGTGACCGCGAACGCATCGGGCGCCTCGCGGACCTCGAGGCGCGCCTCGGAGCCGAACCGGGCGGCAAGGCGCTCTCTCAGGGTCGAGAGACCGAACCCCGGTCCGGGGGTTCTACGCCCGCCCGGATCGCGCGGGTTCTCCACGGCGATCTCGACCCGGTCGGCGATCCTCTGCGCCGTGATCCTCAGGGTCCCGCCGTCCACGAGCCCGGCGATGCCGTGGACGATGGCGTTCTCCACGAGAGGCTGGAGGATGAGCGGTGGGACGCGGCACTCCCGGGAGTCCTCGCTCACGTTGCGCTCGACCGCGAGTCGCGTTCCGAAGCGCACCCGCTCGACGCCGAGGAATGCGTCGGCGAGCGCCAGCTCGTCGTCGAGGGAAATCTCCTCCTGTCCGCCGAGTCTCAGGGTCGAGCGGAGGAAGTCGGCCAGGAGCAGGCACATCCGGCGCGCGGCCGCGGGGTCCGATCCGGTCAAGGCGCTCACGGAGTTCAAGCTGTTGAAGAGGAAGTGCGGGTTGACCTGCGCGGTCAGGGCGCGCAGCCGGGCCTCGCGCGCGTGGACCTCCATCTCGAGCGCGCGCCGCTCCGCCGCCCGCGAGGTCTCGAAGGAGATCAGGAGGTAGTGGACCGAGGAGACGAGGACGAACAGGAGGGCGCCGACGGCGAAGAGGAGGGGAAGGTCCCCGAGGTAGCGCGAGACGACCGCCGGGTCGCCGAGCGTTGCGGCGAGGACGCGCGACCAGAGCCGGCCCACGGCGAGCCACGCCGCGCTCGTCGTCGCTCCGGCCAGCGCGTGCGCCGCGGTGATCCGGAGCGAGTGAGCCCAATCGAGCGGCAGCGCCCGGCACAGCCACCACGACCCGAGGCAGGCGAACGCGTACAGGACCGCGAGCGGAAGGGCGAGGCCGAGGGCCTCGCGCCATCCACGGCCTGCCGCCGCCGAGAGCGCGACCCAGAGGCCCGCGATCGGTCCCCAGGCGGCGAGGTAGATGGGCAGGCGCCCTCGGACGAGGATCGGATGCATCGCGGCTCCCAGGGTCAGTTCTTGATCTCGACGCCTCCCATGATCGCCAGGCCCGTGACGATCAGGCGCTTCGTCGGGTCGGATCCGACGCTCTTCCTGGTGTCCTCGACGCCTCCCATGATCGGGGTCGCCTGGAGGACCACGGTCCAGTCGCCCGGGACGATGATCTCGACGCCCCCCCACAGCGCGAAGACGTCGATCGCCGCTTCGCCGCCGGCAGGGAGCGCATCCCTGAGGTCGAGCTCGCATCCCCCCATGACGGCCGTCGCGTCCCCTCCGCGGAAGCTCTTCGAGGATGGCTTTTGGTTCACGCCCGCCAGGAACGCCAGCATGTTGACGACATCACCCGGGTCGTCCCGGGACGGCTCGCCGGCGCGGCCCCCCGCGACGGCACGCCAGACGATCCACGCGCCGACGACCACGAGAACGAGAGGCCAGGCCCTCCTCATGCTGAGGCGCAGGTAGTCGAGGTTGGCGAGCAGGAGAAGGGAGCCGGCGACGAGCCACAGGGCTCCCGCGGCGCGCGCCGCCGACGTGCCGTGCCGGATGAGCTTGCCGGCGCCGATGGCGATGAGCACGGCGGGCCAGAAGCGAAGGACGCGGTCCGCCTCCACCAGGTCGAGGCTGTCGAGGAAGAACACCGTGCCCAGGGCGATGATGACGAGGCCAATGACGAGCCTCGGAGTGACGCAGAAGGCGGGTCTAGCGGTCATTGCGGGCCTCCTCTCCATGGCAGCGCACGGGGCCGCGGACGAGCAGGGACCGCAGGACCATGCCGATCCCCACGACCACGAGCAAGAGGGACCACGAGTTGCGCCACGTGAGACCCCAGATCTTGAGGTTCACCGCGAGAAACCAGAGTCCGCTCAGGAGCAGCGTGAGGCCCGAGCCCGACTCGGTCGTTCCCCATGTCTCGTACACCTTGCCCGCGCCCATGGCCACCACGACCAGGGGCCACCATCGGTGAATCGGACCCGAACCGATGACGTCCAGGCTCTCGAACGTCAGGAGCAGCCCGATCGCCATGAGGGCCACGCCGAAAACGATTCCCGACCCCTTCGGCCTCGCTCGTTCCACTTCGGTTCCCATCGTCGTCCTCCCGGCCGCGCATTCCCGCGGCATCGCCCGTACTCTACGGGCGGATCCGGAGGCCGTCACCGCTCGATCGGCAGGCGGCGGCGCAGCGCCGGTGAACGGTGGTGCGGGACCCGCGGCTACACACCCAGGACCCCTCGCTGCCCGTGGTAGAAGATTCCTGCGACCGCTCCGGTCAGGAGCGTGGCGAGCGTCGCGGCGACGAACGACTTCCACGCGAGCGCCGCCAGGTCGTTTCGCCGGGAGGGAGCGAGGACGGCGGTGCCGCCCACGAAGATCCCGATGGACGCCAGGTGGGCGAACCCGCACAGGGCATAGGAGAGGACGACGAGCGCACGCTCGGACACGGCGCGCGACGCGGCCAGCTCTCCCAGGTGCCGGTACGCCACCACCTCGCCGAGCACGGCCCTCTCGCCCAGGATGCGCGCGGCGGTCCCCACGTCGGACGGCGGGAGACCCAGGAGCCACGCGAGCGGGAGGAACGGCCAGCCGAGGATGCGGCCGAGGCTCAGGGGGGGTTCCCCGGGTGCCGCGAGAGGCGCGGTCACCTTTCCGAGGAAGAGGTCGACGAGGCCGACGAGGCCCAGGACCGCGATCAGGAGCGTCGCGATCCCGGCCGCGAGCTTCAATCCGTCCCAGGATCCCGCCGTCAGCGCCGCCATGGCGCTCGGCTCCCGGGAGGTCTCCTCCATCTCGGGGAGGACGCCGGCCGTGACGGGGCTCCGGGTCTGAGGGAGCATGAGCTTGGACATCAGGGCGCCCGCGGGGATGGCGATCACCGAGGCGGAGAGCAGGTGACCCGCGATCTGCGGGAACGGGTCCTTCAGGAAGGCGACGTAGATGGCGAGGGTCGTGGACGCGACGGTGCACATGCCGCACGTGAGGACCGTGAGAAGCTCGGAAGGGGTCATCCTCTCGAGGTACGGTCGCACCACCAGGGCCGACTCCACGCCCACCCAGATGTTCGCGGATCCGGACAGGGCCTCGGCCCCCGAGAGCCCCATGGCCTTGTGAAAGAGCCGCCCGAACAGCCGCACGAGAGGCTGCACCACGCGCAGGTGGTAGAGAAGCGCCATCAGCGCCGAGAAGAAGATCACCGCGGGGAGCACCTGCGCCGCCAGGACGAATCCGACCGAGGGCTCCCCGCCGGGGGTGCTCTCGCCCCGGTCGAGCGCCAGCGGTCCGAAGAGAAACCGCGCCCCGGAATTGCCGGCCTCGAGGACCGCGATCACCCCGTCGTTCACGGCGACGAGAAGCGGGCGTGTCGGCGGCAAGAGGAACACCGCAGCTCCCAGCGAGAGGAGGAGCGCCCCGGCGCCGAGGACGGTCCGCCAGGCCAGGGGGCGGCGGCACCCTCCTGCCGCCCAGGCGAGAGCCGCGAGAACGAAGCAGCCCGCGAGGGACCCGAGGTTCAGAAGCGACATGGCTCCCATTATCGGGGCGTCGGTGCCATACTCCAAGAGGAGCACCCCCGCGGAGGGAGCGTGAGGATCAAGACGGCGTGCAACCGCGACTGTCCCGACGCGTGCGGGATGATCGCGACGGTTCTGGACGGGAAGGTCACGCTCCTCCAGGGCGACCCCGACCATCCCGTGACCCGGGGCTTCCTCTGCCAGCGCACGAGCCGCTTCCTGGAGCGGCAGTACGACCCGGCGCGGATCACGACACCGCTCGCCAAGCGCCGCAACGGGTTCGAGCCGATCCCCTGGGACGATGCCCTCGATCTCGTCGCGGAGAAGATGCTGCGCATCAAGAGCGAATCGGGCCCGGCGGCGATCCTCCACTATCGCAGCGGCGGGTCGATGGGAATGATGAAGCACGTCACCGACCACTTCTTCGAGCGCTTCGGCCCCGTGACCGTCAAGAGCGGCGACGTGTGCTCGGGTGCGGGGGACGCGGCCCAGATGGAGGATTTCGGCGAGGAGGACAGCCACGACCTCTTCGACCTCCGGAACAGCAGGACGATCGTCCTCTGGGGGAAGAACGTCTACGTCAGCAGCGTGCACCTGCTTCCGATCCTGCGCGAGGCGCGGGCGAGGGGAGCTCGGCTCGTTCTCGTCGATCCCGTCCGCCACCGCACGGCCGACCTGTGCTCGCTCACCCTGCAGCCGCGCCCCGGCGGCGACATCGCCCTCGCTCTGGGAGTGGCAAGGTCCCTGTTCGACTGGGGCCGGACCGATCCCGAGGCTCCTTCCTACTGCGATCACTTCGAGAGGTTCCGTGCCCTCGCGCTCTCCCGCTCGCATTCCGAGTGGGCCGATCTCGCCGGCGTTGGCCCCGACTCCCTCCTCGCGCTGGCCCGGGCCTACGCCGACGGGCCCTCGGCGATCCTCGTCGGCTGGGGGATGCAGCGTCGGCTCCAGGGCTCGGCGACGGTGCGCATGCTCGACGCGCTCGGCGCCGTGTCCGGCAACCTGGGGATCCCCGGCGGGGGCGTGTCGTTCTACTTCAAGAGGAGGGGGGCGTTCGACCTGTCGTTCGCCGGGGGGATCACGACCGCTCCTCGGACGATCCTGGAGCCGCTCCTGGGGCCGGGGATCCTGGAGGCGAGCGACCCCGCGATCCGCATGGCCTGGGTCACCGCGGGAAACCCCGTCGCGATGCTTCCCGATTCGAGATCCGTGGAGCGGGCGCTCGAGACCCGCGAGATGACCGTCGTCGTGGACAGCTTCCTGACCGACACGTGCCGCGCGGCGCACGTCGTCCTTCCCACGACCACGATGCTCGAGGAGGATGACCTCCTCGGCGCCTACGGGCACCACTATCTCGCCGAGGTGCGGCCGGTGGTCCCGCCCCCGGAAGGCGTGAAGACCGACTACGAGATCGTGCAGGGGCTCTCGCGCCGCCTGGGGCTCGCCGATCTGTTCTCGGAGGATGTGGAAGCCTGGAAACGCCGGATGCTCGCTCCCGTGTCCGGCCTGGGCGCATCGCTCGAGGCGCTGCGCCAAGGTCCGGCGCTCAATCCGCGGGCCAGGAAGATCCTCTTCGAGGGCCGCCGATTCCCCACGGCCACCGGCCGCGCGAACTTGATCCACGAGGTCGATCCCGTGCCCGTCTCCCCGCCTCCCGAGCGCCCGCTTCTCCTCATGGCGCTGGCGACCGAGCGGGCCCAGTCCTCCCAGTGGCCGGCGCGGGCCCAGATCGGGCCCGCGACCGCCACGGTCCACCCCGACGCCGCGCCGGGCTTCGCGGACGGCGATCGGGCCCGAGTCGAATCCGAGGTCGGCTCGCTGACCGTCGTCCTGAAGCTCGACGCGCGGCAACGGAAAGACGTGCTCCTCATGGACAAGGGAGGGTGGCTGCGGGAGGGGCGGTGCGCCAACGCGCTGATCCCGGCGCGCCCCACGGACGCGGGCGGCTGCGCGGTGTACTACGACACTCCCGTCCGGCTCGTGCCCGCCCTTCGTTGACTTGCCCCTACCTTGCGGGGACAATCGGCGGCCATGCAGATCGCCGTCGTCCTCGTCCTCGTCGTCCTGGCCATGGCGAATTTCGCCTTCGAATGGCTGGCCATCGAGATGTTCTCGATCCTCGTGATGGTCGTCCTGAGCCTCTTCGGGATCCTGACGCCGCAGGAGTCCTTCATGGGATTCGCCAATCCGGCGATCATCATGGTCGCGGGGGTCATGCTCCTGACGGGAGGGATCCTGCACAACGGCGCGGCCGACGTGCTCGCGCAGAAGATCCGCAAGTTCGCCGGGACGAGCGAGACGAGGATGGCGTTTCTCCTCCTCGGCGCGGTGAACGGCGTGTCCGCGTTCATCAACAACGTCGCGGCGACCGCCATGTTCATCCCGGTGGCGGAGGGGCTGGCGCGCCGCTTCGGGACGAGCCGGGGCCGCTACCTGTTGCCGGTGGCGTTCGCGTCCATGACCGGGGGGATGTGCACGCTCATCGGAACGTCCACGAACCTGGCGGTGGCGGGCGCGCTCGAGGGGTTCGGGATCGCGCCCCTCGGGATGTTCGAGCTGGCCCCCGTGGGGGTGGTCGTAGCGGCGGTCGGAATCGTGTACCTCCTGGGCGTCGCGCCACGGCTTCTCTCCGGCACCGCGGACGGCAAGGCCGCGGACGCGTACGGGATCCGCGGGTTCCTCTACGAGGTGCGGGTGCGCGGGGAAGCCCCCATCGTCGGGAAGAGCCTGGCGGAATCCGATCTGCGGCGGGCCTTCGGGATCAGCGTCCTCGCGATCGTGCGCGGCGACCGGAAGCTCCTTTCGCCCCAGGGCTCGGACGTGATTCTCGCGGGGGATCTCCTCCTCGTCGAGGGCGAGGCGCGCACGATCCCGATCATCAGCAAGACGAGAGGGCTCGAGGTCAAATCCGCCCCCGAGCTGAGCATCGCGGGTCTCGAGTCGGACGACGTGAAGATGGTGGAGGCCACCGTGTCGTTCAACTCGAGTTTCCTGGGAAAAACCCTCCAGGAGCTGAACTTCCACAAGCGCTTCGGCCTCCGGGTCCTCGCGATCCACCGCCGCGAAGAGGTCGTGGTGGAGAAGGTCGGCAAGATCCCGATTCGCCAGGGGGATGTCCTCCTCATCCATGGGCCGATCGCGCAGTTCGAGGCGCTGGCCCGGGAGCCCACGATGCTCCTCATCGACGACGTGGTCCTCCCGCGCTATCACGCGGCGAAGTCGCTCCAGGCGGGTGCGATCTTTGTCCTCGCCATCCTCGCCTCCGCCCTCTCCTGGGTGGACGCCCCCACCGCGTTCGTCGCCGGGAGCGCTCTCGTGATCGTCCTCCGCCTGCTTCCAGCCGGCGACGTGCTGCGCTACGTGAACCTCAGGTTTCTCGTGATGCTGGCGGGGATGGTGTCGCTTGGGCTCGCCATGGAGAAGAGCGGCGCCGCCGATTTCGTCGTGCGCGAGATCTTCGCCATGACCGGCCCGGCGACGCCGCGGACGGTCCTGGCGGTGTTCTACGGCCTGACCGTGATCCTGACGCAGCCCCTGAGCAACGCGGCGGCGGCGCTCCTGGTGCTTCCCATCTCCATCCACGCGGCGCGGGAGCTCGGGGTCGATCCGCGGCCTTTCGTCATCACGGTGACCCTGGCCGCGTCGTGCTCGTTCATCACGCCCTTCGAGCCGGCGTGTCTTCTCGTGTACGGGACCGGGCGGTACCGGTTCCGCGATTTCGTGATCGTCGGAAGCCTGCTGACCCTGCTGGCGTTCGCCGTCTGCTTCTTCATGATTCCGTGGCTGTGGCCGCTCTGAGGGCCCATCGCCTCGAGCCGATCAGGCATCCGGGGGTCTCCCCCGGCCCCCCGCCCCCGCGATCGGCGTCCGATCGCGAACGATCCGACCCCGACCGCGGGTTTCCGAACCCGGATGTCTCATCACGTCGATCTTCCGACGCCCAGACCATCGGCGACCCGGTTCACGTAGTTGAAGAACGACGCGATGAGGTTGATCTGCAGGATCGCCACGTCGTCGAACCCGGCGGCACGCAGGGCGTCGAGGTCTTCCCTGCCGATCGCGGGAGCGTTCTGGGTCAGCTTCTCCACGTACCCGAGCATCACGCGCTCGGAGGAAGTGATCGGCGCGGTGCGCCAGTCCTGCCGGATCGCGGCCGCGAGGGGTTCGTCGAGGGTCGCCATACGCAGAAACTCTGCGTGGGATTCCACTCAGTAGAAGCAGCGGTTGAGCGCGGACACGGTGGCGGCGATCATCTCGTGCTGCCGGCGGCCCAGCGGGAGCGCGGGATCGAGGAGCGCGGCGTAGCCCGCGAAGAAATGCTCGAGCGCACGCGGGATCAGCGAGTGGGAGAGCACGACGCTGTCCGCGCGGACCGCCTGGCTCACGCGCATCTCCCTCTGCCTCTCCGGGTGGTACTCGACCGGGTAGTCGGCGAGGGCGCGCTCGACGGCCCGGGCGAGGACCTCGTTCTCCGCGGACGGGGTGACGGTTCGGATCCAGGTCATGGGATACCTCCCGACGAGAGGGTACCTGTTTTCTCTACCTCGCGATCCAGACCCGGCAGGCGTGGGCCTTCCATACGAGGACGACCGATCTGCCGGGGGCGAGGGCCAGATCCAGGAGGGCGAGGGGAGTGATCGCGGCGGCGAGCGTGACCGGCCGTTCTCCGACCTCGACCACGACGAGCACGCTCCCGGCCTCCTCCCGGAGCTCCCGGATCCTCCCGGCCACGACGTTCTGCGCCGAGAGGCGGGACGGCGGCTCCACCGCGAGCATCAGGTCCTCGGCGTGGAGGCCGACCCGGACCTCGGCACCAGGAGCGAGGCCGTCTCCCGGGGTGACGATCTCCACTCCGCCCGCGAGCGCCACGCGCGCCGCGCCGTGGTCCACCGCCCGCACGACGCCCGAGAGAACGTTCTCGAATCCGCCCATCCCCCGGCTGCGGAACACCTCCTCCGGCGATCCCGTGGCGACCAGGCGGCCCGACGAGAGGACCGCGACCTCGCTGCTCAAGAGCTTGATCTCCACCGCGTCGTGCGACACGAGGATCGTCGGGAGGTGGAACTCCGCCTTCACGCGCAGCAGATAGGGGATGACCCGGTCGCGAAGCTGCGCGTCGAGTCCGGCGAGCGGCTCGTCGAGGAGCAGGAGGTCGGGTCCCGAGAGAATCGCCCTCCCGAGCGCCACGCGGCGCTTCTCTCCTCCCGAAAGGGAGGTGACCGATCTCCCCTCGAGCCCGGAGAGCTCCAGGACCTCGAGGACTCGCTCCGGCGACAGCCGATCGGCCGACGTGCGCGCTCCGCGGCGCCGGCCGATCCGGATGTTCCCCAGGACGTCCAGGTGCGGGAACAGGAGCGCGTCCTGCGGCACGTAGCCGACGCCGCGCATCTCCGGCCGGAGCGCGATCCCCCGGGAGGAGTCGAGCCAGACCCTCCCGCCGACGCGGATGATTCCACGCGCCCGGGGCCTGAGCCCTGCGAGTGCCTCGAGGACCGTGGTCTTGCCGGCGCCGGACGGGCCGAAGATTCCGAGGGACGTCTCGTCCGTCTCCCAGGCGAGGGCGAGATCGAACCGGTCCAGGGGGATCTTGAGATCGATCTGGATCGCCCGAGTCATCGCTCACCCGGAGCTTTCCGCAGGAGGATCTCCACGATCCACACCATGACGAAGGCCAGGACCACGGTGACGCCCAGAAGCAGGTTGGCCTCGTCGTCGCGGCCCGTCTGGATGCTCTGGAAGATCGCGAGCGGCAGGGTCTGCGTCTTTCCCGGGATGTTCCCCGCCACGAGGATCGTGGCCCCGAATTCCCCCAGGGCCCTCGAGAAACCCATGACGACCGCCGCCAGGAGACCGCGACGCGCCAGGGGGAGCGTGACATGGACGAACGTGCGGGCGCCGGAGAGCCCGAGCGTCCGCGCGAGGGATTCGAGGCGCGGGTCCACGAGCTCGAACGCCACTCGCGAGGTACGCGCCACGAGCGGGAGAGCCATGACCGCCGACGCGAGCGACGCCCCCTTCCAGGTGAACAGGATCCCGGGGTCGATCCCCAGCACCCGCTCCCCGAGCGGCCCGTCCCGGGAGAGGAGACGCAGGATCACGTATCCCACCGCGGTGGGAGGGAGGACGAGGGGCAGGGAAACGATGGTCTCCACGACGCTCTTCCCGAAGAAGCTCCGCCTCGCCAGGAGGCGGCCCAGGAAGATCCCCGGCACGAGCACCACGGCCGTCGCACAGAGAGCGACCTCGAGGCTGATGAGAAGCGCGGAGAGAACACCCGGGGTCACGGTCGGTGTCCCCCGCCCTCGACGCCGAAGCCAGAGCGGCGGAACACCTCCTCCGCCCGCTCCGAGGCAAGCCATTGGACGAGCCGGGATGCGGCCTCGTGGCGGCTCGTTCCCGCGATGACGGCCACGGGATAGGAGATGCGCAGGGCTTCCTCCTCCGGGACCTCGAAGACGACGCGGACTCGCCGGGTCCCCAGGGCGTCGGTCCGATAGACGATCCCGGCATCGACCGCTCCGGTCTCGACCGCGGCAAGCGCGGCGCGGACGTCGAGCGCGGGCACGATGCGATCCGCGAGGGAAGTCCACACACCTCGCGCCGCGAGCCATTCCCTGGCATACCGGCCCGCCGGCACCGAGTCGGGGTCCGCGAGGGCGAGCCGTCTCACCGCGGCGCCGGAGAGGTCCTGAAGGGTGAAGCCCGCGCCCTCGCGATCGGCGGGCACGACGATCACGAGCCGGTTCGTGAGGAACGAGACGCGGGTGGCCGGATCGATCCGGCCCGCGCGGGCGAGCCGATCCATCCACTCCTCGTCCGCAGAAAAAAAGACGTCCGCCGGCGCACCTGCCGCGATCTGCCGCGTCAGATCTCCCGAGCCCGCGAAGTTGAAGACGAGGCGCACGCCGAGATCGCGCTCCGCGGGAGCCGCCAGCCCCTGGAGGACGTCCGTGAGGCTCGCCGCGGCGAAGACGACGACCTCGCTGGGGTCCTTGGCATTGGGTCCGCAGGCAGCGACGAGAAAGGCGAGGACGAACGCGAGGAATCTCATGCTCGCGGCCATTGTACGGGAGGACCGCGCATGCGGCGGACGGGAATCCGAGAGGGGCGAGAGATCCTGATCGCCGGATCGGGCCGGCCCGTCGCGCTCCTCGTGTCCGCGTCGCACGTGGTCGGGCTGGGCACGCATCCCTGAATCGCCGCCCTGTCGGGGAAGCTGCCTCTCGGACGACGAGCCTGGTACACTCCCCGTCGCGGAACGCGGAGGTGGGTGCTCTCCGCCGCCGGTTCACCGAACGGGAGGGGTGCCATGCGTTACCAGGCTCTTGTCGCGATGCTCCTGCTGTCCCTGTTGCCGAATCCCACGGGTGCGGCGCCACCCGAAACCGCTCTGGGCGATCTGAGCAAGGTCGGAGCGGTCGACTTCCCGACCTCCTGCGACCCCAGGGTGCAACCCGAGTTCGAGCGCGGGGTCGCCCTGCTGCACTCGTTCTTCTACGCCGAGGCGCGCCGCGTGTTCACGGCGATCACCGAGCAGGACCCGGCGTGCGCGATGGCGCACTGGGGCGTCGCCATGACCTGGTACCACCCGATCTGGACCCCACCCACGGAAGAGGAGATGAAGGCCGGCCTCGCGGCGGTCGAGCGAGCCGAGCGCGCGGGCGCCAAGACGGAGCGGGAGCGGGACTACATCGCGGCGATCGCGTCCTTCTACCGCGCAGCGCCTGCGGCGGCGTCCGGACCGGTGGAGCAGAGCTGCCACGGTCCCACCGATCCTGCCTCGCGAAAGCGGATCTACACCGAAGCGCTGGCGCGCCTGCACGACCGGCATCCGGGCGACCCCGAGGCCGCCGCGTTCTACTCCCTGGGCCTGATCAAGGCCAACCCGACGCCCGACGAGATCTCGATCCAGCTCAAGGCGGCCGCGATCCTGGAGTCGCTCTGGAAGAAGTACCCGGATCATCCCGGTGTCGTGCACTACCTGATCCACGCGTACGACTATCCGTCGCTGGCGACGCGGGGGCTCCCGGCCGCGGACCGCTACGCGCAGATCGCGCCGTGGGTGCCGCATGCCTTGCACATGCCGTCGCACATCTACACCCGGCTCGGCATGTGGGGCCCCTCGATCGCGAGCAACAGCGCCTCGTCGCGGGCCGCGCAGGCCTACGCGGCGAAATACCATCCGGATGCGGCGTCGTTCGAGGACCTGCACGCCCTCGACTATCTGGTCTACGCCCACCTGCAGCGAGCGGAAGACGCCAAGGCCAAGGCGATCGTGGACTCGGTCGCCGCGATCCGGAAGAGCTATCCGGAGGCCGACTTCGTGGTCGCCTACGCGGTCGGCGCGATTCCCGCGCGCTACGCGCTCGAACGCCACGCCTGGCAGGAGGCGGCCTCGTTGCCGGCGCCCGCGGAGGGGCTCGTGGGCCGGTTTCCGTTCGACGCGGCCCACGTCGAATTCGCGAGGGCGCTGGGGCGCGTCCGCACCGGCGATCTCGACGGTGCGCGCCGGGCGCTGGCGCGGATGATCGAGCTTCGCGACGCGACCACCGACGCGAGGTTCCAGTACTTCCGGCGGCAGATGGAGCTGCAGCGCCTGGCGGCGTCCGGCTGGCTCGCCCAGGCCGAGGGACACGACGACGAAGCGCTCGCCCTGCTCCTGTACGCGGCGGACCAGGAGGATGCGCTCGGGAAGAACCCGGTCAGCCCCGGCAACATCTATCCGATCCGAGAGCTGCTGGGCGACCTGCTCCTCGAGATGAAGCGTCCGGCCGAGGCGCTCACCCACTACGAGCGATCGCTCGAAATCAATCCGGGCCGTTTCACCGGAGCCTACGGCGCCGGGCGCGCCGCGGAGCTGTCCGGAAAGAGCGACGTGGCGCGGAAGCACTACGAGGAGCTGCTCGAGCTCGCGAGGGCAGGCGACGGGAAGCGTCCCGAGCTGGACCACGCGAAGGCGTTTCAGGAAGGCGAATCGAAGAAGGCCAGCTTGAAATCATGATTTCGGGGTGAGGCAGGCCTCATGAGAGGCTGTCAACCGAACGGATCGACGACCTTCACTCCGGCCCTGGCGAAGTCACGCGCGTTTCGCGTGGCCACGGTCAGGCCGTGAACGAGCGCTGTGGCGGCGATGAGGCTGTCCTTGATCGGCAGGGATTGCCCGGCTTTGCGCAGGTCGGCGAGAAGCCTGGCCCAGCGTAGACCCGTCGCGGCGTCCCACGGCAGACAGCGAATGCGGGTGATCCCCTCGCGGAACCAGCGTTCCAATCGACGCCGGCGCCGCCCGACGGGCAGCAGGTCGGCGTCCACCAGGTAGGTCACAGCGTGTCGGTCGATTCGGACTCGATTGGAACGAAGAATCCCTTTCCCGGGCATGAAAGGAGCCAATCCACCAGTCCGTCGTTCGGCGGGGGCTCGCGGCGCACCAGGCGATACTCACCGCGTTCGATCCGCTCGATCTCGAACTCCTGGCCGGGTTCGATGCGATCTTGCAGACGGAGTTTCGCCGGCAGAACGATCTGGCCCTTGCTGGAAACCGTCGTCGTCATGCCCAGTCAAGATACTGTCCTACCCGCATCTCCGTCGAGCCGATCCGGGGTCCTGGGCCTTCCCGCCTCAAGAGCTCGACCCTCAGACCATTCCCTCCCGGATCGCGCGGCCGACGGCCTCGGCGACGCTGTGCACCTGCAGCTTCTGGTAGATCCGCTTGATGTGGCTGCGTACCGTGTCCAGGCTGACGTGCATGGCGCCGGCCACCTGCTTGTAGGACTGCCCGCGGGCGAGGCCGCGTAGGACCTCCTGCTCGCGCGCGGAGAGGTCGAGGCGGCTGGGGTGGCTTGCCGGACCGTGCGGCCCGTCGTCCCGGGTCCGACGGAGCAGATCGAGCACGCTGTGGGCGACGCCCGGCGTCAGGGGCGATCCTCCCGAAGTGATCGCGCGGAGCTGGGTCACGAGCTCGACCGGAGGCGTCTTCTTGAGGAGGTAGCCGTCGGCACCGGCGCAGATCATCTCCAGGATCGTGGCGGGCTCCTCGAACACCGTGAGCGCGACGACCACCACGTTCGGCAGGATCTCCTTGATGCGGCGCGTGGCCTCGATCCCACCCATGACCGGCATCTCCAGGTCCATGAGCGCAAGGTCCCACCGCTGGGCGCCGCGTGCCTTGGTTTCCTTCTCGGCGGCCCGGAGAAGGGGCGGCGCGGAGTCGAAGCTCCCGACGAGGGCGAAGCCGGGCTCGTGCCGGAAGAGCGCCGCGAGGCCCGACCTGTAGTGCGGGTCGTCGTCGGTGATGACCACTCCCAGGTCCAACGCACGTCCCTCCCGGAATCAGGATGGCACGTCCGGGCCAAGAAGGCATGTCACACGATCATGTGGTCCCCGCCGGCCCGGCGACCTCGACGTCGGGCCGGAAGACGAGGGTCACCGCGGTTCCGCCACCGGGTCGTGGCATCCAGGCGATCTCCGCACCGATCTCCTCGGCACGCGTCCGCATGTTCAAAAGTCCCATCCCGTGACCTTGCCCCGGGTGGTTCCCGCCGGCCTCCGGCATTCCGCGCCCGTCATCGGCGACCCAGAGGCGCCAGCGCCTTCCCTCGGAGGAGAGCCCGAGGGCCACGCGCCGCGGGTTGGCGTGCCTCGCGGCGTTGTGGAGCGCCTCGAGGGCGATCAGGAGGACGTTCCTCCGGACGGCGAGGGACAGCTCGACCTCCGGCCATTCCAGGGGGAAGTCCGTGACGAGTTCGGTCGCACCGCCGGGGAAGACGCGCCCGCCGCGCTCGGCGAGGTAGAGCGCGAGCGACCGCAGGCTCGCCGAGCCCGGCTTGAGCGACCAGACGATGTCCGTGAGCGCGGCTCCCAGCTCTCCGGCCACGATGGCGACCTGGCCGGTCAGCTCCTTGCGCTGCGTGTCTTCCACCTGGGGGCGTGCCGCGAGGTCGGCCAGGATTCCGATGCTCCCGAGACCGGAGCCGACCGCGTCGTGAAGGTCCATGGCGATCCGCGTGCGCTGGCGCTCGAGCCTCAGCAGGACGCCGATCCGGATCCTGTACGTGCCGTATGCGGCGCCAGCGACGGCGATCGCGGCCGCGGCGAAGAACCAGGCCTGCAGGAACCATGGCCGGTGGACCCGGAACGAGAAACGGGCGGGGGCGGGGGACCAGCGGACCCCGTCCAGCGTCGCCTCGACCTCGACCTGGTACCTTCCCGACGCCATGTCGACGAACCGGAAGAAAGGCTCCGTGCTCGGCTCCGACCAGTTGTCCTCGGGACGGAGACGGTGGCGGTAGCGCACGAGCTGAGGGTCGCGGAACGAAAGGCCGGCGAAGCGCAGCTCCATGCGGTTGCGCTTGTAGGGAACCTCGAGCGGATCGCCGGGAGGGAAGCGCCGGCCGTCCACGGCCACGTCCGTGAGCGCCATCCGGGGAGGCTCCATGGGGGCGCGGCGCGCGGAGGCGGGGACGTGGACGAGTCCCGCGTCGCTGCTCAGCCAGATCGAGCCGTCGGGATCCTCGGCGAGGTCCGAGATCCCGGTCGTGGGCAGCCCCTGCCAGGCTCCGAGGCGCTCGACCACTTCCCATCCTTCCTCGCGGTCGAGGCGCTCGAGGACGCGGATGGGCTCCGCCGCGCCGACGATCCATACGCCTCCGGAAGGCGAGGCGGCGAGACGTGGAGACCACGGCGACGGAAGGCGGAGCGACGCGGGGATCGGCTCCCACCGTTCGCCGTGCCTGCGGAAGATCCCCTTTGTCATGCTGGACGCCCAGAGACTCCCGCCTGGAACCTCGATGAGGGCGAGGAAGCGGTCGGCGCCGCCGACTCTCTCGCATGACCAGGCAGCGTCCTTGCCCAGAGCCACCGACCAGGCGGGGGCGTGGCATACCTCCGCTCCGCGCGTGACCCACAGCTCTGCCGCGCTGTCCGCGAGGACGTTCTCGACGGATGACCCGCTTTCTGCCGGTCGCGGCAGCGAATCGGGAACAGCCCGTGGAGAGCCTCCCCGGCCGTCCAGATGGAACAGCCCTTGGTTCGTCGCGAACCAAAGCGACCCGTCCGGGGCAGCAGAGCAGCTCTCCGAGCCCAGCCCCGCCGGAGGGTGAACAGAGGGTGGAAGTCCAGGCGCGTACTCGAGGAAGCCGCTGTCGCCGCCGACCGTGCCCGTCGTCCAGAGGTGGTCCCGTCCGTCCACGCAAAGCTCCGTGTAGTGCTCGGACAGCTCCTGACGAACCGTCCACGAACCCGAGCTCCTATCGGCCCGGAGGAGATATCCCCAACTCGTCAGCCAAACAACGTTCTTCGTGCGGGCGACGAAACGACCGACTCCGGGAAAGTCAGACCCCCAGTCCGCCGTGTCGGGCTCGGGAAACTGCACGAGGCCGCGCCACGTGGCCATCCAGAGACTGCCTTCGCGGTCCGCGAAGAGGCCGCCGAAAGCGGGGAGCCCGTCCTTCTGCGTGATCCATTCGGGTGGCTCGCCGGGCCGCAACGCGACGAGACCGATATCGAATGCCGCCCACACAGTGGGCCCGCGCTCGACGAGGGAGATGAACCTCGACGGGGTGACCGAGACCAGCTCCGTGATCCGACCGTGGCGGACTTCGAGAACTCTTCCATTGAGGCCGTGGGGACCGGGCTCGTTGCACCCGAGGACAACGGAGCCGTCCGGCCTCCGCATGAATTCGAGGGCGCCACGGAGGGATGCGAGCACCTCGATGTGCCCGGAGGGATCGATCTGCCAGACATGATCGGCGCCTGCGGCCAGCACGCTTGCTCCAGGCCCCGGCCGGAGGTGTCGAATCCCCTCTGCCGCCCACGCGGGAGAGGTCGTAGCCGCCCACGTGCCCTCCGGACGCCGGCGAAGCAGCTCCCTGTCGTTCTCCTCACGTACGACCCAGAGCGTGCCGTCGCTCGACGCAGCCGTCGCGCGGACCCTTCCGAGCGTCCCGCCGTTCGCGCCGGAAATCGGCTCCACGCCGTCGGCCGTCATGCGGACGAGCTCCCTCCCGTGGGTCCAGCCGGTGATCCCGGTCCTCCCCGATCCCTGGACAACGAACCCCACCTCGCGCGCCCAGAGGCGCATCGCGGTTCCGTCGAAACGGACCAACCCGCCTTGTGTGCCGATCCACAGGAACCCCCTCTCGTCCTGCTCGAGGTTCGACGTGTAGGAGACGGGGAGGCCATTCCTCCAGTCGAACTGGCGCAGGAGGCGCTCCCGGGCGAGCGAGGCGGGGGAGCCTGCGACGGCGAAGCAGAAAGGGACGATACCCCAAGCGAGCGGACGGAGGACCCGCTTCATGGGAGCGACGGGCTTCGTGTTCGAGCGTCGCCCGCCGTGCCACGCGGGCAGGGGTCCGGCCGGACGAGCGGGGTTCGCTTCCGGAGCCGCGTCCTGCGCCCCGGTGCGCCGCCGGATCACATGATCATGTGACATGCGCAGGCCCCCTGCCTGTGCCGATCCTACTACAAGCCCGTGCTTGTTCCGGGTTCGGACCCGAGCACGGCTGCCCAAAGCGCGTGTTTCTCCTGCGTCACCGTTCATCTCCATGCGTGAAGGCCCGCGGGTCGAGCGCCGGCTCACATCATCATGTGACATGACCGCGCGGATGAGTCGCCCCATCATCCAAGCGTGTTTGACCTGCATGGTAGCCGATGCGACCGAGACGCCGGCGAGGCAGGGGAGGGTGAGGGCATGTCGCCAGCGTTTCTCGAGAGTGTACGCAGGAGGGTTCCGAAGATGAGTGGCAGGAAGCTGTTCCTACACCGCTTCGCGGGATCGGTTGTCGCCAAGAGTGCACTTCGCGCTGTGCTCCTGGCCCTACTGAGTGCCGCACCCGTGCCTTCCACGGCCACGCCGGGAGCGGCGGAGCCTCCTACTGGCAGGGCGGACCATGTGCCTTCCCGTGCGAAGTTGCTCGCCGCGGCGGACGCCCAAGGAAGCGAGCCCAGCACACATCTCCGATCGAGCGAGCAGCGCGTCCGGATCGCGGTCAACAAGGACCAGGCCGCGTATCCCGTGACCGCTGAAGGGCTGCTCCCTTTACCCTGGACCGCGGAAGGAAACCAGCCCTTCGCGCGACTCGGGTTCTCGGTCGCCTCCGCGGGGGATGTCAACGGGGACGGCTACGACGACGTCATCGTCGGTGGCCACTTTTTGTTCAGCGATCAAGGCAGCGAGGGACGAGCCTTTCTTTACCTCGGCTCGGCCTCGGGTCTTGCTTTGACCGACGCCTGGAGCGCCGAGAGCGACCAGGCTGGCGCGCGATTCGGCTACTCCGTCGCCACCGCGGGGGATGTCAACGGGGACGGCTATGACGACGTCATCGTCGGTGCCCCGTTTTTCTACAACGGCCAAGGCAACGAGGGACGAGCCTTCCTTTACCTCGGCTCGGCCTCGGGCCTTGCTTTGATCCACTCTTGGAGGGCCGAGAGCGACCAGGCTGGCGCGCAATTCGGCTACTCCGTCGCGACCGCGGGGGACGTCAACGCGGACGGCTACGACGACGTCATCGTGGGTGCCCCCTTCGACAACGGCCAAGGCAACGAGGGACGAGCCTTTCTTTACCTCGGCTCGGCCTCGGGTCTTGCTTTGACCGACGCCTGGACCGCCGAGAGCGACCAGGCTGGCGCGCGATTCGGCTACTCCGTCGCCACCGCGGGGGATGTCAACGGGGACGGCTACGACGACGTCATCGTGGGTGCCCCCATGTTCGACAACGGCCAAACCAACGAGGGGCGAGCCTTCCTCTACTTCGGCTCGGCCTCGGGTCTTGCTTTGATCCACGCCTGGAGCGCCGAGAGCGACCAGGCTGGCGCGGAATTCGGCTTCTCCGTCGCGGCCGCGGGGGATGTCGACGGCAACGCCTACAGCGACATCATCGTCGGCGCGCGCCTGTTCGACGACGATGTCACTGACGCCTCGGGAGCGGCCTTCCTCTACCTTGGCTCTCTCTCGGAGCCGACCCTCGCTCCGGGTTGGCCGATCGGTGCGGCCTCGGGCTCCGGATGCTGCGTCGTGGGGAGCGCCGGTGATGTGAACGGGGACGGCTACGACGACGTCATCCTCGGTGCCCCCCTGTATCCGGACTCCGGACTTGTCGCCCTCTTGCTCGGCTCGGCGTCGGACCCGCTTGGTCAGGATTGGAGCGTTGGGGGCGACCAGGCCTTCGCCCAGATGGGCAACTCCGTCGCCGCCGCAGGGGATGTCGACGGCGATGGCTACGGCGACATGATCGTCGGCGCGCCGGACTGGGACAACCCCGACCCCAACGTGGGGAAGGCCGTTGTTTATCGCGGATCGGCTTGCGGCGGGGGCGACCTCGACGCAGACCAGGATGGTATCGGCACCTTTTGCGACAACTGCTGGTATGAGTCCAATCCCTCGCAGGCGGACACGGACAGCGACGGCCGCGGGGACGCCTGCGATCTCTGCACGGACACGGACGGCGACCGCTTCGGCAACCCGGGCTTTCCGGCCAACACCTGCTTCGACGACAACTGCCCCACCGTTGCCAACCCAAGCCAGGCCGACACCGACCTCGACAGCCTCGGCGACGCCTGCGACAACTGTCCGTTCCTCTCCAATCCCTCGCAGGCCGACACCGACCTCGACAGCCTCGGCGACGCCTGCGACAACTGTCCGTTCCTCTCCAATCCCTCGCAGGCCGACACCGACCTCGACAGCTTCGGCGACGCCTGCGATCCCTGTCTGCTGGATCCCGCCAACGACGCCGACGCGGATGGGGTGTGCGGCGACCGTGACAACTGCCCTGGTGTGGCCAATACCCCTTCGCCCACGTTCATCAGCGACTTCGAGGTCGACGAGGGCGGATGGACGCATGCGTCCCTCGGCGGAACGGATAGCTGGCATCGGGCGGGCGTGACCGTGTGTGGTGATCCACTGACCACGATGATGTTCGTCTCCGACGGCAACGCGGACTGCGTCCACGGATCCGACGCCTACGAGCACAGTCGGCTCCTGAGCCCGCCGATCACGCTCTCTCCCTCCGGGATGATGAGCCTCTTGTTCGAGGCGGTTTCCGTCGACGATGCGGGCGCGTGCCTGGGGAGCTTGGGCCCCGATTTCGACCGCAAGGACGTCGGAATCACGCTGGACGGCGGCGTCACCTACACGCGGCTCAACGAGTGCTTTCCCCTCACGGACGGAACCGGTACGACCATGACCCACGAGTTCGATCTGAGCGCCTTCTCGGGGCAGACGGTCCGGGTCGTCTTCGTGTACGACACGCTGGATACCGAATATGGTCACGCGTTCGCCGTGGACAACGTTCTGATTCTCGCCCAACCCGACTCGGATGCCGATGGCCTCGGGGACGCGTGCGACCCGTGCCCGATCGACCCCTCCAATGACCCCGACTCCGACGGAGTGTGCGGCAGCGTGGACAACTGCCCTGGTGTGGCCAATACCCCTTCGCCCACGTTCATCAGCGACTTCGAGATCGACGAGGCCGGATGGACGCATGCCTCCCTCGGCGGAACCGACAGCTGGCATCGGGCGAACACGACCGTGTGTGGTGAACCTCTGACGAACATGATGTTCGTCTCCGACGGCAACGCGGACTGCGTCGGAGGGTCCAACTCCTACGAGCACAGTCGGCTCCTGAGCCCGCCGATGACGCTGCCTTCCTCGGGGATCGCGCGTCTCGCGTTCGATGCGCTCTCCTTCGACGAGGCGGGTTCGTGCCTCTTGAGCGCCGATTTCGACCGCAAGGATGTCGGAATCACGCTGGACGGCGGCGTCACCTACACGCGGCTCAACGAGTGCTTTCCCCTCACGGACGGAACCGGTGTGCCCGTACCCAGCGAGTTCGACCTGAGCGCCTTCTCGGGGCAGACGGTCCGGGTCGTCTTCGTGTACGACACGCTGGACGCTGTGTACGCTCACACGTTCGCCGTGGACAACGTTCGGATTGTTGTTCAACCCGATGCGGACGCCGATGGCCTCGGAGACGCCTGCGACAACTGCCCGCTCGCGTCCAATCCCTCGCAGAGCAACGTCGACGGCGACATGCTCGGAGACGCCTGCGACCCCTGCCCGCTGGATTCCACCAGCGACGTAGACGCCGACGGTGTGTGCGGGAACGTGGACAACTGCCCGTCCGTGGCCAATCCCTCGCAGGCCGACCAGGACGGCGACTCGCTCGGCGATGCCTGCGACCCCTGTCCTCTGGACCCCGCCAACGACTCCGACTCCGACAGCGTGTGCGGGAACGTCGACAACTGCCCATTCGTCGCCAACTCTCAGCAGGACACCGACGGCGACTCGCTCGGCGACGCTTGTGACAACTGCCCGTTCCTCTCCAATCCCTCGCAGGCCGACGCCGACGCCGACGCACTCGGCGATGCCTGCGACCCCTGTCCTCTGGACCCCGCCAACGACTCCGACTCCGACAGCGTGTGCGGGAACGTCGACAACTGCCCATTCGTCGCCAACTCTCAGCAGGACACCGACGGCGACACGCTCGGGGACGCCTGCGATCCCTGCCCGCTGGATCCCTCCAACGACGCCGATGCTGATGGGGTGTGCGGCAACGCGGACAACTGCCCTGGTGTGGCCAATACCCCTTCGCCCACGTTCATCAGCGACTTCGAGATCGACGAGGCCGGATGGACGCATGCCTCCCTCGGCGGAACCGATAGCTGGCATCGGGCGAACACGACCGTGTGTGGTGATCCTCTGACCACCATGATGTTCGTCTCCGACGGCAACGCGGACTGCGTCGGAGGGCTCAACTCCTACGAGCACAGTCGGTTCCTGAGCCCGCCGATCACGCTGCCTTCCTCGGGGAACGCTCGTCTCGCGTTCGATGCGCTCTCCTTCGACGAGGCGGGTTCGTGCCTCGCGAGCCCGGGCGCCGATTTCGACCGCAAGGATGTCGGAATCACGCTGGACGGCGGCATCACCTACACGCGGCTCAACGAGTGCTTTCCCCTCACGGACGGAACCGGTGTGCCCGTACCCCGGGAGTTCGACCTGAGCGCCTTCTCGGGGCAGACGGTCCGGGTCGTCTTCGTGTACGACACGCTGGACGCTGGGTACCGTCACACGTTCGCCGTGGACAACGTTCGGATTGTTGTTCAACCCGATGCGGACGCCGATGGCCTCGGCGACGCCTGCGACCCCGATGCCGACGGAGACGGCGTGGAGAACAGCGGCGATTGCGCTCCCCTGGATGCATCCGCCTTCGCCGTGCCGGGCGAAGTGACTGGCGTGCGTCTCGTCCGCGGTCCGCTCACCCTGAACTGGAGCGTCGTCGCCGGCGGAACGGGAACCGTCTACGACATCCTCGCCGGGCGCCTCGAGAACCTGCCGGTCGACCCGGGCAGCGATGGCACGGAAGCTTGTCTCGCCGATGGCGTCGCCGGCACTTCGATCTCCGTTTCCGATCCGTTCCCCGTGGGCAGGGGTTTCTGGTACCTCGTCCGGGCCGGGAATGGCTGCGGGATCGGCACCTATGGTTTCGCCGCGCAGAGAACCACGCCCACGACGGAGAGAACCAGCACAACGTGTCCCTGACGGCGTCGTCTGGGGGGAACAGACCGGCGACACCCCGCCGTGCCTCGTGGCACCAGCAACCTGGGCTGCCTGCCGTTCCTCCCAATGGGCGAATGCCCACAGGTCGGGCGCCGGCTCACATCATCATGTGACATGACCGCATGAACGAGTCGGCCCATCATCTGGCCGAGGCGCTGGGACGGCCTCACGAGGCGGACTCGCACAAGAAGCGTGGGAGGGTCCAGTAGATGAGGAAACGATCGAGCCTTCCAGGGGCTGCGAGGGTCAGGGCAGCCCGATGGCTGGGACTGCTCTCGAGCGTGCTCGCTCTCTCGGGCGAAGTCGCGGCCCAGCAGAGCGCGAGCTTCAGCGTCACGGAACACGTCTTCAACTCGGGCGGTAGCCCCGGCAAGGGGATCATCGAGGTTTGCTCCGCCAGCCACGACATCACAGTCGACGCGGTTGGAGACTCGCTGGTCGTGGAGGGCATGTCGAGCCCCTCCTACCTGATGGAAGCAGGCTCCGTGGTGGCACACGCGCCTCCGGGGGAGGTGACAAACCTCCGCTTCGCGAGCAGGACCACACTGGCCTGGGACCCGGAGGGGTCGGGGGGCCCGTACAACGTTTACCGCGGCTCGCTCCTGGACATCCTCGCGTTCGGAAGCTGCCTCGAGAGCGGGGTCGCTGTCGAGACGGTGACCGACACCTTCACACCGTCGCGCGGAGCCGGATTGTTCTACCTGGTCACGGCGGAGAATCGGCTCGGAGAGGAAGGAACCAAGGGGTATTCGATCAACGGGAGCGAGCGTCCCAATGCCGCACCCTGTCCATGAGAGAGGAGAACCAAATCATGAAGCGCAAGTGGCTGGTGGCATCGTTCCTGACCCTGATCGCCGGTGGCGCGATGGCGCAGGTGAGCCCGCCCGATCGCGTCAACTTCCAGGGAGTCCTGCGAAGCAACACGGGCTCTCCGCAAAGCGGCAGCCGCGACATGATCTTCCGGTTCTACGATGCGCAGGACGACAACTGCGCCGACGCAAGTTACCCGGGGAACCTGCTCCTGACCGACAGCCACCTGGCGTCCGGCACCGGAGACGTGCCCGTCACCAACGGGCTCTTCAACGTCCTTCTCGGCGACGGAGGCGTGATGGCGGGAACCGAGCCGTCTCTGGAGGAGGTCTTCCGCGACAACGCCGCGGTGTATCTCGAGGTGTCGGTCAAGAACTCGTCGGCCGTCTTCGAGGTCCTGTGTCCCAGGATCCGCATCGTCTCGGCGGCCTACGCGATCAACTCCCACTACCTCGACGGAAGGACCTCGGGAGATTTCATCGACACTTCCGGAAACTCGCAGGCGAAGAGCGGTCAGCTCCTTCTCAACAACCCGACCGAGGCACTCGAGCTCGGAGCGGGCGATAACGCCGATTCGTTCTTCGGCAAGGATCAGATCCGCATGAGCTACGGCGGAACCGGACTCTACTCCCACGCGATCCGGTCACGCCATCACAGCGAGCAGGCCTCGACCAACGCCATCGACTTCTACGTGTGGAACCATGGCACCGACCTGCCCGTGGATCCCGCGACCAAGCTCGTCATGACGCTCGACGGAGCAGGGACCGGTCGCGTCGGGATCGGCACGACCGAACCTGCGAGAAAGCTTCAGGTCGAGGACGAGATCCACGCTGGCGGCCCAGGTGGCGGCCTCTCCATGGGGAATCGGGAGAGCCCGGGTTTCGTCGAGATCCCGATCTTTGGCGAACGATGGGTATGGTACGCGTCGGGAGGCAATGCACGGCTGTGGTCCGGCGTGGACAAGATGACCGTGACCCCGCAGGGCAACGTGGGTGTCGGGACGGGAAGCCCTTCGTATCCGCTGCATGTCCAAGGCAGCGCCTACGCATCGGGTATTGGCGCTGCTCAGTTCAACAGCGCGACCAATCCGCTGGGTGAGACCACGAGCGCCCGGATCGCGGCGGTCACCGATGGTGGAGGTACAGGGGTAAGCGCGGGAGTCCCCGGTGCGTCCGCCAGCCTGGCCTTCAAGTCAGGTGTGTTCTCCTACGGTGTACAGGCTGAGGGCAGCACGGCCGCGGGAAACTTTTACACCCCGATCGTGGGAGGCAACTACTCCCTCGTCTATGTGGCAAACGGGAATGGGACCGGGATCTCCGCGTCTGGAACCGACACTGGCGGCTACTTTCAGAACCCGGGGGGCAGCAACTACGCGATTCTCGGCCTTGCGGGCTTCGGTGGCTACGGGGTCCTTGGCTACGGTTACGAGACGGGCGGGTACTTCGAGGACCGGGACAGCGGCTCCCACGCGTACGTGGGCGACGGCGCCTACAAGATTCTGGGAAGCGGCACCATGTCCTTCGTCCAGAACCACCCGTTTGAGAAGGACAAGGTGATCGTGTACGCGGCACCCGAGGGGGACGAGGTGGCCACCTACACCCGCGGCACGGCCCGGCTGATCGACGGGGAAGCGAGGGTCCAGCTCGGAGAGACGTTCGCCTGGGTGACCAATCCCGACATCGGGCTGACCGCGCATCTCACGCCCCGAGGCGAATCGAGCGGCCTCTACGTGGAATCGCTGACGACGAGCGAGCTGGTCGTCCGCGAGACGGGTGGAGGAAAGGGCGACGTCACCTTCGACTACATCGTGCACGGCCTCAGGATCGGCTTCGAGGAGGTCGCCATCGTCCAGGAAAAGAAGCGCGAGGAGTTCATTCCGTCCATGGCCGACCAGCGCCAGCGATACGCGCAGCACCCCGATCTACGCGCGTTCAACGCCCTGGAGCGGTTCAAGACGATGAGCGCCACCCTGCCGGGGGCGGAGCCCCTCGACTTCAGCGCCGCGGACGCGCTCCGCACGGCGGTGCATGAGTTCGATCCGGCCGTCGACAAGTCCCCCGGGCCACCTGTCGATCTTGCCAGACAGCCGGTTTCCGGTGCGACGGAAGCGCTGTCGGCGCAGCCCCCCGCTCGACCTGTACAGCCGCTTCCGGATTCAATGTCTGATCGACGCAGCGTGCGGGAGACGACGCCCAGGCTCGAGACCGCGGACAGCCTGGCGACACCCGCGTCACGACTTACCGGGCTGTCTGGCGAGGGCGAGCGCCGGACGATGATCCCGGTGAACGACGCCGTCGAGCCCGGCGATGTCCTCGTGCTCGATCGCGAGCGTCCCGGACAGCTCCGCAAGGGGAACACAGCCTCGGACCCTGCAGTCGCGGGGATCGTCGCGGGAGAGCCCGGCTCCGTCTACGACGGGCGGGCGCCCATCGCGCTGTCGGGTGTCGTGCTGTGCAAGGTGGACGCGGGCTATGGCGCGATCCGGGTCGGAGACCTGCTGACGGCGTCCCCCACGCCTGGGCACGCCATGCGCGCGCAGGAGGCGCTTCCGGGGACGATCGTCGGCAAGGCGGTCGAGCCGCTCGAGGCCGGCACTGGGCTCATCCCGGTGCTGGTCATGCTGCGCTGAGGCGACGCCTCGGCCGGTTGTGCGGGACGGGGCACCGGTGCCGGCCCTGTCCCGCTACCCGCCCGTCCCCGGCACGACGAGGTCGATCCCGGCAAGCTCGAGACGCTCGAAGTCTCGCCGGTCGAGCGTGAGGAGGCGTGCCGCGCCCCCTTTGAGGGCACAGCGCACGATCAGGGCGTCGTAGACACGTCCGCCGGCGATGCCGTGGCCCGCAGCCTCGTGGAGGAATCGCCAGGTCTCGGTCTCTGCCAAAGAGACAACCACGGACTTGTGGTGGAACGAGCCTGCAAGGAGATCGAGGGCGTCGCTCGGCGCAAGGCGATGTGGTGTCGGTAGGCGCGTCATCACGGCGTAGGCTTCGACCAAGGCGGGCGCCGGAACGAGGAGCCGTCCTCCACGAGAAGCTCCTGCGGCGACCAGGGCACGCAACGCCGGCTCGTGCGACTCGTGCCACCCGAGCAGCGCCGCGACGATGACGCTCGTGTCGAGCGCGGTGATGCTCAACCGGACTTCCGACGCGCCCGGATCCGCTCGCGGGTCTTCCGGACGGTCTCCTCGCTGAGAGTCTCGTATTTCCCGACGGGCTCGGCCACCCGGAAGCCGTGGCGCTCTCTGGTCCGGACCTCGCGTGGAGCGGGCTCGATCTCGATGCGACCGTTTCGGCACGTGACTTCCAGGGGCTCTCCGGGCCGCAGTTCGGCCTCGTCGCGGATGGCCTTGGGGAGCACGAGGCGTCCGGCGGAATCCATGGAGGTTTTCATGCCACGGATCCTACCACGGGTATTGGGGACCCGCCATGGGGTGGAGACGTTCTGCGAATGAGAACGGCTGCTATCCTCTCCGTTCATGACGCGGGCCCAACTCATCGAGGAGACGCGCTCGACCCTCGCCCTCGCGGCGCCCATCGTCCTGGTGCAGGTGGGGATGATGGCCATGGGGGTCGTCGACACCCTCATGGTCGGCCGGATCTCTGCGTCGGCGCTCGCGGCCGTGGCCCTCGGGAACCTGTACACGTTCGCGGGGCTCGTGGGGGGAATGGGCGTCCTGATGGCGCTCGATCCGGTGGTGGCGCAAAGCTTGGGCGCGGGGGACCGGGAGGCAGCCGCGCGGGGCGTGCAGCGGGGATTGATCCTCTCGGCGCTCCTCACCGTACCTGTCGCGATGTTCTTCCTTCCGGTTCGTTTCCTCCTCGCCGCGCTCCAGCAGCCGCCGGAGGTGGTACCGGACGCGTCGGCGTATGTGTGGGCCTCGATCCCGGGGATCTTCCCGTTCCTGGCGTTCGTGGTCCTCAGGCAGACCCTCCAGGCGATGCACCGCACGGCGCCGATCGTGGCCACGATCCTGGGCGCGAACCTCCTGAACGTCGCGCTGAACTGGGCCCTGATCTTCGGACATGCGGGGTTCCCGCCGCTCGGCGCCGTGGGATCCGCCTGGGCGACGAGCGCGAGCCGCCTCGCCATGGCCCTCGCGCTGTTCTTCGCCGCGCGCGGCGACCTGGTCCCGGTTCTGACCCCGCGACGGCCGCGGGTGCTCGAAGCGGCCCCTCTCCTCGCGATGCTGCGGCTGGGCCTTCCCATCGCGGTCCAGTACCAGCTCGAGATCGGCGCGTTCGCCACCATCGGGCTCCTCATGGGATACCTAGGCACGCGCGAGGTGGCGGCGCACCAGATCGCCCTGAACCTCGCCTCGCTCACCTTCATGGTCCCCCTGGGGATCTCCGCGGCCGCGGCCGTGCGGGTGGGGCATGCGGTTGGCCGGGGCGACGCGGTCGGCGCGCGGCGATCGGCGTGGGCGGCGAGCGTCCTGGGCGTGCTCTTCATGATCTCGATGGCGGTTGTGCTGCTGACCGTTCCCGGCCCTCTCGCCCGCGCGTACACGAGCGAGGCAAACGTGATCGCGGTGGCCTCGATCCTGATCCCGATCGCCGGGTTCTTCCAGGTCTTCGACGGAGCGCAGGTCGTCGCTGCCGGCGTGCTGCGCGGCCTGGGGGACACCCGGGCCCCGATGCTCATCAACGTCCTGGGATTCTGGCTCGTGGGGATGCCCGCGAGCCTCCACCTGGCGTTCCAGAGGCAAGCAGGGCCGGCGGGGCTCTGGTGGGGGCTCGTGGCGGGGCTCGCCGCGGTGGCGCTCCTTCTCGTCGGGCGCGTCGCCTCCCGGCTGCGCCGGACGATTTCCCGCGTCGTCGTGGAGGGCTGATGGGGGACACTCCTCTTTTTCGCTCCCAGGCGCGGGCCTCCGCCAAGCACGAGGTGGCGCCCCGTCAAAACAGCGAGAGCTGGGTTTCGTCCCCGACGACGCGGTCGAAATCCAGACCCAGCACGTCGAGCACCGGCTCGGCGACGGGGCGCACCTGCTTCTGCACGTAGTGCTCGTGGTCGAGACCGCTTCGGGTCTCGAGAGCCGGCTCGGGCCCACGGGTTGTCATGACGTAGGAGATCAGCCGCCCCGGATCGCCCGACATCTTGCGGGCCGCGACCACGTGAGGCGGCGTCGTGACGGTGTAGTCCTCCAGGTCCTTGCGCAGCGCTTTCCGGTAGACGAGGAGGTCGTCCAGGCGCCCGGCACGAAGATCGTTCACGACCTCACGCAGGTAGTCCTCCACCGGACGGTCGAAGAAGAGCCGCTCGTACAGCTCGCGCTGCACGCTCTTGGCGAGATCGGTCCAGTCGCGCCGCACCACCTCCATCCCGGTGAAGACCACCTGGGCTCGTCCCTTCTCCTCCACGAGGCCGGCGTAGCGCTTGCGGGCCCCGGTCACCCCGTGCCGCACGTGGGGGAGGAGGATCTTGAGGTAGAGCATCTCGAACTCCATCTCCAGGCGGCTCGGCACGCGCCACGTCGCCAGGACGTGCTCCGCGAGGTCACGGTTGAGCCGGACAGCCAGGTCCAGGCCGATCTTCCGGGCCACGGCGGGGTCCTCCTCGCCCGACAGGACGAACAGGCTGTCGGTGTCGCCGTAGAGGACAGGGCGCCCGAAGGACTCGATCCTCGCCTTCGACCAGAGCAGGACCTCGCGGCCGAACCCGGTGATGGCATTGGCGATCTCCGGGTTGTGGAAGCGGCACGCCGGGGTTCCGAGGACACCGTAGAAGGAGTTCATCAGGATCTTGATCGCCCGGGAGAGGATCTCGTCCCCCCCGGCCTTCGCGGCCTCACGCGCCGGGAACAGCTCGTCGAGCAGGCCCGGGAGGATCCCTCGCTGGCGGCGGAAGGCGGCGCCATTCGGGGCGACGATCGGATCGTCCCCTTCCGCGGGCTCGGGAAGGTATCCCTGAGGGTCGATCTGGAACGTGCGGATGATGCTCGGGTAGAGGCTCTTGAAGTCGAACACGAGCACGTTCCGGTAGAGCCCCGGCGTGGGCTCGAGGACATGGCCGCCCGTCGTCGGCTCCGCCGCTTCCGTCGGTCCGACCAGAGTGGGGGCCGCGATCCCGCGAGGGCCGAGCTCGGAGAGGTACAGGAAGTCGAACGCGGCGATGCTGGATCCCACGCGGTCGAGCGGCATCCCCGTGAGCCGGCTGCGCGCGATGGCGAGCTCCACGAGCTTGAGCTTGTCGAGGATCTCAAGGACGAGGCGAGCGTCGGTCAGGTTGTATCGCACGAAGAGCTCCGGGTCGTCCCGGTAGATGCGCTGGATCTCTAGGAAGCGGTCGCGACCCGCGAGAAGCTTCCCCTCGCCGAGCACCTCCCGCGCCACGAAATCCAGGGAATACTCGTCCATGCGCACGAAGGCCCCCCGCAGGAGCTGCAGGCCGTCGAGCACGACCCTCCCCGGCACGGAGGCGAAGGAGTTCCCCCAGCGAGAGCGTGCGGGGTCCACCCTCGTGAGCCCGGGTCCGCGGCCGATCTCGAGGCCGACGCCCTGCCGCCTCGAGAGACGGACGAGGACCGAGAGATCGAAATCGATGACGTTCCAGCCGGTCAGGACATCGGGATCGATCTCCCGGACGCGGGCGCAGAACGCCTCGAGAAGCTCCCGCTCGGTCGAGAACGAGACGGCGCCCCCGGGGGAGGGCGCTCCCTCGGGAACGAGGAGGAGCACCTCGGACGCGCCGCAGCCCACGAGAGAGATCGAGAGGATCTTCTGGGCCCACCGATCCGTCTCGATGTCGAACGAGAGGACCGACAGGCGAGGGGTGAAATCCGCGGGGCCCACCTCCGGGTCCTCGAAGACCCACAGGACCCCGCTCCCCGCCCGCGGAGATCCCAAGATCTCGACGCAGCCGCGGATCCTGCGGTCGATCAGGTACCTGAGGGCGAAGCGGATGTCGGCCTCGTAGCAGGGGATCCCCTGGGCGATCAGTCGGTTTCTGAGCGCCGGGGCGTCCGCGGGGACCTCGACCTCGACCCGGACCAGGCTCTCGCCCGAAAGCGCCACCCTGCCCGCGGGCGTGAGAGGTCGTGCGCCCAGGCTGCGGGCCGGCGCCGCATCCGTTTCCCTCACGAAGAAATGCGGAATCTGACGCCCGTCGCGAACGAGAAAGGTCTGTCCCGTCTCGAGCCGGCCCCACAGATGGACGACCGGCCTACCGGATTCGATCCTGTAGGAGGGGTGCAGGATGAACCCGCGGTGGCTCAATCGACCGTCTCGAGGACCGCGAACCCGGGTCCGGAAGCCACCTTCTCGAAATACAGTGCGAGTGCGGACGCCGCCCGCTCCACGTCGCCCGGGCATCCGAAGATCTCCGCATGGGCAACCCGGTCCGCCCAGCCTCGCGAGGCGAGCACCAGATCCGGGATCCGCCCGGATTCGAGTGCGACCAGCTTGAGGTCGTGCGGGTCCTCGTGATCGAAGTACTTCTCCACGAGCGAGGTGGCCATGAGGCTCACGCGCACCTGGTCGGCTTCCAGCACGGGTACGAGCCCGAACCACCGAAGGGTATCGGATCGTCCCAGGTGAAGAGAGCCGGCACGACCGCAGCCGCTCTCCGGCCCCGGGAGGATCACCGCCACCGACAGGCCGGGCTCGTCTCGGGGCACGCTCTCCTCGAGGGCCGAGGCGACCCGCTCGAGATAGCGGCTCGCACGAGCGTACTCGAAGCTGTGAAGGGCGAGACCGGCCACGATCACGCCACCCGCGAGGAAAGCGCCGCGGCCCGTCAGGCGCCGGTACGGGATCGTGGCGGTCGCGATCAGGAGGGCGGGAAAGAGGATCCTGCCGTCGGGGCGGTTCATTCCCATGAAATTGTTGAACGGAAGGGCGAGCGCCAGGGCGGCGAGCACGGCCGACAGTCGCACCAGGGCACGAACGGATCGGCGCTCGGGGTTCTCGCCGCGGCCGGCAAGCAGGAGTGCGGCGAGGATCGTGATGCCGGCGAGGGTCAAGGCCGGCGTCGGGAAAGCTGGGGGGATCGGGTCGGTTCTCACGTACAGGAACCATGGCTCGAGCAGCGACCGCAGCTTGTCCCCCCACGACCCGTAGTACACGCTCGCTTTTCCGCCCCGGCTCCCGAGCGCGTACCAGACCGGGAGAACGAGCGACGGCGCGAACGGCGCGACGAGCCGCACCGCGTCGCGGCGGCTCGTGGGCCAGAGCCCCAGGGCGAGGAACGCCGCTCCTCCGAGGAGGAGCGCCCAGCCCACCAGGTGGGAAGCGAACAGCAGGACGGACACGATCCCCATGCCCACGACGACCCTGCCGCCGGGAGGCCGTCGGCCGCCGTCGGTCGTCCGCATCAGGGCTCCGAGGGCGAAGAACGCCAGCGCGACCGAGAAGACGTAGCTCAGGTAGCCCTTGTAGAAGAAGTAGCCGAACGCCCACGGAAAGCCCAGGAGCTCCACCACGGTCGGACGTCGCTGGATGGCTCGGGCAAGACAGGCGAAGCCCAGCGCGAAGGCGAGCGCGCACGAGGCCGCGAAGACGCGGCCCGCGACGAGGGGCGGCAGCGCGAGATCCAGGAGGCCGAGGACGACCGTCGCAGCCGAGTTCGGGACGGGAAGGGCGCGAATCCCGTACGCCCCGGCGATCGCCCGATCCCGCGCCGTATCCTGGCCGAACGCGAGAGAGGCGAAGAGATCTCCCTCGAACACCCAGTGGTAGTAGTCGTACAGCGGCGGGAGCGCCGCCACGACGAAGGGGGCGACGGTTGCGGAGCACAGCACGATCCAGACGAGGGCTCGAAACCGGGACGGACGGGTCGCGTTCACTCGAGCACGACCTCTTCCGCCGGCTCGCGAAGGTTGTACCGGGACGCCATCGCGGCGCCGTACGCCCCCGCGTTCTCGATGAGCAGGATATCTCCGGGTGAGGTCTTCGGAAGCCGTCGGTCCCGACCCAGGACGTCCGCCGACTCGCAGATCGGGCCGACGACATGCGCGTACTCCGCGGGGTCGTCGTCGAGCCGCGTCAGGTTGTGGATCCCGTGCCACGCGCCGTAGAGGGCGGGGCGGAGGAAAGAGTTCATCCCGGTCGCCACTCCGACGAAGAGCACGGTCCCCTTCCGGCGCACCTGCGTGACGGGGCAGAGCAGAACGCCCGCCTCGCTCACGAGGTACCGCCCGGGCTCGAGGCGCAGCGAGATGTCGCGGAGATGCACCTTCAGGGCCAGGAGCCCGGCCTGGAGCGCCCCGAGGTCCATCGGCTTCTGCCCGGGACGCTCGGGCACTCCCAGGCCTCCGCCGAGGTCGATCCAGCGGAGATCGGGGAAGCGGTCTGAAAGCCCCAGAAGGACGCGACCGGTCTCGAGCCAGACCTCGGGATCGAGAATGCCGCTTCCCACGTGGGCGTGGAGCCCCACGACGCGCACCGCGTGGCGCGCGGCGGCCTCCCTGAAGCGGTCGATCTCGTCCAGCCTCTGGCCGAACTTCGCCTGCGCCCCCGCGGTTCGCACCTTCTCGTGGTGTCCGATGCCGCGCCCGGGATCGACGCGGAGGGCGAGCTCGGCGCCGCGGAAGAGAGAGGGCGCCTCATCGAGCACGTGCTCTCCGTCCACCGTGACCTCGGCTCCGGACTCCCTTGCGATCCGGTACTCGTCCAGGGGGCAGAAATTGGGGGTGAACAGGAGCGCCGGAGCGTCCCCGACCTCCCGCCGCGCGGCGAGGATCTCCGCGGCCGAGACGCACTCGATGCCGAACCCCTCCGCGGCGAGGGCGCGCAGGATCGCCGGGTGGGGATTCGCCTTCATGGCGTAGTAGAACCCACCGACCGCGGGAAGCCGGTTCCGGAGCGCGCGGGCCTGCCCGACGACGGTGGGCAGATCGTAGGCGTAGCGCGCGCTGCCGTGGGCGCCGAGATCCAGAAGCTCCCGCCGCCTGCGGCGCCACCAGGCGACATCGCGGGGCTGCTCCTCCACACGTCCGCGGAGCATCTCCCACGTCGGCCCGAGCCGCTCCTGGCTTGCGTGCGCCGGGAACAGGTGATCGTGGAGCCTCGCGAGGAGAGAGGGGGCCTCGTCCTCGTCCACGACGAACGAGAGGTTGAGATCCTCCGACGACTGGCTGAGCAGGTGCACGGGCCGATCCTGGAACGCGGCCATCGCCGGACCCAGCTCGTGGAGAACGGTGCGGATGCGCCGCCCGACGATGGAGATCACCGCGCAGGGATGGACGACCTTCACGGTTCCCAGGGCACTGAGGCGTGCGATCAGCGCCTCGAACCGGTCCCCTTCCACTCCGCCGGGGATCCGGTCGAGGGTGACGCTGACGGCCGATTCGGAGGTGGCCACGAGGTCGACCGAGATCCCCAGCTCGTCGAACGGGGCGAAGACGCGGGCCAGGAACCCCGAGGCTTCCCACATCGCGAGGGTCGAGATCGTCACGAGGGCGACGCCGCTCCGGCAGGCGACGGCGGTCACCGCCGGGTGCTCCTCGTCGGCCGCCTCGACGCGCGTGGTCTCTCCCGTCGGATCCTCCGTGCACCGGATCCGGACCGGGATCCCGGCCCACGCCACGGGCGACAGACAACGAGGGTGAAGGACCCTCGCCCCCATGGTGGCCAGCTCTTCCGCCTCGCGATAGCCGAGGTTCCGGATGAGGCGCGCCGTGGGGATCTGCCGCGGGTCGGCGGTGAAGAGTCCGTGGACGTCCGTCCAGATCTCGAGCTCGTCGGCTCCTAAGAGCGCCGCGAAGAGGGCGGCGGAGGTGTCGCTCCCGCCGCGTCCCAGGAGGCAGGTCTCGCCCTGGCGGGTGCGCGCGATGAACCCCTGGGTCAGGACGACGTCGGATCCGGGCGCCAGATCCTCGATCGCCTCCGGCGAGCGCACCGGCGCGACCCGGGCGTTTAGGTAGCGGGTCTCGAGAGGATCGCCGGGCTGCGACTCGCTGACCAGGAGCTCCCGCGCATCCACGAGCCTTGCGTGCACGCCGCGTCGCGAGAGGAGCGAGACTCCGATCCGTGCGGCGGCCAGCTCGCCCACCGCCAGGACCCTCGCCTGGAGTCGCGGCGTGGCCTCGCCGGTCAGCCGGGCCCCCTCGAGCAGACGTCGCGTCTCCTCGAGGAGCGCTTCATGCGGCCGGAGATCCTCGTCGGAGAGCTCGCCCCGCTCTCCGAGGGTCCGGTGAGCCTCCTCGATCCAGGTCATGGAGTCGAGCGGGCGGTTCGAGAGAGCCTCTCGAACCGCCTGCTCCAACCGGTTCGACACGCCGGCGAGGGCCGAGACGACGAGGAAGACGCGGTGGGTCGGCAGCAGCTCCTTCGCACGCGCCGCGATCACGTCCCACCCCCCCACGGTCGCGACGGAGGTCCCTCCGAACTTGAGCACTCTAAAGGGACGGGACATTGCACCTCTCCCGCGCGGGCTCCCATGATGCCACGATGGAGGTATGCTTGCGCCTTCCTTTTCGCCATGGAGACCACGGATCATGCCGAGCGTCAGCATCCGCGCGATTCTCGCCCTCGCCCTCCCGCTCACGTTCTCGCTCCCGTCCTGGGGGTCCGGGAAACCCTGGACCGTCGACGACATCCTGAAGCTCAGCGACGTGTCCGACGTCCAGATCTCGCCGGACGGTCGCCGGGCGGTCTTCGTCGTCACGGAGGCCGACGACGAGGAGAACTCCTTCAACACCGATCTCTACCTCGCGGCGATCCCGGCGCCGGGCGGCTCCATGGCCGATCCGATCCGCCTCACCCGCTCGCCCAAGGCGGACCACCAGCCCCGGTGGAGCCCGCACGGGGGACTCGTGGCCTTTCTCTCCGCGCGGGAAGTCGGAAAGCCGGAGACCGGCTCGCCGGACAGCAAGGCAGAAAAGGTCGAGCAGGTCTGGCTCCTTCGCGCGGACGGCGGCGAGCCCTGGAACCCCGGCAGGGTGAAAGGGGACGTCCACGACCTGGCCTGGTCGCCGGACGGGAAGACCCTCGCGCTCCTGGTCCAGGAGCCCAAGTCCGACGAGAGAGTGAAGCGCGAGAAGGACAAGGACGACGCCGTGGTCGTGGACCGCGAGGTGCGCCGCGACCAGGTCTGGCTCATCGACGCGGCCTCCGGCGCCGCGGCGCAGGTGACGCGGGGCGAGATTCACTACACGGATCTCGACTGGGCGCCCGGCGGCGGCCAGCTCGCGCTCGCCGGCCAGCCCACGCCCAAGGTCCCCGACGCGTTCTTCTCGGACATCTACACGGTCGATCTCGCGAAGGCGAGGGAGGCGCTCCAGGAGGAGGTCGCCCGGAAGGGGAGAGGAGGCGAGAAGGAGAGCGAGGGGAAGGACCCGAAGGAGGGGAGCGCCACGCCCTCCGAGCCCCTCGCCGTTCCTGGGGTGGTCGTCACCACGAAGGGCGCCGACGGCGAGCCCCGCTTCTCGCCCGACGGCGCCTCCATTGTCTACGTGACCCAGGACGGGAACGAGGAGTGGTACACGAACTCCTACGTGGCCATCGTTCCGGCGGTCGGGGGGACGCCGCGCGTCCTCACCCGGTCGTTCGACGAGGAGGTGGAGAACGTCCAGTTCGCCCAGGACGGGAAGACGATCTTCTTCGAAGGCAACCGGCGCCTGACGCGGCACCTCTTCCGAGTTCCGATCGCCGGGGACGAGGCCGAGCCCCTCACGCGGGGAGACGAGCTGAATCGCGCGATCACGCTGAGCCGGGACGGCCGCGTCGCCGCCTTCGTGCGGGAGAACGCGAAGGAGCCCCCGGAAGTTCACGCTGGGGAGGTCGCCGGAGCGGGAACACTCGCCTCGGTGCGGCGAGTCACGAGCCTCAATGCCTGGGCTACCGAATTCGAGACCTTCGTGAAGGAACCGTACCGCTGGAAGGGAGCCGGCGGGATGGAGATCGAGGGGCTCCTGGTGAAGCCTCCCGGGAGCGTCGGCAGGAGGGTTCCCGTCCTCGTCATCGTCCACGGCGGTCCCGCCGGCGTGTTCAACTTCAACTACTCCGTTCGCCGCGGTGCCTATCCCGTGCAGCTCTTCGCCCAGAAGGGGTTTGCCGTCTTCATGCCGAACCCTCGAGGCAGCGGGGGATACGGCGAGGCGTTCCGCAAGGCGAACGTGCGTGACTGGGGGGACAAGGACTACGAGGACATCATGGCGGGCGTCGACGCGCTCGTCGCGGCAGGCATCGCCGACCCGGACCGGCTCGGCATCATGGGCTGGTCGTACGGCGGCTTCATGACCTCGCGGGTGATCACGAAGACGCACCGGTTCCGAGCCGCGAGCGTGGGCGCCGGCGTCACCAACACGTTTTCTTTCACGGGGGTCGCCGACATCCCGCCCTTCATGCGCTCCTACTTCGGCGCGTGGCCGTGGGAGGAGCCCGCGGTCTACACCTCTCACACCGCGCTCTTCCACGCGAAGGGAGTGAAAACCCCGACGCTCATCCAGCACGGCGAGGCGGACGCGCGTGTCCCGATCTCCCAGGGATGGGAGCTGTACGTGGCGCTCAGGGAGCAGGGCGTGCCGGTCGAGTTCGTGACTTACCCGCGCCAGGGGCACGGCATCGCCGAGCCCAAGCTCCTCAGAGATGCCATGCGCCGCAATGTGGAGTGGTTCACGAGGTGGATCCTGGGGGAGTGATCACACCCTCGGATGCCGATCGACGCGCCGGATCCACTCCTCGAGGCGTGGGTGGTTGTCTCCCGGCGCCTGGTACTTCCTGAGGATCTTGTGAAACAGGTACTCGTCTCCCTCGTCCCACAGGATCGCGTACTTGACGAAGGGGAAAGCGGCGCAGTCCGCGGCCGAGAACTCGCCGAACAGGTACTCCCTGCCCATGAGCATGTCCTCGAACAGGTCGAGGGAGGCGGCCATGGCCCTCCCAAGCCGCTCGATCCGCGTCTGGTCCGGCGCCGGTTTTTTCATCTCGGTCTCGATCTCGTTGGGTGGGCGCTTCCACACCCGGTTGAACCAGTCGATGAACACCTGCATCTCCGCGCGACGCGCGGGGTCCCTGGGGTACAGCGCGTGTTGTGGGTAGCGGTCCTCGAGGTACCGCACGATCTCCATGGAATCGAACACGACGCGGTTGTCGTCCTGGACGACGGGAACCAGCTCCTGCCCGCTCACGCGACGCACCTCGCTCCGATCGGCGGGATCGATGATGACCGACTCCACGGGGAGCTTCTTGTGGGCGAGTGCCAGGGCCGCGCGCTCCACGTTCGTCGACAGGGGGATGCGGAAAAGACGGATCATCGGCGGGTCTCCTGGGGGATCACTGGGAGCGGTAGTTCCCGAACTGCAGCTCCATCCCGTAGTCCTGCTTCTTGAGGAGCGCCATCACGGTCTGGAGCTCGTCCCGGGACGGAGAGGAGAGGCGTACCTGCTCTCCCTGGATCGCGGCCTGCACCCTCTTCATCTTCTGGTCCTTGATGAACTTCACGATGGCCCGGGCGGTTTCCGTCGGGATCCCCTGCTGGAGCGTGATCTCCTGGCGGACCGTCGAGCCCCCTGCGGGCTGGATCTCTCCGGGCTTGAGGTTCTTCACCGGGACCCCCCGGCGGACCATCCTTGCCTGGAGCACCTCCCACATGGCCCTGAGCTTGAAGTCGTCGGGGCCGGTGAGGACGATCTGGTTCTCCTTCTTCTGGAGCTCGATCCCGACCTTGACGTCCTTGAAGTCGTACCGCTGGGTGATCTCCTTCACCGCCTGGTTCACCGCGTTGTCGACCTCCTGGAGGTCGCAGCCGGTGGTGATGTCGAAGGACTGCGTGGATCCCATGGAGAGCCTCCCGGCGGAAGGAGGAGATCATACTACCGTGCCGGGCGTCCGCCTCAATCCACGATGGCGCGCGGGACCTGCTTCGGTGCCAGGAGACCCTCGCAGTCGGGACATCCGGGCGTCCCGCACGTGCACCCGTGGCTCGTGATCCACGCCCTCCGGTCCTGGTTCCATGTCGAGGCGTCCGTGCGGAAGACAAAGCATCCCTTGAAGCCGTCGTTCCAGTGCTGGAGGTCGCACGGCACCGCCGAGTTGGGATACTGCGGCGCGGGCGCCGGACAGCTCGTGTAGGGGCCGCCGCCCCCGAGCCAGGTCACGACGTTGTTCGAGCAGCTGCCGAGCTTGGTGGTCCCGTCCGACCCGGTGGGCATTCGGAGGGCGTTCGCCGCGTCGCTGTTGTGGTTATCCACGCGGAAGTGCGAGTCGTGGATGTTGAGCCTGAGCCCCTTGTCGGGACAGGTGCAATCCTCCGTCGTCGGGTCGTTGCAGTCCTGGTCGCCGAGGGGTGGGTTGCAGTCGACGTTTTCCGTGGGCCACTTGAAGAACTGGCCATGCTCAAAGCGGCCGCGCGCCGGCTCCCACACGGTGTCTTGGAGCCTCACGAGGGAGTGGCCGATCTCGAGCGTCCTGTCGCGGCCGTCGACCCCATGGTCACACTCCTGCATCCGGAAGCCGAACGCCGTGAACGCCCCATCGATCAGGACGTCCTCGATCAGCCCCCCGGGCAGGTAGTCGCCCTCGATGGCGTCGTCGCGAATATCTCGAAAGTAGGACCCGCGCACGGTGAAGCTCGTGACCGGCGCGGCGCCCGTCTCGCAGCTTGCGGGCGGGCCTTGCTTCCAGTAGTCGTCGCTCGCACCCGGGCAGTCCTCGAGGTAGAGCCCCCACTTGACGCTGACGCCGTCCCCGATCGATTCGACGCACACTCCCTCCACCGTCGAGCCGTTCGAGTGGACGCGAATCGCCCGGGTGCCGTGGGTGTCGCTCCACGGCATGGCGGGGGCAAAGCCACCTCGCACGTCGCCGCCGTGCCAGCAGAGGTCGGCGTAGAGGGGGTTCCCCCAGCGGATCGGCTCTGAGAGCGGCGCGTCCCACGTCCCTGCCCACTCGGCCTTCGCCGCGTCGACGCGCGGCGCTCCCAGGCGATTCGTGCCGCAGCTCTGGCTGCCTCCGGTCGTTCTCGTCTTCCCGGGCTTGTCGTAGGTCGGCTGGCTCCCCGTGAGCAACGTGGCATTCGGGAGGCACGTGTTGGGAACCTGCACCCAGCACGTTGCGGAAGCGTCGATCGACACGATCGCCCCGAGCGCCGCGACCCACCCTCGCACCGCCATCTTCACGAGCCGCCCCCACGGTTCGGAGGAATCTACCTCACATTCGACGGCAGTGCGGAGAAAATGCTACAGCGCCAACACGAGCTTCCCGCGCATGTGACCCGCCTGGCTCAGGGCGAGCGCCTGCACGGCGTCGCTGAGCGCGAAGATCTTGGAGACGTGCGTCGTGAGCTTCTGCCGTGGGAAGAGGCCGGCGATCCCCTCGAGCTGCTCGCCGCTCGGCTGGACGAATACGAACTCCGCGCGGATCCCCGGAGGTGCCAGGGCGGACACGCTCGGGTCCACGATGCTCACCAGCCGGCCCCCGGTCCGGAGCACGTCGAAGCTCCTGGCCAGGGCGTCCCCGCCCACGCAGTCGAGGACCCCATCGACACCCTCGGGGCAGAATCGGCGGAGAGCCTCGCGGAAGTCCTCGCGGGTGTAGTCGATCGCCCCCGCGGCGCCGAGCCCCAGGACGAACTCCTGGTTCTTCGTCCCCGCGGTGCCGTACACATGGGCGCCCTGCCCCTTGGCCATCTGCACGGCGAAGTGGCCCACCCCACCCGCGGCCGCCTGGACGAGGAGAGTGTCGCCCGGGCGGACCGAGAGGCGCGCGAGAGCCTGGTGGGCCGTGAGCGCCGCGAGAGGAACCGAGGCCGCCTCCTCGAAGAGAAGCCGCGGCGGGAGAATGGCGGCGCTCGTCTCCGCCACCGCCACGAACTCGGCCCAGGTTCCCCACTGCACGACGGGCTTTCGCGCGTACGCGAAGACCTTGTCTCCCTTGCGCAGGCGGGACACCCCCTCGCCCAGCTCGTCCACGATTCCGGCGACGTCTGAGCCCAGGATGACGGGAAAGGAATGGGGAAGGACGTCTTTCATGAGGCCCTCGCGGATCCTCCAATCCACGGGGTTCACCCCCACGGCCACCGCGCGGATCAGGACCTCCCCGCGCGCGGGCTTGGGGCGGGACAGGCTCATCGGCTCGAGCCGCTCCGGACCCCCGAACCCCCCGATCGCCATGGCGCGCATCGCCTGACAATATAATCCCGCGGCGAGGGATCCAGGGAGTGAGCGCGAGCGCGGGGACGCCCCCTGTCACGTGGACCGTGGAAGCGGGGCTCGCCGTCGTCCGTCTCGGCGGTCGGCACGGCAACGCCATCAACCCGGAGATGGTGGAGGGGCTCCTCGCGGCGTTTCGCGAGATCGAGGGCGACCCTTCGATCCGCGGTGCGGTCCTTGCCTCGGCGGGGAAGATCTTCTCTCCGGGGCTCGACCTGAAGGAGCTGATCGCGCTCAACCGCCGCTCGATGGCGGGCTTTCTGCGAAGATTCATGGCGTGCCTCGTCGCGCTCTACGCGTTCCCCAAGCCCCTTTTGGCCGCGGTGTCCGGTCACGCTCTCGCCGGCGGGCTGGTCCTGGCGCTGACGGCCGACTGGCGGGTCCTCAAACGCGGCGCGCTCGTCGGCCTCAACGAGATCCGCGTGGGGGTTCCGCTTCCGTTCGGGGTGGCTGAGATCCTGAGGGCGTCGGTTCCGCCGGGCCGCCTGGAAGAAGTGGCCCTGCTCGGGAGGAACTACGCCGATGGCGATGCGATCGCTACGGGGCTCGTCCACGAGCTGCGCGAGGCGGAGGGGTTCGAGGAGCACTGCCGGGCGCGGCTCGACGAGCTCGCCTCGAAGGACCCCGCGGCGTTCGCGCGGACGAAGGGCTATCTGAGGTCGGCCACCCTGGAGCGGGTCATCGCCGGCGACGCATCGCGCGCGGAGGAGTTTCTCGATTGCTGGTTCTCCGAGGCCACCCGGACGCGGATCGACGCGATCGTGGCCGACCTGAGGAGCCGGAGCCGATGAAGGACGACACCCGAAACCCCGCCCCCGCCTCGAGGAAGTTCCCGTACCACCTGGCCCTCCGGGCCACGCTCCGCGACACGGACGGGGTGGGCCACGTGAACAACGCCGTCTACCTGACGTGGACCGAGGAGGCCCGCACCGCCTACGCGCTCGAGCGATGCGGCCTCTCGAGCCTGTCCGAGCTCGACTTCATCCTGGCCGCAGCCCAGCTCGACTACCGATCCCCGGTCGAGCTCAACGAGATCGTGGACCTGTGGTGCGGTCCCTCCCGCGTCGGCGCGCGGTCGTGGGAGATGCGCTACGAGGGTCGCGCGCGCGGGGACGGACGGCTCGTGTTCGAGGCGCGCACGGTCCAGGTTCACTACGACTACCGGGAGCGGAGGTCGGCGCCGATCTCCGCCCCCTGGCGCAGGATCCTGGAGGAGGACCTGATTCGATGAGGGTCCATCGGCGACTGCTTGGCCCGGCGAGCCTCGTGCTTCTCGCCTGCTGCGGCTTCCTCGCGTGCACCGCGGAAAGGCCTCCCGGGCAGACGCCGGCGGTAGAGGACCCGCTGCGCGATCCCAGGGAGGTCCACCTCCAGAACATCCGCCAGCTCACGTTCGATGGGGAAAACGCCGAGGGCTACTGGTCCGACGACGGAAGCCGGATCATCTTCCAGTCCACGCGGGGCGGGCTTCCCTGCGACCAGATCTTCACCATGGACGAGCGCGGCGGGGACGTGCGCCAGGTCTCGACCGGGCAGGGGAAGTGCACCTGCTCCTACTTTTTTCCCGGCGGGAAGCGGATCCTCTACTCCTCGACCCATCCGGGCTCGCCCGGCTGCCCACCCCGTCCCGACTACTCCCGGGGGTACGTCTGGCGGCTCGAGCGCGACTACGAGATCTTCACGGCGAACGCCGACGGAAGCGACCTGCGGCGCATCACGGACCATCCGGGCTACGACGCCGAGGCGACGATCTCTCCCGACGGCGAGCGGATCATCTTCACCTCGCTGCGGGAGGGGGACCTGGACCTCTACACCATGAAGCCCGATGGGTCCGACGTGCAACGGATCACCCGGGAGCGAGGGTACGACGGCGGCGCGTTCTATTCCCGGGACGGCAAGAGGATCGTGTGGAGGGCGTCGAGGCCGACGACGGGCGAGGAGATCGTGGCGTACGCGGAGCTTCTCCTGGAGAGCCAGATCCGCCCCATGCATCTCGAGATCTTCGTGGCGAACGCCGACGGGACCGAAGCGCGGCAGGTCACGTCGAACGGCGCCGCCAACTTCGGGCCGTACTTCTTCCCCGACGGCAGGAGGATCGTGTTCGCGTCGAACGTGGCCTCTCCGGGGAGCCGCAACTTCGACCTGTGGATGGTGAACGACGACGGCACGGGTGTGGAGCAGATCACCTTCTCCGACGAGTTCGACGGATTCCCCATGTTCAGCCCGGACGGAACGAAGCTCGTCTTCGCGAGCAACCGGAACGCGAAGGTCCAAGGCGAGACGAACCTGTTCCTGGCGGAGTGGGTGGAATAGCGCCGTTTGGGCGTCACACCCCGTAGAGCGGACGCAGCTTCGCGGCGAGGTGTCGCATCATCGGCTCGTGGCTGAGCGGCTTCCCGGTCACTCGCAGGCACAGCTCTCCCGCCCGCCACCGCCTGCCGTGGGCGTGGATGTTCTCCCGGAGCCACGCGAGGAGCGTGGCGAACTCGCCGCGCGCCATCCGGGTGTCGAGATCCGGGATCGCCTCCCGGATCGCCTCCCAGAACTGGGCGGCGTAGAGGGTTCCCAGGGTGTAGGTCGGGAAGTACCCGATCGCACCCCCCGACCAGTGGATGTCCTGGAGGCAGCCCCGTCGATCGTCGGGGACCTCCTGGCCCAGGTCCTTCCGGATCCTCTCGTTCCAGAAGGCCGGGAGGTCTAGGACGCTCAGATCCCCTCGGATCAGAGCACGCTCGACGTCGAAGCGGAGCATGACGTGGAGGTTGTAGGTCGTCTCGTCGGCCTCCACACGGATGAGCGAAGGCTTGACCCGGTTGACCGACGCGTAGAACTGGTCCGCGGAGAATGGCTCCAGGAGCGCGCCGAAGAAGCGCTTCGCCTCCGGGAGCGCCCACTCCCAGAACGGACGCGAGCGGCCGACCTGGTTCTCCCACATCCTGGACTGGCTCTCGTGGATCCCCAGTCCGGCGGCCTGGCCCAGCGGCTGGCCGTGGTAGAGGTCCTTGGGGAGTCCCTGCTCGTACAGCGCGTGACCCGCCTCGTGCATCGTCGATCCCAGGGCGTCGGTCACGTGGTCCGGGGCGTAGCGGCTCGTGATCCGCGTGTCACCCGGTCCCAGCCCCTCGGTGAAGGGATGGGTCGATTCGTCGAGCCTGCCCGAACGGAAGTCGAAGCCGATGCGCTCGGCCACGAAGCGGCTGAACTCGCGCTGGCGGGCGACGGGGAGCTCCACGCGGTGAGGCGACGGATCGACGGTGCGAGGTGCGTCCAGGATCTCCGCGAGAAACGGCGCGAGCGCCGCGCGCAGCGGGCCGAAGATCCCCTCGATCTCGGCGGCGGAAGCTCCGGGCTCGTACTCGTCGAGGAGGGGATCGTACATCT
>Ga0247727_10001202_pt1 | contig 62925 bp, 1 predicted proteins | sample WisWelCaveWW1625_FD_202498 | JGI IMG/M metagenome (GOLD analysis project Ga0247727, IMG submission 202498) | Biofilm microbial communities from Wishing Well Cave, Virginia, United States - WW16-25 | ecosystem: Environmental > Aquatic > Deep subsurface > Groundwater > Cave microbial mat | place...
CTCTTGTCGAGTCTCTCGGATTCGATTATCACAACCGCCTGCGGATCATCGTGAACCAATCTTCCTATCAGGGAACTGTCGGCGCTCCATTTAGAGCCTTCAACCGCTGGATGAAGTCAGTCGTGAATCCGAACGACCAGCCGCAGGTGTGGCTCCAAGGCGCAGCAATGGTTGATTTCACGCATTTGCATCAATCTGTCGGTCCTGCCAAGACTTACAATGTCGCTTTCTACCAGGGCCAATTCACGGTAACAGATCTCAATCATTTAGAAAAATATACTGATTCCGGTTCAATGCGCTCCATCGCCGATTATTTGGAAACTAGAAGAGACTCAGGCTATGGAGATAAATCAACGCTAGTCACGAAAGAAAACTATCTAACAGCATTGGCATTCGAACTCAGCTCTAATGGAGTAGACCTGTCATCCGTGCGAGCTTCTGAAGAAGAGGGTCCTGAAGGCGATAGGCATTTGCGGATCGACTTTCATTTCAAGGATCCGAACATTGCTCATCAAAGTATTATTTTTATTGATGCGGATTTGACCAAACCGGATGAATGGCCATCCCTGTTGAGGCAGGTTTTAGATCAGGGCATAGATGGTTACTATCAGAGAGCCGCGGAGAACATACCGCATGACTATTCCAGAAGCGCCAAAAATTCCTATATCATCAAGATATATGAGGCTGTTCGGCCAGGAGGCTTTATCGCTGTCGATGAATTTGCCACCAGGGTACCCATGCCACCGCAGTACGTTCCCACACCTTTTGCTCGCTTAGGATATCCGGCTACCTATATTACAACTCCGGAGTATTTGTTAAGGGCCATCCCAGGTCTAGACGAGCAGAATATAAGAAGGTATTACCCATACGGAAAAACAGTTGCTCTTCAACAAAAACCCATCGATACAGGAGAGCTGGAAGAAGCAAGTCAACCTCCGGCTTGGGTGGCCCATAACGCAGTTTACTTGGAACAGGAAAAGGCTGTTGAGTACGTGGAACTAACTAGTCTGGGCTGGGTGGATGCCGGTACAGTGCGTTATCCAGCTCAGAGTGTTGCGGTGATACGAACGCGGAATGAGGGTAGCATCGCTTTTAACACAGAAGGTCCGGTTATTCTGGTGGATGGCAATCAACCTATCTACTTCATTGCATTAGTTGCTGGAGACGGCGGAGTGGGTATGGTGCAGTTGCCGCTTCGGAATGACTGGGGCAAGAACCCCCAAAGTGACGAGCGCCAATGGCAACGATATGTCGATTTGGTCAGCCAACTATTCAATGAATTCGCGAAAAGGGGAATCACCCCCACAAAATTTGCCGTTGGCCAGAACAATAATATCCAGTGGCGGTGGTTACATCGGCCGAGCGATCTGCAGGCTTCGGCGCAGCAAGTCATCAATGCCTCCGGTTGGAATGCTGCAGTGATTTCTGCTGCGTGTGCTATCGATGAGTGGGATTTGGAGCTTAGTCTCAATGGGAACGCTCGGCACATACAGCGGCCCATCGGTGCCATGCCTACACAGGGTGGTGCATGGTCGGCAGGCCCGGGAAGATATACAGTGCCATTGATCCTGGATAACCTCGCTCAAGTGGTTCAAACGCTCTATATGAATCAATCTGAACTTATGAAATGGCAGACAAGAAGGGATCTGCCAATCTGGTTGAAAGATCGATCATCGACTGAAAAATTTACTTTCGTCGAAATTCCGGCCAAAAGGGCGTGGGAAGTCAGGCTTGGCAACTACCCCAAGCCGGTGGCTTACGCAAAAGTCATAGGATCGGAATTTTCGATAGATGAAAAACAGGCGGAGTACCTTGCGAAGATGGGCTTAGCCCAGTTACTTGGATTTGACGGCTACGCCACACGCTTTGTTACAGATAAAAATGGTTTTGATTGGGTCATTATGGAGGTGGTGGAAGGTATTCGTTTGGATGGACTGTTGTTCTATAACGATCCCGAATCCTGGAAGGAGCTTCTTCCAGAGGGATTAGATAACAAACAAGAGACAGAGGATCGTCTGGGGCGGTTGGCGGATTCTATCGGAACGCTTGCGGCAGCGGCACCGCTTTTTGCCAACGCAAGATTTTTGCATGGAGCGGATGACTTTTTCTTCGACCCGCATAGGCAAACTCTGATTCCGATCGAGCACGAGGAGATTCTTTGGCTCGATCTTTTCATCCACAGCAGGTCCACTGTAGATGAAGTCTTGCATGAGGAAAGCCAAACGGCTGAAGCTTGGATAAGCCAGTTTGTTTTGATGTTGGATGATTTGCAGGTGAGCGAAGCGCTTAAGCAGCACCTATTGACGCGCTGTATTTTGGGATTGATGCGTACTCGCTACTGGATCTACCAGAATCATACCAAGTTCTATCCACTTCTGGATTCTTTTGGAAACAACGACTTCAAAGACCGGCGAAAAGAAATGTTTGCTCAAATTTTCTCAACGCCACAGGTATTCCAAGAGTTTTTAGGTGTCTTTGAAGTCGAAATAGGCAAAACGACTATCGTGCCTCCCGAGGTATGGATAGACGCCAAGAAAGCGTTCGAGTCTGTGGTGGGTGTAGCTATCCCAGCTATGGATCGCGAGGTTTGGAAAGAACGACTGGATGTGGTTCTGAGAAAGCTTTGGTTGCGAGAGGTACTGCAAACCTTCATAAGCACGCCTCCTGCCGCTCAAATGCAGGATGGTTCCGGTGCAGTAGCCTTTGAGTTTTGGAACCGGTTTGCATGGACGGATCCGGCGCGTAATTCTCAAGCGCTGCGGGTAATTGGTGGTATCGAGGGACTGATCACGTCTGTGGTGCAGCTACTTGTGGGCTCAATTCTGATGCCGCAAGGGCCCCCGATGGCTGTGCTGTCCGCTATAGTTCCTTCCTTGCTTCTCTTTGCTGGAGTCTTCTTCATAGTTGCCTATAGCTGCCACTACCTTATTGGCGTGCACCAGCCGGATGGTTCTAAGGTTCGATACAATGCGTCGGTTGCTTTCTTTGCCACGCTTCGTGCGTCAAGCAGCCTAATCGCGTTGCCCCTTAGCCTGATACTCCAGCCACTCTTTGGCGATAGCCGTATCATTCCTAACATTATCGGCATCGTTGCCGGCGCCTTAGTGCATGCAGCGCTGAATCCGCGCGCGAAAGGGATAAGTGAGTTACTCTATCACTGGGAAAGCGATTTTGCGCTAGCTCGCAAGGCAATAGAGCCCTTCTACAATATTGCTAGCCAAGGAGACTTGGAACGAATCGTTGTAGAAGCCTACGGACCGCTTTCCCCAGAGCAGCAAGCTTGGTTGCAGAAACTAGCGGGCGTTTTGCCGACATTAAGTCAAATGTGGCAAGAATCCTTAGTCGATGAAAATTATCCATATGTATGCGCGAGGTTATCCTCAGATGCATCAACCGAACTGGCAGTCAGGGGATTCCACCCGCACAACGTAGTTTTCGAGCTCAACGAGCAGACCCGATTAATTGCCCATGGTGTCGTAATTATTGAAGGACCTAATCATCTGCAATTGATTGTTGATCTGGCTGCAGATCAGTGGCTGCCTGAAGATTTACATTTCTTACCAACGGGAAGGCCTGTAATGAATAAATTCACCGGTGCCGGGGTTGTCATCATTCCTCGTCCAGTTTTTGAGGCGAATCGGCGCGGTTTTTGGATGTATGGGGATGCGGTGTACGTGAAAGAGTTTACAAAGGAAGAACCTATAGCAGGAAATCCGCCGCTGAGAGATGAAGAAGCGGGAGCCTGGTGGAAAGATAGTGATCTCTCTAATCAGAGCCTGTCCTTCCCGGCTCGGTTTAATAAGTCGCTTTTGTCGGAGGAGGATCGAGTGTTCCTGGAAAACCAGCCAGCTGAGATCAGTATTATGGTTGGAAAAGCAATGGAAACTTTACTTCCTGCGCTACCTATACCAGGAATAGAAGGTGTCGGCGATTTGGTATTGTTCAGCGGCAGTACTGATATTGTCGATTCAGGGTTAATGTTTTACGTGCAGAACGCTTTGAATGCAGCTCTAAGGGAACTTGAGAGTGAATTAAGGCTGAAAGGAATTTCTGCTGAAGAGGCCACTCGAATCAGGAAGCAATTAGTGGCCTATTTTCGGGAGAATGATGTACTGCATCTTTCACAGAATCTGAAAGAGCTTGCCGATCACCGAGATGGACATATTGATCTGAATATACTTCGGGCTGCTGTAGCCCCGCCCATTGACAATCCGTTTGCACTTAGCACCCAGGCTGCTGCTTTTCAAGCCCTAGTGAACGATATTTTGCGGCATGAATTGTACCACCTCCTCTACTTCATGGCTTACAGTGAGAAGGCTGACAACGCAAGAGGTATAGAACTCCAAAATATTCGCTCTATCCTGCAAGCTCACTTTGAGAGGCCTACATCTCTTGATGCTGAAGAAGAAACGATTTTGAGAGTGCAGGAGGCCTATTTCTCGGCTCATATTGACGAGCTGCGACAAGTAATCGCTATTCTGGAAAATGATACAATATCTCGCTGGAAGCTCATCGTCGGGCCTGAGTATTTGGCTCGATTGCAGGCCTTAGAGAAGCATACCAATGGGGAAGATCTCAACTCCTCGCCGGATGATTATCCGGCTGCGATAAACGCACAGACTCTAGCAGAGCTTGAAGCGACTTACACCGGTCGGGCGGATGTCATCCTGCAGGTGCAGGTGAAAGGGACCGTCTCTTCGCCGAATCTGAGCATTGCCGTTGACGCCTCAGGGCTAAAACGCGGGGAGAAGCCATTTGCGCAGTATTTAGCGCGAGCTCTGCGCGCCATGGTGGATGAATGGTATCAGGAAGGGTTCCAAACCCAGCAAATCAGCCAGATTCTTGGCTACCTGGCAGACCCGGGCAATGAAGCGTTGCGGTTGTCCGCTCGGCCGGCTGAATTAGCCAACCATGCGGACGGGCATATTGATTTCCATTGGCTGCTGGCCAACGCTTCCATTGCGCCACCGGAAAACCATGCGGATGCGGAAGCGTTTCAGATGCTCGTGACGGACATCATCCGAATGGACAGCCGTTACCTGATTTTGCAGGCGATGAGAGCCGGTCGGGTGAGCGGAGAACTTCCGACGAGCTTCGGATCGCTGAATCAAGATACAGCGGCGGATGAGAGAAATATTCGCGAATACCAGGACCGATTCTATCTCGATCATCCTAACATGCTCTTTGGTCTGGTGGATGTACTGGCAAGCCAAGAGGGCCGATGGTCGCATTTCGTTGGGGTGGAGTACTTAGATCATCTACGGGCGTTGAGCCGGCAGCTGCCCGTTCCTGCGCGTGTGAGGGTAACACTTGATAAGGGTTTTTCGGTTACGCAGCAAGGCTTGCGCAGCCGCCTAGCTTCCGCGCGCGCCAAAGGGGTCTACGGCGTTCTGGGTATTGCCATGGAGATGCCCAAGCAAGAACCTCCGAAGGCTCTGACTGTCGTCAAAGGCAGGAAGATGGAGAGACAAGGCGGCGGCGGCCAAGGGGTGTATATGTCGGAACAGCCATGGGCGATCAGCGAATTAGGCATGGCTTCTACCGTCATATCGCCGCTCTTCAGTGCGGAAGTGGAGAATCAGTATGGCACGCTGGACGCGTATCTTAGGGCTTACCAAGGCCGTCGCGTTATGACGATTACGCTGCCTATTGGCAGCGGAACCATTCCGCTCGAAGTGCTTTACATTGAGCAAGATGGCGTTCCAGTCTTGCAGCTTTACGACGCGACGGGACATTTCTTCAAGGCGCTTTATGCCCAGCCTAATCCCGACTCCGTGGGAGGCTACATAGAAGCTATTCTACTGCCGCTGGCCGCTATTGAGATCATGCGGGCGCTAGATGTGGAATTTGAGGTTTGCCAATTCAACGACTGGCAGGCGGCACTGGGTCCTATATTTCTGGACAAGATCTACGGCGATGCCGAATGGCCGCTTGGGTATCGCCCGGCTGCGGTTCAGCTCGTGCATAACCTCGAGTACCAAGGGCTATTCCCCGGGTTTCTGGCAGCGGATGAAACTCTGCGCGGTTATCTGGTCGAACGAGGAGTCATCCATACGGATGCTCCGGTAGAAATTGATCTCTTCAGTCTTACAAACCTTGAACCAAGCCTTCGTGACCGCGTTGAGGATGGTTTTGAGTTCTGGGCGCGCTATTCCGAAGCCGATGGAAAATCCGTACTCATCCCCGGCAGGCACAACCTGATGAAGGCGGGCATGATTTACGCGGGCCGCACCGGCCGGGTCATGTTCGTCAGTGAAGGCCATAGGGATGAGGCGATTACCCACGAGCGCGGTTACGGGCTTGACGGTGTCTTGAGAGGGTTGCCTGCCGGCGCAATCGCGTCGGTATACAACGGCATCCATGCAGACCGTCACCGTCCAGAAAAACTAGAGGCACTAAGAAAGGATGGTTTCACCCCGCCAAGAATCCCATTGAAGAATATGACGGTTGAAGAACTGTTGCAGTGGAAGCGGAGCAGCAAAGCAGCGCTGCAGAAGAAACTTGCGCAAGTGGGCAAGCAACTAGCGGAAGAAGATGAAAAGCTAGGTTTTACGTTTGAGCAGAACCCCGATCATCTGGTTATCGGCATTGCAACCAGGATAGTTAAGCAGAAAGGTTTGAACCTTTTTATGACGCCGATGGAAGATGGGCGTGTGTACCTTGAACACCTCTTGGATGCGGCAGATGGAAAAGTGCAACTGGTTATCTTAGGCACACCCGGTGAAGGCGATCCGCGCGGAGTAGAACAAGCGGCTTTCTTACGCACTTTCTTAACCGATCATCCGCAATATCAAGGCCGATTTGCGTTCATTGAGCGTTTTGATCGTGACCTAGCCAAGCAAATAGGAGCAGGAGCTGATGCAGGCCTTATGCCCTCCATCGATGAACCGGGTGGCATTGGGAATTTGGAGCTGGCTCTGCTTGGGTTGCTCATGATCGTAACCGACCGTGGTGGGCTGAGAGATTTTCATCGTAATGGTGGTACGCCGAATCCACTGGTAAGTGGTTTTGGTATCGATAATACCGAGGCTGCTATTGCCGAGCGGCAACGATCCGGTGCGCAAATTCTCGACATCGTAGAGTACTTGGCTGCGTTATACCGCAACGAACCTCAGAAATTTGGCGAACTGGTGGCTCAGGTGGCGAAGTTCGATCCCGATTGGGGCAACCGCGCCCAGCAATATATTCAGGTCTACCGAGATGCTGTCAACCAGGTCCGGCCAAAGACACAGCGGTCTCCGTTGTCGGTTACCGGAAGGACTTCTGAAAGAGCCCAGTCTCTCGTGGAATATGCGTTGCTCCTAGCTGGTGGTGGGTTTGCGGTCTATGTGTTATTAGCGGCAGTTGGCGTTCCGCAGCCGGTGTTAAATGCCGGCATTCTCCTGATAGCGGCCGCGGGCTTGCTCTTGCGGTGGAGACAAGGCCCACCTTCTGATTTCAGCATACCTGTTCCTGCAACCATAGAATCTGATCCGCAGCCCTCAGAATCTGCGGAAATTTATGCTAGTGCTCGAAACCCCGGTCTATCCCCGGAGCAGGAGAGTGTTACTCTCTCCGCTGGTTCTCCTACTATAACCGCTCGAGGAAGCGCTTCCTCGCAAGTTACCAGTCAGTCACATCCTGACACCGCTATGGTCAAGGCTCTCATTGAAGAGGACGTGAGGCTAAGAGCGAAATCCCTTGGCCGAGACGTTGATGAAGACGACTTCCAACAGGTTTTAGTCACCTATGAGCATTATCTAGCTCAGATCGCACAACGGCTGCTCAATCGTGAGAATGATCCGCATGTAAGGGTTCAAGTAGCGCCTGGCCAATGGGTGGGTGAACATGAGCGAGCGGATGTTGCACAGCCGCGCGAAGCGCGGGTCGGTTTCTTCGGTTTGTCCGGTGATCCCATTCACGATGGGCATCTGCTATCTGTTTTGGCTGTTATAGCCAAGGGAGGGGTGGATAAGGTTGTTGTTTCTATAGCTGGAGATGATCGGCGCAAACCAGATTTGATTGATAGGCAAGACCATCGTCATGCGATGGACATAGACGTATTGAAATTGTTAGGACCGTTTGCGGCTCATTCTCCTCTTGAACATACGCAACTAACCGGCGGTCGCACTAAGTATGCCGAACGTGCTGTGTTGGATTTCATGGCACTCAATCGAGAAGCTGAAGTCTTCCTCATAGCCGGGGGCTATCATTATCAAGAGCATCAGCAGATAAGTACTCGGAAATTACCGGATACACCTCTTCGATTGAAACGGCATATCGAAGACCGAGCTCTTATGGCTAGATTGGGGCTTAAGCCAGAAGAAATCACGCGTCGTTTGCATGCACTTTTCGTCGGACGTAGGCAGCCGATCATACCTAACATGCCTTTTTCTATTGATTTCATAGAGGCTCGTTTGTCCGGTTCCTCCCGCCAGAATCGTCACGCTGTTGATCTGCATTTGCTACCCTACCGAGCCTATCGCTACATTATCGATCATGGTGTGTATTGGGCCCAGGTACCGCAAGAAAAGCTTGCGAATGCACCAATAGAGTTACGCATCAAAGTCAAGACGGGGCCAAAAGGTCTGCATACACGCCCTGCTTCGGAATTAGTGCAGATCGCCTATCGTCATAATCGAAGCGAGAATATCCAAAGCTGGCTAAAAACTGCACATGGAGAAGTCGTTCTCGGAGGTGAAAGAACTCGTTGGAACGATGTGAATCGTCCGATTCTTGCCGGAGAGGAAGTAGTGGTTATCGTGCAGGGGCAAGATAAAGAGGCTCTGGTTAAGACTCTCATGGAGTTAGGGTACACTTTGGCGCATTACGATGCTCCTGCACATACTCTACCTGAGCATGATACGCAGATAGCGAATCTGAGAGCCGCGATTGAAGAGCCTGCTTCTTCAAGTGCAGCGATTCGTTTGGCAGCGGATGGTAGGATGGTGTCACGATGGCCCGTTAGGATGCCGCAAGTATTACGCGATGCGGTACAAGCGGCTATTCTTGACAACCCCGCATCGTTAGCATGTGCCAATTGCGAAATACCTCTCAATTCCAGTGGCATACAATCGACCGGCGAAATTACACTTGCTCATATCGTAACCGACACTCTGGGAACTGAGCGACAGGCACTTCTAGCCAACTTGACGGACCAATTCGCAGATGTATGGCACTTTGGTCAGGGTATACCGGCGGTTACGGATTTGGTAAAGGCGCTTGCTGCTGGTCAACCTATTGAAGAGGGGTTGCGGACTTCAGCAGAGCTTGGGGTCTCTTCCAACTTCTTGGCTCAAATTTATCTTACGGCTTCAGGGTATTACACCGATTTGGAATGGCAGCTTCAGCTACGGAAAGAATTTCAACCCCGGTTCCAACAGTTGCGTGCGCTATTTGAAGCAGCTGGAGTGCCTAACATTACCCCCATAGAAAGGGGATATATGCTGCAGCGCGGTGAGACTCCGCCATTACCTCAAATCCATGCTGACTCGCCAGAACTTTTGCGAGCCACTTTGGAGAAACTCAAACTGCAGGTATGGTTGGCGGAGCAGCTGCTACAGGTGGCGGGCGATTATGGCATAGACGCTCGCGTTCTTTTAGACATGCAGCCTGTTTGGGCAAGTCCGACCAACCCGGCACCGAACCTTCAAGTGGTGCTGGGCGAGGCTCGCACAGCTATCGCTCTTGCAGAGCAGCGATTGAGCCTTCAGACGATACAACCCATGGATACAAGCCGATCGACTGGTGAACAACCAACATACTCCATACAGCCGCCCATGATGAAAATGGCTGGGTTTGGATTGTTCACCATGGTCGTAGGGACGTTTATGTACTTAGTGCCTTTCCTAAAGCCGTTCATACAGCAAGGACTCGAACAAGTGCCGGCAGCATTTATCGTACCCCAGGCGACTTGGGTCCTCGTTGGGATTGGTGTTTTTATTCTATTTTGGGTGGGGATCTGGAATTCTGGGGAAGAGAAGGCAGCTCAAAATATCAAGTTTCTAGGTATTCTCATAGGAGTTGCTTGTGTGGGTCTAGGATTGTTTATGATTAGAGTGCCTATTCCGATGGCTCCGTACAAATTGTTCCTGCCAATCATTTCCAACGCAGGGGGAGCCTCATCATTAGGACCTTCTCTATTGGATCAGGTGCAGAACACAGTCTGGCAATGGTTTGCAGGCAGTGGTGGGGTCCATCAGGCAAGTATACTGGGCCCGGCAGTTGGGATACTAATGGTGGTTTCTGTGCTTGGTTGGGTGATTAGTCAGATAGCTAAGACCGCGATTACGCCGCGTTCGCCGTCTCGCTTACAGCAGAAGTTCCTGCGCACGGCTGTAGCTATTCCCATGCGGCTACTGCTCGCTATGATGATGTTTTTTGCCATGATACTAGCCGCCTGCGTGCCGGCTCCCGCAAGCCCGACTACAACCGTGCCTCATACACAAACAGTTATTGTACCCACGTCAGCTTCAACGGCCACTTTGTCTGTAACCCCAGAGCCTATCGTTAATCCGGATGTTGTGTCTCTCGTGCGAGAAGCAGCGCGCTTAGCCATGGAATCGGGTGGATCGGTCCTTCGGCAAGAGGTGCTGAATGAGCTGGCTAAACTTGCCGATGGTACCACACCTATAGAGATTGATTTTCAGGATCCTTTAGTATCGGTATATACAAATACGCTCAATGAAAAAAAGCTGTTTGTTGGTACGTCGGTATTTGCGCTGCTTCCTCCGATTGAACAGCAGGCTTTGATTGTTCATGAAGCCCAGCATCTTACTGATGCGGATACCAACCGCACCCAGGAAATTACGCAAATTAATAATTATCTTAAAGTTTTCACCCGAGGTGAACTTTTTAGCGATCTCGAAAAGATAGAGGGTTTCAAGCGTTATGTAGCGCTTTATGTGTTGAGAGAAACAACTTCTCTCCAAGATGAGTTTGCTTTTAGGTCGGCTCTGCTTGGTAACGATGTGAGTCGTATACGCCAGCATCTGATGGATATGGCGAACAATTCCAATCTGCCTGCTGGCATGCGCGGACAGTATCAGGATCTTAGCCAGTTGATTAATGATGATGGAACGATACGACTAAGGCGCTTACGACTTATACTTACCCTAAGGGGAGTACTCCCACCCAAAGAAAGCGCATTAGTTTTAGAGATTGCAAATACCGAGCTTGAGCTTTCTCGACAATTTCCACCAGATACGATTTTCTTCTTCCAAGCACTAGATGATCCTAATCTCTCTTGGCACGCGGATGCCGTAAGCATAAGGGACTGGATGCTCGAATGGTTGGAGAATCCGCCAGCCTATCAGGTGCCGCAAACTCCGGCACTTTCAGAAAGTTTGGATGACCTGGTTCAGAGCCCGGCATGGAATGCATTATTGCCCAATCGTTTTGGTACTGACATGGCTCAGCCGGCTATGCCTGCGGCAGGCAGCATTCTATTAGACACAGTCTTCATGCCATTCCTGGCTTTGGCAGCGGTATTCGATCCAAATGCTCGCCGGCAATTGAGAGCCGCTTGGCGACAGGCAAGAGTGGTGACCATCGTTAGCATGACCAGCCTACTCTTGTTCCTGAGTGTATTTCTTGCCGGCTGCGTGCCATCAGTGCCCACATCGCCGCCAACCCAGCATACGCCGCTTGTTTTTGCTCCTCCAACAGAAACACCGACCGTGGCTGAAGCTGAGGTCCAAGCATTGGTACGTACTGCAGCCCGACAAGCCGCCGAAGCAGGAGCTTCTATCTTTGAGCCAGACGTCTTAGCGGAGCTAGGTAAGCTCGCCGATGGAAGTAGAGAAATTGTAGTTGGTTTTGGAATTGATTCGTTCGTGACGTTCGCGGAGGAGGGTAGGAGGCTGCTGGTCGATGGTGCGGATTTCAAGATTTTGCCGTCTATTGAGCAGCAGGCATTGACCGCCCACGAAGCACACCACCTAACTCCTAAACAGGTTGAAACTCTTTTCGAAGGCCAGAGAATCTTGAATGCTCTACCAAACGATTTAAATGCTTTGTTGGCTGACCCGGTATTGCGCGACGGCTATAAACGTTACGTTGCATTAAATGTTCGTGGGGAGCAGGAAGCCTCTCAAGGTGAATTAGCTTTGCGGAAAGCATTACTAGCACTAGAGAATGAGCAACTAGGAACTAACATATCCATTCGTGACTACCTAACAGGTCTTGCCAACAATACGTCCTTATCCCAAGGTCTCCGTAATCAGTATGCAACTTTGCAATTCTTACTCAATGATGAAGATATGATCGATATCCCACGCCAGCGGCATTACTTAATCTCTCCCGCGCGCGGCCGAATTCTTCTGCTGATGGCGAATATTGAATTGGAAGATAAATTAACGAGTCCATTCCTGCCGGATACTCTTGGGGAAGATTACATGGGTTTCTTCTTGGACGCATTCGAGTTTCCGGATAATCTTCGACACGCGGACGCGCTTATCATCAATGAGTGGATGCAGCAGTGGCTAGAAAACCCGCCGGCTTATGAGGTGCCCACATCCATGATCCCGCAGCTTCCAAGCCCGGCGGAAGTAATTCGGCTATCCGCGCCCATGCGAACGAGAGCTAATAGAAGCCATGACAACACTTTTGACCAGCTTTTGGCGGAGCAGGCCCGCGCAGCGGCTGCTGCCAAAGAAGCGGAGCCTCGAGAGGTTGCGATTGGCACAAAGGGCTGGGTATCGCTAGGAATCATAGTTGTAACGCTCCTGGGTAGTATATTGGAAGCACACTCTTCATTCTTCTTACAAGGTTTTGATCTGCTGTGGCTTGTACTGATTTTTCCGATAGCTGGGATCATAAGCATCGTCGTTCCGTTAGCACAGAGAATGATCGGTCGTGTACGGCCCTGGGCAAGAGTACGGGTGGTCATCAGTCCACGCGTCAAACCAATTCAAATTCCTAAGACTTTAGATGTTTCCGAGATATCCGCTGAGGCGTTTCTGAGGCGGTTGTTTGCTGTGGAAGCTTCGGAAGAAAGAAAGCAACAGTGGTTATTGGCGCAGAGCAGTTACTCAGCCTTAGACAATTTACGACCGGGCACACTCGCAGAACCTGTGAGCTTGATGGTTGATCCGGAGCTATTCGAAAATATCCAAGTAGCGCTCGACCGGAGTTCCTTCATTGAATACAGAAAACAGACCAAGAATGGAATGCGTGAGTTAAGCTTTTTTGTTCGTGAAGGCATTCTGATCATCAAGACACCCGTTCGAAGTAATCCTGAACATCCATTCTATGCCGCAATGACTGGCGAAAGTCAGTTTGCCTATCATATTAAGGTAAATGTTGAAGACATCGAACAAGCAAGAGTTCATTTGAATGAGTTGGAAAAACCCGATGCAAGGTGGGGTGTCGGTGGATTCAGGGAATATGAAGATAATGGTCATGTTTATTTTATTCAGCTTAGCGGCCAGTTTGCGCCTGGTCTTATCATCGAGCTAGTGCGGTCTCGGAGTACGCGTCCCAGTTTGACGGAAGTCGCTGAAATCATAAAGTCTGTGAACGTTTTTCCCATGACTGCGGAAAAAATGGAGGAATTTAGTGCTTATACCTTCGAAGCCAACGGAGAATTTACGAACGTGCTGTTTAATGGCAAGCCTGCGGCTTCCATAAAGTGGTTTAGCCAAGGCGATGAGCAGGTATACCGAGCAAACATGCCGCTTGTGCATCAGCTTGGGCTAAGCGGCCAGGCCGTCTTTTTCCAGGATGTACATGGACGCAGCGGTATGGTGATAGAACCTGTTGGTGGTATTAATCTGATTGAGCTTACTGCTACAAGCGATAGAAACATAGAACGTCAAACAATCGAGGACATAGCTGCAGGATTGGGTCGCTTGGCTGCTGTTCTACCGTTGCTTCCAATAGAAATGGGTAAATTTATACCCGCAACAGAGGCTGTGGAGAGATTTGTAGGTCTTTGCAGGGTACGCTTTATAGATGGAAAAGCTCAATTTATGCTTAATAACTTGGAGCAGGGGCCTCTCTTGTGGGCAAAATTAGCGCAAAGTACAAACCAAAATTCGGCGATTGTTGCAGCCCAGAGCCTAGATGCTAACGACCGGCGAGAAGAGTTTTTTGCTACGAGTGTTCGTGCGTGTGGAGAACTACTCGATGCAATTACACAAAACCTTAATGTCTCCAAGAAGGAGCGCGAAGAATATTACGATATATTCCTCGCCGCGGTTGCGAAGATTTTTGATGATGTATATGTTTCTCGTAATCCCGCGCAAGCAAATGACAGATCAGTTGCTCCTGAAAGAGTTAATAGTTTAAGGGATATCTACAAATTGCTCTACCGGGAATTGGGTATTCCCAGTTTTCAGAATGCTGTGGAAGCCGCTGCGGCCCATTTATTTACCGTTGAGCAAATGCCGATATTTTTGCGGCAATGGAAAGCACTGCTTTCAAACGCAAGTGACGGCAAGAGGCGATTCTTCTTGCAAACATTGGAAGAACGGTATGATGCTGTACCAAACGCAAAGGAGCTTGTCGAAACGGTTGTTGTATACTTGGCTTATGAAGAGTTTTTGACAGTTGGCGAAGCCATGGCCATGGCTCGGGCAGATGTCGGTGCTTTGACCTCTAGCAAAGTGAGGACATTGCTTCAGCAAGGTATAGGCCGGTCTGGGGAGAGCAGCCTGCTCCTTCCTGAAGCGTGGTCCATCGTTCTTTCCCACGCAAAGATAACAAAGGCATCTTTGTGGCAAACTGAGACTGTAGTTTCTGTGTTGCTTATTGGTTTTACTGTGATCGGCACGGTGTGGCAGGCACTGGCAGGCAACGCTGCCGGCGGTGCTGTGCAGCAGATGGGGATGTTTGGGGGGTATGCTGGAATTGTTATGGTAAGTCTAGCGGTAATTGCCATCATAGTTTGGCTGGTAAATCAGATGATCACCAGAGTAATGATATGGTCGGACTCTCGCCGCAGGCAAACACAACCGCACACGCCACCAGAAGAAGCTGTTCTGACGAGAGCCGATGTGCTGGCTAAAATGGATGCCATTTTCAATCATCCTTTAGAAGGCATTCCAACTGGACCGATCTCTACCTTTGTGGAACTTCCATTCCCAATGGTGGATAGGGATGATGAGCATACTTCACGCCATATAGCACTGAGCAGCACAGGTCGTTATATGGTGCGGCCGCATAGCATCGGTGCGCCGAAAGGAACAATCGAAGTATGGGATATTTCCCAGCGACATATGGTAGCTCGCCTAAATCCCTGGCCGAATTTTAATTCAATACAATCACTCAAGTATCCAGGATGGGATCTTAACATTACCATTACGCTGGATGCTAAGCGACTGGCTGTAGCTTTTCATGGGCAGTTGTTAGTTTATGACCGAGTAGACGAAGGTTACCAACTGCGCACTACTATCCAGATGGCTGATGCTAATATTAGCAATTTAGTGTTTGTTCCGGATGGTAACTTGGTAGTCTTTTATGAGAAAGGTAATGATAGAAGACTCTCTCTCGTAAGATTAAACGCAACCGGCGACAATAGTATCTCCGCTGTTCACCAAAAACTGCATACCATCGATGCGGTAGGCTCCAACATCGCTGTCTCGGATGACGGATCTATCTTTTATGTGAGCAGGACCTTAAAGCAGATTGTACGCCTTACGCCTACCATCGCTAACGATCCAAACGGTTCCTGGCAAGCGACAACTATAATTTCGGATGCTTACGAAGAGATTCTAGGCATCACAATCAATCCTCGGGCAGATACCTTAGTTGTAGTACTGGATGAGAATGTTGGACAGATTATCGAGATGCCCCTAAAAGAGATGGGCGAAAAAAGTGGCATCAAGTTGACTAGGGAGATGGCTGATTTACATGCCGTTTTGCATTGTCAGACAACACTAACCTGGGGCAAGGTTTCCCTGGCTTTCGGCCAGGATGGAAGGCTGGTGTTCAATGCAGGGGAGCGTATTTATGAGCAGCGTCCGCTTGCAATGGAAGCGACGGGAGCTTTGCGTCCCATACTTGCAGCGGCACATTTATTCATTTCAGAGAACCGATTGCCTGTTTTCTTGAGCTATTGGGATGCCATGTTTGCGGATGAAACTAAATCGCAGCGTTTTTACGCTTTCCTCGAGAACTTGGCCGGCACCTATCAACGCAACCGAGCAGCTTTGGAATTTCTTTTGAGATTACAGACATCCCGGAATCAGGAAGAAATTCTGGATGATGATGAAAATGATCTTTTACTTGAAATATCCGAGAGGAGAGTTGCTTCGGAGTTTTTTGAAATATTGATGGTATTCCTGGCTTATGAAGAGAGTTTGGATGAAGATGAGAGCATGAGTCTCGCTAGAGACGGCTTGATTGCCATCAGCGATAGCCGGTTGGAGGCATTGTCTGCCCAAGGCACCGATCTATTTGAAGCGCAAGCAGCGATTAGATTACATCATCTGGCCAAACATTTAGATATTCAGGTAGACAGTTATGATTGGGCTATATTGACTCGGGGTACAAACATCGACTCTTCGCTGCCTGGTTTTTCATTACTGGAATCTCGATTTTTTATCGTTATGTCGACTTTGATGCAAATGAACCCTGCAAACATTGTTGATATTGATGGGTTGGTTAATCATCTAAATGGCATAGGCTCTGCCCTGCAGCGTTGCGGCTTACGCTATTGGTCGGCAATGCCGCAAATATGGACTTATTGGCTTGGCTTGAATTTACGTGAAATCACTGGTGATTTTGATAAAGCAGTCCAGCAGTACATGCGATGGGCGCATTGGGCTCTTGAACACATGCCTAAGCCCGTTCAAGAGCAAGTCGTTAGAGGGGTTATGCTTAATGCCATGTTGGGCGGCCTGCACATGCATAAATTCTATGTCCCGTCAGCAGATCATGAAGATGTGATTTTGGTGGTGGACGCTTTGCAATTGGCTACAGATTATTTGGAATCGAACGATAGGAGCATTTCGCAAGATGAATTTGTTGCTGCCATGAGAGCCTTATTATTTGTGCCGTTGAGCAACAAGCAGCTTAAAGAGGCTCAAGAAGACCAGATCCGTACAGCATACAAGACCCAGGTATTGGATAAACTGCCTAAGAAATTACTCAGACATATGCGTCGGGTAGTTTTAAGCCAACCGCAGCTATTGCCGGAAGATATGCCGGAGGATTACGCCTGGTCTCCATTTAGAAGCGGTATTGACCTGATGACTCGAGCTGCCACAAGACCGCTTGATTTCGGTTCCTATACAATCTGGGAGGAGGCGACTTCGGACAGGCCGGATTTGGTAGCTGCACGTCAGGCAGACGCGCCTTTATCCGCCGCTTCAGTAGACGTAACACATGTCTATGGGCTGTTGAGAGAGGCGATTTTGAATGCAGAAGAAGTAGAACAAGCAGAGTCGGTTGTCGCGACCCAACCCATGTCCAACCCATTCATCCTGGATAATTTGGTACCAATTGGAATCGCAGTTATGACGCAGATGCTTTCAGGCAATGCTACCGGCAGCGTTACAGAGCAGATGGGAATATTTGGTTTTGGCCTGGAGATATTTGCACAGAATCCGATGACGGCGGTACTATCGATAGTTGCTCTTGGCCTAAGCCTTGGATTGCTTGCACGCCACAAGTATCTTATGTCACAACCACCATCTCCAGGGTTGCCGGTGCCAATGATTCCTATGGAACCGCCACATCCATTGCCGGATCTGCCAACGCCTGGCATCTATACTCCGCCCCCAATGAATCCTGAGGCGGACAGCTTTGCGGAGTTGCTGCCTGAAAACGGTGAGCGCGGATCTCCAAGTAAACGCATAATGCTTGCACGCCAATCAGGCGCGCCAAACGGCGCGCCTTTTTCGTCGGATATAAAATCACTTAATTTGACTCATTCCGACACTGGTCCGCCCAATAATTCAGCACCACATCTCGACAGATCAAGCGGCCCAGAGCAATCTGGGCGCGCTGGTATTCCGGGGCCGGAGCTGAAGGGCATGTCCGGTTTTCCTGCAACGCCTTTACAACATCTTAAAAAACATCTTGCACTAGCGCCAGAGATTGCCCGAGGAATCCTGGTTGTCACCCGCTTCTTCCATTGGTCGGATAACGTGGCCGTTACTCTATCTGTGCTCATTGAAGATGTGTTGCTTTACGTCATTCCCCTTGGGCTGCCGTTGAGTGGCTTGTTCCAGTCGGCGGGTGACGGAGCGGCATGGATTGTCTGGATGACGGCTCTTATCGTGATGGGATTGGCTTCTGTGAACCAGTTCGAATCCTGGCATAGCGGCCCGCTTTATCGGCGGTCAGAGAGCAAAGTGGAGTTGACCAAGAAGGTTCCGTTCGAGGAAAGAGAACGGGTGACTCGTTTGGGAACCGAGTTATTGCCCCAACATTTTGGGATAATCTTTATTTTTGTTGAGCTGTTGGCTGTAGTGTTGCAGCATTTCATTCCCGGCTTTATTCCAGCCGGACATGTTTTCATCGCTCTAGGATTAGCGTGGCTTATTACTACATGGGAGCATCTCGCATTTGATTTCAGTGAAGAATACCTCGCCATGCCCGCTGGTGGCGGAGATCCCAATGGGCAAAATCTTCCGCCTCAAGAGCTGTTTAAGCAATTGGATATCGCTGTTGAAGTTGTGAATGCAGGTGAAGAGGAAGAAAAAACGCCTAGCAACAATAAGAGAATCGAAAAGATAGATGAGGAGTTGACGCACAATAACCTTCCCGATTGGAGCGAGTGGAGTCGTGAATCGTTATCCAAGCTTCTGCAAACCGCTTCGGTCTGGTTCTCCGCCGAAGAAATACCCGCATTTCTGGATTTGTTGAATGATGCCTTAAGCACAGAATCTGGAAGTGAAGAATTGGAAGAAGTTGCTTCGCTATTATGGAATCCTCTTGACTTGCTAATACAGCAGCCTATTCGTACTCGACCTAATTTTGAAAAACTGACAGTTTGGTTAATGGTGGGTTCAAATCTTTCCGCTGATGAATATAAGCTTCTTTTTAAGGAAGGTCTCTTGGGTTTCAGCGGCGAAAAGCTCAGCGCGTGGGTGGCTCTGCCTCGGGTGGAAGGTTTTCCGGCCGGAAGTGCCATGATACGTTTGGTATTGCTCAGGCAGCAAATGAACGATGTGCTCAGGAATATTCCCTGGGCTGGATATTCGAATTATTCAGACGATTGGTACCAGCGGATGTTTATCGCACCCATGCATAATAATGCTCCGCTATTGCACCAGCAATTGGTTGCACTTCTATGGGACTTATTAAGGTCAGGAAGACTAGGACACATTCCGTCCGAAGATTATTTTAGAACTCTATACAACGCCGTATCCGAAATAATCGAGCGTTTTAGTTCTCGATTAAGCCAGGTGATACCGCACTTTGAAGATAACTTTGATATGCCGTTACGCCAGGAACGTAGCAGCGATTTTCGGCGATTAGCCGATAACTTCTGTGAATTCTTGGAGAATGCACTAAATACCTGGACCGATGAGACGCTAAAACGAATATTAATTCTATGCTCTGTGACCATGATCGCTTCGTTCGGACGTCACATGCGATACGAGAATTCTGAGGAAGATGACAATGATGTGAAAACTCTGCTGAAATTGCTCCGGCTGACTATGCCCTACTTGCGCGCGCAAGGGCTACGAGCAGGTGCGCAGATTCCACAGGATGAAGAGACCAGAGCTTTCCTGCGCAAATGCATAGCAGGCATTGCTAACGGCCTTTGTTATGTTCCTCGAGAGGGCACCGGCTTCATCTTCAGAGCATTCGATAAAGGAGGAGATGGAACATTTGTATTAAATGAGCAGGAACGCCGCGAGTTTTTTGAAATGCTGGCTATTGCGCGCAGGCAATGGCCTGAGTTAGTGCCGCGGGAGATCCTAGACTACGCGCAGTCAACCCACAATCAGTATGAATATGAACGGATTAGCGAAATGGCAGCTCAGGATATCAGCCCGACGCACCGGCAGATCCTTTTTAATGACCCCGACCCAGAGGTTCAGCAATGGATCAGTGAGGAGCTTCATCAGTGGCTCACTCGCAGCGATTTACGTCAGGATCAAGTGTTATCTCGATCTCAAGTGCCAGCGGTATGGAAGGCGATAGTAGAAGAGGTGGACGAAGCTGATGCCATCCTGCATTCTGACCCATTTAGAGCGCAACACTTGGCTGAACTGACAAGAATGCTTCAACCTCGGTTGAGCCATACTACTCGAGCGGTTGAGGTAGTTGCGCCGTGGCACCAAGGCTCGGTGCTGCAGACGATTGAAAGCGATGAGCAAGCGTTGTTCGTCGCTATGCCCACCTGGATTGTTGTTGAAAAACCTAAAGCCCAGCGGTCGACCACTTTGGTTGGTTTTGAACAGAATATGCGCGAAGTTTATATCCGAGCAATGCTTAGCCTCGATAGTACGCTTCGCCAAGCGAGCTTACCGGATCGTATGGTACAGGCAACAGTCCAGGCGTTGGTCTTACGACTGAACCATCTGACCATTGAGCAAGCAGAAGAGCAAGTGCGCATTGCGCTTGGGGGCAAGAGCCCAGAGGATGTTTTACGCTCAGCACCCAAGGAATGGCTGACTCAATTTGAGCAATCGAGAGCGACTGCGGTTGAATTCTCTTCCTTGTTCGGCCCTGGGATGGATCTGTACGGAGCCAAGGAAGCGGAACAACTTCAAAGGGATCTTCTTTCCGCATGGGAGAGATGCTTTTCGTTCATGCTGCTTACTCTCCACTACCGGCGCCAAGGCGAAGCGCAAGATCGTGATATGGAAGGAGTCTGGAAGCTAAGGCATGAGCCGCTCTTGGGCGTGACCAACTCCAAGAGAGAGTTCGGCTTGTTTGTAATTGAGTTGCCACAAGATCCACGGGATCCCGCCGCACCTGTGGCTGATGTGGTTGCGCGGGTAGCTCCCGGTGGAAACCTTGTTCTTTGGATAGCACAAGCTTCTCCTGAGGCTCGTGCCCGTCTTGAGGCAGCTAGCGCAGCAGCTTCAGAGGCCGGACTGATAGAGGAACAGGCAGGAAGCCTCAGTCAGCAGGGAGTTTTTGTCATTCTACGCCGTCCCGGTATCGGAATTCCGCCCGGCGGCAGCGGCCCACCGGGTGGTGATAAGAGCGGCCCGCCAGAACTCGGAGCAGGTCGCGGTCTGCCGGCCGGCCTCTTGGATGCGGTGGATCAAGCGCTCGGCAATGCCGACCCAATCGTCGAAGTGGTGCATGATGCATCCGTTCTTGAGCAGCTCGGCCGCGAAGGAACAACGGCTAGTATCGATAATTGGCTTCCACAGGAAAACTTAGCCTATTTGAATCATGATTTGGGTGGTTTGATCTTCGTGACTTCTCGGTCGTTTGAGCGGCATCATACGGGCTTTAAAGGAGCGGATAATATTGTTCAGGCTTTCCGAAAGCTTGAGAGTTTGATTCTTCCGCTTGATCGTGAAACGACAAACGCCAATCGTCCTGGCATGATCAGCATCTTAAATGAAATGAGAAATCAGATATCGATCATCCGTTCTCTGTTGAGATCCTCTGGTGCTGAAGTGGCCTATGAGAAGCTCTTCAGGGAAACCATGCTCGGCTTAGATCAAATGGATAGCATGCTGACCGGTTCAGAGACTTCTATGGAAGAGAAACAAGCTAGCACGACGCTTGCCGCATTGGCCGACGGAAGTTTCGAGGCCTTCATAGCCCAGGTATCTGCAGAGAATGCAGCTTTGCTGGGAACTGAGGCGGCACGGCTCGTGCTGGATGGGCCAATTATCTTTTGGCAGCAGGCCCGCGGCTCTGAGCATAATTCCGCTGAGAACAGCCAAAGTCTTTTCCAAGCAGGTCACGAGATAGTGAATCTGCTCACTGAGGATGATCGTGACTTACTGATGTCGATATTGAAGGCCGATGAGTCTGTGCTGAAGGCTTTGATTGCTCAACAAACGGGCAAAGTCTATATCGCCGCCGAAGAGCGTGATATGCCGGATGAGGGAAGGACGGTCTATCTCAGATTGGAGGCCTCTATTCAGGTGGACGGCCGCGTGATAACAGTGCTTCGGATCAAGGGGGTACGACCACGGCTAGGGCCTGACGGTCAGGTGGAGCGCTATACCGAGAATGGCCGAGGCTTTGTGGGATCTGAGTTTAAAGCGGCAGGCGATGGAAAGATTCGTGTTGAACCAAAGGAAGCGAAGGGCCGCGGCAGCCTGTTCCCAGAAAAAGCTCGGAATGAATACGAGTTCATGCAAAAGCTGGCTAAAGCTTATATCAATACCGACGTCGCAATCGCCCATGGAGTACTGTCGGGGAAGAAAGTTGAACCTAAACCGATTCTTAATCAAGCTGCACTAGAAGCGATTCAGAATGCGCTGCCCGAAGGCTACACACTCCACGCATACACCGGTAAGGATGACGAAACCTCCTGGCGCGTGCTCGTGTGGCTGCCTACGAAAAATTGGGAGAATTTCCAGAGACGAGATTCGGTTCTTGTCGTAGAGCCGGATGCGTGGGCAGGAGAGCCGGATACAGCAGCGGTACAAGCAGCCGCTAACGACCAGGAAGTTCTGGAAGCGGAGGGTGTACCTGCCGCGAATGACGCGCGGCGCAGATGGTTGGCGCATGATCCGGATGTTGAGCATCCCGCGGGTGTTGTGCGCACTCAGCGAACCGGTCTGTCCGAGCTTCCCGAAGCGATGCAAGGTAGATTCTCGGCCGTGGGTCTTGCTGTCGGTGAAGGCCAGACAGCCCCTGCAGACGAACTGGGAGCCTTGCTTGGCTTAGTTACCGAAGGCGGCCGCGTTTCGATTGAGCTTGCGCCTGGAATAAGCCCCGCTGAGAAGAAGGCACACGCCGCTCAACCACCTGAGGCGCCATTCACCCCGCTTGAAGCCGCCTTGGATCGAATCGCACAGGCCATCCAAACAGGTGAGCCGGCCTATCTAGCGATCTTGGATGTTGATGATGCGACAGTTGAAGCCGCCCAGCGCGGGGATGAGTCGATGGCCCAAGCGTTGTTGGAGATGAAGCAGCACGTGGCGCAGGCGGTCATCGAGCATGGCGGGATTGCGTTTTACATCTTTGGGACCGGGATCAGAGAGAATGCAGAGCAAGTCGGCGATCAAGTTGCCATTCTCTTGCCTGGAACGCTAGCAGAAGCCGCTGTAGGCGAGTTCTTCCGGCAACTGGATGCCGAGCTGCAGCAACGCCTGCAGTTTTTCACCACGATAGGTGTGGCTCGTCTGACGCCGCGGCTCGTACAGTATCTCGGCGAGTTTGATCGGGCGCAGCAAGCGCCTATGCGGGTGTTCTTCACTCTTTTCGATCCGGTGTACAAGGTGTTTGAGCTCGCTAAGCAGGCGGGCAAGCATCAAGTTGTCTTTTATAACAGCGAGATCGGCTTTCGGTTTTTGCTGCACCGCATCAATCAGCGGCGCACGCAAGCAAGCGGAAGGCCACTGCTGGTCCTCATGAGCGGAGAGTCGGGCATCGGCAAGTCGACAATGGCCAAGGCCCTGCGCCAAATGTTCGGGCAATCCGTACTCGTATTGGAAGATGCCGATATTGGCACCTCGATTGCGAGCTATCTGAAGACGCACGACGTGCCTCGTGAAGGGGAGTGGGTGGAGGTGGTTCGCAGGGGCATCATCCTTGAGGCGGTTGAGCGCGCTGCAGCAGACGGTGTTGATCTTGTCATCGCCGAGGGCACCCGACTGGCTTCTTCATGGCACCGTCTTGCAGCCGCGGATGACCCCGAGACGCTCATTGTACGGATGATTGCTGACGAGCCAACCCGCCGGGCCAATCTTGAAAAGCGATATCGGGAGGCGACGACTGCCACCGACGAAGTGATCGCCGCTATAGTAGCCGACTTGATGGAGTCCGATGAAGGATCCTATACGGCGGATGTCGCAATCCATATGAGCGAGGACGCACGGCTGCCCATTGATGAGCTCGTTCGCGCCGGTGCAGCACCGGAGCTTGGAGCCACGGAAGAAGCAGAGCCCTCAGCCTACGCTTTTCCAGAGAAGCGCATTCAAACGCAACTCAACGCGGCGCTTGAGGCTGCGGGCGAAACAGGCGGAGTAACGGTAAACCTGGCGCCGCGACTTCCATGGCACTACAAGACACCCATGGCGGATCCTGTGAATCAATCAGGCCAGGACAAAGATGACCTTTTAACTTTAATTGAAGCACTGACGCGTCAGCCTAGAGGCTTCGAGGAGGATGATTTGCAACAGGCTTGGGAGCACAGAGATGAAAGTGCCGCTTATCGGCGTGCTCAGGTAACTTCATTGAATCCATTGAATCAGCTCCGGGGGTTAGATGATGCAGAGCAGCGCGAAGCGGTGCGTCGTTATAACGAAGAAGATCATGAACTTCTATCTCAATGGGTCCAGGAATGGTTAGGCAAGACACCAGGCATGTATGAACTGATGTTTCTGCTTGAACTGGCCTCGTATCGCGATACCGACAGCTATACTTTTGCGATTCCTACGCAGGTGTTAGGTGACCACCTGCATTCTCTTCAGGCACCTACGCAAGAATCACTTCAATGGATTTTGCAACTCTCAGAGCTTGTTGAACTACGGCTGCCTTCTGAAGTGGTGATCGTATTGCTGAGCCAAGCTTACACAAACGGACTGACTCTTACGATAGGAGGCACCACTTATCGATTCGAAGAATTCTTGGCCCCGACGCATGCTGGAGCGGCTGCTGGTTTCATTGTCATTAATGTCGACTCAGGCAAGAAAGCCTACATTAAAGTTGGCTGGCTTGCGGCAAGGGAAGCTCAGAAGATAGATCCATTTGAACAAGCGGGACTAGCGGCGCTCGCGCTGCCAATCTTCGCGAACGAACAGGTAGGAGATTTCAGCATTCATCACAGGATGCCTGACAGTATGGATCCATTGCTGCAGCAAGAGCCTTTCTTCCAAGAACATACGCTCGGCCATGTGGTTTTTGATCCCAGCAAGCCAACGCTTTTGATTGCGGAGCAGTTCTTCATCATATGGTCGAGAATGCTTGGCCCAGTGGGACATCTGAGTCGTGTCTATTTAGGACTCAAACATTACCTCGGATCAAGAGTCAATATTTTGATAGTGAGCTACAATCCGGTGCCGCGCATAGGTTCAGATGTGCGTAACCAACTCAAAACAGTCTTTGGCCTAGGGTTAGGTGTGGTTGATTTAGAATTCGTTAAGCGCTACGTTCCTCTTGATAACACGTTGGGAGTTATGTTGATTGGCAAAAAGCCAGGCACATTCCACGATGATATGACCTTACAGGCATTACAGGCTTGGATGTTGCCGGATACACCTATTTATCTCGTTCCTCCTTATGAAGTTTTGGCTTCGACTGTGCATTACGACGAGGCTGTTGCAGATCAATCTGTCCATGTTCTAAAACCGTCTTTTGATAAGCTGCGGATTTTGCCTGTAGCTTTAGAGGATCTAGTAAAACTACTAGTGGACGATTTAGGCAAACGCAGGGCTGCCAAGCAGAGAATCTGGAACCATATTGCGCGCACCCAGACCTTGATCAATATCAAGCCACTCATGAATCGGTCATTTGGTATCGGATATATCCAGCAACCTGAAGCCGCAGCCACACTACTCATGATGTTGGCTATTATCTTGGAAAATGAATCGAAAACAGGACATAAGCTATTTCCCTCTGGCATTGGCTTCTTATGGGTAACACCGCCAGAACCATACATCCCGAATAGGGTGCTTCAGGAAGCGGATAAACGTGTTGTAGGTGCTATGAATACGGCACTGGAAAAGGCCTTTGGTGACCAAGGACCCCGTCTTCTTGTGCCGTCATTGCTAGAGAGAGGCAAGTACGTCTTGCTGGATGAACGAGGGGAAATACGGAATATAATTCCTGAAGATCAAATCCGGCTCGAAGATATCCTTATTATTCCCAGTCATCCGCTAGACCAAGGTGATCTTCTGACTGGTTTTACGGTCGCAAAGCTACTTTTACCCGAAATGGGAGAGGGTATCGTCCCGACACTTGCTACCGGAACCAGCCCTTACGATGGATCATGTGCTATTGATGTATTGCTTGGAAATGCAACAACGCTTCATGATGGTCAAGTTGCCCATCTAGAAGAGGGTAATACACCGCTGGTTATGGAGAGGCTTCAGCCGTTCTTGCTTGAACCACCGTTTGTACCCGAATCCATTGCGCTCTTGCAAGGATTATTGCTTCGAAGGGCTGCCATGATACGAGCCAATCGTTCGAAACCAGATTTTATTCTTTATGAAATAGAACGATTGCAAGAGAACTATGCGATGTGGGTTCCTTATTTCATGACCAAGGGTGAGCCTTCGATTCAGACAGAAGCTTACGAACAATTCATCGAACAAAAAGATCTTATTAAGGCTCTGGCAGACCAGATTTCGGCAACCATACCGGATCGGGCGCCTCAAGAGGAAGCAGCGCAATCTGGGCCTGCCGCGCTGAGTGTTTCACCCCAGGTCGGGTCCAGCCGTGAACTCTCCGCTGATTTTCTACAGTGGATTGAAAGAGACGCAGCAGTGGTGCAGGCATTAAGAGAAGAACTGGAGTTTGCAGTATTGGCGGAGGGAGTTTCCGCAGAAGACGTGGCTCGCATGGACAAGGCCTTCGCTGCGTATGATCGGGCAACAAGCCGCTATTCCCAACCTACGGAACCAGGAAGTCTGGCACCAGACACAGTCCAGGACACAGCCCAGCTTGGGCACCGGCAAGCCGCAGAACAACAATTTAGGCTTCTATTCGAAGCTCTGACTTTCCGTACAGGTAATTTGGGTGCCATTACAGAGGTGCTTAATACTTTAGCTAACCCAATGCCAGGTGAGCCGCTCAGTTGGAGATTTGTTGAGGTAATCGGAGCTAGATCGACTTCTCACTTCCTTGTTAATTTAGCAGAGAAGCAAGGAGAACCTGCTGCTCGAGTTGGTCGTACCGTAGAGGATCGAATACAGGCGTTGATACAACAGCATCCAATTCTATCCGAGAAGATAGAGGAAGAAAAGATTCGGAGTTTGTTTATTATTGCTCAAGCGCATCACACTTCTCCATACGAGAATGATAGGTTAAAAGAGCCTCTGAACGCGGAATCTCTAGAAACGGACTGGTCATGGAAGGCATACAAGCAATCTCGCCTAATACCGGATGACGCTCCGGTTGACCAGGTATTAGAGGCTATTCGTCAAGAGTTGGTGGACGGTTACACAGTATTCCTCCAGCTTAACCTGGATCTGGCTAATGAGCTGCTTGCACTAGGTAAGGAGAGCGGCATCGCACCGGAAGTTTTCCTGGCCACGAGAGAGAATACGGAGAGTCCTACCTTAGCCCAGTTGATAGAGCAGGCACAAGCAGCTATTGCGCAGGCGCGCCGTGAAGCAGGTTTGCCTACGCCCGAAGGAAGTTTGCCTCCCGCTGGTGGCGATACGCTGCAAGCTTCGCAAGTGATTGTTAATAGGCTCAACCGCTGGCATGCCGTGGTGGAGCGCTTTGCGCAGGCGGTGTATGAGCGAACGCTTGCTGAAACAGGCGATGCTGCAATCGCCGAAGCCGCAGCCGCCTGGGCCGCCACCGTCAACGGCCATGCCTGGGCTCCAGCGGCCGGCCGTTCTGACCAAACCGCACAAGATCTACTTACCGTTGAGGGAACCTTAACCTTCCTTCAGCAGTTTAAGTGGTTCAACACTTTTTATGGACCATTGAATCAGGATGATTTGAATAAGCTGCGCCATGCGCTGGCTACCATCCGAGAAGCCAGCCCCAAGAAGATACTTGTCGTCGGATCGGGAATAGCTCTGTTGCCGCTTGCCTTGGCGGCAATGGGAATCAATGTGACTTTCGTTGAGCTGAATGAGTCGGTCAGCTCTGCTACGCGCAGCATCTGGGAGCTTATACAAAGTCAAGTGAACGGACAGTTGGCTGTTGTCCATGGGAATATCGATGCAGTTCATCTTGAGCCTAATGCCTATGATATGGCGCTGTTGCTGAGCTTAGTGGGCAGGCAGTTTATAGGCGATGCGGCCCAAGCGATAGATAATGTCTATGAACTACTGCAACCGGGTGCGTTTGTCTTTTTATCGGATCAAAAAGGGGATTTGGGATTGCCTGAACGGCTGGATATGAAGGAGCTTTGGGAGCGACGTCACCCAGCTACGCTCGTGCCGGCTGCTATTGGTCAGATAGAAACCATGTATGATTTAGGCCGTCTTACTAGTCTTACTAACAGAGCCTATCGAGTTGCCAAGCCGGCTTCCAGCCCAGGTACGAGACCGTTGACGCCACACATCGAGGTGCGATTAGAGGGAGACAGCGGGCCCAGACGGAAGCGAAAGACTGATGGCGGAGCTAAATCGACGCCCGATGCCACGGCCCCGGGTATTGACATACCTGCCGAAGCAGAGGCTGGTTCGGGCGCAGAAACGGGGGCTAGCACAGGCGCAGGAGCTGGAGCAGGAGCTGCCGCCGGTACGCCTGCGCAAGTCGGTGCTGGAGCAAGAGCTGGAGCAAGAGCTGGAGCAAGAGCTGGAGCAAGAGCGGGTGCTGGTACAGAAGCTGATGCCGGTGCAGGCGCGGCGGTGAACACGAACGCTAACACGGGTGCAGCTTCCCAGAACACTGCTGCTGCCAAGGCACCCAGTCGAACTTTAGCGCTCGGACCAGGTGACGCTTCGGCTATGTCAGGCAGAGATCGCATGCTACGCGTGCTCGAAGATTTGCTGGGAGTATTGCGAAGCGGTCTTAGCTCGCTTGAGACGGGGCATGACATCACTGTTGCACTGCGCAGCCTCCTACAGATGAGCGGAGATATTCGGGCAGCAGCCCAAGCTAACGCCGGCATGCACATACCTGTTCTGATACAAGCCTTGTCAGCTATTCGCAATACTATTTTCTCAAAGGCCAAGCCAGGGCAACAAAAACAATGGGCTTCTGCTCAGCTTGGGCAGTTGCGTGCAGCCGCCCAAGCATTACTCGTAGCAGGTCAGTTGGATCCACAGGTACGCGACCAGTTGCTTACCGTTTTAGACATGCTAGCGCAATGGATCGAAGTTCGAATCGCTCCACGAGTCAGGCAGTCGGGCGAAAAAACTCAGCCAGTTCCTATAAGCCGGAAATTACGCGCAGCAGCTATCAAAACTACCAGTGCTGCCGGATGGCTTACAAACGTAATTTTGATCGTAATGGCTGTATTTTATTTGGGACAGCGACACGTTTTTAATGGTTGGGTCTATCACACGCTGCTCTTGCCGGTTTTCCATTTGATTCGCGGCTTTGGAAGTTTTGTCAGCGTAGGGTTGAATGGCTTGGCTGGATTTGGCGTACAGGCAGCGGTGATAGTAAGCGCTTCGATACTTCTGCAAAATGCGATCCAGTGGCCCTTCCTCGTAGAGTTATGGATCAATATCAATCTTGTTTTCGTGGGCATCAACTTAGTCGTGGATATGTTCCAAGCGATACCGATTATTGGTCCCGCCATCGCTGCCAGGCGTGCCAGTATGGGCACAAATGCATTGGAAAGAGCGTTCTATGATTTCGGTCAACTCGCTAGGGAAGCTGCAGACCTGAATCGCAAAGAGAGTAATCGCCTTGAAAGCGAGTCAGAGCGGCAGGCACAACTCGCGCAAATCGATCAACATTTATCCACTTTGCAAGGACACGTGGATACTATGCGCACCAGCGTGGCCGAGTCATCGGTAGTCATGGATCGCGCCACTGAAGGCATGAATCGCGCTTTGGAGGCCATGGATACCCGTCTGGAAGAAGGCCTTAAAGAGGCACAGATAGTACTGGAAGAGGCACGCTTCGCGGTTAATGCGATGCATAGAATGAATGAAGAGCTCCAAGCGCTGTACGGACAGGCTGCTACGCGCCTTGCAGAAATCGATCAAGAAATGGAAGCCAGGCTGGTTAGTCTTCGCTTAACGGTTAGCGCTCTGGAACAGCTCTTACAAGACATTCAAGAAGACGAGCAAACTTTGCGCAGGGGAGTTGAAAACCACCGACAAGAAGGGATTCGATTGCGTCAAGAGATTCGTAGCGTCTTGCTGCTTATGCCGCCGGCTATCGGTGATTTACTGAACGATTTGCGGCGTGTCGATCCGCAAGCCAAAGATGCGGTAAAGCAACTTGAGCGGCTGTGGCTACGTTTTGATCAGGCGCGGGCGCGTGTACGGTTTTCCGAGATGGAAGCCAGTGGTCGGGTAAATGACCTTGTTGCCTTGGTGGCTAGCTTTGATAAATGGCAAAATGCAGAACTGATTCCTCTGCTTAGGTCGCGGCGTAAGGAACTGGCCCACCTTGTTCAGCAAGCTAGACAGGAGTCAACTGAGCTTGCCATGCGAGTCGCGGATGCACGCCAGGTAGCTGAGCAAATACGCAATCAAGCTGGAACGCTTGTTGGGCAATCCCAAGCAGCTTACCAAACCGCAGAAGCCGCCCCCGAAAGACTAGAAGCAATACTTGCGGTTACTTGGGGTGCAAGCAATCAGTCGCTTGAGCAAGCAAGAGAAGAATTGGAGACGGTCGCAGCAGCGCAACGGCAAGCCAAACTTCAGCTCATGCGTCTGGAGCGTGGATTAACGTATGATGCCGAAGCGCTTGTTGAGGCGGCGAATCAGTATCTTGATATGTATAGCATGGACCGCCAGCAGGCTGAGCAGGCGGTTGAGTACGTAGCTGACTTGGAAGCCAGGCTGAGTGCTATGGAGCATGAAATCCAAACGCGATTGCTGGCTGCACAAGAGGCCTATGCCTATGCGGAAGCAAGGCGTAGAGCGGTAGCTGCTCGCTTTGAAGAAATGCGACAAGGGGTTGCGCAACTGCTGGCTCAAGCGCAGTCAGAACGCGCACGCCGGGAAGATATAGGCGCTTCCGGAGAACAAGCTGTGCAACAGCTTGAGGCTTCTATTGCCGCCAAGGAAGCAATGGCGAAGAAACTTGAGCAGCGAGTAGCACAACTTGAAGCCGCTATCCAGGATACGCTTAACCGTGTTGAGCGGGATGCTGAAAAGCTCAAAGAGGAGCTGGCAGTGTGGGCGGAGAAGGCCAAGCAAGAAGTCGCCGGTATGGGTTATCAAGTGGCGCAAATGGAAGCGGAATTTGAGGCGCTACACCAGACACTGAAGCTTCAGGCTCTGGAACAAGCAAGACAACGTCTTGAGGAAGTAAAAAAGCGGGCTAAGGCCCTCAGCCAGACACAGACTGAAGTCACTGCGCGTGGACGCGATGCAAGAGGCCACGCGATTGTGCAGACCACTAAAGTTGCGTCACCGCCCATTCAAATACAACTTCCAACTCTAGAAGGCGACATCACTCTTGCAGAAATTATTGGGTTATTGCACGAAATTGAACAAGCCTCACAGTTCGCCGAAAGGGCCTTAAGGAAGGCCGCTCACGACCACGATCAAGCCGCTCGAGAGGCCGCAAAGAGTCTGATGAGGAAGTTAGAGAGCGAGGAGGCTGCTGATATTCACGTCCAGATGCATCAGGAGTTCGTAGACGATGCATCGGAGAGCTCAGCAGTCGATGAAGTTTTTAAACAAGCTGAAGCAGCTCTTGCGCATGCTGCAGCTCGGGCTCAGTGGAAGTCGATACATCCATCGGCGCCTCATCGGAGGAATGACACGCAGGAAGCTGAAGAAGAAAGGGTTCCGGTGTCGCAGCAAAGAGTTGAGCAGTTACAAGAGCGAACTAGAGCACTACAGGAAGCTGCAGAATTAGCTCAGCGCCAGATGGACAGAGAGCGAGATACAGAGTACAGACGAGTTCCTTTCCATACAATAAATATTCCTCAAGCACTCCAACAGGATACCACCGTGATTTTGGAGAAAATGGGCCTAACACAGGAACAGGTGCTCGGCAATCAGCCTGTGCCTTTAAGCGGTCCGGATATTGGAAAGATACTTGAGACAGCTCGGGAATTCGGACTAAGAGATGGAGAGCTCGATGGCCTCATTATGCAATTTAACCAAATGCCTGCGAATAGGCCTGCAGGCTCAGAGAACATGGTAGTGGCTTTGAATGTTGCCAGAGCGGTTGTTCATGCTCCCCAGATAGCTCAGCGCCAGCATGCTTTGGTGGAAAAAATTACGCAAGTAATTTCTCAACCAACGCTCCCACGTGAGGATCAACTGGCTCTGACGCGTATACAGATTGAGATGGGTAAGGCCGGGAGAGGTTTGGAAATGAATCCCAGTTTAATGCAACCTTTAAATCTTGGGCATCTCGAACAGATGGGTGAATATCTCACTGTTGCGGAGGAGGCTTTTGATGCGTTTCTTGGAGAAGAACCGCTTGAGTCGCCTCTAGCCAACTTATTTACTGAAGTTTCCGGTGGACACTATGCGGGGCTGAACTGGCTCGCACGGCTGGCTGGGTTGCCGGCGATCGCTCTGGATGAATTTGTGCACTGGAGTATTGGAAAAGCCATAGGCCGCCGGCTTGGTTTTGATGTTGATTTAGAGGTTTCGACACCGTTTGTGGGAGTAAGAGTGGATGGCCGGGCACCTCCGCTTGCGCGCACTGTGATTGCCCTTGTCGCGCCGCTGGCGCACATAATTCTAAGCTTTGCCAGCGGCTCATTCCTTCTAACCCACCCGGATCTTGCCCCGCTATACACCGTGCTCCTTGCATGGGTACTGATTTCTACTATCGCCAGCCTCGCTGCAGTAATCGTTGCCTACTTTGCGGGCAAGGGCGACTTGGCTATGGGGGTGTCGGCCTTCAATGAGTGGCTTGCCGCCAACGCCGATCACTTAACTATTGATGCCTTGTTCCGCCGTCTGCCACGCCCCATCCAGTTTGCCCTCACAGCTCCTTTTGCAGTGCTAATGGGATCAGCCTTTCCTATGAATCCAACAGACAGACCCACGCCACTTAATTTTGATTGGCAACAGCTACCCGGCGGCAAAGAATTGGCGGAAAAAGGACTTACCGTTCAAATACTGGAGGCAGATAAAAACCCTCTTACCTTGAAAGTTTTTGAAATGGTAGACGTGGCAATACGTGCGGAACAAGAACGTATGAATCAGCAGCACATAGTAATTCGATCAAACGTGGGTGATGAAAAGAAAGATGCACAGTCTGTGTATGACCAAAGCGAATTGACAAAGGAGATGCTTGAAGGTTTACGCGATGCACTTACTTTGTTTGACGCCGGAATTATAGTAATTATTGTGAGCGATACGGATGGGTCTTTAGCTGGTATTTGGCATTCCCATACGACAAGCGCGTATACAATTACGGAGACAGTGGTCGGTTCTAAGTATCAAAGTAAAGGAATCGGTAGTAAAGGAATCGGTACCTATCTGCGTATGCTTGGCCTTTCTTATTTGGCTCAACAAGGAGAAACCACCTTCTCTTTTGCTATCAAAGATAATAATAACTTGAGTATCCACAGCATGAATGACGTAGCAACGAGACTTCGATGGCAGCTTGATGTTATTCGTGATCCCCTAGGGGAAGGAGAATCTTGGTACACTCTCAGGGTTCCTCCAACTCAGCAGCGTACAGTTAAAACCGATCCCGCTTTGGAACCAATGAATAGGCTAGTAGCCCATGCGCTTCCTAGCGTGGCTGGTCTATCAGAAAGACAGAGATTTTATTTGAGGACTCTTGCACAAGGTGGCCATGTTCCTCCCGTAGAGATAGAGGCGCTTCGTGGCGCGCTTAAATTACCTGCTGCTGGCCCCGGTCGTTACTACCGTTCGCATAATCTACTTGCGCGGATTGCCGTTGAAGCCGGCTTGGTGGATGGCTGGCCCCTTCTAGAAATAGCGCTTCCCGTATTTCGTGAACGAGCACGTAATTCGGATGAATACCTTGAGTTCTTGGTTCTTGTTGCACATGGACTTAGTTGGCAGGGTGCAGCCTTAGCGCTGTCCAGCCCTGGTATGCGATATTTCACCGACATAGTTAGCTCGAAGCTTAAGACTCTTGTCGCTGGGCTTAACGCTAAGATGCCACACTCCCTGGGGTTGACAGCCCTGCAATGGGGTACGGTTCTCATTTATGCAGCGAAAGCAACAGAAACGGATATCCAAGCTCCACCCATAGCGGATGATGGCACTTACGGACTGCCCATTGAAGAGGACGAAGCACCTCAACCCCTGGAAAAAATAACTCGTTCAAGTGAAGAGGCGCTTAGCAAACAGGGCATTGAGTTCTCAGTGGTTCCTCGCGAGAGTTGGCCGGACATAGCTAGAGAGCTGCTTGACATTCAGAATGAGGAATCGAATAGGGCCCATAACCTTCAAGAAAAGATTGAACGGATGGATTCAGGCGATGAGAAAGAACGCACTGATGCCGCTTGGGATATGTCCAGTAGGGCTGCGATGTTGTTCGGCAGAATGGTCGAAGTCTTGCAGAATTCCCTTTTGAGAGACAGGGTTGTGGCCGTATTCATACTTAGGGATACCGCTGGAGCTCTTATAGGTGCCCAGATTAGTTTTAAGGGTCAACTTGACGAAGCACTTGCTAAGAAAGGCGTTAGCGAGCCATTTATCGAAAGGGTCACTGTTCTTGCATCTACACATCATGGCCTTAGGATTGGTATGGAGTTTGGAAGACTTGCTTTAGCTTATCTTGCACACCTACCCGATTTGACAGTGTTTGCGGATCAAATCGAGTCGGACAATCTGCCGAGCATCAAGATCAGTAAGAGGCTAGCAAGAGAATTTGGCTGGGCTTTTGATATTTCAGAGCGTAATCTGCACGGTTACCATTGGTATATTCTCCGACCTTCCCATCAGACGCGTAATCCAGAGATCACACTTCCATTTATTAATCCGCAGCTTCCGGAGCCCCAGTTGCTCGATGCGTTTCGCCAAGCTGTTGCAAAGATTAGAAATGAAGATCTCCAAGCAACCATCTTACTGACCGCTCATCTAATAATAGAGGAAAGGAATCTATGGAACGTGCGGACTATCGCTTGGCTTGTTGCGCTTGGCGTTCTTGAAGAGTTCCAAGATATTCGCCTAAGCCAGCAGATTCAGAACGCACTCAGCTCTGCTGGAATTGTGGGTAGGCTTGAACCTGGGCCAGGAAGCATGCTGAAGGGTGCTCAGGGAAGCTACCGAATACTTGAACGATTGAAATCTCCTGCAGTGGTGGAATGGGAAGAAAATAAAGAGCTTACGATCAGGCGGCGCCCGGTGCATGTATTTCGTGCGCAAGTTGTGGGAGGACCCTTGGACGGTTCGCCAGTCATTATTAAGCTGCTTGAGGATAGGACCTTCAGGTTCGGCGTGATGGCTGAAGAGCTGTTTTTGTTTGAACAAGAGACCCTACAGAGCTTATCTGGCCAGCCAGGACTTTCCGAATGGGTGGATAATGGGCAATCAGAAGATGGCCAGCAGATTTTCTTTGTCATGAAAGAGATTCCGGGCACTACCTTAACGCAACGAATTGTCAGGCAGGATTATACCGGCCCACAGGCCATCCAATGGATAGCTCAAGCTGCCAGGGCACTTGCAAGGGCACATGCTGAAAACCGAATACATCGAGATCCCGTGCCAAACAATATCCTTATATCCGAACAGGATGAGGTATCTGTTATTGATTTTGGGCTTAGCTGTCGCCGCGGAACGGCCACTGGGGTTAGACCTCTAGGGACTGAAGGATTTGCTGCTCCCGAGCAATATCGACAAGGAGCCACCATCCTTCCACAAACGGACATTTACAATCTAGGTATGGTGCTTTTAGCTGCTATTACGCACAGAAGGCCAACAGGATTTACTGACCGTCGCGCCCTGCTCGAACTTCTAACGCCGGAACGGCTTAAGATACAGGGACTCAGCGACCGACAGATCGCAGAACTTCACGTAGTTATCCAAAAAGCAACCGCGTACCGTAAGGAAGATCGCTACGCTACGGCTGAAGAATTCGCCGATGCGCTCGAAGCGATACTCGCTAATGGAGATGAAGGTACTAACATTTCCGCTGAAGAGATCAAGCAGCGCTTAAGTTTGGTGGGCAAGGGTGCGTACGCTGATATATACGAGCCTATCGTGTCCATGATTGCTTCGTTGAAGTTGCCTCCTGGCTCAACCATCGTTGATTTAGGATCCGGAATGCTGCAAGGACCGATCATCGGGCTGATCGCCGCTGCAGCAGGGCTACGGCTGATTAGCGTGGAAATCGATCCCGCCGCCAAATCGGAATGGAAGAAAACAGCTGAACAACCGCTTGCGGCGCTTGCTCAATTCGGAGGAAGCGCTGAATTGCGCGCACAGGCTAATCTATCTCCAGAATCGGTTGAGGCGGTCTTGCTGCTAGGCGTGCTGGATGCTACTCCGGAACGATCAAGGCCGTTTGGACAGGCCCACGTTCACGTGAGCCCAGCTGACAAGCAGCGCTTAACGGAGCAGGCACTGGATATGCTCCGGGATAACGGTTTGATGGTCATCAGCGTTTATGCCGGAGACCTGAGGGATGCTGTCAAGCAGGTGCAGAAAGCGGCCTCTTTGCGAGACGAAATGCTTGAAATTGAACTCCTGAAACCAACGATGGATCCGGGTACCTTGGAACCTCCACGAGCTTATCTGCGACTTCATCGGAATATATCCAGCACCCTTCCGCAGTTGGGCGAGCGCATGGGGGATGATGACACAGGCGAGGCGATGGAACCATCTGCCGAAAGTATTCGCCGTAGGGAGTTGTTAGCCCAGATTGGCCCACAGGTTAAGCAGTATATCAGGGATTTTTTGGATAATCAGCAAATCCAAATCGCTATTGTTCCGGTTGGCAGTACCTTGCTTGGAATGGCGAATGAAGGGAGTGATTTGGATTACAAAATCTATGTTATTGACGGATTACAAGAAAATCTAATCCAGAAGGATATAGGTCGGAAGATATATGCCTATGCAGATAGTCTCATTGAGAATAAAGGCGAAGGGATAAAGCCCAATCCCGATCAAGAGTTCTTCGTGGAGATATTGAACTTTGGACCCAATAGTGGCCTTAATCAAAAACTTTATTTGCCTTTCCTACCGTCTGTGTATGGAGATAGGCAACGTTTACAGCAAGCCAGGAAGCATATCATCGAGCTTTTAGCTGGGCAAACTTACGGCCACAATAGATGGGAACAGGCTCGTTTGAATTTTGTTCGGACTAACCTGTTTTATTCTGAAGAATTACGGCCCAAGGATATTGACCGTCTACGCGCAAGGGGAGTCGATGTTCATAGCGCCGATGCCATCGCGGATTTTAATAAGCAGCTGATGGAATTTTTAGGCCTAGTTGATTGGCATCAATTGCTAGCGAATTATGGTGTTAGCGAATCTGCAGCAGATAGCAATGGTGATATGGCGAATTTCTCGCTGCTGTCATTCAATCACCATCGCGGCGTGAAGACAGGCCAACCGAACCAAGAACAGACAGATGTGTTTAATTTCAACGGGGAGGAAATTTCAGTCAAAAATACGCGGGCCATTGCAGAAATTCCGATGGCGAGAACTTTGACGCGGACGGTGCAGGGAGCCAATCTTACCTTCACGATCCGAGGGCCTACAGGTCAGTATGAGCGACTGCTTGCGTTGATCGAGCAACGCCTGGATCAGGCTCTTTCCCGTTCTGATAATCTCACCCACCTTCCATTCCCAACATCCACCGATGGCAGCCCCGTTGAAATTACCATTATCTTGGCCGATGCTTATGACTACATCGCGGGAGACCATGCACAAAACCACGTCATTATTCTCAACGCTGCTGACTTCGAGGATGCGCTGGCAAACGGTGGGGAAGAGCTGGCAGGTGAGCTTCTGGAATCGACACTTGCGGAGGAGATCGCCCACGAGCGCGGCGAGCCGAATGATGCCATCACCGAACAGCGGCTGGCGCAAGCCGGAGCGATATTGAGCGCGATCGCTTTAGACTGGCAGATGGACAGCTACTTAACCTTCATTCAGAACCTTGGTAGCGATCCGGAGGATGGAGGATACGCGCAGCAGCTGAGCGATCTGCTATCGCTTGCGCAGCGCTTCGCAGGCTCAGGCAACCCGATTCCGCGCATTCATATTGATGAGAGACTGCCTGAGTTTCTGCGAGCGGAGAACATCGTTGAGCTGCTTGAACATGTTTTTGATCCAGCGCGGATTGCAGAGACCTGCTACTTATTGCGCTCATGGCCAAGCACGGTTCAGCCAAACGGGCTGGCTATGCCGGAACCCTTTGTTCCAGTCGAGCTAAACATTAGATTGGAATTTGAGATGGAGGGCCGTATCGATCTCTCCATCCATGCGCGTTATAGAGACTCGACTCGCGAGACAGCAGCGGAAGTTACTTATGGACTCAGGCCGGAAGTTTGGGCAGATTTGCTTCGAAGAAGAAGTGCTGCCGATTTGTCGCAGGCATATGTACTTATCTGGATGCCTGAGGGACGATCCGGACAAACAACACCTGTGTCCGCATTTGAGATCCGCGATCAGCGTGGAAGACCGCAAGGGTGGATTGAAGTTGAGGGCCAAGGGATATCACGAAGAATCCGATTTGTGGATACGGAACTAACCGAGTCCGCTCTGCTAGCCGTTCTGTCTCAGGTGGTCACTCAAATGAATGCCAATGGCTTTTCCGGAAAATTAGTTGTGAACAATACTGAAGGAGATTCGCTGAGAACCGCCGGCTGGTTGGCGTGCTTGCTTCGCTGGCATCCCATGCGGGATATCTTTGCAGATGGAGCACTGTCGATAAGAGCCCCCTATGGATTGTTTAACCAAGATATTTCCTTAATTGGCCATGTCGTGCGCATTTCAGATGAGGAAGCATATGTGATCTTGGATGAGATTGCGCCGCCGCTAACTCAAGCCCGCGGTTCGGCACGAGCACTATCGAGCAGGTATGCCAGACTCCTTCGTGCCAGAAAGGTTGGAGCGCCAGCTTCCGATACGGTCGTACTTAAGATTGCAACCGACAAGCGCATTTCGTATAACCCGAAAGAAGATGACTTAGCTAAGACCTTTGCAGGCGAAGCTCAGGCTATGCGGCAGGTTGTCCACGATCGAGTTCCGAAACTCACAGCTGCCGGAATACTCAAGCAGGAAGGGGCTCTGGGCGGCCACATGTTCCTGTGTATGCAGGACGTGATGGAAGAAAGTATGAAGCATCGTATGGCCGTGGGTGGGGATCCATTAAGTGAGCTTCTGAAGTGGCAAATCGGTATCGCCGATGCGCTCGCCGCTACTCATCAAGCTGGTGTGGTTCATCGTGACCTGAGCTTGGCGAATAGTCTAGTTAACGGCTGGATAATCGATTTTGGTCTTTCTGGAAAAGCCTCACAAACAGAAACGGATTATCACAACCCAGCAGGCACCCTGTTTTATATGCCTATACAACAACAGAAAGGTCTCGACTTTCCTGAAAACGATCAGTATGCCTTTGGGGTGGGACTTCTGGCTTTGTTAGTCGGAGAGCTGCCAAGAGAGGAAAGTCATGAATCGTTGATGTATCTTCTGGACAGGTTGACATGGGAAGGTTTGAAACAAAGGTTTGATCTGACCATTTCGGATGAAGCGGGAGAGCGCTGGACTCGCAGGATCAAGGCGTTTATCGAGAGAACGACACAGTATGAGGTTAAGGATCGCTACGCCACCGCTGCCGAGATGCGTGATGCATTGGAAGCTCTAAAGACAGAGCTGGATAACTCAGTTGGAGCGAGACCAATTTCCGTGCCGCATGCTCCAGAAGAGTTGGGTCATGGTTTGGTGGCGTATGCGCTGATATTAGTATTTCTCGCGGTCGGTATTCTTGCCTTACCTCCGGTTACACAGGTCCTTGTCGCCGCATTCGGTATTAAGGCCACGGTGATGGGAGCCGTAATCGTTGGGCTGCTTGCGGCGGGCGCCTTCTTTGCCCTTAGCCGGTGGGGCTATCCTGTGTTTGATCGATGGCTGGAACCCGTTTATGATCTCAGGGCTATTGCGGAACGAATGTCAGTCGCGAACGCGCGTCTGCGACCGGTTGAATTACTTCCGCCGCAGGCTCTTTCACCGGCAATCAGCGCCATTCCTGCCGAAAACGCTCCAACCGATGGCGCGCGCACCGGGGCTGCGCTGATTGTCCGGATGGAATCCGCGCTGCTGTCAACCGACGCTTGGCCTGAGTTCATGAGCGAACTTGATGCCTTGGTTGATTCTGATTCAGGCGATGTTGCCAACACGTTGATCGCTGCGGGCTCTCGCTTGGCAGCGCAGCCTGCTGCTGATGGCCGCGGGTTTGACTTATTCGACGCGCTGATCGAGCGCGCGTACCGCTCACCCTACGCTGATAAGGTGTTTCATGAGTTGGTTCGGAGAGTCGATATGGACGTTTTGGAATGGCTTTCCGAGGCTGCGCCCGAAGAAGCTTCTGCGGCGCGATTGCTAGCTAGGGCCCAATTTCTGCAGGCCGCGGCGGATACCCTAGAGGGCTTTAAATACGAAGACGGCGAATGGTTCGAGGACTTCGTCTATGAACACCACGAATGGTTGGCGGAGCAAGCGGAGCGCTTAACGGCGCAAGCAGACCACAACGCGAGGATAGAGTCAGCGCGTGAGATTGAAACCCAAGTGCTGCGCGAATGGGAGCCGATTCGTGCGTTGCTCATGCGATACGAGGATCTCTATAAGCAAGAGAACCTTTTTGAGTGGAATCTGTTGGTTGCTGCCGAGCGCGAGGAAATTTTGCGCTCCTTCAAGCGCGCGAATGCGCAAATGACGCATCTTGCCCACATGCTTGGAGCAGCGATCCTGAGCCTTCCCGATGGAGCGACGGTGGAGGAGGCTCGATTTACGGAGACGCTCGAGAAAATCCTCATCGACAGACACGCGGGCGAATCGGCGATCTGGGATATTCAGGTGCAAGGCGCCGATAGCTCAGACTTGGATGTTCTGGAACCTTCTGTCAACGGGCAAGATTTTGATGCCGGTGAAGCGACCAACCGTGCCATCCTTGCGATCGAAAAAGAGCGGTCATGGCTCGCCTTTGCGGATGGGCAAGCGGTCCTGGTGCCCGGTGGACGCTATGGAGGGTTGAGTGAAGCGCTTGCCGCTTGGTGGGAAGGGACTCTGCAGGTATGGGGAGATCTGCAGCGATGGGAACTGCCCGCTCCAGGAACAGAACCTGCAATTCAGAAGCGGCGATTCGATGACCGGATAAAAGTGTTAGCCCTATTTGAGCGGAGGATCAACACATTCCTCCTGTTCATGAAGCAGCGCGACGCCGCTGTGCCCCAAGAGGTGCTTAAGGACATAATTGTTATACGCAACATACTGTCTGGGTTTGACCAAGAGGCCAGAATCCCGCTTAGCCGATTGAGGGAGCTTGAGCGAGAGCGCACCCCAGCTGAGAGCCACCGGGCTGACGCCGTGCGCACAGTATTGGCCGCGTGCATTGATGCGGAGCAGGCCGCTCAGGATCTGTCTGGATTAGCTCCCGAAGAGCAAGAACAGGCGCGTGCGGCGTTGAGAGATACGTTACGGGAGATAGTCGGTTCCCTCATACCGTTGGGGCCGGTTGGTAATGATCGAGTTGCCTTGAGCGATATGCGAGCAACTGTCAGCCATCTGGTTAGCGCGGCCGGGCATGTGGAATCGATGGGAGCGAATTCCGCTATGGATGATGTCTGGCGGGACTCGGTTTTGGAGCTGACCGCTGATACGCTCATTCAATTGGCTCGGCTTGGCGGCGAGGACTGGTTCTACGTCATAGATAGCCTCTTGGTGGCTCCTCGGGATGAAATCAAGTTGAATAGCCCGATTCAAGCCGTGGCCATGCTGGCGGATCGCATGCAATGGCAGTTGCAATTATCGCCGGATCAGGGGATTCGAGAAGCTTCAAAGCTTCTTTACCATCAGGTGGGGCTGAGCCTGGCCGGCAACGATGAGCTTATCGACCTTATGCTGCATGGGGATTGGACTGGTCCTGAACAGAGGCGTGAGGCACTGGCCGTGCTGTACCTATCGAGGACGGTGCTGTCGGCGATCCAGGGAGATCCGAAACGCATTCAGCTTACCTTGGATATAGCCGAAGCTGTCAGGCGGTTGAACCGGGTTATTGAACGGCAGGTTCCGCCTCGCGTTCCTGAAAGGGCGTCCGAACCGCCGGCGATTTTGCCGGCGCTAACTCCTTATGGCGAGTTCGTGCGGGCGCTGGCCAATGCGGCGCTGATGGTAGGTGGAGACTGGCCAACGGATCGCGTAAATTTTGACGACGGCTTGGAGTATCTGATCAACTCAGCCAATGACGCGACATCTGCGGAACAAGTCCAGCGGGATCTATTTGCGATTGGACAACAGATTGCTTCACATGACACGCTCAATGCCTCGGTGCTCTTTGATCGGTTGATCGAGCGCGTTTACCATTCTCTGTATAGAGACAAGGTGCTCAAAGAGCTGGGCAGCCATCTGGGTAAGACTCAAAATGGGGCTATGCTTAATTGGTTGGAATTTGAACAGTCCATTGAAGAACAGTCCCATTTGCTAACTTTGCTTAAAGCGAGGGAGTTGGTTCTCCGTACGGCAAGGAGCATAGTAGAGCTTCGACCAAATAATCCTTATCCGCTAGCCGAACGTTCCGAACTTCCAGCAGTATATGGATGGGATGGAGGAATGGCTCATCGAGCTGATTTCCCATCAATGCTAAGCGGCGACGACAAGCCCGGCCAGATCCTTACGGAGTTCGGTATTTTGCTTGTGGCGTTCGGTGGGATCGTGCTTGCGGGATGGCAGATGGCGACGGTTGTGGGTGTGGCGCCGTTTCTGCTGGTCGGCGGGATTGCGGCGGGGCTCTTGCTTGCGATGCGTTTGGCTCCGCTTTGGCGCAGACCGCCGCCGGAGATAACGGCACCATCGCCGGATGTCGCACCCGTACATCCGCAAACAGACGCTTCGCAGACGTTCGCCAGACTGATTCAGCCTGGCGAACGTTCTTTTTTGCGCTGGTTTAAGGAAGCGCTTTCTCCTCAACTGGCTTGGCGTCCATGGGCAGGGCTTAGCCTTCTTGCGCTCGGCGACTATTTGCTCAAGCGCTTCTTGTTGCCAGGGCTTGGCGGCGGTGCCATACGAAGCAGCGTTCTACCCGATTGGTCGGTTCCAGCTCTGCTTGCGATTCTAGCCGTTACTTTCTTGGTTCAGTATTTCGTGCAGTACTTCAGTGTCCGCAGTCATGAGCCCGCCGATTTGACGAGTCAAATCGAAAAAGTAGTCGTGGCAGCGCGCAAGAAGGGCCATCCCTGGCATGAACGCATGATCCAATGGTCCGACACGCATATGAAGAATGAAATGGACAAATGGCTGAAGCTCTATGCGCGGGCTGCCGGTTCCAGAGGAACGGGATTGTGGGGCTCTTTGTTGCTTGGTATTCGATATTTGTTGCTTGGCCTTCGGTTAGGTTGGGAACTACCCATGGTCGTTGCGCCTCGCTTGCTTGGTTTGGAAAATCCTCAACAGTTTTTGGCTCGAGCAGCTCGCGAAATCGTGCAAGCCATCGGATTAGCCGTCATGTTTGGATTCTCTGGTTGGATCGTCGCCTTGCATGTCTTCTTGCGCATGACCGAGTCAATCGGTGGGCATTTCATTATTGAGGGCTCAGCCGACTCGGAAGATGGTTTGGGTCGCATCAAAGCCGAGGTGGATAAGCAACTTGCTGCAGGCAAGCAAGTAACTATCGTGCTGCTGGGTGAGGCCGCCGCTACACAGGAAGATGCTAAAAGGGTAGTTGCAAACAACGAAAGACTTATCGCAGAGGCTGCTAGGCTATGGCCGGAGAATAAACATCGCATTCATTTCGCCATCAAACCCAGTGCGCTTCAGCCAGGCGCTGATCCCTATCATCCAGAACAAGGACAGCTCAGAAATCAAGGTGGGTTGCTATATGGGCATATCGAAAGACTGGCACTAGCTAGCGCAGGGGCTGGATTCACGCTTGAGCTCGACGGCGAGCCCTATGAGTGGCGCGCTGAAGAAATCCAAATCGTGAAAGATCTGCTCAAGAACCACCCGGAGTTGATGGGCCATTTGGGCATTGCGGTGCAGGCTTACTTCCGCGATTCCGAGGCTGTTTTGGCCGACCTGATCCAGTTTTGCGAGGATCTAAAGAGAGAGCATGGTCTTACCGACGATAAACCTGTGCTGGCCATCCGATGGGTAAAAGGCGCCTACTATATGGAAGAGCAGGAAAGAGGCAACCCCGTATGGCCTAACCACGCCGGCACCGACAGCGCCTACCGCCGGGGCACCGAGTTGCTTCTACGCAACGCGAAGACGGTATATCCCATGATCGCTTCCATGAACCCGCGCGAGCAGCTTCATGCCCGAAAGGTAGCCCAGGATCTGGGTGTGCCCCAAGACAAATGGGAAAGCCAGATGTTGGTGGGCATGCAACAGCATTTGCAGGACGAGTTGGTCGATCAAGGCATGGCGCTTCGGGTGTACGTTTTGTTCGGCCCAGTGCATGGTGCTATTGCGTATTTCGGCCGCCGGCGCACCGAGATGAAAGACGGCATTTCCCAGAGAATGTATGACAAGAAGGTGAAGCCCGGCGACTTGGCCCAAATGAGAGAGGATTGGCAAGGAGACCTGATTGCGGCGTTGCAGGAAAAGTACGAGAACGACCCGCAAGGCGCCGCAGCCGAGCTCTATAACAATTTCTTTGCTCAGAGCTACCTTGAACGTTTGGAGCCACTAGGGGGCTACCGGCAAGTTCTCGAGGACCAAAACGCGGCACTGCTCGCCCGCCTGCTGGAGAATGATGACCCCTGGCAGAAGGCGGTTTATGACACTATCAGACTGTTCACTGTCGATCCTCTTGTCATTGTATTGAATGACGATGGCACGCCCAGCCGTGCCGTAGCCGGCCTGTCAAGGGATGGTGCGGATGTTGCGCCGGACAATTCAGGCCCACTAGCACTCTCGCCGGCGATCGCCTCGCGCATACTGAACTTTACGCGGACTCACAAGTTCTTCGGCAGACCGATACCTGATCGCGTTGCGGTCATCGCAGCGGTTCTTATAGAAGAAGGTGGCCTTAGAAACCCCACTGTAATCGTTACCGCGTTTGTCGGCGCTATTCTGGCTCTTCAGCGTTTGTTCTCAACTCCCACCACCGATTTCTTGGAGATTTTCGTGGTGGTAAGTCTATGCGCGATACTCTTTGCCGTGTCGGCCTATCTAAAATTCGAAGAGGATCATAAAGAGAATCTCTATCGATGGGGTGCTGGAGGACGGTTGGAGGAAATTGATGAAAATGCCATCAACGAAGATGATCGAGAAGCTTTGCTGGGAGTCGGCCGCTTGCTTTCGGTCTTCTCGGTTGCCGGGTCGATGTTTGGATTTCTCGGAGGTGTAACGTTCCTCGATCTTTCCATTGAGCTGGCGCTGCTTGTCGGTGCTCTTGCGTCCTTCATCGTGCCCGTGATCCTTCACCTGGTGTACGACCTCACCACGCGCGGCTTTCTAGCGATGAATAGCATGTCCCTATCCGATCAACAAGGGCAGGCCCTGTTGAATCATATTCAAGCCGTTAACGCTTTATCTGAAGAAAACTTAAATGAGATGGCTCGCGAATCGTTCGACAGAACCTGGCAAGACCTCTCGCTTGATGATCAAATGCTTCTGCTTTCAACATTTACGGACGCTGATTTTGAGCGCGCATGTCTTGAGGCGGGTGAGTACGCCCGTGGTCTTGCAGATCACATAGAACAGTTGGATCCCTTCTTGGACGTTCTGGCACACCTGCCGATTAATATCCTGGCAGTAGTTCTGTTCAGCACAGACGGAGGATCCGCTCAAGTTATACAACTGCTGAAAATATCCCGTATCCGGGAAGTTCTTGTGGACGCGCATCCGGAATGGATCCTTGAAATGGAAGGTTTATTGGAAGGGGCGCCAGGCATAGAAAGGCGGACGGTGGAAACGGCATTAAAGATGGCCAGAAGAAAGCGAGAATCGCTGATCGGAGATACGACAGTAATTCCTTCTCCCACGGTCAAACCTGCCCCTGCAGCACTGGAATTGGAAACACAACCTCGGATAGACCCAGAATTACCAGTCGTAAGCCCGGTTTCTGAAGTGCTGGAATGGCTGAGAGCGGTAGCGCTTCCAGTGGCATCTCAGGACAAGCATGAGGCGGCCAAGCCGCACTTGAAGCAGCTTAGAAAGTTTGTGGAGCAGTTAGGTGATGATGCGGTCACAGTGCAGCTTCGAGACGCAATCGGCGATCCCAGCTTTGAGCCTAAAGTTGCTTGGCTGCTGAACGCCGTAAGGGTGGATTCCGCCAACGATCCATTGAGGTCAATCGCTAAAGCATTGGGTTATTTGGATCCGATCCAGTCGCTGCGGCAGCTAGGCACCACAGGTAGACCAAAGCCCGATGATGCTTCCAAAGCCACGGCGCTGGTTCGTTTGTCGTTGGAAGGAGAGGCAACACCGGATGTGCTGGAAACGCTGAGCCAGTGTCTACACTCTGATCCGAGATTCAACCGAGTGGTTGCGCAAGCGGCTATGGAAACGCTCCAAGAACATTTGGCCAGCATCCAGGATCCCTATGAATTAGTGCGATGGTGGAGAGCGGGTCTGGCATTAGAGATGCGGCAGGTTGTGCAGGAGGCACTGGCGCGGCATGCTCGAGTGTCTGCCGACCTAAACGGTTTATGTATTTTTGTAGCGGATGTTGATGTAGCTCAGCCGTTGCGCCAAATTGTGGCTAATATACTGCGGATTCGAGTAAAGGACGGCCGTATCCTACCGTTTTTACAATTATCTCGTCCAATCCTGGAAGGCTTAACTGCAACCGAAGAAGGTGCACAAGTTCTTCAGGGGGTACAAAGCCGCATCGATGAGGAAACGAACGCCAGTATGTTGATGCAGCTATTGAACGGTGTACTCCTAGATTCTCCAGCCAGAGGAATGATCATCACCCGTATCGAAACGCTAACGCGGCAGTGGATTGATCAAAAAGAATACGGTCAGCTATTTAACCTTCGCAACATTCTCTTGGATATAGAGGAGTTGGATGACGTACGTGCTCTGCTTGAGCACGCGCAGCAGGAGCAAGTAGATCATGAGATTCGCACCAGCTTATATCCCGAGCGCTTGCTCGTTGGTGATAATACGCTGACGGATGAACAGGTTGGTATTTTGGTTACTCGCATTCTTGGGCAGGCAAGGGGTTTTGGACAACTAGTTCGGGCAGCTACGGATCCGCATCCGCTTGTTTCCGCAGAGAGGCGTGTGCTTATTGCCCATGCGCTCATTGCCAAAGCCGATCATCTTGCTCAGCGCTTATTGCGCACGCCCGAATCGCTGTTCATTCGGCTCTGGGCGCCTGCCATGGAGCGGAAGGACCACTGGTCACCTAGCCCGGCGCTTGCCCAGGTGGTTGAGACCTATCTTGAGCAGGCAATGGAAGATGATCTGAACCATCAATTGGCAAGAATACTAGACCCTGCGCGCGACCAGAAAAGGACCAGTCCATCAGCTGTCGAGAGAATACGCCAAAGGCTGGACGAGTTTGAAGCCGCTCGGCAGGAAGAGGCTACCCAGAAACCAGATTGGCAGGCTATTCCGCTGGCGGATCTCATCGCGCTGGCGTTAAACAACCAGTCACTATGGCAGATTCCGGCGCGAGAGCGAATGGCCAATGCGTTTACCGAGGAGCTTATCCAATTGGCCGAGCTTGATGATGAGATTGTTGCCCGACTATTGGATGATGAGGAGCTATCACTGCTCGTTGACCAAGCGCTTGCCCATGCTCATACGCCGATGCTGACGGCATTGCACGCGGCAACTTCCTCACAGAGATTGCAGAATCGTATCTTGCCCATCCTGATCGTTCACAAAATTTCCCAAGAAGAGTGGCTAATTCAGTTTATGCCTATTGCTGAACAAGAAGTGCTGCTTATTGTTGCGCAGCGCGAAGCCGAGGCCGAAAGAGCTGCGTTGCTAATCATTGGTTTGGATGAGTTTCCGGCATTCTTGGAGGCGGCCTCTACGGAGCAATTGACTCATTGGCAGAGCATCCTTTCGGGTGAAGACGAGCAGGCTCTCAGGCGATCGCTAATTGAGCAACGCTTGGAACAACTAGCGATGCAAGCGTTTGAGCGCGAACTGCAGACGCTTAGCCTAGCACAACTCGCGCAACGATGGACCATCGAGACCGCCGGCATACGCCGGGAGCGCATCGAGCAGCGAATCGATTTAATGCTAGCTGAGATTTTGGCTGAGCATCCCATAACTGAGAGAGACCTGCGTATAGCCGTTTCTGTGGCGGTAGATGCCAGGTATGCGGATGCCATTCGCGCTCGTGTGTTAAATACGCTCCTTACTAATCCGGAAGCTTTGTCGGCCACCTTGATGATGACCAACTGGCCGATTCCCACCCAAAAAGCGCGCCGCAATAATTCCAGGGCCCGGGTGCTATACACGGCTTTGGAGGAAACGTCGGATGGTCTGCCGCTTCTTGAGGCTGTTCGCTGCGTGGTCGCACAGGCAGCCGATGGCGACTTGCGCCAAAGGATGACGACCCGCATTCAGGCAGAAATCAAAATAATCCTGGCATACCACGCCACCCAAACGATAACGCAAACAGATGAAATTGAAATGTTACGCGAGGTGATGAATGCAATTCCTGAAAGAGAAAGCTCACTCACCGACATCCGGCGACAGATTGAAATGGACTTAAACCCCCAGCAAGCTCTAACTCAGTTGATGGATGCACTTGCAGGAACAACACGCCAGTACCGGGAAGCACGAGGTCCATTCGGCCAATTCTTTTTGCGGCACCCGCGTATGGTTTTAGAAGAGTTAGAACGACGCGCTACAGAACCGGGTATGAACGTTTGGATAGGAGAGATCACTCAGCGATTGCCCGAGCGTATATGGGGATTTCGACAATGGTTGCTTAATCGTACGGAGACACCTGGCCTTCATTATGCATTGGCCGCGAGGCTTGTGTTGAAGCTATCGGTCGGTCCTAAACGGCAGAATTTCTTCTACCATGCGGTGATGCGTGGAGCCGATGAAGAGCTAGACCTGGGACAAGAACGGCATGATATTGTCCCTACGCCGGAAACACTAGGCGCGTTTTATCCTGTACAAGCCGCTGCCCGACCTTTCGTAGAGTTGATGGCCGCGGTGGATGCAACAACGCAGGAAGAGCTCTCGCGAGTCATCGCGGAGATCGGGTTGCGCGTGCTCCAGCACGAGCCTTTGACGGAATCCATAGGCAAAACCTCCAGCGTGGCTAGCTATAATTTTTACCATGCGGTGATTAGCCTCGGGCATGACGTAATGAATAGGTCCCAGGATGTGGCAGCGCTCGGCGAGTTAAGCATGCGATCTTCCGATTTCTGGCAGGGTAATCTGGCTGCGGATGCGACCGCTTCCGAGCGTGATTTTATTTCGCGATTACGCTCTTTCCGAATGGTCAGTGATTGGCTTTTCTTTGCCGAGCCGGTCTATGGCTATTGGCTGCCCAGCGCATTGCATTTTGCCTCGCCCAATGACATCGCCAGCCAAAATGCGCTTGAAGTTGCCAGACATATGATGCCTGAGGATGCATTGGAAGAGACGGTTGAGCCGGCCCACGCCTTGGCGCAATCCTGGCTTGAAATGAATGGAAATCTGCGACAGCGTGCTGAGGTGCTTTTTGAGCAAGGCGCAGCAGCGATGGAAGAAGCACTTGGTTCTCATTTAGCGGCCGAACAGAGAGCAGGGCAATGGGTTTTGTCGCGGCAGCTCGGACTTATGGCAGAAACTCAGCCAGAACAAGCTTTTCAGGAACTAACTCGCCGTATTCAAGCAGCGACGCCGGGGAGCTTCCAGTACTCTTTACTACAGAAGACATTGCGCGAGCTGATTATCAGCGCTTGGCCATCTGAGCCTGCGGTTGCAGCGGCCGAGGATATCTTGATGCAGGCTGAAACGCATTTGACCGGGGTATGGCCGGATATTCCCGCTTTAGATAGCGCTCGAGAGGATTTAGCCATCCATGACGAAGCTGTGGTGCGAGCTATCGTTTTGGCCTTATATTTCTATGAACAAATTCCCGTTTCCATAAGGAAAACATTGATTCCACGCCTACCCGATGCATTTCCTCGCCTGCATGTTGTTATTGAACGCACGCTGATCGCTCCAGGCGTATACACCGCGTTGAATGTCGATGAAGAAAAAATACCTTTTTCCGATGAAAGTGAATCGAGTCGAGGATGCAGAGTATTCCTTTCCGATGCCATCTCTGACTTATGTATATTGAGTGTTACACCCGTTTGGTACCCGCAGCCGGATGAGCCGGCTGATTTGCTTCCACCCGCTGCAATACCGCCACTTCCAAGCGGCGGCAATCCACCAGGAGCCGGGCCTACTTTGCCTGGAGAGGGGACCGGGACGCATCTGCTTTTCGATCAGCGGATAAGAAGGATGGCCATGCAGTGGACCCCACGTTCGGAAGTTACACTTTTTGACACCGTTATCATTCGCGTTGGACCTGGCATACCGATATTTGCTCCGTTTGCAGGCGAAATCATCCATGTGGGATCGGATCGTATACGTATTACCCTAGCCAATGGAATGATGGTCACGCTGATCGGAGTTACCCCCGAAGAAAAGCTAGCTGTTGGACAGACAGTGGCTGCCGGCGTACCTCTAGGTCTTACCAGCGAGGCTCTTGCGGAGCGGCCGCAGTTTCAGATGATGATTCGCTCAACTGAGCCGGTTCAGGCTGTTAGAGAATTTATTTACAATGTAGTTTCTCCAATAGAGGCTGAACCCCCACCGGCAGCTTTGCCTGAAACAAAAGCATCTTTGCCGCATCCAACGCGCGGCCCCGAACCGCCGTTACCGACGCCCGTTCCGCCAGTGTCTTCCTATGAACCGCAACCCGGCTTCCTTTTAGGGTCGGCGCGTCCGTTCATGGTGAAAGCTAACCAAGAAGATACTAGGGATACGCTTCGTATAACGATTCTAGATGTTAAGGCTGGTGAGCCCATTCACATTCCACAGAATAGTGAGGTTGTTGGCGGAAATCCAAACCAAGGTATTCTTAAACTTCTTGTGCCTGTCCTGAGCGCTTCATCTGGAAAGGTTACCGGCAATCTTACCGTTACATTGCGCGGCATAGATATCGATAAGAGAAAGATTCGAAAGGGAACGTGGGTGCTTGGAAGTATGGAGCTAGGGAGGACGCAATCCTCGCTTACGGTTGAGCTTTCCGGCGTGCGGCAAAGCCAATTGGAACATGTCGCCGCATGCTGGTTCAAGACCGGCGAAAGCCTGTTTTTTGAGGAAACGACTATTCTGCAAATACCGCCAGTACCAGATCGACTAACCGATACATTGGCGCGATTGGAGTCAGCGCCTCCTCCTATTAGGATACCTGCTCGGAAAACTCGTGCTTTCAGCAAAACAGGGCCGACAAAACTAGACTTGCAGGAAGAAGAATCCGTTGTGCGATCTATTTCTACTGAGGTGCGTCCAATATCCCATCCTCAGGTAATTTTACCACCTGATCCAGAACTAGAACTTGGACTAGCTTCTGAATTGGAAGAGACTGAGCCGGATTTGGAAAAAACGCAAGATTCAGTATTAGATGTACAGTTAAATCATCAGTCGCATACAGAGTTGTTCACGACGCCCTTGCCCGGGGCAGTAGATTTGTCTTCTTTTAGCTTTGAAGATCTTCATTTACCAGGAGAAATTGAGCGTGCGCTTAAAAGATTTTTCACAACTTTCGAGAAAGCGCTCCAATTCTTCGAAGAATCTGGAAAACTTCACCATGTTGTGAAAGGGCTAGGAGTTGTTGGAGAAGCCCGGTTTCTGGTGGCTGTGTTGGAAAATGTTCCTGAAGAACTTTTATCGTCGATAATTATTCAAGCCACCCAACAAGCACGGATTTTCTTAGAGGAGCACACTCGAAAACAAACCGATGCTCTTGAAATCCAACTAGCCGCACCGTTTATTGTGCCGGCATGGAAGGAAGATGATGTGCCGCGGCTTATGACGATATTGGAGCCTTTCGCTGCCCAGCGCCAGCCGGTCGGATCAGATCGTGGACCGATTCTTCGTCAGGCGGGGCTGGCGATCGGGCTCATGAGAGATGACGAAAGTTTCTCTGACAATCAGCTGAAAAATATTTTGGTCGCTCGGATCAAAAGAGCGCTGCCGTGGGATCGAAGGGGATTGTCTCCGGAGCAAGAGCTTCTCATTATCGCCGTGCTGCTGGTCACTTTAGGGCCTGGCCCTACGCTTGAACAGATTCAACAGGCATCGGTTTATCCTGAAGAAAATGCCGAATCGACATTCTCGGTTTGGCTGCATTGGTATCAGAGCGCAAGGAAAGAAATAAGTGACTATGCCAGGGATCGATCGAAGCCGCATGAGATTTACGCATATTGGCACGACCATTTGGTGGATGAGCCGTTGCGCATCCTGCAATGGGCGACGAATCAGGCTGAAAATCAGCAACAATCGGCGAACGCGTATGCATTGAGCCTGGGTGTTGCGAGGTCCATTCGTCCCGCTCATTCGGTGCTTAGAAAACGGCTCGAATGGAGATCAGCCATGTATCCGGCCCAGTTGATAGAGTCTGCACGGCTCTTTCAAAAAGCTATCGATCGGTTGAGCCATTATGATTCTGGAGAATCCAGTTCCTTTCAGGTTGTTCGGGAAGAATCGGGACTCTTCCTGACCTGGCTTCGAAACCATCGCAAGGATTCGGAATACGCTGAGGAAATTATCGATTGGCAAGAGGTACGGGAATGGTTCTTAGCTTTGATGGCTGCGGGGGATTCGGGCGGCAAAGCGTGGACCGCCGCTTCGCTGAGCCAAGCGCTTGGCGCGCACGATCTGCTGCAGGTATTCGGTAAGGAGTCAGCTACTCGAAGCTACCGGTTTTCATGGAAGAACTCACGTCAACAGGCGTTCACGCTCATGCTCAACGCTTATATGCGTTTGAGCCTGGGTGCAAGGGCTTACCTCGAATACGCTTCGCCTGGAGAGCTGGATGCGAATCCGTCGCTCTTCTTTTCTCTTGCTGTAGCTTCGGATAGGAGTAGGTTGGGTGTGAGACCCTCGTATGCCGTCATTGAAAACTTAGAATGGGCGGCCGGACGGCTGGAAGCCCTAAGAAATGAAGGCTTTTCATTAGAACAGGCCTGTCAGAATCTTGGCGCGGCCGATCTTAATGCTTTCAGAGAAGCGATCACTCGACTACAAGGCTTATTCAAGCATGAGCGCGAGTATCACGAAGTTCTCAACGAAATACAGCGACAATTGAAGCTTTTCCCGCAGCCGTATTCAACCGCATCCAGTCGTATGACGATACCAGAATTGTTGGGTACGCTGTTGTTAGGTGTTGGTTCCGGACTATTTACATCAGTATTTATGAGGATTTTCCGGGAATCCTTCGGTTTGACTGACAGTGCTGCGATCGGAGTTATAGCCGCGCTGGCTGTTGTAGTCCTGCACGAATGGGGGCACTACCGCGAGGCGGCGCGGCCGCTGGCTGAAGGGGTATCAGCCGTTAGACTTCTATGGCTGTTCGCAAACGCGTTGTTTGGCCGAGCGCCGCCCGGTTGGCCTGTCTTTAAAGTTTCTTTGCGAAATGGTATCCAGATCGATTCCACCGATGAAGGTGTCCAAGCCGGCCCCGCCTTCAGCCGGCGCTTCCATGGAGTTGGCGACGGGGCCCAATGGAACCTAATCATTTCCGGCATGATAACGTTTGTTACCGCGGCTTTTTCGGTAGGCAGTACCAATTCCACGCTATCTTGGATTTTTGCTGTCATCGCTATCGGTTTTATAGCTTTCCTCGTTTCCAACATCATTCCCGCATGGGTTTCGGATAAAGAACGCAGCACGCAGAGAACACCCATCAAGCCGGCCGATCATACCGATTCATCGCTACCTTCTCCCATCCCTTGGGACTGGCCTGGAACCAACCCGGAGGCAGAGCCCGTCACTGATTATATGCAAGGCCGATATCCTATCCACCAGGACAGTTCACACTGGTCTGAACGCACAGCAGCGGTGATTGATGCCGGGTCTCAATTAGAGCGGGGCAACTTAACCCTAAGGCAACAGGCAGCCAAAGTGCGTTGGCTGGTCTGGATGCTCAATGATCGTGACTGGGATGTACGCATAGCTGCGGCGCATACGCTTGCTGGGCTTCCAGCTCAAATAGAAATTGAACTTAGTAAGAGTACAGTTACCATGGCCGAGCGCGAAAATGTGCTGAGATTGCTGGAATTGTTACGCCGATATCCGAATAGCACTATTGCAGAGGCCGCAGCCGATCTCCAAGCTACAGGGCAGTTGGAGGATTTCGAGATGCTTTTTGAAATCTACGAAACCGAACACCAAAGAAAAACGTCGATTAATTTCGCCGTTACGCTAGCTCTAGCAACCTGGGCGAAGGATCACGAGGCTTTTCAAGGCGCTAAGATATATTCGGTGCAATCGAAGGCTCCCCTCGCTCACCTTTTGTCTATAGGAGGAATGATGTGGGGGGTGTTCAATCGAATAAATCCGCCACCCCTACTTAATTCCGAACCTTTGCCAGGTTTGATTTTCTTCTCGATTTTCTTAACTGTAGCGATTTCAATTTTTATAAGGCAAATTGTCCACTGGTGGGCAAATGAAGTCGAGAAATTGGAACAAATCCATAACGATGATGAAGAAGCTATTTTAGAATTTTCAGCCAGAGAGAGATTGCTCAAAATTCTGGCTGTTGTCGTTGGTATCAGCGCACTCGCATTAATTACGGATGAGCTGTTGGGCATCGCCATGCAGCTGTCTTTCCTTGATTTGGCGGCTTTAGGAGGCGGTATCTTATTGGTTGTAGCCGGTGGTCTTCTAATCTTAATAGGTGAAAGCCGCAGGCTGGACAGCACGGACATAAAAAATTCGGTTGTGATTTGGGTTGGTCGGATGATATTTTTTGGCGGCGTGCTGCTTACTTCCTATGTAAAGAATGCCATATCGGAAGCTGTAGGCAATACGGTAACTGTGGCGCCCAAAGTTCTAGCTGCCATGATGCCGGTGGACCCTGGCGGGCATGCTGCCATAGCGCTGGCGGGAATATCGGGCCTAATGAGTTTAGTGGTGATCGGCATAGCAGCTGAAAATTTGTTGAAGCGCCACCGAACCCCACCGGTGAATGTCATACCTAAACTAACTCGTCTATCGTTGGAGCAGTTAGCCAATAAGCTGCCAAAGGATTTGGGGACAGAGCTTCTTGCTGTGCAGCAGTATTGGTCTGAGAACGGTTATGACATAGAGCTTCGCACCAATAGAGTAACTGTTTTATCACATGGCCAATTGGCCGTTTTAGGACGAGATTTCCTGGTTCCCGCAGACCAAGCACCGTACCTTATACAACATGAAATATGGACAAAACCGAATCGTCCAAGAAATAGAGGAGAGATCCCTATCAATGGAGGTGTTGTGGCCCGAGTTGTAATGCGGAGGGCTAAGCCGATTAAAGAAGGTGTGGTTGTCATATCAGTCCGATATGGAATATGGCGGATCAATGGTATTCCAATCGATACCCGCTATAAATATGTACCTCAAGTTGCGGATGAGCGTGTTCAACGTCTTTTTCTCAGGCGTATTCCACTCACAGTGAACAGTGCAGGAAGAGTTAGTCTCAACAGCAACGGAAGTGTTCGAGAGATCAAAGCGCTTCCGGATGGAGAAATAGGTAGGTCGTTGCATAGATTTGTGAAAGTATCGCAAGATGTGTATCCACTGGGGGGTGGAATTAATCATAGGGTTAAGCGTGTCATTCTCCAGATTATGAACGGGGCAGAACCCCACACCAGAGAGGTGGTTTTTGAAGCGCCCTCCTTGAATGGCCAGAATGGTAGCGATGGGCCTCTTATCTTTCCTGAGCAAGAGAGAACGCTACACTTACCAGCAACCGATTGGAAATGGAACGACTGGTTATTGGGAACTCGACTCCATTTAGGTTCGGACGTAGATCCAGGCGACATCACTTTCCTGCCGGTGAGTGAGGACCGCATCGTATTCAATAGACGAAAATGGAAGGTGCTTCGATCAGCTGCAGACAAGCAGACTAGGACTGAGACGCTCCAGAAGGTGCGGCAACTGCGTAAGCAAATACGCTTCGAGACGTTTGACATAAAGCCAATCGGAAGAATTTTGAGGATCGCCTTGCTAGACAGCGCTGGTGCTAGGAAGAAAACCTTGCTTGAGCTTCGCGTGAACTCATCCGGTATCGTAGTTCAGGATACCGACGGTATAGAGAGATGGCTCTATAGGGAGCAGTTTGCGACACCCGCTGATGTTTTAACGATTTCGTCTGAGCGACTTGCACCAACTGTAGATTTGCTTAAGCAATGCCCAGCCTATGCCAGAGAGATTAAGCAATTGGAGCGTGATATTTCTGATCGATTCGATCAAGATGCAGCTTTGGAACTCATTCTAGAGCTCACCGGACTACTTGAGCCACGAGGTTATTTTAGGAACCCCGCGACCATCATACAGATCCGAAAAGTTTTGGATATCTCGATGGCCATTCCTGTTCAATGGCTACCCAAAGAGCGTCTCTTGCTTGAGACCATAAATGAGGATATGCATGAGCTTTATTCGCAAACGGGCGAAATGCGGACATTTATTGGAAAGTATTCGGAAGATTGGCAGGCTGCTGAAAATGGCGTGCGTTTTTACTGGTTGAACGAGCTTGACTCCATTCGGGAACGCTTGTCCGGCAACCCTGTTCCCAAGCGCAAACCAGGCTTTTCAACCGCTCATCCCCCTGTGTTGTTGGATTCAATCCCCCCCCGACAATTACAGCTTTTGAAGTTGATGGTAGAGGGCAAGACTAATGCAGATGTCGCTCGGATATTGAACATTACTCCTAAGGGAGTTAGAGATCACAAATGGGCTCTTTTGAGAAGAGTTCATTTCCCCAATATGGAATCTTTGGTCGCCCAGGTCATTGCGGAAGGGTTGCTTACAGAAAGCGACCAAGTTGCAAAAGCGTCAGCCGGGATGTTTTGGGCGATCTGGCGCTATTTCCCATGGGACCGGCTGCCGTTTGGGCTTGGGCGCTATCGCGGGTTCATCGCTGGAGCTGTAGAAGGAATTGGCTCCATCTGGGTGCTGCATAAGATGGGCCTTTTGCCGCAGGCGCCACCGGGCACCGAAATAATCGCGCTCTTTTCTGATCCCATCTTGCTGTCTTCTGTTGTTCTGCCCGCCGTGCTTGTGATTCTTGGAACGTTCGTGGTCGCTTGGATCGCTCACAAATTCCTTAAAGTCTACCAGCCTGGCTCGGATGAGCCACTGACAGGCTGGCGTTCGGCGCTTGGAGCGGCTGCAGTATTCACGGCAGCGGCGGCTGCGGGCATTGCGGTTGCCCTGGTCGGTGGGCCTGTTTGGTTAGGTGCTGTCACGGCTGCCGCCGTGCATGGAACGCTGAATCAAATCAGCGCAGTTGTGTATGCGACGAGTCTGAAATCTATCCATAGGGTTGCAGCACGCAATCTGGACGAGTTGAAGAAGCAGCAGTTACAAGTAGTTGCCGAAATGAAAGCGGGTTTTCTTGTCGGCAGGCAAATAGGCTCCATGACGTTAGATGAGGTTTTAGGAGAGTTGGTGCGCGAATTGAAAGCAAAGGCCGATGTGCTGCATAGCTCGCTGCTTGGAGATTGGCGCATTCAAGCGGAGATGATCGAGGGATTGCAGGCTTATGAATCCGCGGTGCATGCCGCTCGATCTCTACAAGATATGGATGCCGCACTAGATGCATGGACTGCGCTCAACAGGAATCTAGAGGTTCGGGCGCAACGTATTGCTCCTCTGGCCGCTTTTGAGATCGCACCCCCGCAAATGGATAGAGTGGATGCGTTCATTCAGCAACCAATCGAAGTGTTGGCAGAAAAGGGATACGACCGTTCCACCATGGAGTTGTTGCGATCAGTATGGCAAAAGGAAAAACCAGCGCCTGCGGAATTCTTCGACACTTTCTTAACCTTGTGGTTGTTGGAACATGCAGACGAGGATAGGGATTACTTTGAATTGGAGTTAGCCAGATGGCTAACGCACGCGGTGAATGCTGCTCGCCTTAAGCGAGAGGGGCCCGACTTTCTATTCCAGATGAGGCAGGGAGGCTACCGAAAGATCGTTGGAACGCAGGTGTTGGATTGCTCAAGCGAGGAGTATGCGGCGGCAGCCTATGTTTGGCCTGAGCTTATTTTGGAAGGACCCGGAGCCATCATTGAGGATCTACGGCAGTTGGATTCTAGTGTGATCAGCGTAAGCGTGGTGAAACATAAGAGTAGCCTTTATCCCACTTCATTGACACGTGAAATATATGGCCGGCATCGTGTCGAACTCATTCGATCTATCAAGAGAGTAATGGATGCAGCTCTGGAGGGATCCGGTGACCAAGAGGCCTCTTTGCCGGAGCAGGGATCCGATCAAGAAAAACTAATGATACGAGCAAGGATCGAGTCTGAGGAGACCAGCCCATCACAAGATGGATTACGACGAGTTGCCCTGTATATAACAGGTCCCTTGGGCGCGTGGGTGCTTGAGGCACAGGTCTTGCGGCCGTCGACTGAACAGATCGCGGAACGGTTGGCTACGGCCGAAAGATTGAACGAAGCTGTGATGGAACGGTTGGCTGAAGAGATTCGAGAACGAGGAGCAACGCTGGTTTTGATCGGAGGCACGACGGCAAGTGGCAAGTCACGATTTACCAAGGAACTGAAACTTGCCCTACAAGAAGAAGGAACTGTTGGCATCTACACAATGGATGACCAGTACATTGTAGGTTATGCCCGAGCACCGGCCATATTTCACGAACGCCAGCCGCTTCTAAGTTTTTGGATAGCCCGAATATTAGTGGATCTCCAAGTAATTCATGACCGGAGAGAGACTATTTTGAAGCCTGCGCTTAACCTTCAGGCTAGACAATTGAAGGGTACGGCCGAAGGTCTTCCGGAATACGGGTTGTATCCGCCGGCGACAACAACGCTCCCGGAAACAACGCTCGCGGAGGGTTTATATGCGCTTCGCTTCCAAGAGCTGGATGATCCACAAACGATGAGAATATATTTTTATACGGATCGTGTTTCTCGCCTCGTTTTCTCGACGCTTCGGGCTTTGAAGGAAAAGAACCGATACAGTGGAACGTCCGGTTTGCTGGATGGTTGGGGTAAGTTCCTTCACTACAGCCTAACAGAAGATGCATGGATCGAACCCACTTTGATGCTGGCAGACCGCATTGTCCGCAATGAAGTAGACCAACCGCTCTTGCACGAAGCAGCACGTTTGGTAGTTGCTTCAGGAGAGCCGATCGAGCCTTTGTTGGAGTTTTTGGAGGGAGAATTCAGAGCTTCGCTGCCCGAGGCCGACCGGCCCTTGCTGGATAGATTCATCTTAGGCATCCGCCGCAAGAGCGATCCAAACTTGGAGACAATGGTGGCAGGGCTTTTGCAGCCTCCGCAAGCTCGAGTTGTGGCGGATGATCCAATTACACTATCGATTCCGTTGACGCAAGTTTTCACGGACATGGACATCCATGATGCTGTGACGGCAGTCGGCGTGCATGCGAACCAGAACAGAGCTACCGGTTCAGCGCCTGTGCTTGTTCTCGATGGGGGAGATTTGCTCAGCCCCGAGCAGCAACTTCACGAAATCAGGCGCCTGGCAGATAGCCCGCAGATTCTTCGAGCGCTTCGATCAGCGTTTAGGCAAGGCATCCATATCCATATTACGAGGTGGACCATGTTCGATCTCTGGCTGGAATTAAATCAGCACGATTATGAAAGTTTCTTTGCAGCGCAGGGTACGCTACAGCATGCTGCCTATGGCACCGAAGGAACACTCACCTTCGGTCGAATCGTTCAGGGTAGGTGGAGTAACCGAGGTTTGAGGGCATTACTCGTGCTTGTTTCGTTAAGTCCTATGGAACGCATCGTGCTAAGGAGGCTGGCCGAAGGCCGCACGATCCAGCAAATAGCTGATGCCATTCCGATGGCTCCTCTAATACTCGAGAAACAATATCTGCAGAATGTGCTGAATCAATATGGGGGAGTTTCAATTGAGGAAGCCGTAGAAGCTTATCAAGCGGCTTCACTGTTTGTAAGAGAGCAATTCGAACGTCTCCGAGAAAATGGAACTGTGATGCCGGAGGTGTTTACCCAAGCGCTTGTCGATGCTGCTACGCCGGTTACGATTAAAACGCATAGAACGCTTAGCCACGCAGATAGAGCTGCGATTCAAGATTTAGCGCATGATTGGTTACTGGCTATCGGTCACCTAGATCTTCCCATTCAGCCGAATCTACGCCGCTTCACATTTGAAGAATTGCAGGTCTTGGGGTTCATGGGAATGGGCATGCCTGCGGGTGAAATAGCGACACGCCTGATGCTGTCGGGTGAAACGGTTTTCGCCCATCAACAGGCGATCGCAGCCAAGCTACCGAGCGCAGTTTCATATTACCGTTCGATGTTCGATGCTTTCCGAAGGATGAGATACGGCGAGGCTGAAGAGTCTGAGGCAGAGAGAATTTCCGATGGCGAACCGGTACCTATCGACATGGACGCGTTGGAAGCGGAGTGGATTGATCCGCCAACTGTAGCCGTAGATGAACTTGCACAAGCGGTCGAGTTTGATGTGGAGAACGCCAGACTCACAGAGCAAAAGTCCCAGCTTCCCAAGGCGGCCGGAACGTGGCTGTTCAAGGACATTGATGCTGCGATGAATTCGGATAAAGCGGTTGGTATGGTTGATCCGGTGGGTAGGTGGCTTGAGCGCAACCTTCCGCCTGGGCTGAGCGGTATCCATGACCTCAGTGGCGGTTTTATCGAAGGTATTCCAACCGCCGGCGTGACTCTTGTAGCGATGGTTGGAGCGCTATGGGCGCTGGTCAAAACAGGGCTGCTGCCGCAAGGGCCGCCTGCGATCAGCTTGACTCAGGTTCTGTCCAATCCTCTTGATCCTTCCGTTCTTGTTCCTTTGCTCCTTCCTGTTGTTATCGCTGTAGCGATCTTCTGCATCGGTCTATATATAGGATGGCGTTTGCATCGCGAGCTGGGTGTTTACATGCCTGGTTCAAGCAATCCAAGCTTTGAGCCGGCGGCAATCCGTCGGGCGGCCTGGATATTCTCGAGCAGCGTCGCGGTCATGTTGATTTGGATGCTGTTGGGCCTGCCCGTGGGTTGGGGTGTGCTCGTCGCCGGCGGCATCCACGGCTTGTTGAACCAGTTGGAAGCGGTCGATGCTCGCTGGCAAGAGCGTGTAACCATAGGCGATGCGCACATCCACAATGTGAATCTAGACGAGGCGGTCGATGCTATTGAAAAACTTATCGAGAGTAAGCAGCCTTCCATCGTGGTGACGCCGAACGTCGATCACATTATGAAACTTCAGAGAGGGGATGAGGTTTTGCAGAGAGCATACGCGCAAGCCTCCTTGGTGCTGGCCGACGGCATGCCTGTGGTGTGGGCATCGCGATGGCTGGGCACGCCGCTTAAGGGGCGCGTGACCGGCTCCGAAATACTGCATGCCGTCTGCGAACGTTCAGTCCCAAGGCAATACAAAGTGATGCTCGTGGGTGGTGATCCGATAGAACATTCCGCAGAGAAAGCTGCGGCCGCGCTTAGGCTGCAATACCCCGGCCTTGAAATCGCAACGTACGTGCCACCGTTCGGATTTGAGAAGGACAGGCGCGAGTCCGAGAAGACCCTGGAGGCTATCAACGCCTACCAACCGGATATCATTTTTGTGGGCCTGGGCAACCCCAAACAAGAAACTTGGATGATGGAAGTATTGGAGAACACCCGTGAAGGAGGCTCGCTAGCCTTGACCAAGCCCGCTGTTTTGTTGGGAGTCGGGGCGGCTATCGATTTCGCAGGCGGGGTTAAACGGCGCGCGCCGATGTGGATGCAGCGAGCCGGCCTGGAATGGCTCTGGCGTTTGGCACTTGAACCGCGCCGATTGTGGAGGCGTTATCTTATTGAGGATATGCCGTTCTTCCTTCTAGTAGCGCGACAGAAATTCAAGCAGAGCCGTCAACGCGTTCATGCCGCTCAAGAACTCGCTCTGGCCATTACTACCGAAGAGCATCCCGCATATCAAGACGAGGTAGTTAAGGTGGCTATGGCGATTGGGTTTGGATTGTTGACGCTATTGGGTAATTCGCTGCTGGCCGGCCACGTCGATGCTGCAACGATATGGGCGCTGGGTCCGCTTGGGCTTGTCTGGATAGCAACAAGCGTTATAGGGTGGGCTGTTTGGAAACTCGCACGTAGGGTTTCCAAGCAAAACACGAGAGCTGGGTTACCGGTGACCGTTCCGTTGCCTGCGCCCCACAAAGACGATATGGGCGTCGATTTGAAGGAGCAAGAGCTAGCGGCACGTTTCAACTAGAATTCGGTGAACATCCTATCTCGGACGTTTGGATCAGGCTGCCAAAAGTTTGGAGACCTGTCTTGATGGTATTGAGATCATCATGGACGGATCTTCGCCAGGAATCCACAGTTGTCCGCCACGCTTTCAGACCAAGCGCTTCACCTTGGACATCAGTCAGCTCGGTTCTGACGGCACGCATCTCGACTTTAATGATAGCGATGCCTTCGGAGTGTTGCGTGAGTAAAGGAATGACGGTGTCGTCGATTTTGTTGACCTTTGAGCGCATATCCGCTATTCCTTCTGCGAGGATACGTATCTCATTATTTTGCGCTTCGATCAGCGTAGCCACTTCGCCTGCAGTAAATGATTTTGAATCGCGCTTTCGCTCTCTCATATCCGGCTCCTGGTGTAGCGGGGAGGGTATATCTGTTGGTTAAAATACCATGGCCTCAGCAGCCCGTCAAGGAGCGGAACCAGCTATGTCAATGGTTCGTGAAGTTGTCCGGTGTTCATAGTTAGTGAACTGTCCGGTTTTGGGTTACAAGGTGTTGTTTTTCTACCGCGCGACCATTCGCGTTCAACGCATGACCCGTGGCCTGGAATCGGC
>Ga0247727_10001203_pt1 | contig 62920 bp, 87 predicted proteins | sample WisWelCaveWW1625_FD_202498 | JGI IMG/M metagenome (GOLD analysis project Ga0247727, IMG submission 202498) | Biofilm microbial communities from Wishing Well Cave, Virginia, United States - WW16-25 | ecosystem: Environmental > Aquatic > Deep subsurface > Groundwater > Cave microbial mat | place...
AGGTAACTCAGATTGATACTACGATGACGTGGGCTAATGCCACATTCACTTGGGGGTCTGCTGAGGCGCAAAATCGTACCTGGGGTGGCCCGGTCAACCAGAACAACCTGACGCTACTAATTGAAGCCAAGTATGGTACGTCAACTCCGATTAGTGCCTCTTATGAGGAGTTTATTCCAACGGAGCGATCGATTAGATACGCCAGGTTCAAAGTTACCCTTGGCACAACAGATAATAAATTTACGGGCAGGCTGTCTTCATTCAAAATGATGTTCGATGTGCCGGACATTCTTGATGGGGACGAAGGAGTGTCTGTGACTGGCTCGCTTGACGTGGTGTACAATAAACCATTCACTGTGGCCAGTAGTATCTCCCTTCAAGTGACTGCCAGAGATCTTGGTAATGGAGAGAGAATTGAGATACCTGCTGCACAGCGTAGTGCCACAGGCTTTAGAGTGAGAATCTTGGACACGTTAGGTATGCCACTTGGATCGGCAAGAATAGTAGACTGGTTCGCTAGAGGATATTAACCGCTTATTAAACGGATTTTGTAAATTTTATGCAAACATGGAATATCCCAATCGATTCAACGGATCTTCTCTCTGATTCGAGAGTAGATATTAACGATGCTCTTGCCTCACTCCAGACCAACTATGCTGGCACAGCCGATCCTGCTGGAGCTGTCCTTGTTGATAATATCATTTGGATCAATACGACCAGCAACAAGCTGAAAGGTAGAAAGGCTGGCGCGACTTTTCAGCTTGGTGATTGGGATACTGAGATGGGGCATATTCGTAAAGACGGATCGATTGCCTTCACTTCTCACCAATCTATGGGCAACTTTCGTCTGGAGAATCTTGCTGCTCCTACTGCTGATAGTCACGCTGCGAGAAAGCAGGACGTTGACGCTAGGGTCGCCAAGACTGGCGATATCATGTCTGCCGCGCTGACATTTAGTGGTATGTATGATACGTACATTCCTGCTGCTGGTGCTGCTGCCGCCGCGTCCATGTCACAAGTTAACGCTAAAGTACCGTTAACTGGTGGTGATCTTACTGGTGCGCTTACGTATAACGTATCTGTTGGATCTCTTCTTGGTGCTAGTGTCAGGACTATTCTTCACCGCGATGATATTGAGGATTTAGTTACGTTTAACACTACCGCAGGGCATAGGCATACAGGGGTTCTTGGGGATGCTCGTGCAGTCAGAATTGTTGACCTCGCTGCGATCGAAGGTGTTGGGGATACCAATATTCTAGGGAATAAGATTCTCAAGACAATTGGTAATGGTACAGTATCTGTTCTTCTTCCTCAGCCTGTTTACAATCCAAAGACTACTTTTGTAACGCTATCTACAAACTCTCCTGTCGCGTTTACTCAGATCAATGTAGCCGCGTCTACACGAGCTGATGCGTATGCTATTTTAGTTACTATGGCAAATTCTTCTGGCTCTCCTGGGCATGGTAATTTTAGGGTGAACATTAGTCATGAAGCTTTCACTGTTAATGTCCCTACTGGTGAAACGGTACAGTTTATCATTCCTCTTGATACTTCAAACCAAACTTATGAGTGGAACGTGACTAGTGGTCTGCCTAATGTTACGATAAAAATGATCGGCTTTTTTGGCCACCATGTCTTCTAAGTTCCTTTTTCCCCGCTAGGCAGGCGCTAATCTTCTTTGGTGCCTGCCTTTTATAATTTACCTTACCATAAAAGATATTACAATTTTTCTCTTGACAACAGATTTTCATTGAATAAGATTGGCATTTTTATTCTGGGACTTCTTTTTTTGTTTGAGTAATTCCCTACCTATTACTCTCTGTCTTACTCCGATAAGGTACCAAAAAAATTAAAGAATTGAATATAAGTAGATTATATTACTCTAGAGAAAAAATAATCGAACAGATGCTTTACAAGGTACGAATATAAGCAGCTTATAAAGAGCCTTGATTAACCTTGTAAAGAAAATTTCTAAAAAATACCTTGACGCCATTAAAAGCCGTGGTATTGTTGGCAGAGCAATGAAGGACACAGAATCAAAAATGTATGCTGAGGTGCTTGAAAGTGGAAATATTGAGATCGGTTTTAGGAGCTACAAGTCTGATGATTTGGATCGCGTCTCTCAGTTTGATCGAATTATAAAAAGTCAGTATATTCTTTGCCAGCTCTCACGAGAACAAGCAGCCAACCTTTTTACATAGCTTAATTATGTTCTATGTATAGAAGAAAAGGAGATGCTGTGAATGATGAGCAAACAGAAGTACTTTTAAATGAGTCGTTCAATAATATTGTTGAGCTTGGCCAAGCTATAAGAAAAAAGAGAAAGGAGAAGGGCTATACAATTATGTATGTTGCTCAACAAATTGGAGTCAGTGTTACTACAATTAGCCATATGGAGTCGTCTCAGAATCTTCCTGGTGCAGAGCTTCTAGAGCGAATTTGTAATTTCTTTGGGCTTTCTTTTCATAAAGCAAGACAGATACTCCTTGAATTCAAAACTGAAAAAGCTAAAAGGCGTATCGAAACAAATCTATAGGAGGTTTTTATAATGAGTGTTCCTGCAATTCAAGATTTGGATGTTAATAATTTGGTGTTCGATCTGAGCGATCGAACAACGACTGAGCTGACTGAGATTGATGCCTTGGCAGAGAATATCAAGGCTGTTGGTCTTGTCACTCCGATTGTTGTTAGTCCGATTGAAGGTACAAATACTTTCAAGGTAGTTGCCGGTAAGCGTCGATTGGCAGCGGTGAAAAAGCTTGGTTTGCCTACGATCCAGGCGACTATTTTCCAGCCAAAGAATGGTAGTCATCAGACTCTGGCTATTGTGGCTGATAACTTCATGCGAAAGGACGTGTCTCCTGTCCTTCGTGCCAGAGCAATCAAGACACTACTGGACAACAAGATTTACAAAACCCATGCTGAAGTCGCCACAGCTCTTGGTGTGAGCCAGCCAACTGTCTCCAACTGGATGGCTATCTTGAATGAAACTCCTGACGTTCAGGACGCTATCAATGTGGGAGAGCTGGCACAAAAGACTGCTAAGGGCAAGGGGAAGCGTGGACGTAAGAAGAAGGGGTCTGCCAAGGGCAGTGGTAAGTCTGCTGATGAGCTTCGTAAGGAGAAGGAAGCTTCTAGGCTTCAGCCACTTCCTGATGAGTTCCTTTTTGGGAAGTCTGGTCCTGTCGATCGTAACAAGATCAATGTGGCTACTTCGAGCCATACTGCTGATGATTGCGAGATTGTCTTCAAGATTGCTTGCAAGCTTGCTGATTTCCAGAACGGTCCTATTGCGCTTATCACGTCAATCCTCAATGAGATTGGTGAGACGGAGCTTCTTGAGGCAGTTAAGCGCTACCGAATAGCAAAGGGGTATGTGCAGGCATGAGCAAGATCATTCGGCTGAACAGTAGAGATAGGGACTACACTACGACTCTCAACAAGATTGTGGATCAGATATACAACATGGCTGGAGAGCGTAGCTGGAGTTGGTTGGTGCTGGCTGACAAAGCCAGTCTTGCTATCTCGACTGTCTATCGGCTTGGAGAGAAGATAACCAAGCTTCCAAGGTTCAAGACGGTCTTCCTTCTGTCTCGTGCGGTCGGTGCTCATTTGGAGCTTGTGTCCTCTACAGCTTCTGCCAAGTATGCAAGATCCTAATATATGGGATAAGCGTTATGATGCTCTCGAACAGCTTAATAAGCAGCTTATATGTCCAGACGACTTTAGCCAAATTGACAAGGCCATAAAAGTAGCTCGTCATGTTGAATCAACAGCTACTTACTATCACACTAAATTCTCACGTCTTCTCGCTGAAGCAAAGTCCAAGCTAAGCACAGTCAAGCTTATTTTCACAACTAAACTTTCTCAGCTTATATCTAACACTGAGTTTTATCCTGAAGAGTCAGAGCGCTTACGAAAAACCTATGCTGAGACAAAGCTGATCGAAGAGTTTTCTGCGGTAGAAAGAGCTAAGGATGAAGTGAGTAGCTGCCAGTTGTTTATCAAAGCCTTAGAGAGAGTTCTTGGGAATGCCAAGCATACCCGTGAAGATATTGGAAGAAAGATCAAATTAACCGAAGTTCAGAACGACATAAAGGAGCTTTAATGGCCGAAACTTTTGAATGGGATGATCCAAAGCTTGCTACACACAGCTCAAAAATGCTGCTTTGGTATCGCTGTGTAATCGGTAGTGTCGATATCCTTAGAGTAATTTCTAAATGCTATTCTGTCTTTAAGCACACTTATAAAGATAATGGTAGGTTCATGACCTCAATGTGCAGCATGGAGCAGTCAAAGTCCTGCCCATTCTGCGATCGTGCCAATAGTCTTCGAGATCATCAGCGTACCACGACCTACGCTGTATCTGTTCTGCATTTGACACGAAAGCCTGGCTCGGAGCAGCAACGGTTTGTAGGTAAGCTTCTTGGTTGGCGTTTCGGTGATGAGAAGAAGCGCGAGCTGATTGAGATTCATGAGATTACCAAAGGTCGTGGTGGTCTCACAAAGGTTGATCTTCGTATTGCTCTCAAGGGTGCCGACGCCGAGAGTGAGAAGTTCCAGAAGACTTCTATCAAGACGCTTGACTCGAATGTTGTTGCTGCTCTTTCTCCAGAGCTTCAAAAACAACTTGCTGTTATTGTACAGAACAAGGAAGAGATTGAAAAGATCAAGCGCTTGTACTGCCCACTTTTTGAGGATTTGATGAAGTTCGTCAAGGAAGACGAAGCAACTACTTCATTCAACCCTGACGAATTTAACAATATGGGTGCTCCTGCTGTTGAGGCTGGCAACCCGTTCGTTGGAGGTGAAGATCCGCTCGCTTCCTTAGTATAGACTCTACTTCACTGAGGCGGAAGAGCGTTCCTCGCAACCTGACGCTCTTCCGTTTTTTTTGATATGCGCTGCTCATTATGCTTAGGGGCTGGTACGATCTTTATCGCGTCAGGTGAGATGCTTGATAGTATTACTTGCCCATGGTGTGAGTGGGAGCGCTATTGTACTGGTAATCAGCCTGCACCACTTATGGCAATCCTTCAAATGGAAGCAGAGCGAAAAGCTCGAGAGCTTGGTGTTGAGGCAGACCAAAACAGTTTTAGCTTCGTCTTATGGCGGCGCTACCTTGAGGAAGAGGCAGATATAGGTACAAAGAAGAAGTGATATGGCAAATCAAACGTGGAAACAATTCGAGCGTGACCTTGCAAAGCTTTTTGGTGGTAGACGAGTCCCTCTTTCTGGGAGCAACTCTGGCCACGATACTCGAGCCGACCTTATGTTTCGTCTTGACGGTCCTTCTTGGATGTATATTGAAGCCAAGAGGAGTAAGGCGTACAACAAGTTCGGTATAGACAACTACGACGAGTTCACTGATGATAAGTTTTGGGTATGGAAATTCAGTGGTCGTGTACTGTGTTTCTTCTCCCTTCAGTTTCTTGTAAAGCAATGTAAAGAGCCGACTTTGTATCTGGTTGAGCGAATGGGTGTTGTACCCGAGCTAAAAAATCTTCGTAGGGTTGCTATCCTGTACCTGAAAACTGCTGAGCTTGCTTCAGCAGAAGCAAAGTCATGTACGTTGGTCTGTCTTCGTCTCCATGGTTTGTCAAAGATAGTTTGCGTTGCTGACGTGCCGTCTTTTCAAAAGCTTAAAGAATGGGTAGCTTGCAATTATGCTTTTCAGAATCGTGTTTTGGCTGGTGGAAGGAAATCTTTGTTTATAGACAAGCGTGACCCTGTAAGAATACCAGCTCCGATCTGGGATCAGATGCCACAGCATGTGTATTGGAATGCTAAAGATCATTGTTATATGTATCGAGTAAAGTGGTACGACAATAAAAATAAGGCGTGTGGATATTACAGAACAAAAACAATAGCAAAATCATACTATCTTGATAATTTAATTGCTTGGATGAAAAAGAATGGCTATGAAGTCAAACAAAAGGAGTACATGAAAGCTCGTGTCTGACGCACCGTTTCAAAAGCTGTTGGCCTCCTTAAAAAAGGACAGGGGTATGTTCTCTGGCAAGCCGGAGAATGTTCCCAGGTTGAAGGTTGGTATTGCTGGTGTTGACTATCTATTTGGTGGTGGTGTACCACTTGGCAGAGCTATTGAGTTGTATGGCTTTGAAGGCTCAGGGAAGACAACGCTTACTGCTGAGATAGCAAGAGCGTTTCAGCTTGCAGGTAAACGAGTGCTGTATCTTGATTATGAGCATTCTGTTGACTTGTCGTACTTCAGGCGTATTGGCTTGGCATTTGAAGAAGAGCTGTGGCTATATGACACTCCAAAGTACATGGAGCAGGGCCTTGACGCAGCCAATGAGCTTGTCAAGACTGGTGGGATCGGTCTCGTTGTGATTGATTCGGTTGCCTCTATGGTGCCAAAGGACGAGCTTGAAGGTCCCATAGAGGATTACTCTGTAGGGTTGCAGGCAAGGAAGCTCGGGCAGGCTCTTCGTGTTATTACGGGTACGCTGGATATACACAAGACCTCTATAATCTTCATCAATCAGCTTCGGCAGAAGATTGGTGGTAATCCCTATGAGCTGAGGATTGATCCAACGACTACACCTGGCGGCGTAGCTCTGAAGTTCTATGCTTCAATTCGTTGTGAGATGCGAAAGGTCGGCAAGGATGGAGAACGATTTGTACATCGTCTCCGGTTGACCAAGCAGAAGACAGCAGCGATTAAAACTCTTGTCACTGAATTCTTGATTGGAGATGGTGGGATTGATCGTCTTGATCATCTCAGGCGTTGCTTGGTCAATGCTGGTGTGATATATGCTAACGGATCGCACTACTTCTTTAAACCAACAGGTAAGGAGGAAGAGCGTCTTGCCCACGGGGAGGAGAAGCTCAAGGAGTATTTCTCTGCGAATACGAACAGACTATCTGAGTTTATAAGCCGCTTATATTCTGTGTACGAGAATAACAATGCAAGCAGCGCTGGTCCTTGACGGGACTTTGTTTGTCAGAGACCTTCCAAAAGATAAGCCGACTCCATCTTTCTTGCGAAAGGCAAAGCAGGGCGATTGGTATTGGTCTAGCTGGTGGTGGTTGCCACAGATTAGAGTAGAGTGTAAAGAGTGGTGGAAAGAGCTTGATCTTCGCAACAGGGAGATCGAGTCTTCGAATCGTTCCTTTGCTGAAGTAATAGCCAGGTCCATTGAGTTTGCAGGTGAGTTCAAGTACCACGAGTCACTTGATACTCATTTCCGAATTCCGCTGTGGAAGGGGCAGAAACGAGCAGCGATGCTCATGTCCGTTGCCAAGCGCTTCTATCTGGCTGATGACGTTGGGCTCGGCAAAACCCTGTCGGCTATAGGTGCCTTTGTCGTTTTAAAGGCCACAGGAAGGGCTCAGACTGCCCTTGTGGTGACAACCAGCTCAGTAAAGTACCAATGGCGGCTGGAGATCCTCAATGCGCTTCAGAAGGATTTCTGGCCCTCCTATGCCCCTTCTGTGATAGATGGCGCTGCTAGTAAGAGAGATGGCGGGTATAATGGTCCAGAACCGATCAAGATTGTCAGCTATGAATCTTTTCGTAACGATCAGGAATCAGGTCTTGCTGCTGCATTCAAGCCTGACGTAGTGATTCTTGACGAAGCCTGGAAGATCAAGAGCCGCGCTACCAAAGCTCGACATGCTCTAAAGGCTGCTTTCAAGGATACCAAGTATAAATTTGCTCTCAATGCCTCTCCTGTTGGGAATGGGTATGAAGAGGTCTATGGTATATTTGACTTTCTTGATCCGTCTGTGTTCATTAACTGGAGCAACTTTAAGGATCGTTATTGTAGGTGGGTCGAGATCAGACCAAGGAACAAGCCATTTGCACGACCATTCTCTAAGCTTATAGGGTACAAGCGTGTTCCTGAGCTTAAAGAGAAGATCAAGCCGATGCTCATGCGACGTACTGTAGCTGATATGGGCTGGGAGTCTCCAAAGACTACCGTTACTCCTTATTGGGTTGAGTTGAGTAAGGAGCAGCGTACAAAGTATAGCTTGATCCAAGCGTCAAATGACGACCCACTTGTCAAGACAACTGCTGCAAGGATTGCTTGCCTTAAGGATAATCCAACTGAGAAGTCTTGCAAGTATCTTCAGCTTCTTGAGCTTCTCACAGAGGGGCTGGCACATGAGAAGGTGATAGTGTTCTGTGAGTCAAAGCAGTATCTTGTAGAGGTGCTTAGCTGTCTGAAGCGTGATGGCATTCACACCTCGCTTATCTCAGGTGAAGACTCGTCTGAAGACAGAACTATGAAACAAGCTAATTTTACAACTGGTAAGATTAGGGTGCTGCTTATGACTGCTGCTGGTGAGGCAGGGCTTAATCTTCAGGCTGCTGACGTTGTTGTTAATCTTGATCTTGCATGGAATCCAGAACGTCTTCGGCAGCGAGTTGGAAGGCTTCGTCCTCATCTTGGTGGATCAGCTCGTCATATTCGAGTTATCAATATCTTGGCTAAGAATACAATTGAGCAAAGGGTAGTGGATGTTATACAGAAAAAAATTGGAAATTTTGCTCGACTTTTCGAGGGAGAGACGGTAGACTTTATGGGTGTGTTCGAGAAGAGCTTTCTGGCAACACTACTTTAATAAGCAGATTATATATGATCTCAGAAAAATTATTACTAGCAATCGAGTTGTATGAGCGAAAACTAGAAGATTTTGATAAAGCAGGTAAAGCACTGTGTGAGTTACAAGAAAAATTTTTTGATTCACTTTTAATCGGAAAGCAGGAACGAAATGCGATCAATCAGTTGATTCAAGCTACGGCTGAAAAACTTGTTGGGTTTACTCTTTGTAGGATGTTTGCTACCATGCTCAAGTCAGTTAAAAGCGAAGACAGCTTAGAGACTATAAATATGATCTTAAGCACAACGAAAGAAGTGTTGGATACTTTATACAAGGAGGATTGAATGGACCCTATATCACCTATACTTCTTGCTTTGGCGGTATTCTTTATGTTGTTCACCTGCCTGTTCATGCCGGTGTTCGTGTTCTTCAGCTATCTTCACATAAGGAGGATCAGGAAGAATTTTGATTGGTTACGTAGCCTAAATCAGAAGTAGTGCTCTGTGGTCTTGGAGGTTGGTGATGAAAAGGGAAGGCCGTACTGTAGGCAAGTGTGCCATGTGTCACTTGCCTTATGTCGGTGAGTTCATTGCTTGCGATAGCTGTCGTAAAAAAATAAGTGATAGAACGGCAAAATGTAGAGCCAAGAAAAAGATAAAAGGTTTGTGCTATTCATGCTCAAGCCCAGCTAGATCTGGTAAGCTGACTTGCGCGAAATGCGCTCACCAAGAGAATATTAGGAAAAATGAGCAGAGAAAACGACTGAAGAAACAGGTAGAGGAGCTTCGTCGTGGCTGAAGTAGAGTTACCTAAACACGCTCGTCTTGTTATTTCAAACAATGAGCAGGTAGAGATATTGTGTCAATACGTTGAGTCAGAGAAGAGCTTCATTATATTTGACATTGAGACTGGTGGGCTGGACTGGTGGAATAAAGAAACATCTATTGTTGGGGTAGGATTTGGTTTCTTTAGAGATCGGGCTGTCTATTCGTTTTACTTGCCTTCTTGTTTTGGTCTTCCAGATCGAATTGCACAGAAGCTGTATTGTGGGGTACCGAAGATTGGTGCGAACATTAAATTTGATTCGCATTTTATCCATGCGAGATATAATTTACGGTTGAATCCACTACATGATATTCAAGTTGTGGCTAGACTTCTCAGAACACAGTACGAATCTGTTGCTCTTGACTCATTGATGGATTATGAATTTCAGGCTGAGCATATAGAGTGGAAGGAGCTTCAAGCTTGGTGTAGGGCTAACAAGATCAAGTGTAGCTCCACTTATGTAGAGCCTGGTGCTTACATCAAAGTTCCACCTGATATCCTTGGTAAGTATTGTTGCTCGGATATCTATTGGACGACGGTGCTGTACTTGAAGTACGCCCATGAGCTGAAAAACAATGCCAAGCTTCTTAGCTTGTACAACAACGTCGAGCGATCGCTACTATATTCTGTCATTGCTGTAGAAGAAGCAGGGGTGAAAGTTGACATAGATTATCTAAAATCTCTTCAGATAGCTACAACTGACGAGATAGAGAGAAGAAGAGCAAAGGTCTTTGAGCTAGTGGGTAAGCAGTTCGATATAGATTCAAACCCTGCCCTTAAGGAAGTCTTTGTTGCCAAGGGTGTGAAGTCTGAGCTACGGACAAGAAAGAAGATCGAGAATGGTAAGCAGGTTCGTGTTGAGACTGAATCGTATGATGCCGCCTGTATAGAGAAGCAGGCAAAACAGTTTCCGTTTATTGATGAGCTGCTCGCATACAGGTACGCCTCCAAGATCAAGGCTACTTATGTAGATCAGATCCTTGGTGTGGCGGTTAATAAGCCGCTTATATTCACGTCGCTTCGTCAGGAGTCAGCCAGGACAGGTCGGTTTGGGTGTAGCAACCCACCGCTTCAGACTCTCCCAAGGGAAACAAAGGACACGAAGGATTACTCTATTCGACGTGCAATCCTTCCAAAGTATAACTCTGTTCTGCTAACGGTAGATTTGAAGCAGATTGAGTACTGCTTGTTGGCACACTTTTCTAAAGACCCGGAGCTATTAAAGATATTTCGTGCAGGGCTTGACTTCCATGGTGCTGTAGCAGCTAAACTGTTTGATGTGCCTGCGGATCAAGTAACCAAAGAGCAGCGATCAGTCAGTAAAACTTTCTCTTTTGCCCAACTATATGGAAGCGGAATAGACAACCTTGTAGTCAAGACGGGTGTGCCAAGGCAGCGCTGCCAGCAGCTTATCAAACAGTATAATGATACGTTTCCTGGTGTGCTTGATTTCAAGAATGCCGTGGAGCGGTATGTAAAGGCTAACGGTGGCATAGACAATCCTTTTGGCAGGCACCGCGCGATTCCATGTGATCTTTCTTATACTGGTGTCAACTCTTTGATCCAGGGTACCGCCGCCGATATGATAAAGATTGCTATGATTCGTGTGGTAAGAGAGCTGAGCAATCTTCGTTCTCGATTGTTGTTCTCAGTTCATGATGAGCTTGTTGTTAACTGGCACATGCTTGATGGTATGTCTGTAGTCGATACTATAATTAAGAGCATGACTACCTTTGAGAGGAATGGAAAGAGTCTTTTCAGTGTGCCAATTGAGGCAGAAGCTTCAATATGCATCAGCAACTGGGCTGAGAAGAAAGCTATTGGATTACTTGAGGCTGGTGATATTCATTTCTTCAACTGGTACGGGTACGAAGTCATTGAAGACCGATTAAAAAATATTGGTTCCAAGTGGCTCAAGCTTATGTATGAGACATCAGTTGAAGCTAACCGTAGAAAGAAGACAGAGTACTTATGTGACGTAGAGAGTCTATTGGAGGTTGGTGCAGATGATACCACTATTGCTGGTGTCGCTGCGAAGTACTGTGGAGGTACCGCCTTTGACTTGTGCGAAGTGCAAGGGGGATCAGCATGTCTTTGATGGTGAAGCATGGGTTCCGTGTGATTGCCTTTTGGATACCAAGGCAATTCAGATCGCTGCTGATGCTGATTTACCCAATCTCAAAGAAGTGGTTGCTAAGCTAAAGGTAAAAGACCCCAAGCGTATTCTTGATAGGTTGAAAGGAGAGTTGGATAATAAGCGGTTTATATTTCTTACAGGTGGAACTTCTCTTGATCGGTTGAGCACACTGAATGTATTGGCGTACAGTGTTATTCGATCAGGGAGGACGTTTTATTCCTGTGAGATCAACGCCTACATTGACGCCTACCTTGGTCAGCAGAACGAGACAATCAAACGCCGAGTAAAATCAACTGGTGTGCTGTGGCTCAAGTTTGATTTCTATCGAAAACATGCTTGGGCTAACATACTTCTTACTCGGCTATATCATTTGCGAATAGACAAGCTGACGCTGCTCACTGGAGATCAAGCCATAGCTGACGCATTTCAACTCCCCAAACGTACTATCGACATAGGAGGGTTGGAATGGATAGTCAATTCGTAGTCTTAAGAAAGCTGATAGACGATCCCTCTTCACGTTCAAAGATTTTGTCCAAAATTAAGCCGGAGCATTTTACTCTTACCGCGACAAAATATATCTTCAAGATATGTGTTCAACAGCTCTTCAGCCATGAGAGTATAGTTACTGTCAACACGATTGGTGACTTCATATCTAGGCTACCTATATCTGATGCTGCAAAGGCAAGATCACTTGAGGCAGTTGGGGTTCTTGCTGCAACCAAGTCACCGCTTGAATCGGAGGTAGATTATGCGATTGACGCTATGGTTGCTGACGCAACGACTAATCTATACTATGACCAGCTTGGTAAGGCTGTTGATGCCTTAAACAGGCAGTGCCTTTCCGAGGCTTCGGATATCATTCGTGAGCTTCCTGAACGTGCTCAGTTTTTATCTCCTGCCAATGAGCGTTGTCATTCAGCCAGGAGTATGATTAATCTTGAAACTGTAGCTGCTGATGAGCTTCGATTAAAGACAGGGTTTCAAGTGTTTGACGGTATCTCAGGTGGAGCAAGGCTAGGGGAGCTGTGGCTATGGGCAGCCTTTACAGGAGAATGTAAATCAACTGCGCTGATCAATATTGCCCATGAGTGCTTTCTTGCCGGCCAGTCTTGTCTGTTCGTATCTCTTGAGATGGATCGTATTGAGATACAACGCAGGCTTTTCTGCTGTCATGCTTCTCGTCTTGGAATGCGATTAAAGTACTCTGACGTGGAGCGTGGTAGCCTTACTGAAGAGGCAAAGGTTGAGTTCAAGAAGGTCGCTGAGGACTTTGACCATAATTCCTCCTATGGCGACATTCGTATCTGGCGACCGCCACTTGGCGTAACGATCCTTGATGTAGGGCGTGAGCTTGATAAACAGTGCCAAGAAAAAGATTGTAAAATTCTCATAATCGATTATATACAGAAGTTGAGACCTATCCATGAGCGAGATCGTATCCGTGAATCTCTCAACGAAACGCTGGATCTCTCCAAACGCCTCGCTATGGAATCTCGTTCCGCTTGTGGCGCTTGGGTGCTTTCAGGATACCAAACTTCTACAGAAGGCAGGAAACAGGCTGAGAAAAACGGCTTTTATGATCTGTGGGCACTCTCCGAAACAATCGGTGCAGGCCAGGTGGCTAATGTTGTCTTGTGGTCCCTTCTTACTGAGCGGTGTAGACAGCATAAGGAAGTTAAGGTTGGTATGGCCAAGTCAAGGAATTCCGGCATCCGTGGTTCGACTCATTTTTTAGTTCTCAACCCAGAGTATGGTGTGATGTCAAAGGCACCTGTACGTGAGACAACTGATTTTGAGTCCAACGACTTCTTTGAGGTAAACACAGGAATATGATGTGTGTATACAGAGTACGCGAAAAGATTAAAATGGTTTGGAAGTGGTTTACCGAAAAGTTCTGGATCAGCCTTTTGATTGGCCGTTTACTCCACAGCTTGAATCACAAATGGAAGACTGTTAATATTTCTGGCAAAGATTGTAGTATTCTTACGACGTATGTTGAGTGTTCTGTGTGTGGGAAGCGCAATTCTTACTACCAGAGTAATCCCGACTATACCAAGATAGACATGTGGATGCATGGACGGCTCGATAAGTTCCCTAAATGTGAAACGTGTGGTGGGGTATCTGATTATTGCATGTGCCACATGGAATATAGGAATGTACCTGAAGCAAAGTAATGCTTATGCACAGCTTCAAGCCAAACAAAAATCGTCGTTTGAAACGGAAGAAAAAGATGAGCGAGGAAGTCAGGAAGCAGATCAGAGCTGTACGAATGACCAAGCTCGAGAAGGCTCGAAGGAGGAAGAATGGCTCGGGTAATTGATGAATATAGCTTCTGTGCTCCATATGAGACTCACAAGGAATGTCCGAAGTGCAATAACTCTTTCTATTCAATTGAATGGTGTAAAGAAACTAAGCCGGGCTATCATATCACAGGAGTCTGGCACGAATCTACATCTTCTTGTCATAACGTAGTTGAGCCTGGAATTGACCACTTTCATCTTAAGTGTCAACGGTGTGGATATGCGTGACTGGAAGCTGGAAGTACACCACTTCATCTCATGAAGCACGTGGAAGATTCTCCTGAGCCAAAGAAGCTCTCACTATTGGAGAGGCTCCTCGCCTGGAAAATACTAAAGTTTCATGGAAAGTGAATTTTTATACTGGGGGTCTTTTTCAACTGTAGCTTTGTAATATTTGTAAAACATTGCAAATAAGTTGCTTATAATGGCCGACGCTTTTGAAATAGCTAAAATCAACAAAGCAATTCCAATTGCCAAGCTACTGTCTATCTTAAATATTTCCACAAACAACTCTGGATTTATTCACTGTCCATCTCATATCGATAAGAAGCCTTCACTAAAAATCTACGGCCTACAAGGTCGATTTCTTGAATGGAAATGCTTCCAATGCGGGGCTCATGGTGGGTCTGTAGAGTTTGTTGCGTTGCTCTACCGAATTTCTCTTGAGCGTGCAGCTAGGCAGCTCAAGGAGAAGTTTTATAACAAGCGAGATATTTGTTGTAAACCCGTGGTGCGTAGAGACTGGTGGGCCAGGGTCTTTCGTGGGTGGGAAAGGGAGTTTTGCCGTAAGATCCTGGTTTCTATCTTCAAGCTACCCTTAGAAAAGAGAGCTGGTGTTTACGCAGCTTGGTACAGCTATTGTATTCAGCTACTTGACAATGCTAGGCTTGAAGGTGAAAATGTTTCGTTGCAGAGTCTTGAGGAGCAAATAGAGTCTTTCTTGGAATTTGTTGGTGTGGTTCAGGAGGAGCGTTGGAATGATAACACAAGAGCTATTGATGAAGTTTGCTCGCATGAGGGAGCAGCGACTTCGTGAGGAGAAGGATCTCAAATACAGATTTCGTGAAGAAGAGGATCTGAAACGAAAGATTACTGCCGCCTTATCCGACGGTCTTGAGGTAGAAACTGGTGGGTATATTGCTGAAATGGTCCCCCAGGGTAGATTCCCAGACTGGAAAATTGAATTCGTTTCTGTAGCTGGTGAGAATGCTGCTGATGAGGTACTTGCTAAAACACCTTATCGTATGATCTTGGCTGTACGGGAGTCTATGGAATGAAAGAAAATCAACTTGGCGAGCAGCTATCTGAAGGCGAGCTGCCTCATCAGCATCCTATGCCTGGCGCTGTAAACTGTCCCTTTTGTGAGGAACTGGCTATTGCCTTGTTTGATGGTCTTTGGTCTTTTGAAAGAAATGAAAATTATTTACCGAAGAGATACAACAATTGCCCGGCGTGGAAGTGTATTCGTTGCAGTAGTATCTTTATAGTTCCCAACCCAGAGAGCATACCATTTTCCTCAAGATTGCCGACCAAATGAAAACTGCTGAGTACGAATTCTACCAGTACCCGTTTGAAAGCTTCAACCCTGTACAGTCGGCTGTTGCAGAGTACATTGGATCAGACTGCAATCTTGTTGTTGCTGCTCCCACGTCTTCCGGTAAAACGATCTGTGGTGAGCTGATTGCTGGGTACTACCTCTTTCATACAGGGCTTATTTCTGTAGATAAGATCATCTATACGTCACCGCTCAAAGCTCTTGCTGAAGAGAAATACGAAGACTGGACCAGTCAAGAGCATCCTTGGAACAAGCATTCAGTGGTAGTCATGACGGGTGATTACCAAATGACAGAGGCGAGACAGAAGGAAGTTCATCGTGCGGACATTATCGTTTCTACATACGAGATGCTTGCAGTCAGATCACGTCGAGCCAAGCATGAGTCCATTCAGTGGCTGCTTGATACTGCTGTCATCATTATCGATGAAGCGCATTTTCTTTCCTCAGAAGGTCGTGGAGATCATCTCGAGAATGCCCTGATTGGATTCACACGTTTGAACCCAAGAGCAAGGATTGTGTTCCTGTCTGCCACCATGAGAAACGCTAAAATCATGGCTGAGTGGCTCACACTTCTTAACGGTAAGCCTACAGAGCTGGTAGAGTCTACATACCGCCCCTGTCATCTCCAAATGCATTATGAGACCTATTCCAAGCCAAATGTGCAGCAATTCCGTCTGTTCGAGGCTGAGAAGCAAGAGATCATAGCCACAGCTCTTGATTTGATTGAGCACCATAAGCAGGATCAGTGGCTTCTTTTTGCTCATTCCAAGGCGTATGGAAGGGAAATGTGGGCAGCTCTTACTAGAAAATACCCTGGCCAGTCTGCTTTCCATAATGCTGACCAGTCAAAAGAGTCCAGGAAGGCCATAGAAACGTCGTTTAAAGATGGGAGGCTCCGGTACCTCGTAGCTACCTCAACTCTCGCCTACGGGCTGAATTTGCCCGCTAGGATGGTCATTATACTGGGTGTGAAGCGTGGCATGGCTTATGTGGATCCGCTTGACATTATTCAGGAGTGTGGTAGAGCTGGTAGACCAAAGTACGACACGGCTGGAGATGCTTATGTCATTCTCGAAAACTCTCAGCTACCAGAGTGGACCAAGCTTCTTTCTGAAGGAATCGACGTAAAATCAAGACTACCTCACAAGGTTGGGTTCCACTTGATTGGTGAGATAGCCGAGGGTCGTGTTGATTCGCCAGATACAGCGCACCATTGGGCTGACCGTACACTTGCCAACAAACAAGGTTTGTGGTCAGCAAGTAAAGTATCTGAGCTGTTTGATTCATTCAAGAAAGAAGGTCTTATTTATTCTGACTTGGATGACTGGACTGATGAAGAAGTAAAATCCAACTATGCTGTCACTAAGCTAGGTAAAATTGCTTCTATCAATTACTTCGATCCGTTTGATGTGACTGCTTGGAAGAAGAACATTGTCACCATTCGGTCAAGAGATTTGACTAAAGACGATGCTGCCGTTGCATGGGCGCTGACCAATTGTCCTTCAGTTTCTAGTGGGTTCATTCCAAAAGAAATGAGATCGCTTACTAACGAGTACCTCTTTGAGCTACGTAGGCTGAACCTGTTTGTCAGCAGTGATGGGTTCTTGTCAAAGGCTGCTGTGCTTTACAATCAGATTCAGGGGCAGGATCATGTTGTATCAGCTTTTCCTGCCATGCTCACTCCTATCGTTATGGACGCCCCCAGGATTATAAGCTGCTTATATCAGATCGATTCAATGGTGTTGTCAAACAGAGACAGGGGCTATTGGGATTCAGTTCTTACTCGTATTCTCTATGGTGTTGGATGGGAAGCGGCAGAGCTATGTAAGCTCGACGGTATCGGTCGTGTTAATGCTGAACGACTTATAGGCGCTGGTATCAACTCAATTGATTCTTTTATCCAGCAAGAGCAGTTTGTTAAAACACTTCTGTCTGAGGCCACTTTTGATAAATCAATGTCTTCAGCTAAAAAGCTAAAGGGAGCTACCAATGAAAATGACGATGTGGATTTACACGTCAAATCTGAACGGGAAGAAAGTCCCAGTGCTAGCGGAGTACTTGACCTCTGGTGAGCCAACTGTCTACATACTTCCTGACGAAACGCATTTTTCAGCTCATTGCCAACCAGATTCTGTGTCACTTTACGAAGCTCTATACGAGCTAAAACACAACGGAACGCCATTTACATGGACTAGTCAAAATGGATCAGTCTCCAAATCAAGAGAACGACAGTTCCCAGAAAACACTGATCTCGTCCGAAATTTCGATCGCTACCTCGAAGTATTTCGATGATATAATGCAGAGGATTGTGAAGCTTAACGATAAGCTCTCTGGTATGGATCGTTGTCAGGCAGACGATAATTTTTCATTTGAAGATTTATTCTTCCATGCGATCAGGTATCTTGAGCTTGGTATCTGCAAGGCTGCCTGTGAAGTTGAAGAAGAGCACGCTCCAAAAATGATCGAAGAGCTACGAGAGTACTTGGTTGAGAAAGTAAAAAAGCTTCCAAGGCTTTCTTTTATTCTAAAGTACGCTAAGAAACATGCGTTTAGCAATGACACGGAGGAGAAGCAATGACAGAAGAAGAGCTTACTAAAAAGGTCTATCTTGGTGATTCTGTTTATGCTCGGCTTAACGCTTGTCGTCAGATAGAGCTGACTACTGAGAATGGCTATGGTCCAATCAACACAATTATTCTGGAGCAAGAAGTACTTCTGGCTTTTCTTGGCTATCTGACTGCTGTTCGTAAATATATTTCAGACGAACAGCTTCAGTAAAATAGTATTTTTTTAAAATTACCCTTGACAGTTTAATAACCAAGGCTTATTCTTGTAGGATAGACTACATGAAAGGAGTCTGTATGACCTACCTTTCACTAAGATCCTGCTTGATCCTTGGCTGTTAGCATAGAGGGTACTCAAGCAGGATTTTTTATGCCACGTATCTATAGCGTAAGCGTTAGACGACCAAAGTACACCATTTCACCGAAATCTAAATCCGTAGCCGATACTTCTTTTACAAAGAATCATCAGCTCTCAACATTCGTTGTTGGGTTTATTGCTGTTGATATAGAGGTTCAGAAAGATTCTGAGTACCTGTACGCACGTTGGGATGGCCCTTCATGTAGATATGTTATTTCTTTCATGTGCCCCCATGATGAGGCACCCCCACTTGAAACAAAAACAATTCTCTTCTTACGTGAGAATTTAGGAAGAGAAGGATTCGAGATACCTGAAGGTTGTAACTTCCTTGGTATAACCTCTGATTTGAAGGCTGGAATGGTCATGATGTTCAGCAAGGAGCTTAAGGCAAACGTGCTTTCTTACTGCATATCCTACTGGTGATATCGACTAAAAACGTCATCTGCTTGTATCTCGATAGCCCGTTTGTAGTAAAATATAAGCGGGCTATTTTATTTTTTAGACTAAAAGACTAAAATTCAAAAAAACTAAAATTAAAATGAAAAAAAACTAAAATCGAATTTAACTAAAATTCCAGGGAGCACCGGCAGCACTACCAGTACAGCACCCTAATCATAATTTTTATGACTCGTAATTTTTACGATTGTATGATTTTGATACATGTCAGGAATTCTGATACTTAACGTTACCATAACCAAACAAAGGTTTGGCATACCAAACACGTAATTTTTATGGTCGTAATTTTTATGATACTAAGCAAATATCGTGCCAAATGTTATGGCATACCGTTTGCATAGGATATCATACAGTAGCAAATAATGTGCCGGCACGTTTAATAAGCGCCTTATTAACGAAGGCTTACCTAAGCTGCAATACAGTAACGACATAGACAAATTTTCGGAATTTTGCTGGCAATCCCTTGTGTTGCAGAGTATAGTTGAACTCAGTAGCAGGCCGATTGTTTGTCATACATCCCCAACAACGGAAAGGAAACGAAAATGGGCGATGCGATAGAACTGAAATCCTACGAGATCATATGCCGAGGGCGACACTACATCGATGTCCCTGGTCTGGAGTATCGGCGTGTATGGGAGCGCCAATGTAGCCTATAGTGACAGTAGGAGGACATAGCAGATGATTCGACAGTCTGTACTAGCAGAGTATCTTAGCATACGTGATGCGCGACGTAATGCGGAGAGAGCAATTCGCGCGCAGAAGTCTCAGGAGGATCGCGTCAAGGACGATATCATGACTTGTCTGGCAAACGGTGACAAGATCCAACGCGGAGACCTTATCGCACTGGTAAGGGACGGCAGAGTATCACCGTCCTGGAAAGAGGAGTTTATTGCGGCTTGTGGCGCTGATGCGGCAGAAGCAGTCATATCGCGTACATTGCCATCGCAGGAATTGATTGTGGAGAGCAAACATGGTGCGGCCATCGCAACAACTGTATAGTGTGCTACCTGTCGGTAGTTTGCCGGTACGATGGGGGGCTATAGTCTTAGCTGGTATGCCACGAGAAGCTATCCTAGTGGCGATACCCGGGAAGACCTCTAATCTTGATCGTGCGGTGTGGTATGACCAAGAAGGGCAGTATCTACAGGAAGACGTACTACCACGACAACCCGAATTGTAGTTTCAGTTTTCTCAACCATTTCTTAAGGAGTAGAGTCTCATGAGTCATGAATTTCAGCAGGGATTTTTCAGCAACAAACAGCCGGCTTGGCACAAATTGGGAACCGTCTTGGACGGATGTCCAGACTACGATACTGCGATTAAGCTATCGGGTGCCGATCGTCTAGTTGAGAAACGCGAGCTGTATTATGAGACTTCTTCCGGGATCTACGCTCCGGTCGATTCTCATGTCGTTAACATCCGTGGTGACATCCAGATGGGCGTTGTCGGTCGCCGGTATGAAATCGTTCAGGACACGGAAGCTTTCGCTTTCGTCAAGCCGCTTCTGGACGATGGCACCCTTACTCTTGACGCGGGAGTTTCTCTCCGTGATGGCCGTACGTTCTGTTTGACCGCAAAGATGGCAAATGGTCAAGCCGATGTGCTTCCTGGCGATGAGCAGAGGCTTTATCTTGTCTTAAGCAATTCGCACGATGGTACTTCTCCCGTCAGCATCGGATTTACTTCTATCCGTGTTGTGTGTATGAACACAAATCGCATGTTCCTTCAGGGAACTCAAGCGGGAGACAATCATAGTCTCCGCATGAAGCATACGCGATCGGTCCATCTCGGCATCGAAACCGCAAGGGAGACGATCGACGTGATTCAGCAGACGTGGCATGCCGATCTTGACGTGTTCCGGCGCATGGCGATAAAGACCATGAGCGGCCTTGAGTTTTCCCGCTTCGCTCGCAAGCTCATCACGCCGACCAACCAAGAGGAGCCTATCACAGACCTGCACGGCAAGACAAGGAAGGCTCTCGAGACTCTTGAGGCCAATTTCGTAGCTTTCGACGGTCCGACAGAAGCAACAGGTACCGCATGGGCAGCTTACAATGCGGTCACTAGCTACGTTGACCACGACCGTTATGCAGATGAGCGCAAGGCTTTCGAGTTCTCTTGGAACGGTGCTGGCCAGGACATGCGGGAGAGCGCTCTCGCATTGCTCACGGTAGTGGTGGCCTCCTAATGGCGCCCCATGCTCCTGTTGCTAATTTCGGACGATTCTCCGCTATGGGTTCTGTTACTTTTGTTCATGGTTCTCGCGAGATGCAGGTCTAGACGTAGATAGTCGAGGAGTCATCTGGTAAGCTACCAGATGACTCCTTTTTTAATGTCCTGCTTATATTCACACAAAGGAGATTCCATGAAAGTCTACACTTGCTTCTGTGACGGCTACCACGGTAGTCGCTATCTACTGGAGCATTTTTCGTCGTTGAAGGCCGCATGGAATGCGTACCGTGGTAGATTACGAGGCAGCAAATCCCCTAGTGCATTTGGATCGACAATGGCAACTATGCAGCTCTATCACGAGGAGTACGATAAGCTTCCGTTTCTTGTCTTTGAGCAGCATGCGCTTACTGGTAGGCCTATCAAAGTTATGCAGTATCTCAAAACAAGGAAACACTAATGGATGATACACTTAAGCAATGGTTCAAAGCAACACCTAATCTCGGTCAAACTGAGTCAGTAGAGTATCTTACCAAAGCTCTACACTATGTTGCTACTCTCAGGACAATCATTAATGCTACTCTTAACGCCAAGCTAAAGCGCCGTAATGGTGATATCCTTACCGCTCAAGTGCAAGAGGGTATTGCTGATATCGCCTACAGACAGTTACCCACGGAAGCGAAACGGTGAGCACAATGGAAGCATATTTGTACGATGCTGATATCTACTGTGCTGATTGTGCAGCGGATATCAAGCAAGGTCTCAAGCCAAACTGTAAGCACTATAGAGACGAGTCGCAATATCCTGTAGGTCCGTATCTTGACGGTGGGGGAGAAGCAGATGGCCCGCAGTATTGCGGCAATTGCCATATTCATCTTTGTAATCCGCTTACCACAGATGGCTATCGTGTCTTATTGCAGGATTATCTTGATTTTCTTTCTCGCTTGGCCAACAGTACGTTACGATCCACCGACCATAGAATCGAAGAAGCATGGGAGTTTTACTGTTCATCTACAACGCCCTATACGCTAGGAAGGGCTCTAGGAGCACAAGTAATTCATGGCTTACTCTCTCGGGAGAATATGGGATGAGCCGATACGATATCGTGCTAGGTCACTATGTGTTCTGTCTTCTTCACCATAAGGGGCAATGGTCTCCCCTGTACGCTCGCCTCTTTCGCATTACTGGTTACTTCTTTCCTGGCCGATTATTCTCCGAAACGAAGTTTCTTGACCCGTCTAACGAGGAGTACGTTGAGGCCATGGAGGTCTACTATCATCTCTGCCGTAAACATAAGGTGAAGGTTTAATAAGCAGATTATATTTAACAGGAGACAAGCAATGCCCACAAGAATACAAGAGAATGCTCTCCCTGGCCTATGGTATAAAGTTACTGTCGGTCGCCCCGATCCTATTCAAACTACTCCCATAATCGATCTTACACTGCTTGCTAAGGCTCTTCCGCACGGTTCCGGTATCGATGGCAATTGGTATATCCACGTCCATAACAATGGTAGTCTCACTATCTCAGGAGAGTACCATGTTATGGATGACAATGGGTATTATCGTCACTGGGAGAGTTTCTCATTCAGGCTCTATGCTGCTAAGGCAGACTGTATTGTCAAGCTCAAAGGACCGTGCGAGGGACAAACCCAAGTAGTCTATTATAAGGGAGAGGCTCTCATGTCAGGCATCTATGGTCTTACGTCCTACTCCCGTGGCAGATTACTACATGAGAATCTCTGGGAGACAATAGAGTATGCTCTATCACAAGCTGGCATTAAGGTACAGGGAGAATATGTAGCACGGTAGTACTATAGGCTCACTTCCTTTCTTACCCTCCCACAGGCTTCCAAGCTTATGGGAGGGTTTTTATTGCATAGCGGGAAGGGCCTTCCCTGCCCCTACAGCGAGAGTTCCTTATCATCCCCTACTGTTTCACCATACACTATCAAGTATGCCTATATGCGATCCTAGGCTGTTTTAGAGGGTATAACAAAGAAGTTGTTACTTTTATAGTTTATAATTTATAGTTTATAATTTATATTTCATAAACGATAGGGTTATTTGAAAGGTGAATATTTCACTTTTGTGGATGGATGGTGCCTCAGAAACGCTTGTAAGTCTATATCCTACAACACTTTATGATCTTAACATAATCTTAATATGATCTTAATGTTGTGATATAAGCTGGCTATAATCTTATTCTGTAATGACAACTTCTTTGTTACAAAATAAACTTTGAAATAATCATATTGTTGCCTTGTGTGCAGGGTATCATATGTACGGGTAGCATAGTGCTGCCCATAAGAAAGGAGTACTGATATGACCAAAGGTGAGCTAAGGCTAGCACGGAAGGCGGCAGTAGCAGCAGGCTTGCCGTGGGCGGTAGTACAAGAGAATGGGCAGATCATAGTGGTGAGGGAGCGTACACGTCGCCAGGAGGCCAAGCATGCCCGTGGTATGGAACGGTGGGCACGAGCTTATGATCGTCTCCATGGGGCACCCGAGTCTTGTGAGGATAGGTAGATAAGGCATGGTGATAGGTAGGGTCTATGCTGCCCTACCGTGACGGTATAAGTATCAGTATGGTAGGTATAGGTTAGTATGGTACCCTAAGTATATATGTCGCTTTGACATATGAATGTTTTAGTCGGTCAAACCTATTGGCACCTACACACTCAGAATGCACGACTTTTTCTGACTTTATCTTTATGATATTTGTAAAAACAATCTACAACCTCGCAACATACGATTTTTTTGAGCTTCTACTTTACAAATGTTGTCTGTCCTTTAATAATCGGCTTATAATCTATAGTTTATACTTTATAAAGTATAGTTTATGATTTTATAAGCAGCTTATTTTAGAAAGATAGGAATACAAAATTTGGAAAATAATGCTTGAAGCAGTGAGGAGTGCATGGTATAAGGGGGGGTCATATGGTAAATATAGCATTGTTGAAGAAAACGGTAAAGGTGCTGAGAGAGTTAAGTGAAGAGGAGATAAGGGATTGTTGGGATCTTTCTAGCTTCATGGCAGAGGATGCAAGTACTGGAAAGCTATGTAGTTGTGCTGTTGGGTGGAGCATAAGAAAGAGAGAGATATTGGATATCGAGCTGATACCAGTTGAGAATGATGAGGTGTATCGTATCGATTGGGTAAATCATGGTAGAATAAAGAAGATGGAAGGTGATATAAGTATTCTTGGAATTTTATTTGACATGCCTGTAGAGGATGTAGTATACCTCTTTTATCCTCAGAATGATTGCAGACTCAATGGAGTTGATGCTACCATTAAGAGGATTGAAGAATATATTACAAGTCATGAAGTATGAAGCACATAGAGTAGATTGCCAACGATATGTGAAGTGTTACTATTGTGGAAAGCTTAAAAGAATAGAAGAAGAATCAGATTGTGTGGTATGTAAGTGGTGTAGCAGAGCTGATAGACGGACCGTTAGAGGGAATGGTAGTGAAATATTGCATACAAATCAAGGGAAGTAAAGATAAAGTACAGGAAATAAATCTCCTAAATAAAGAAAGACTCTTGACTTATAATAAAGTTGAAGGACAACATTTTAAGCTGACTAAAGTAGTTGATGTTACATTGAACTGAGACATCCTGTAGTTAAAGGATACGGGGACTGAAAGCACTTAATTGATGTGAGTAATACGCCCTGGTCTTGAGTCTATGGGATTGTGTAGTTTGAAGGTCAAAGGCTGCCTGATAGCGTTTGGGTAATCCACGGTTGGACAGCAAATGAGACTGAATAGCTGCTGCGCTCAGAAGGTATTTTGAAGAATGGGATGATTGACTGGGAAAGTTTTATGAAATAATAAGGTATAAAATTTGTAAAAATAGTTTAATAAGGAGATTATAGCGCTGATAGATAATCCAGCTTGGTCTTCTTTGAAAGCCATACCTGTGGAGATGTTTCAAAAGCTGCTGGAAGCAGTCACAAGAGGTTGTTTGATTACTGCTGGTAGAGTTGGAGATCTCATGACACTAAACAGCAAGTACGAATGAGCAAAGAAATTTTACAAAAATAGCCGTTTTTTGTTTGCTCTCTCTGCGGTCGTGGTATACTGCTAAGCGTTGACGAGGGTACACCGATATTTGTGTGTAAGACATGTGTTGAAATGGTTTCTTATGTGCCTCCTACTAAGCTTGAAACAAAAGATCTTGTTGCGGTGCTCGAGCTTTCTAAGCATGGATTTAGTCACAGACTTCTTGAAATTATTCCTGGTTTAATAAGTAAGTTATTAACGTACAGGAGCGCAAATGCTACCAAGTCAGTTATTGAGTAGCCCTAAAAGGTGGACTCAGGGTTGCTCTGCTCGGGATAAGAGAGGCATGGTAGTATCTCCGTGCGATCGGGATGTGGTTTGTTGGTGCGTTATGGGAGCTATCCGTAAGTGTGCTGTAGGTGATAAACAGTTGAATGAGTGGATGTGCAAGTTAATTGACGTGATTGGTTTAGTAGATATTACAATTTGGAATGATGATCCCAGTACGATATTCAAAGAAGTAAAAGCTGCGCTTAAAAAGGCTGGTATTTAATTTCAATCTTTTTTCAAGAGAGGATATTTCTATGCGTCTCAGTCAAATTATTGCAGTCGAGAAGGATTTGAAGTCCAAAGCTACTGCGGAGGTCACTGCCCTCCATAGGGCGAGCAGCAAGCCTGAGCTGTTCGAGGGTTTTACCAAAACTTACGTGCCAAAAGATGAGAACAGTGAGTCCTACCCTCCTGAACGTAAACTGGTACAGATGCATGTTGACGAGTCTATGCAGAAGCTTAGGAGTATTCTAAAAGAAGTCTTGGATATTGAGGCTGTCAAGGATCTTGCCAATACTCAAGCAGTTGCTGAGATAGTTGTTGATGGAAAGCCAGTACTTGGCTATCCTATACCCACTACGCTTCTTCTCTTTCTTGAGAAACAAATGAATGATATCCGCACGTTCGTTGAAGCACTTCCTGTTCTCGATCCTTCGGAGAATTGGACGTATGATCCTAACACTGGTGGATATAGGGCTGATCCTACTACCACTCATCGTACCAAGAAGACTGCGAAAGCGATTGTCAAGTATCCGGCTACGGAACAGCACCCGGCGCAGACGGAAATGATTACCGAGGATGTTACTGTTGGCCATTGGAGCCAGATACGTCATTCTGGTGCCATGGCTTTGGATAGTAAGGTAAAGATTTTGGAGCGGGTCAACAAGCTTGCTCGTGCAATCAAGGAAGCACGGGCTGAAGCCAATTCAAAGGAAGTTTCTCAGGAAATGAAGCCAGGGAGTACGATTCTCAGCTACATTTTCTCTGAATAACAGAACACGACAAGCTTAGCTTTACTTTCAAGCTGATAAATCCTACATGTAGGTTCGACTCCTACCCCCCTCGCCATGTGAGGGGGTGGCGGAATGGCATACGCAGTAGCCGGTAATACGGTTGTCGTAGGGATAAAGGTTAGCCTGTTCGTGTAAGCTTAGCATTGCGATGGTCAGTATCTCTACCGCTGTGCCATATAAACACGAGACACTGGTTCGAATCCAGTCAGACCCGCCATGTGGGCCTGTAGCTTAGTGGAAGAGCGCGTGTTCTTAGAGCTTAAAACACAGCTTAAACGTCGTTACTGACAGAAGTCATCGCCAAGGGGGGAGGGGAGTGAGGCTATATCTCCCCTCCCTTTTTTAATAAGCCACTTATATTTCAACCATGAGCTACAAGGGAAAGACCACGGAAGAGATTCTGATCTGCTGCTTGGACAAGCTGTTCCAGCACAGCAATTGTATTGCGAAGCGCCAGCCCTGCAAGGCCGTCCCCATGGCGTTGCATAACGTCGAGGGCGCGTATTGGGACTGGCTCGAGGAGCGAGAAGCGAAGTGTCGCATGACCGACAAGAAGGACAGGTTGAAGGCAAGGGGCAAGCCATGAGTCACGCACGTACTTGTGCGATATCTCCTCTCCCTTTTTAAATAAGTTGTTTATATTCCGTTACAACTAGTTTTCAAAGTAGAGAGATTCATATGAGTAGAATTCACAAGCTAAGCACTGAGGGTAAAAGACAGGCGTTGCGAGAGGCTGAGGCTGAGTACATGCGTCTTATTTACGCAATCGAAGCTTTGGATGTGAACAGTCCTAAATCTACGAGCCACTATGCTGCGCTAATGGATTTGAGCACCAAGGCGCTTGGGGAGTGCTTTAGATTGCGATCTTTAGACTGATTGAAAGACAAAAGTGAGTTGTGTACGTGCTATTAGCGACACTGTAACATACGGCAGTAACCCTTCGCCATGGCAACGCTGCTGGCGCTGCAAGGAGCTGGCATGGGAAGAGCGTAGTCAGGCGGCTGTACACTGGCGAGAGTGCGTTTTGTGCGTTCGGTGCGCGAAGGCAATGGGTCTTTTCAGGAAGGAGGAAGTGTCGTGACAGACGGAGGTTTTAAGAATCTTGTCGAGGCGGCGAGGGAAGTCTCAGAGACGATTGCCGAGGACCGAGAGGACGTGATGTTTCTTGGTTCTCTCGAGCGGCTCTCTCGCGCCCTTTCGACTGCACGTCCCGACGCCGTGGCGGCGCTGGTTCAAACGATCAAGGACATGGGGCTCGAGCACGAGCTTGGCGATCGGCCTGGAACGCAAGACTGCGGTACGCGGTCAGGCAACCCGTGCTCGTGCCTAATCGGAAAGCTTAAGGAGATCATCGCGACACTCGAGGGAATGGAGGCGAAGTGAGCGAGCACGAAGACGAGTTCGATAGAAACCCGGAGATTCAAGAGGCGGAGTTCGACAGGATAGAACGAGAGATCGAGAAGCGTATGGGCATCCCCCTTACCGACGACGAGCTGGCGAGTCTCGAGGAGGTGAAGCTCCTGCGATTCCAGCGGCATGTGTTTGAGACTGGTTGCCAGACTGCAATGGCCGAGCGCGACCAGCTACGCCTGTGCGTGGCGGCGCTGGTCGATGCGCTCAAGTACGTTTCTGGCTATTTGGAATCAGCGCGTAAGCGCTTTGGGGATGACGAGGGGCTGTATGCTCGTGAAGCGGTTTCTGTCGTCTTGTCCTCGCTCGCCTCGGTGGGCGAGGGGAAAGCGCCAACGGAGCGCGAGGCTATCAGTGTCAAGATTGTTGAGAAGTGCTTTCGTTGTTTTGGTACCGGCAAGGGATGGTTTGAGCAGTCAGAGCAACGCTGTCAAGCTTGCGATGGGAAGGGTTGGACCAAGGAGTTTGAGGAGCCATGAATTTTGGACAAATCCAAATCGCACAGGGTCACTATATCAAGGATGGCCGGTGCGTCCTGTGCCATGAGTTAGAGGCCAAACTTGAACCTGGGCAGTGTCACGGCGGAATGGCCACCATCACGCGCCTCGAGGCGGAAAACGCCGAGCTGCACACCTGGAAGAAGCAGGTCGAGGAGGACGGCGAGTCGCCACGCAATGCTACTATTGTGCGGCTCGAGGCGGACAATGCCGCGCTCTGTCTTGAGCTTGCTCACCAACTCGAGGATAGCGTGAGGCAAGCGTGCCGCACAGACAAGGATGGCGAGTACGATTCCTGCGCCATCTCGACTTGGGCGGACGCGATGCTGCGGCTTGCCGAGCTGGGACGCTTCACGGTGGACATTCACCATGGCCGGCGTGTCATTGGGAGGTTCGTCGAGGCGAGGGGAGACCAAGCATGATTGCATTTCACGGAGACCCGAAGATCAAAGCTTTTTATCTTAACCGGATTCGGCAGCATTGTCTTGCAGATGAGCTTGTAAAAGGTCAGTACTGGAAAAATGGTCGCGGCTGTGGAATCGGCTGCACGATTCACAGCGGCAGTCATGTGGCCTATGAGACGGATCTTGGCATCCCGCAGATTCTCGCACGGCTCGAGGACGTGACTTTTGAACGACTGGAGAATGGTGAAGCTATGCTGTGGCCAGAAAGATTCCTGGCCACAATCCCCGTTGGCGCCGACCTGTCACTCGTCTGGCCGCGCTACGCTGTGTGGATGCTTGGCGACACCACGCATGGTGTTCTGCGCCACGCAAAGACGGAGCGCATGAGGTTGGGCATCCGGGGAGTGCTCGATCTGTACCAAGAGTGGGTGGACCTCGGTATGAAGCCAGATGCCAAACGCTTTAGCGCCGCCTACGACGCCTACGCCGCCTACGCCACCGCCGACGCATGTAGGGCATGGTGGCTGGCGTCTGCGGCGAAGTTGCTCGAGTTGCTTGGCCATGCGCCCGTGGTCAGCGAGGCGAAGCCATCAGAGGCTGGCGCGATGTTGGCGGGCAAGGTCGATGTGTATCTTGGTGGTAAGCCGAAGGGAGACGAGGCGTGAAGCTCAGGAAGAAACCAGACATCAAGGTCGAGGTGATTCGACTCATTAATCACAAGCGGTTCTTCAGGCTTGAGAGGACAACGCTGCCGGGTCACCGTTGGTCCGTCACCATCGACAAGGGTCAATGTACTTTGTACGGCGAGTCCCTGCGACAGGCAGTAGAGACCGCGTTCGAGGAGCTTGAAGGGAAAAGCGCATGAACATCTCCGACCTCACGCCCGATCAGAGGCTGTGCCTGCTCGTGCGGCACCCGAAGTTTACAGGGCTCGAAAAGCGTGGTGTTAGGCCGCCAATAGCCGGCCCGTTTTGGCGGATCTATTTTGATGGGCTCCACAGCGTCGATGCCAAGACCATCGACGCCGCCGTTACCGCCGCGCTCGAGGCGCTGGAGGTGAAAGGTGCGTGACCCGATTCAGGAGCAGTTCGATGCGCGCCTGCTCTGGCTCGACGAATCCACCTGGTCCGCGTGGGTGCCGGAGTACCTGAAGCTCGCCCGCGAGAACGCGGCGCTGCGGCGGCTGTGCGCGCGGGCTGTTGAACATATCGGTGATGTCGACTTGGCCAGCAAGAAGGAATGCTGTTTTCTTGATAGTCTGGTTGCCGCCGCCAGCGGTTTGGAGGTGATGTGATGGCGAAGAGGAAACGCGAGACACTCATTGACAAGGCCGAGGCTGCCGCAGACTGCATTGCCAAGGCACATGGGATTCGGCGCGGCGGGAACTGGTGGCTTGCACACGACGGCTTCAAGGCCAGTTACCGCGCCGCGAAGCTCGAGAAAGGACATGAGAAGTGAAGACAGTCAAGGTTTAACCGACAAACACAAGCTGCGCGATGTCGAGGTTGCCGAAATCACCCACGAAATGATCAAGACGATGAACGAGCCAAACCAGATTCCGCTGAAAGTGTTCGCTGACATCATCAAGCCTTTCACCTACCATGCGCCACGAGAAGGCCAGCCACTCACCTACCAGCAGATCCGCGACTGGGCGAAGTCGTTCGCCATGCTGCTCGCTGGGCTGTGTCCCGAATCTCGCGAGCGGTCGCTGGCACTCACGCACCTGGAGGAGGTCGTCTTCTGGGCGAACGCCTCCATTGCAAGGTCGCCAACCACCGGCGCCCCGGCGCCAGGAGAGAAGCGATGACGTTTCCACGTTGCCCACGCTGCCGCTCAGTCACGATCTACCGTGTCCCGTCGTTGTTGTTTCCGGCGGGTTTGTTTTGTGTGAGCTGCCGGCACATGTGGAAGCCGAGGAAGAAGCCGAGGAAGAAGCCGTGACCCGATCCGAACGAATCGAGGCGGCGGCGAGATATATCACCACGCAATTTTCGCCGCGAATTCGCTACATTGGTAACATGTGTACGGACTACGAAATCTCCGAGTACGCCATGGAGTTACTCTGCGCCGCGCTCGCCGAGCCGGAGCCAAGTACTAATGAAGTACTAATTCCTACTAAAATTAGTACTTCGCCGGCCGAGCCGGAGACGCTGGAACCGTATGGCTGGGTCGTCGATGATGAGTGCGAGGTGAACCCGCGCGTGTGCTTTGACCGGGTGGCGGCCGAGCTTGAGTCTGAGCGCCGTGGATGCGCCCTCATCGCAATCTACCATCACCCGCCCGGCGTGGCGGAGGACTCGCTCAGGAAGGAAGTTCGTCAGCTCGCAGACGACGCCGCAAGCTTCATGTATCGCGTCGGCTTCGTGGCTGGGACGCCTGACGAAGAGCTGCACCGCACGCTCGTTGCGCTCGCGGGAAAGCACATCGCCGACTGGCAGCCCAACGAGTACGGGGACCGTGGCTCCAAGGGCAAACAGCCCGGCGTGGCGGAGGAAGATGGGGGGCGGGCATGACCAAGTGTTGCGACAACTGCGGCTTTGATTACCGTCGGCCGAGGTATAGCAGTAACGCACAGTGGGCCAAAATGAGGTTCTGTTCGCATGGGTGCAACGTTGAGCACCGGAGAAAAGATGGCAGCGTCGTAGCCCGGCTGATGGGCCAGATAGACTTTGGCGGATGCGCGGCGGGAGAGACCTGTTGGAACTGGACCGGGACGCTAAGCGGCAGCGGCTACCCACGATTGAGCTTGGGGAAATATCGCAAAATTAGTGCAAGTCGCGTTGCGTATAGAGCCTTTGCAGGCCCGATTTCTGATGGCCTATTCGTCCTGCATCGATGCGACAATCCAGCGTGCGTTAACCCGGCGCACCTCTTCCTTGGAACGCCACAAGACAACATGGACGACATGGTCCGCAAGGGGAGAGATCGGGGCGCCAAGCGCCGCCGCGCCCAGGGCGGGAAGGAGATGACGTGAACGAAGACCTCGGTATGAAAGCCCGGCACGCAATCATCACGCCGACGTGCCGAGAGAACCGCACAGACGGCGGAGCTTGGGGCGAGGCGTGCGACCGGCTGAAGGACAGCTATCGTCAATGCCTGTCGGGTTGGAGGATGGACGGCAAGGAGCCGACCTTTCACCTGGTGCTGTATGTTGAGAGGCCAGAAGTCCAGCCGGCGGCCGGCGACCAAACGACTGACGGAGGACGAGCGTGAGAGACTTCCTTACCAAGAACATCAAGATTTTCTGAGCGGTGGTCGTGAGGTACGGTCGTACCTGCCCGCCTGGGTTCTTGCCCGTTTACTCGGTGTCGACGGAAGAGGAAGCCAAGAGGCTTCTCGTTCTGACCTGTCCGCGCAGTGACACCGGAGAGTTTGTTTCGAGAGAGCTTTTCAACGAGCAGAGTATCGAGTGTCTCCAGGCATTTCAGAAGCGGCTGCACCAAGCGTGGCTCTTCATGATTCGCAACCAGCCATCGGCCGGCGGGCCGAAGGGGGCAACGTGAGTTACCAAGGGTTCACACACTGCGTTCCGTCGTGGCTCTTGCCACTGTGGCGACGGATCTTCTGTCGTCGCGACTGGCACGCATGGGACGAGGTGTTGAGCGACGATCGTCATTATCTTGGGTGCGATGCGTGCGGGCGTCATGTGGATATCCAGGTAGCCGCACTGCGTGCCGATGACGCAACGGACGGCGGACAAAAGGCAAAGGAGAGTTGAACATGCAAGTGATTAGTGAAACGCGAATCTACAAGCGCATCGAGGTCAAGGCCGCGAGGTTTCAAATCTGTGGCGACGCCGACCAAGACTTTGTTCACCTGGGCATCCCTGGGATGAAGTTCAAGGTTGAGTGCGATGAGTCACATGGGTACTTCTACGACAACTGGACGTTACCAGAGTTGCGCGAGCTGTCCAATGGTATTCACGAGTTCATTCGTTTACATGATAAGGGTGCGGTGCTGGTGGGAACCGTCGAAGCCCAGCCCGTAGCTGGCGTGGTGAAGGTGGTAGAGTGATGGCAAAGCTCAAGGACTTCGGAAACGGTTATTTCCTCTTCTGGTGCCAGGGATGTAAAGAGCCGCACTCGTATCAGGTGCCGCTGTGGACGTGGAACGGTTCTATGGAAGCTCCCACCTTCACGCCGTCGCTGCTTATCTTCCCGTATGAGAGGTCTGTTCCTCCTCGCAAGCGCTGTCATCTGTTTGTTACGGATGGCAAGATTCAGTTTTGTGGTGATAGCCAGCATGTTCTTGCTGGTAAAATGGTGGACATGCTGGACTGGGACGAAGCGGCAAAGGGGTGGAGTGAATAGATCGTGGATGTGTTCGCCCTGTAAGGTATTGCGCTGACTGAAGAGAACTAACAACCGAAAGGAGACTGACCATGCAATGGGATGTGACCGTCTATCCTGCCAAGAACAAGATTGAGGCGCTGGATTTGTTTGGTACGGTGGCGTTGGCCATGGGAGTCGCGCACGCAGAAATGTTGAAACTGGCTCTTTATGCCAAGGACGAAGAAGCGCGGCAACGGCATCTTGGCGATGCCGGACGTAATCTTGAAGCGCAGATGAAGCTTGCTCAAATTGAGATGTTTATTCACAACCTGCCTGACGTGAAGCTATGAGACTAGAGCACGATCACAAATATAGCCATGGATGTCCAAATAGCTGATTTGTTGATTTTGAGTATTATAGGGAGATACGGATGGCGTAAAATGGCAAGCTTTTTAGCTGGTGGATGGTGTATCAGCATACGGTGAAAAGTGATTTTTAATAAGCGGTTTATATCTTGCATAAGGTAATTGTAAATAAACAAAAACTTCACGAGTGGAAAAAGATTGCTAAAGTTGGTGGTCGTGGGTACGTTTTTTCTGGTAATCATTTAAAGGACCTTATAGAGCAGGTAGAGTTTTTACTTGAAGTCACAGAAAGATTTGTTATGTTTGACAAGTGGGTACGTTCTGATTTTGATAGGGACGATGCGTATGTTGAGCAGTATTTTCGTCTTCTTAAAGGAGTACGAGAGTCCTTAAAAAGGATAACTATCGTTACGGTAAAGCAATAAATCTTCCATGGCCAGGCTTCGTAAGAAACATATTGGTCCTAGCGCTACACTTGCTGTAAATTTACAGCCTACAATCTGTAGATCTTGTGAGCTTCATGATGTATGTCCTAATTATGACCAAGATAGTATGTCGTGTAGGTTCATTGACGCTGCTGTAAAAGACTTTATTGGAAGTGCCTGTACCTTGCCTTATGTTGAAGAGCGAGATAAGTTTGCTGTAAGGAATCTAGCGGCATTACATGCTTCAATTTTAATAACCGAATTATATTTTAAGAAGTACGGTATTATTGTCATCAGTTTGTGGAATAACATGCCAATGCCTGAATATCGTCAGCTTTATAAGGATTGGGCACGCATGGTAAGGGAGCTGAACAATGGGCTGTCCAAATTCGGATTGACTCCAGCGAGTAGAGCAGCGTTGAACTATGTTGAAGGCCGAACAAATGCAGGTGCCTTGCTAGACTACATAGAAAAGAAGGCTGAGGTACTAAAGGATGGAGCTGAATCTTCGGGAGAAGATAAACATCGTAGATTTTTGCAAAGATCCACAACTGCTGAATCTCCAGCTCCTGGAGACGCAAGTAGTGATTCTAAAGAGAGCCTACGGAATACCTTTAACGAGGAGCCAGGCAGAGCTTTGGAATTGGATGCTGTCGGGACCGAGCTTGACGGAGAATGGGCTGAGGAATCTGTCAAAGCCGACACTTGAACTATCAGAGATAATTCTTCTGCTTGGTGGTCGGTCTGGCAAAACAACCATCGCTTCTGCTATAGCAGCATACGAGACTTGCTGTACTGATTGGAGAAAGTATACACGTCTGGGTGAGCTTGCTTGGTTTTTTATCATTGCTCGTAGGGAGCAGCAAGCTATGGATCTTGGGCGTAATATGATCTTCAGTATGATTAAGCGGTCACCGCTTCTTTCCTCGTTGATTATTCAGGATTCGAGAGTTTCTAAGGATACTACGCTATTCCCTAACTCTAAAACAGGTGTTCTTGTTCTCGAAACAGGCTGTGCAGTAACGGCCCTGCCATGCTCGTCTACAGTAGGTCGTGGATACCCTATATGCGGGTGTATTCTTGACGAGGTAGCTTGGTTTGCCAGAGAGTCTAAAAATGATACTACAGATCGTGGTATTTATGACGCGATTCTTCCACGTATGATTCAATTCTCTGGTAATGCTAAAATGGTGTTGATTACTACACCGGCTGATAAGAGTGGTCTGGTGTACGAGAAGTGGAAAGCCAGGCAAGACAACGCAAAGTACTACTTTATTGTTAAGCTACCAACGTGGAAAGTACGAATTGATTTCGATAAGCATTTTTTCGAGCATCATAAGAAAATGTCTCCCTTTGGATTCTATAGGGAGTTTGGCTCAGAGTTTACCGATACTGTTTCTCCGCTGCTTAAGCATTCTGAAGTAGAATCTTGTATGAGACCTGATGCAGAGCCTATACCGCCAAACAAAGATCACTCGTACTTTATGGCTATTGATGCTGCTTTCGGCGATAGGGATCGTTTTGGTCTTGCCGTAGGGCATGTAGAGAGAGATCCAGGTAAGGAAGAAGAATTTAAAGTCGTTGTTGATCTTGTTACCAAGATTGATGAGCAGTTCAATGAGGATATTGTAGACACTGCGGCAGACTTGATTGCTGAGGTATATAGGAAGTATGACGTGTTTGAGGTTCGTGGTGACGACCATCAAGGAGATGCTTTTGGTAAGATTCTCGACCAACGTGGTGTCCAGCTTACTACAGAGCCATGGAGCGCTAAAAAACATCGTTCTTGTTATGGCCGCCTTAGAAGTCTTATAAAGCAAAAGAGAATAAGCCTACCAAGAAACGAAGATTTACTTGAAGAGTTGTGTGGTCTTCAGATAAAATACCTCACGGGATCGGGTCAGTATACTGTTGGGCATAAAGTTGGTGGTCATGATGATATGTCAGACCCTGTGTCAGAAGTTGTGTATCAGATTACCGAAGAAGAGCAGGTTGGTGAAGTCGGTGTTCAGCTCTTTTAATAAGCCGCTTATATTCATATGGGTACTATAGCTCAAAGTGCTGGTAGTCAGTAATAAGAAGGAGCTACATTGGCACTAACAAAAGTAGACGCGATTATATTCGGTACATTACAGATCAACTTGTCTCCGTCTGCAAGCTCAACTAACTCCAGTTGGATTGACGTGCAAGGGGCGTATGCTGTGCAGGTGAATTTGAAGCTTATTAACGGTACGACAATTACTATAGGTGCTAAGATCAAGATCGAGACTGCTTCAAGAGACCCTGGCTTAGGCGGCATTCCTGCTGATTTTACCCCTGAGTTTCAGGCTGTTGTTACTAACAGTGTTATAACGTCATGGTCTGTTGAGCTGCCGATTGGCGTTGAGTTCTTCCGTGTGTCTGTAACTCATCCAACGTATTCTGGCGGAGTATCTACCCTTGATGCTGAATATACAAAAATCACAAGTATAACTTAAACAACGAGTTATGGCAAAGTCTATTATTCCTGTTAAAGATAGGTTTTTAAATCTTGTGGATTGGTCTGGTGTAGCTGCTGGCTGTTCTTGTTGGAATTTGATTGGGTCTTTAGTACGTAGTGGGTATGGGCGTGTTCATATCGGTCATAGAGGAAAAATAGTTGCCCATAGGGTTTCTTATATGTTGTTTAATGGACAAATCACAGATAATCTTTGTGTCTGCCATAAGTGTGATAACCCAAGATGTGTTAACCCAACCCATTTATTTCTAGGTACTGCTGGAGACAATGTAAGAGATGCCGTAAAAAAGGGCAGGAAGCCTGGATTGCGAGGGGAACGTAATAATTTTTGTAAACTTACATCAGTACAGGTCAAAGATATAAGAGGAAGATACTGGCCTGGAATGGCTGCTGAATTGGCGAAAGAATTTTGTGTTAGTTGTCGAGCTATTACTGGAATTGCCAACAGAGAGCATAGGATTTTTGGTTAAACATGACTGTCGCATATACCCTCCCAACTGCTGGCGACCATCCTCGTATTCATCTTGGCAACACTACAGCAAATGGCAAGGGGCCTTTGCTGACCATTATTCGTGATCGTGTCACAACAGGCTCTAATAAGACTCACAGGAAATGGTGGGACGGTAATAACTCTGACGGCACACCTGCTTCTCCTCAGCCCACAGGGCAGAATCTTCAGAGCTATTGTAATCAGCGTCTCAACACCTCTACCTACCCGAATACTTATTTTGCAACAAAAGAAGGTGAATACACTGGAGCGCTTGCTTTTTCTTATCTCATGGACAATGCTAATACTGCCCATGCTGACAGGGCTATTCAGATTGCTCTGTATCTCTGTACTTTAACCGTAGGATCGTCACAGTCAGATCGTAATAAGGTCGCTGCACTTGCTATGGTCTATGATTGGGCCTACGCAAGAATTTCTACTGGAGATCGGTCTACTATTAGGAAAAAGATTCGCGACTACGTTGACGCTCTTGAGCATATTGGAAATACAACTGAATTCTATTGGGGTGAAGCACATGGTGACGATGTTTACGCCGTATTTGCTCTGTTAGCTATTCTTGAGGACATGTTGGCTGGTGAGGGAACTACCAATGCTCAGCTTGTCACTTGGTTGAACGACCTTCTTGATCGGTTTGACAATGGTGTAAATAACGTATCGTATTTTGCTGGTTTCAGACATTTTGGAAATTCTGACGGTGGGACACACAAGGGTGCCGGGCCTCACGGGTATGACACACAGAGTGAGACGTTCTACATACGCCTTATGCCTGCGTTTAAGAGCTGCATTGGAGTGAATTGGAACACAAGTGAAGCTTGGTGGCAGAATCTCGGGCATTGGCGTTTATGGACTTGGCGTAATGATAGATCATTTTATCGTATCGGTGAAGGTCGGGTTTACTCTAAATATCACAACGCGATTGAAGCACATATGCTTCAGATTGCTGATAACCAGAGTAATGTGTATGGGGAGCATTGTCAGTGGTTGGCAGACGAGATAGAGGAAGTCAACGATCCATTCGGCGGTATTTGGGGGCCTTATCAGGTCTGGAATATTCTGTTCCGAAACACTTCCAGGGCTCGTATACGGCCTACTGTAGCGCGTATGGGAACTTATATGCGCCACTTTGCCAACGTAGCATGCACAGTTATTCGAGATGGGTGGGATGAGGCAGGCACTTCATGGCTGTTTCATTCCGATAAGTATTTTCCTGGCGGGCACTCGTCACGCAGTGGTGGTCAGTTTCAGGCGGCTGTTAATGGGTATCCAATTTACGTTAAGCATGGTTTGTACGATCCAAACCAAACTACTACTTGGAAAAATCCTGCTGATTTAAACCCTGATCTATCATTGAGGAAGACTGGGCACAGATACACCTACATGAATCGAGCTTGTACGCATAATGTAGTTAGGATCAAGCATGATTCCGAGCCAAGCTCTAATATGTCTGACTCGTTTCAGGAAACACTTTCTGGAACGAGTAGGTTTGGTATTCGTGTTGCATCTGATACTCTGTCGACTTCTGAGGTCACGAATATTGGCGACCAGCTTTGGCCAAAAAATACAGGTGCAACCAAGTTTGAGCCGCATAGTGTAGATGATCTGATCGGTGGCTCACCTGAAGCTAAGTGGCTTATGACGCCTACTGCACTGGCTCCTGTGGAGGAGCTTAACAAGGCTGTTTATGGTGTCATGGATCTCACTAAGTATTATTGGGCGACAAAGTTGACTTTGTATCGACGCCATTTTCTTTGGATTGGTGCTGGTCAGATTCCTTCTTGGGATCGCCCAATCATGCTTATTTTTGACGATATTACACTTCCTTCTATCGGGACGACACCTGGGAATAAAGCTACATTGTTTCAACTTCAAGCTAAGGTGCAGGCAGTATGGGATTCTGGTAACAAGTTGCTTACTGTGACTAATGGTACAGGTCGTTCTTTTACAAAGATTTTGTTCCCAACAACAGTTGATCGAGCTGAGATATCCGGCTTTACAGTAGACGGAAATACTTTTCCTGAGACTCTTATTGACGATTATAGTGATTCTGTTGAGAGTGGTGCTGTAGTAGCTTATCGTAACGAGATAAATCCTACAGCAGCCGGGACAAGAATTCAGTACTTGACGTTTCATTGTCTGTGCGCGTCAAATATTGCTGTGCCGCCTACAATCACTACTATTGATACTGGAGGATCTGCCGATGTTGGCTGGCTAGGTGGCTACGTCAATGGTATTGAGTGTCGTATTGAGAAGGGCGGATCTCCATACAACTACTTTGTTGGTGTTGAAGGTCCGCCATCCCCTCCTTCTCCTGGGATTATGAAGGAGAATGTCACACTTTACAATAATCAGATACTCACTGCTGGTGGTGGGCCTACCACTTCTGCCTGGCAAGATGTGACAATGGCGCATGAGGTTCAGGTTCATATCAAGCTGACAAATACTACTGGTATAACAACTCGTGCGTCTGTTGTCCTTGAGGTCTGTGCCAATACGACGAATAACATTGTTGCTCAGTATGAAAAGGCGCTGAATGGCACGAAGATAAATAATGACGTGAAGTCTACGTCGATACGGCTTCCTGCTGGTGTAAAGTACTTCCGTATCAAAGCTACCCATTCTGTTGGTGGTGACACACGTCTTGATTGTGAGTTTACGAAGGTAACTGCTATGTAAGCTTTATCAATTTTATAAACAATTTAATTCCTGTAAGATCCAAGATTTCATTTCTTGGGTCTTATTTTTTTGATAAACTACTTGTGCCAGGCTGTTTAATAAGCTGATTATATCCTTACATCTACGTGTAGTAACCAGTGGCTTATAGCTCAGATTGTGTGGCTATAGATGATTATAAAAGGCTTGGTAAAGCGCTGTGTGCCCTACGCAGCGCTTTTATAAGCTGTTTATATGGTGAGGAGGAGTAATCCTTTGCTTGAATGGACCAGTCGCCCATGGAAACCTTTAACCGGATCGTCAAGCAATTCGGATCCATTATGGCCATGTTCGCAGTTGGAGTCGGGGCTTACTTCGAGGCACGTATGGCCATTCGCGACAACACGCGAGAGATTAAGGAGCTTCGTGTCGCACTTGATGGCTTTGTCGCTCGTGATCTTGACCGTAGCGCTTTTGGCCCTGACGGTTTTCTCGATCCTAAGATTCGCGCAGGACTGGAAGCCAACATCCGAAAGTATCTTGAGATCCAAGGATTCACAGACAGAAGGTTCCGGGAAGCATTTTTCCAGCTCAACCCCACCATCATTAAACCAAAGGACGATAAGTAACCCATGAGACGACTCATTTGGACACTTCCGATCGTTTTCGTCTGTGGCTGCGCTGGCTTCGGCGATTACGTCACGACCGACCCTGACGGCCTCGGTCCGCAAGTATCGCCCATGGTGCAGGTTGGCTCGGATGTGGTGGGTGCTCTCTCCGCCTTCGAGCAGGGGGGAATCCTTGCCGGCATCGCGGCGCTCGCGCTCACGGCCGGGAAGACTGGCCTGCGGGTCTACAGCGGCTGGAGCGCTGCGAAGGCTGCCAAGGCGGCAACGGAGGTCACGAAGTGAACAAGCTAGAGCGCTTGGTGATCTACTTCTTGCTCGGCGTTGCCATTGGCCTTGAGGTCGTCGGCTGCGGCTCTGGCTCCTCTGGCGGTTCCACGTCAACGCGCGTCGCCGCAGTCGAGAATCCAGCGCTCGCCTCACGCACGTCTGGCGTCGCGCCGCTGGCTGTCTTCTTCGACTCGGGCGCTGTCGGGGACGCTTTCCTCGGCGACGAGCACCGCTGGGACTTCGGGGACCCTGGTAGCGGAACGTGGTCACTCTCTGGCCGCTCGAGGAACACCGAGACCGGCCCCATTGCCGGCCATGTCTACGAGGTGCCAGGCGTCTACGTCGCCACGCTGAATGGCACGGACACTGTGACGATCACGGTCGAGGACCCAGAGGTAGTATTCTCTGGCGAGGCGACCTGTTGCTTTTCCCGCACGGGGGACTTCACCGGGGCGCCGGCTGGCGCGCTGCTCGTCACCGCTACGAGCCTCGCGACTGTCGCGAGCCACCTCGCGCCCGGCCGGCGTCTTTTGCTCAGGAGAGGTGAGACATGGAGTCAAGGAAGCGCACAATTCGGGGGAGTCCTGTCTGGTCCTGGGATCATCGGGGCTTTCGGGCAGGGTTCCCGGCCGCTTATCCAAATCACTGGGCAGCTCTTTGCCCCGCGCTGGACCGACTGGCGGATCATGGACCTGGAGATCCAAGGCTCGGGGACGAGCGCGAGAGCGTTCCGCTCTGCCGGCCAGAACAGCCAGGTGCTGGTGTTCCGCTGCCGGGCGATTAGCGTCAAGACCGGCTTCAGCTTCTCGACGAGCCACATGGGCGGAGCGCTCTTCTCCATGCCCGCCGTGGTCGAGTGCCAGGTAGACAACCTCGTGGGTGGCCTGGGTGGCTACGGCAGCATGTTTGCCGGCTCGCAGGCGCTCTTCCTCGGCAACGTTTACCTCTCTGCTGAAGGCGGCGAGCACAACCTGCGCGTTCCGTGGGCCGAGGGCTGCGTCATCGCGCACTGTCAGCTTGAGCGACCAAGTTCGAGCAAGCACGTCGTTAAGCTCCACGGGCCACCGTGGGAAGGCACAGGGCTCGGGAATCACCAGTACACCGAGCGCGTCATGATCGCGCGCAACGTCTTCCGCGGCGGGCTCGCAAGCTGGATCGTGGTCTCGGCTCCCGAGGATGACCACACGGACCAGCGTGTTCGCACGGTCCTTGTTGAGGGCAACCGCGTCGAGGCGGGCATCAACATGCAGAACGCCTTCCAAGTGAGCTGCATTGGCTTCCTCGCCCGCAACAACATTGTCGTCGGCACCAGCGGGCGGTCCTGCACAGGCTTCTCGATCGGCAGGCGTGGCGGCGAGCCGTTCCCCACTGGAATCTGGATCTTGCACAACACGGCCTATACCGCCGACCCCGATCGCTTCACGCTCGCTTCGGTTGGCTCTGGCGTCACAGATGTTCTTGTCCACGGGAACCTTGGCTCGGCGCCCAACTCAAGTAACAAGACCCTCGTCAGCGGGCCGGCGACATCTACGAGCAACCTCCTGAGCGACAACCCTCTTTTCACTAGCCCGCCCGCTGATTTCTCTCTCACCCCTGGGAGCCCCGCGATCGACGCTGCCCCGGCGATTGCCGAGGTCTGGGATGATTATCCCGGCACGATTCGCGGGGCTGCCTTTGATATTGGGGCCTACGAGGTGCCCGAGGAGGGATCGCCGCCAGTGCTGGTCGTTCTGGATGCCGACCTGGACGGCGTACCTGATTCCACCGACAACTGTCCGACGGTTACCAACCCAGAGCAGGGCGATGCCGATGGCGATCTCGTTGGCGATGCCTGCTGTGCTCTCGTGAGGTGAAATGGCTTCCGCTGGTGGACTGATACTGCCGCTCGCTGGCCCATACTGGGGCGCGAATGCTGCGTTCAATGCCCATGGCACGGTGCTCGACTTATCGACTGACAAGAACGCCTGGATCTTTCAGGCGGAGGCCGGGATATCAATCGCCCGGCTTGGCGTCCGACTACAAGCCAAGACTGGCACAAGCCCGACCTACTCCATCAACTTGCAGGGCGTCAATGTCAGTGGGCTTCCAGACGGGACGATTAAGGGCGGCGCCTCGCCAGCCTCGGCGACCTTCACGGTGACGAGCTGGACTGTTGGGACCTTCAATTGGGTGACGCTCTCCAACGCCTATACATGCACACGCGGCGAGCTTCTCGCGCTCGTGGTGGAGCACTCAAGTGGCACGATCGATGGCTTGAACAATATCACCCTGACGGCATCTGTCAACCATACCGAGGGCAACTTCCAGTTCCCGAAGGTGACTGGCTCCACCGGAACGTGGGCGAACCACGCCGCCACGCAAAGGCCGATTTACGGATACGGCACCAGCACGCGAGCGTATGGCTGGCCGCTCAACAATGCGGGGACTGTCACGTACAACTCTGGCACCGTTGGAGCAGATGAGTATGCGCAGCGCTTTGTAGTGCCGACTTGGTTTTGCTCGACCTTCACCTTGCGTGGGATACGAGTGCAGTCGAACTTCATCCCAGCCCAAAATATGTCATTTGAGCTATCAGATGCGACTGGGCTTACCTATGGCACTCCGCTCGAGGTGATTTCTCTCGACGGAGATCTTGGCGGGACATCTCCATCGAATGACGTTGCGGTGGTGATGTTCGATGCCAGCTCGCTCCCGGTCCTCAACGCTGGGACGCCATACAGAATTAGTCAGAGGCCGGAGGGCACGACCAGCACCAACATTTATTGGGTTGATGTGGCAAGTGCGGCTGACTGGGAGGCATTTCCGCCATTTGGTGACCAGAGCGTTTTTGAGGAGAATGCACTCGATCAGGCTGGGAGCTGGACTCAAGTGACGACCAGAAGGTTGCTGATGGATCTCATCTTCGACGACATCACGCCGCCGACTGGCGGTACAAACATCTTCATCCCTCGAAGGAGGATCGCATGAGAGGCGTCTACACGGGACGAATAGTCCATACTGCGTTGGCTGCCGCCAAGGATCTGCTCGTTATTACTTCTCCAACAGATCGAGTGATCGAGATCCTTGAAGCGCACGTCACGAACCGTACACAGGAAACTAACGAGCAACTCGAAGCTGCGCTTTTCCGTTGCACAGTCGCTGGCACTGGAGCTGCCACTGCCATTACAAAGAAGCCGCACGAGCCAAACGATGCCGCTGCCGGCGCAACGCTGGAGCACACATACGCTACAACGCAGCCAACGCTCGATGCTGATCCTGTCGGCGGCATGGAGCCTGGGTTCTCGTCGCTCGCTGGATGGCATTTCGCGCCGATTCCTGAATCGAGAATCTACGTCTGCGGCACGGCCGCTGAAGCTGACACTAAGATACTCGTTCTACGCCTTATCACGGCGACATTTACGGCGTTTGACTGCGTGGCTAGCATCACCTGGAGGGAGATCGGGTAGACTTTGCGCTCAATTGCAGGCTATGTAAGGTCTGGAATAATCTTTTCGCGCACATGGACGCGCGAGGAGCTGGTACAGCCGCGCCGTAGAAAACGAGTTGCTGTACTTTTTCCACCTTCAGGCGCTTCTATAGTCAATCCTGCGGCGGCTACAGCTACTGCAACAGCTAATAATCCAGTAGCTATTATTACGGTTGCGCCAAGCGCTGCGACTGCTACAGCTACCGCGCCAAGCCCTACTGCTATTCTTGTAGCTCTTCCTGGTGCTGCAACTGCTGTATCTACAGCTAATGCTCCAGTAGCCGTACTAATTGCTCTTCCTGGTGTCGCTGTCGCTTCTGCTACAGCTAATACGCCAGTTGGTGTCATTACAGCTATTCCGCTTCCAGGTATTTCTTCTTCTACAGCAAACAGCCCGAATGGGTTTATCGTTGCATTTCCTGGTGTTGCAATTGCGACTGCTACAGCAAACAGCCCGACGACGATTCCAGCCGGTGGTGCAGATATAGTCAATCCACTTCCAGCCACCGCAGCATCGACTGCAAATAACCCGCTTATAATCATCACGGCTACGCCAAGCTCAGCAATTGCTTCGGCTGTAGCTAATAATCCTGTTGGCAGCCTTACAGTATTTCCATCTGTTGCTGTTGCAACCGCCTCTGTTCCAAACCATACAGTAAATGTAGTTGCTCTACCTCTTTCAGGTGTCGGATCTGCTGTAGCTAATAATCTTCTTGGATTGATTGTAGCTTTCCCATCTCCTGCTACAGCTACTGCAACATCAAACGATCCGACTACTATTCCAAGTGCGTTTACTTATGTGACTGGAGTAGACTATTGGCTAGCTCCAGATAAAGAAAATGTTTGGGAGGCGCCAGACAAATTGCAGTCTTGGAAATTTCCTTAGTTTAGAAAAACAGTTTAATAAGGAGCTTATAAATGGCAAGCCATTGGTACTCTGGTGGGATTATGCGTGGGCTGGATAACACTGTCGATTTTGATGGTGCGTCTGTAAAGATCGGGCTGTCTGCTGCGGCGCATATTCCAGATATCGACGATGATTTCCTTGATATTGCAGGAACTGCTGATTTTACAGCCAATGAAGCTACCGGCACTGGGTATGTAGGTACATTTGGAGGTGCAGGTAGAAAGAATCTTGTTAGTAATGATGTGACTACGGTTGATGCGTCAAACAGGGCGATGTTTGACGCTGCTGACCTTACTTGGACAGCGTACAATCCAACAAATGCTGCCGCTCAAGCTACTATTCTTGTTGAGATTACAAACGATACTCTCAGCCCATGCCTTGTGAATCTTGACTTTCCTGATGTTGATCCTAACGGCAACGACTTTACTATTCAGTTTCATGCTGATGGTATTGGCTATATCACGTCAAGCTAATGCATATTAGTCGCGATCCTAAAGATATCGATACTGTTGCCAAATTCAGCACGCTTTTCAAGCATGGTGAAAAGGGTAAGTTCTTCTGTCATCATTGCGGAAAGATTCTTAATGATCTGCTTAATACTTTGCCTAACGACGGTGGAAGCTATGTTCGCCCGTGTTCCAATTGTGGAACAATGCTTTTGTTCGATCCAGGTTGGCTGGCTGCAAAGATGATCGAAGAGAATTTACGTAGGAATGCCGGTCTTCCTCCTGTAGTCGAGCCTAAGAATAAAAAAATATCTGATAGGTCGCCTAAGACTGGTGTTATCAAGGAAATTGTAAAGCCTGACGGGTCTAAAATTATCATTGCATGTCCTGAGCCTGCAATAGGCTCTTCTGTAGCGCTTGGTTGGAATAAGAGTAAGTAATGGCTGTCGCTAATAAGGCCACTGAGATTTTGTTCAAGACTACTTATGAAGAGGTACTCTTTGATTTTAATTTCATAGAGGTGCTTGAGGTAGGGGAGACAATTACAGGTACGCCAGCCATAACCGCTGTACCATCTGGGCTTATAATTTCGGGTATTGTAGTCAGTGGTGCTAAGGTTCAGGCTAAATACTCTTCTGGGACAGACGACGTTAAGTATACAGTTAAGTGTCAAGCAGTGACTACTCTTCAGAAGCATGAGCTTGTTGGGGAGCTATATGTTAGGGATATTCCGTAATGGCTACACTGGCATTTAATGAGGGGTATAAGCTAGTCAATTCTGGTGGTATTCGCCTTACTGTCGATACTATCAAGATCATGCTTGTGAATTCTTCTGTCACCCCTACTGGTGACGAGCCAACATTGAATACATTCTCTTCTGCTGAGATCAGCGTGACAAATTACACGTCTGGATTTGGTGGGACAGGCAGGAAGACGCTTGCTTCTGGGAACATGTCGTTCACTCGTGACGACGCTAACAATTACACGTACTTTGATTACACGCTCGATCTAACTTGGAGTGCTCTTGGATCTGGTGCTACAATTCGTGCTGGTATCCTTTACAAGCATACTGGCACTACTGATACAGACTGTATTCCAATAGCGTATCTACAGCTTGCGTCAGATGTGGTAACAAATGGCGGTGACTTCACATTCCAATTTCACTCGTCTGGTATTTGGCGGACGAGCCAGGTTTAATAAGCAGCTTATATAAATGGCACGCAAGAGGTCTAAGATTGTAGATAAGAGCTACGGTATCACTGTGTCTGGCCCTACACGGTTGATACCGGACGATGTGTTTACTTCTGGCCCAATGATGCCGTCAATGTCGGATCTGAGTAAGCCATACGCCAATCATGCGTATGTGTATGCTTGTGTGCGTGCTATTGCCCAGAACATTGCTCAAGTTCCGTTCATTTGTCAGACTGGGACAGGGAAAAACCCTGTTGTTATCACTGAAGAAGACACAGGTGCTAAGGGCGACTTGTTTGATGTCTTTGAAACGCCGAACGATCTATCCACGAAGTATCAGTTGTGGGAGGCGACAATCACATGGCTTAATCTTCGTGGTACATCAATGTGGGTTCTTGATAGGGAGAACGCTACACAAGTCCCAGAAAATATTTGGGTATTCGGACCAGACAATTTTATTCCTATTGTCAACTACGACGACGCCAGGGCTACAAAGATAGTTGGTTGGGTGTTGCTTGGTCCAAATGGAAGTGTTCTTCCATTGACCAGCAATCAAGTCGTCATGTTCAAGTTCTTCAACCCGTATGACCCTATCTTTGGTATCGGACCTATTGAGGCTGCCCGTCGCGGCATTAAGTTCGATTACCTTGCTTCGATTTATGGGTCAAATTTCTTTGAGAATTCTGCCGACCCTGCCGGGGTTCTCATGGCTGAGAGGAAGCTTACTAAACAGCAAGTAGCTGAGCTTCGTGATGCTTGGGAGCAGCGCCATCGTGGGCCAGGCAATGCTAAGAAGGTAGGCATTCTCTGGGGCGGTATGAAGTACCAAGCAATCACTGTGTCACAAAAGGACATGGAATTTATTGAACAGCGGAAGTGGACGCTTGATGAGCTTCTTGCTGTTTTTAAGGTGCCTAAATCTGAGCTTGGGCTGTATGAGGATGTTAATCATGCAACATCCTTGTCTCAGGATAGGAGTTTCTGGCAGAAGACTCTTATTCCGATTATTCAGAATCTCCAGGCAGTTATTAGCTCTAGAATTACTACTGGTCTTCGTACAACTGTAGATAAGACACTTAAGCTTCTTTTCGATACGAAAGTTGTTCCGGCTCTACAGGAGCAGTTCTCCGAGAAGATCAAGAATGCGGAGATTCTCTTTCGTATGGGGTGGCCTATCAACTCCATTAACGAAAAACTTCAGCTTGGCTTTCCAAGTGTTCCTTGGGGCGATACATGGTGGTTGAACCAGGCTATTGTTCCTGTCGAGTTTGTTCTTGAGGGGCGAACAACCATGAACCCCAAGCCTTCTGGCCCTACTGTGCCAGGTGGTGATGGTGGTGTTCCTTCTCAAGAAGATCCGCCACATAACACACCTGACGATCCTACTGACAATCAAGGGGTTGACGATAATAAGCGGCTTATATTAGATAGGCTGCATCTAAGGGCAGCTCAAAAAAGCAAACCTGATTGTCGTGTCGAAGCTATAAATCTTTACGCCAAGCGTGTTTCTTTACTTCTGAAGAATTTTTTGTGGAGGCTTCGGAAGCACCAGCTTTGTATTGTCGTTAGGAATAATGATATCTTTTCCAAAAATGATTGGAGTGATAAACTTTCCAAAAAGCTAAAAGACTCGCTTACAGGATTTTTTATAGAGTTAGGTATTGATTTTCCAGAAGTTGTTTTAGATAATCATCCAACAATTGATGAGCTTCATGCTGTTCTTTCCTGTGCTCCGAACATCTCTCTTGGTGTTGTAAGGGACGTGTTCAACCAGCTCACTACCGACCATAACTTGATGATCTTGTCGAAAAGGGAGCTTATTGGGGCGTATAAAACCGTTATAGGATATAAAAATGCTAAGGAAGCAAATCGAGTCTCCTGTTGAGAAGATCAAGAATAACGATCAGCGAATTTACAGGTTTGTCGCTAGTGACGAACGTGTGGATCGCATGGGAGATATTATTGAGGTAGACGGGTGGGAAACAGCGGACTGGGAAAAGAATCCGGTGATTCTGTGGGGGCATGATTCTAGAGCCCCGCCTATTGGGCGTGGTGTTGGAATACGGAAGCTTGGTCGCCCCAAGCAGCTTCTTATTGATGTGTTGTTTGCGTCAAAGGAAGTTCATGAGCTTGCCGGTACTGTCGAAGGGCTTGTTGATACAGGTTTCATTAAAGCAACGTCAGTAGGCTTTCTTCCGAAGAAGTCTGAGCCTCTGGATGACGAAGACGATTCTTGGTTTGCTCCACGACGTTACAAGGAGCAAGAGCTTCTTGAGCTGTCTATCGTTTCTATTCCTGCTAATCCTCGCGCACTGATTGTTCAAAATGCTATTCGGACGATTGGTGTTTCCGGGTGCCAGGACGTTTGTGGGCTGGTGTTTGCCAAAGAGTTGTTTACTACAGAGCAAATTCAGCTTTGGCTCTGTGAGCATGGGTTCACGCTTGACGCCAAGGAAGAGTACAAGAAGAGTTTCTTTGTCGCAGTTAGATCGATCAAGAATAAGGAAATGCTGGATAGAGTTCCTGTTGCACCTGGAGTCGTTGCTTTGATTGACTCGGATACAGATATCAAGCACGTTGTTACTGGAGTGTCAGATTATTCTTCTTTCACTCGTAGCAACGAAGCTGGTCAAATGGCTATCTTGCGCCTCATGCAGCAACAGCATGAAACTTTGGTGCAGCAGTTTATTGATAATACAAAGGCTATCAAGGATCTTGCAAATTCTACAGAGTCTCTTGGCACTGTAGTTCGTGAGCTGTCGGTTTTGGCTGAGTTGCTCAACCAGGAAGCTTCTTCTCCACCTGCCTCTGGCAAAACGCCTGATGAGGCTGTGGTGGACGAGTACGAGAAGGCTCTTGGTAAGCTCCAGCTAAAAATTGAGTCGTTGAGTGTTTAATAACCAGGACATATTATAGGACTAAAAACATGCCCGATGCAGTCTTGGAGGCCATTACTGGTCTTTCTACTAAGTTTGATAGTGCTGCCTCTAAATTCGATTTGCTTAATCAGCGCTTTGATGCGAGTGAGGTACGACTGACTACTCTTGAGAAGTCGTTTCGAGAGTCGCTCACGTCTAAGTATGGTGAGGGAAATGATGTTCCCAAGAAGCAATGGAGTTGGGCACGGTATGCTTTCGCTATCGCAACGAAGGATTGGAGTGTTGCTCCATTCGAGCGTGAAGAGTGTGACAAGTGGCGCGATGTAGTGTCGAAGACAATGCAGGCGTCTTCCTTTACTGCCGGTGGGTCGCTGATTCCTCCGCAGTATATGACGGAGCTTATTTCATTCCTTCGCCCGCTGTTGATTACGGAAACACTTGGTGTTCGTCTTCTGACGGGTCTTGTTGGCTCGCCTGTTAAGCTTCCTAAGCTGAATACTGGAGCTACTGCGTACTGGATCTCCCCAGAAGGGGCTTCGGTTCCTGCTTCGGATCAGGTCACTGGGAACATGGAATTCCAACCACATAAGGTTGGTGCTCTGGTCAAGCTTTCTAATGATCTTGTAACACTTGCCAATCCGGCTATTGAATCGATTGTACGTGCCGATATTGCCAATGCTTTGGCTGAGGAAATTGATAAGCAGTTCTTCCAGGGCACTGGCACTGGTGGCAAGCCTGAGGGTCTTAGCATCTCGCAGCCAGCTATTCTTGTTGGTGACACTGCTTGGACTGACAACGGTACCGCAGCACAGAACGTTCCCGCTCTGGTTGCGATGGTACGCGAGATTGACGAGAACAATGCTCTTCGTGGGCGTTTGTCTTGGGCGTGTAATCCTACTTCTTACTGGCAGATTGCTCAGCTTGTTGACACTGCTGGGCGTCCGCTTATGCAGGCGCAAGGAATTTCTTCGGCTGCAACTAGTGTGCAGACTGATATGATTCTTGGCTACCCGATTCGTCGTAGCACACTTGTTTCACCAACTGGTGCCGCTGCAACGGATGACAATCTCTACTTCGGTAACTGGGATGATGCGGTTATCGGTGTGTGGAGCACAATGGAATTTGCTGCGTCTACGGAAACTTCTACTGCGTTTGAGAAGGATGAGCTTTGGATTCGTGCCTTCGCTCGTGTTGATTATGGTTTCCGTCGTAACGTGAGCTTTATCAAGCTTGCTGATGTTGGCTAAGCTCCATTGGTAATCGTCTTCAAATAGGAGTGTATTGACATGACGAATTCTCCCGTGTTGTACAACATGGTTAAAGTTGTACATATTCAGACCGTTGGTGCTGTGACTGCTACTGGGCAGAGCAGCTCTACTGATATGCAGGCTGTTGCACAGGTTGGTGCCTGTGGTCGTGGTCTGCTGATAATCAATGCAGGCGCAAAGTCTGGTACCTTTACTCAGTTTGATCTGAGGCTTCAGGGATCGCCTGACAACTCAGTTTGGACTGAAGTTGCTGTGATTAAAAATGCGGCTGACGCTCCGGCCGCTAACACTGATACGATTTACGATTTCAACACTGAGCTTGGGCTTAATGTAAGCAATGTTGAGTATCGTTATCTTCGTGTTCAGTGGGTAATCGCAGGCACTACGCCAAGCTTGTCCTTCTCGGCGTGTATGTTGCTTGGTGGCTTTGAGCACCTGTCTGCCAACTAACTTCTTGTATGAGTGGAATGGAGTGGGCCGGCAATCTCGGCTGGCCCACTTTTTTATAAGCAGATTATATTATGGACTTGGTTTCGATAGAGTTAGTAAAGGCTATTCTAGGCCCTGGCGTTGGAACACAAGGCGACCAAGCTTTACTTGAAATTATTACGATTGTTTCAGGGCAGATAGAGAGCTATCTGGATCGAAAAGCCCAGGTAATTACTTATACTGAGCAGTTGAATGTAGAAGATGGGCAGTGGAAGTTTTTTCTTAAAGCGTACCCTATTACTTCTATAACGTCCGTACACAATGACTACGATAGGGTATTTGCGTCGGGCAGTCTTATTGACGCAACCGACTACTACATTGATCTTGTTAGTGGCTGTCTGACGATTGACAAGACTTCTCTTGTCTGTGGTGCAGGCATGCTCAAGGTAGTTTATGTTGGTGGAATGGCCGCTACCGAAGCAGCTTTTAAAACAGCTTATCCTGACATAACTGGTGCGGCAGCAATAGAGTGTGCAGCGCGGTGGCTTCGTAAAGGGCATCCGAATACAATCAATGCCACGATTGGTGGTGCAACTGTTTCTTTTATCACAAGAGATCAGTTTCTGCCAGATGTCAAGGCGGTGCTTGATGGGCATCTGAGAATGGCTTCCTATGCCTAGTAAGACCCGTGATAAGCTCGTGGTAGACATTAAAGATCTTGCTAAAAAGATTCGTGCTGCTGTTCGCTTTGCGAATAAACTTCCTCGGCTTGTCTACAATGTCATGCGTAAGCTGTCTGCTCTTGCTGAGCAACGGCTTATACTTGATGCACTGACTGGGCGACCTGGTGTAAGAATTGATAGTGGAAGACTTATCCTTAGCCTCAAAAACAAAACCTTATTCGCAAAGGATAAATCTTCCATTCTTGTTACCTCTGACCATCCAGGTATTCGCGTGCATATGCATGGAGGGCGCATAGTTCCTCGTATAAAGCGAGCGCTGGCCATACCCGTTGGAAGCTCATATGCTGCCGAGCTTCGCTATGGCAAGCCTATTAGCCCTCTTCTGAAGCTCGTTAAAGGTCATTCTGGAGCGGTTCTTGTTGATGATCGTGGATCTTCTAATGACTTGCTTGCTCAACCACAGGCTGTAGGGACTGTAACGCACTTCCTTCGTAAACATGTCTTTGTTCCAAAGAGGATTGATTACGAAGGTATTTCTCGTGATTTCACCATGGATACTGTCGCACCAGCAATGGTATCTGATTTGGTAAAGAGGGTGTGGCGTGGCTGATTCAGTACGGGAGAAGATTGTTTCAAATATCGCTACTGTTGTAGGAAATATTACGGTAGTCAGCGGGTATGCCTTTGATATAAAGCAAGTCTTTCGGGTTCCGCAAAATCCGTTTGAAATGACTGACTATCCGTTTTCTTTGGTAGTCGATTCAACAGAAAGCAAGACAGATGGCGATCCGGCGCAGTTCACACAATGTAAGCTAAGAGTTGAAATAATCACTTGGATGCATCACACAGAAAATTTTGCCAAGGAAGTTTTGATTGGCATGGCTGAAATTGAGAAGTCATTATACCTCGATCAAACCAGGGGTGGGTTTGCGATAGATACTACGGCTGTGGATAATGAGCTGTACATTTCAGAAATGGCTATGCCTCTTGGTGGGTTCCGTATTGGAGTAGAGATTCTATACAGGCACAGAATTGGCGATCCTTATACGAAGTGAAAGGTGAGCTATGCCGCTTCTCAGAAGAAAACAAACTATTGCTGTAGCTGAAGAGGTCACTGAGGGAACAATGGTTAGTATCTTGGCGTCTCATGCCAAGTATCTTGTCTATGATTGTAAGTATAAGATAAACCCTACTGTAATTCCTCGCCAGCTCAACGTCACTTCGTTTGCGCGTAAGATTTCTGTGATTGGCATGAAGCTCGTGACAATTACTTTCTCGACTGAGGTAGTTGGAGCTGGAACTGTTGATTCTGAGTCCGCATGGGCAATTTTCATGCGCGGCTGTGGATTCAAGCCTACGGTTAATGCTACTGTGAGCGTTCAATATGATCCCGTGACTAACGCGGCTACTTATGGGGCCGCGCAAGGAAACGTTAGCCTTACTATTTGGGTATACGAAGACGGTGTAGTCAAGAAGGCTCGTGGTTGTCGTGGAACTGGAAAGCTTACGGCTGAGTCTGGTGGTATTGCCAAGTGGGAATGGGAGTTCACTGGGATTTACGAACCTCCTGCTGATGCAGCATACCCTGCTCTTGGTGCTGGGTTCGATGCAAACATTCCGCCTCTTTTTGAGCTTAGTACGTTTACGTTCCAGGATATGACTTCTGGTACCGTGCTTATCAAGACGGCAGTAATTGATATCGGTAATACGGTTGTGCCTCGATACGATGCTACCAGTACGTCAGGTGTTCGCAGCTTATTTGTTTCGGATCGTGAGCTTATTGGTAGCATTGATCCTGAGCAGATGCTTGAGGTAGATTGGGGAGCTACTGATAAGAGTGAAACCAGGCGTCTTGCAGATGGTACTGTCGGTGGGCTTACTATTTTGATTGGTAGTACAGCCGGCAACAAGTTTGAAATTACTGCGCCTGCTGCTCAGGTCCAAATTACTGGTGTTGAAGAGGGCGATAGAGACGGTCTTTCCACCAATGCCGTCGATCTTGGTTTCTATGTACCACTGTCCGAAGACGTGTCAAACAAGGAAATCAGATTCAAAACACTGTAGCTCCGGCTTAGGTGGGATATAAGCGGGTTATTAAAAGGAAGTCTAATGGCGATTGCTATCGATCCAAAAACTCCGATTCCTTTCGTTACACCTTCGGATCGTAAGCTTCCTGTTGAGCAGCAAACAACATTTCTTTTTCTTCCATTCACTCGTCGTGAGATCGCTCGATTTGAGCAGCTTCAGAGTACAGCGAAAGAAGGAAAGCTTAACGCGATTGATTCGTTCATTGACATTCTGAAAGACAAGCTTGTTGGGTGGAGCAATTTTAAGCGTCAAGACGGTACTGAAGTTGTCTTCAACAACACTAATCCAATTGAGAATTTCGACTGTATTGGTCTTGGAACACTGCTTCAGCTTTTCCAAGGGGTTGTCGAGATCAACCAGATTACCATTGAAGAAATAAAAAACTGAGATTGGGGGTACTCATTTACGGTGGTGCAATCAAAACAGATTGTCATCGCTGTGATAAGTTCACCCCCGAGCAACGGAAATACAAAGGTTGTGACGGACCTTCTGCTGAGGAGCTTGAATATGATGGGGTAAAATATTCTGGTTGTCCTGGCAGGCTTGTGACGAATCAGACTCGTTTGGCTATAGAGGTATACTCTTCATGTGAGCAGTTTCATTGCTTGCCCGCTGAAGGGGGCCTGTATGACCAAACGTTTTGTTTTTCACAGATACTCAGCACAATTCAAAAAGTCTTAGCTGACATCCAAAAAGAAAAAGAGAAAGAGTAATGGCTGTAGCTCAGGAAACTGCCGTACTAAATATCTCAGCAACTACGACTGCTGCGATACAAGCATTTACTGCCCTTGGTAAGCATGCAGTTGCTATCTTGACGCAGCTTCGTCAGGCTGTGTCACAGACCTCTATTGCCATGCGTGCTCTTTCTACGATCTCAAATAATGTATCAGGAACTATCAAGAGGAGCTTTGCTTCAACGACTGCTGCTGTGCAGACTACTTCTCAGCAGGCAGTTATTTCTTTGCAGGCGATTGGTACTGCTGCCAATACTGCTGCTGGGGAGCTTGGTAAAATAGGTGGTGCGGCAGCTCGCGGTGCTGCGGCAGTTAATAATGCTGCCGGTAAGGCTAGACAGTCTGTCAATTCTCTTGGAGCAAATATTTTCAGGTTTAGGGAAAATATTACTGGGCTGTTCAACGGTGTTACCAATTTAGTAGCTAGAACATTTCGTGCGGTTGCTCGATTAAGGACTGCGTTTTTCATTCTGCTTACTGTTCTGGCAATTCGGCCAATTATTAGATTCTTTCAGGATCTTGCTACCTACTCTGGTTCTGCGGCACTGGAGTTTAGTAAGTTTTATGACTGGGTTGCTAAGCTGCTTGCGCTTATTGGTGAGAAAGCGGCTCCGCTCCTTAAGTTTGTGTTTGAGCTAACCAAGGCTGGTATTACAAGTGCAGTAGGATTTTTAAGTTCAGCTCATGGGGTGATTGAACTTTTAGTTCAGAGTATAGAAGTACTTATTGATGGATTAAAATTAATTGGCTATGGTCTTATTGTAGTTATTCAATCTCTTCGTGCGATATATAATCTTTCATTTGCTCTTGGTTCTGCAATTGCCTATATTCGTGCTAAGTTTCTTGAATTTATTTCCTTTATACTTTCAAAACTTACGGATCTGTCAGCTAAGATTTTTGGTAACTTGAAGGAAGCCCTATCAGGCTCTTGGTTTGTTCCCGAATGGCTTCTTGATTTTATTACCAAGCTTGAAAACTTTCAGCGTAAAGCATCGAAGGTAGCGGAAGAGTTCAAAGCGGATTATGCTGCGGTTGCTGAGGTAGCTAAAAGTACTGCTGCGGCAGCTTTTGAAGCTGCTGCCAAGAATGCTGAGTCTGCTGCGGCAGCTTTTCCAAAATTACTTGGTGTGCTTGAAGACCTTTACAGCTTATCTCCCGAGGGCAGGAAGTTTACTGAGCTACTTCAGCAGCTCGTTACAGATACGATTCGTATTCTGAAGGAGCTTGAGGATAGTCCTAACTTAGCTGCTCTTGTAGCAGGTGTAACGACTTTTGCTGCTGGGTTTGTTCAAGCTGTTGGTGACGCCAAAGCAGCTCTATTAAGCTTTGGCCAGGCTGTTGAGCAGTCTCTTGAGCGTGGGTTCAGTGATACGTTCCTTGAGATCATGGCGTTTAGGTTCAACAAGTTTAGAGACATCGTTGTCAATACGCTTGAATCTTTGAAGAAGGCTATTGCTGATTTTCTTGCCAAGCAAGCTGTGAGTGCCTTACTTGGTAGTGTTCTCGGACCAATTGTGTCTGGTGCTGCTAATCTATTAACAGGTGGTCTTTTTGGCGGTGGCAATGAAGGCCCTGGGACACTGATTAACGCAGCGGGGGAAGAAGTTAATATCGCAACAGGTACTGTAATTCCTGCTGGTGGTAGATTACAAGCTTCTTTACCAACAAGAACAGCCCTGCCAGTTGGGAGGACAATGAACGTTCAACTGAACATATCGTCACTTGATGGTGCTGATACGCTGGCAGTGCTCACTAAGCACAAGCAGAAGATTCTTGATATATTCAATGAGGCAGGATCTGGTGGTGATCTGGTGACTCGGACAACCATCGGCAGAAGGTGAAATGAATAGAGTCGTTCTAGTCAGGCGTTAATAAGCGGCTTATATAATGGCTGAAGAATTTACAGTAATTCCTGAGTTTGAGTTTGTTGAAGCTAATGTCTACAAAACTCAACAGACAACATTTGAGATGGGCTACGTACAGACTCGTGCATACTGGATACAACCGAAAAGAATATTCACGCTGAATTGGTCAGCGCTGCTTACAGCCGACAAAGAAAAGATCGCGTCATTCTTTAGGTACCAAGTAGGTGCTGCTGGGCAGTTCGTGTATAAGCCTGCCGATCCAGTTAGCACACCAGACTTTCCTGGCACACCTGGCACAGCCACCCAGACACTTGGTGCTTATGGCGTGAGAACATATTACTACGCCTTATCATGGGTAACAGCTCTTGGTGAGACTAAAACGTCTGACGTGCGAACCTTTGCATTACAGGCTAACAAACTATTTACTTTTCTGTCTCCTCGCTTTCCAACGAATGTCACTATAGCCAGGCTTTATGTTGCTATTTCTGCTTCAGTGGCTCTTCAGGTAGAGATTACAGTGTCTGGCGCTTCTTGGACTGAGCCTGACAAGCCTGCTTCGTCGGATGGATTAGGCTCTGGCTCAAGCCCGCCTACAACCAATACTGCTTATGAAAAGGTTAATGTTCACTCCTTGGGAGACGAGATTACTTTTCGTAAAGTCTCTCCAGTAAGTTATTCTCATCAGCTTGTTTTTGAAGAGATATTGTGAGAACACTTTCTTCTACGATTCTTGAAGGTGCTAACAAGCTGAATCAACGTGGGGCCTGGTGTTACCTCTTTGACATAGTTATCAACTCGACGACTACTGAGCGGTTCACGAATCATCCTCACCCGATTACTTATAGCGGAGTGACGTACCAGCCTTTTCCTGTGACAGTCAGTGAGATCAAAGAAACGTCTAAGCCAGAAATGAAGACGTTTCAAATTACTGTCGCCAACATAGATCGTAGAATTGCCTCGTACCTCGAGTCTGGGTACATAATTGGTAATAACATTACCTTGACTAAAATCTTCTTGAACCGTGGCCAAACCTAAGATACCAAGGATCAACTGGGCAGACCCCCTTGCGAAAGGACTCATTCTTGCTGTCCCTATCAATGAAGGGTATGGCTTTGCGTTTGATTATGGCCTAAATAAGGGTGTTGGCACGTTAAACGGTAGTGCAGCATGGGCACAAGATGAAGACGGTTGGTGTGTTGATTTCAACCGATCGACAACAACGTATATTGATATCCCGTACAATCCAATCTTCAATGTGCCCAATATTACAGTAGCTTGTCTTTGTGTTTATGATACCGCTGGGCACACACTATCAACTGCGGTGTCAAAGTGGGACGGGACTAACAATTCTTTCTTGCTTGGGCTTGGAAGCACGGCAGACACCTTTAGGTTTGCTCCCTACGTTAGCGATGGTCTTCGCAACGGACAAAGTGATGCTTCGTACTTTTCTGCTGGAGCCAAACGATTTCTTGTTGGTACGTTCAATGGTACGGCAACAAAGCTGTTTATTGACGGAATAGAAGCAGGCTCTACAAGTCAGACACCAAATGCACCGCTTGATCCAGATCCAGTGTCTATTCGTATAGGCGGAAGGAACAGCGCTACTACTGGGCACTTCTGGGATGGAAAAATACATTTGGTCTTGCTGTACAACTACGCAATGCATGACAACAGCATTGTAGAATTGGCGCAAGATCCCTATCGTATTTTCTATACCCGAAAATATTTTCAGATTCAGCAGCTCGTTCAAGTAGGTACGGCTGGTTTTGCACAGATAAACGTTATAGCTTTAACGCCAACTGTGGTAACGCCAACTGTTGGTATAGCTGGCCTTGCATTGATTAACGTCAATGCTCTATCCTCTACTGGGCTTCTATCTCAGGCTGACGTGGTATTGGCTACTACGGAGACATATCAGATTCTCAAGGCAGAGTCCACTCCTGGTGGAGCATTTTTTGTTTTGGATGTTGGTCAAGAGAACCTTTTCAAGTACCAGCTTCCGTACAACATTTGGCATGATGCCAGATGTGAGCATGTTTATCGTTCTGTCGGGCAGTGTGATTACGGTAGGAGCGAGTTCGAGGGCCTTGAGAAAATGGATATCAAGACGGGCGGTGACGGCGATAAAAAGATTCAGGGCTGGTTCGCACGTAATTTTGGCAGCACTGATATAGTATTTGCGGATATTCATATTACCAATGGAAACTACTATTCTGTAAAGTTAAAATCAATCGCTAATTTTAGGTGGAACCCAGGTGCTCAAACTGCTCCATGGTTGTACAAGAAATTTGCCGCAACTAATTTTACATTTGAGCTTGATACGAGTGGTGATGGAAACGAGTCTGAAGAATCTGAGGGATACTTGATTGCTAAGGATGGATCTGATACTCCGTCGGTATGGCTGCACTTTAGGAAGCAGTACAAGATGGGAGTGAACCATATCGTTGCGAGCAAGTGTACAGACGGATTCACTGAGGATACGATCTTTGACGTTTTAGCTGGCTCAGACAAACTGCTGAAGATAGAGAAGATCAATGAAGTTTTTAACTTCTATACAAGACCAAGCGATGCTGTAGCATGGGTGAAAAATGGATCAACTACTGTAGAGGACTTAAACAACGTACCTCTTCGTATTGGATTAGCAGCTTGTACAAACTCTGCTGCTCGTACAACTGACTTCACCGCAAAGTTTGATTACTTCCGATTGCTTTCTGGTGGTCTGGCCACTTGTGATAACGTACTAGATGGGACTAATGGATGTAGGGCGCACGACAATTCAAGACGCTATGGTGGTGCTCCTGGAATCTTGAAAGGACCGATCATTTTATAAGCCGCTTATATTATGGTCGTGACACGGCAGAGGATAAGGGATATCTCGACACAGCTACTTAATATCCCTTATAAACACCTTGGAAGAAGAAGAGAAGAGGGCCTTGATTGCTATGGTCTTGTACTCGTATTCTACGAGATGCTTGGATTGCCGTTACGCCCATACGTTCCGCCTTACGACAAGCTTTGGTACACCACGTATAATCTTATAGAGGAAAATGCAATTGATTTTGCTCCTATTGTTACTCCTCGAGCTGGCTGTGTTATGTCAGCCAAAATTGGTACGACGAAGTATCCAAACCATCTTATGGTGTGCATTGATAGTAGCTACGTACTCAATACCGATCAGTACGCTGGCACCTATCTTTTTCGTTGGTACGCAGTAAGAAATAAAATTGCTGGATGCTATGAACGAATTGGATTGCAAGTCATTGATTCAGTGTAAGGAGAGAATTTCTCCTACTGAGTCAGAACGAGTCTACTTTCTTCGCCATGAAGATTGCATGGGTAAGACTGTCTACGAGCTGCTGCCCGAAGACTTGGTTAATTCTGATGTGGTTGTCCAAATCACGTTGAACAATGTTGAGCTAAATGATGAGCAATTACATACGACATATGTCGCGCCAGGTGACGAGCTGATCTATCGTGTAGTGCCTACGATCCCTGGGCTAACTACTGTTGTGGTTGTGAAGTTCATTATTCTTACTGCGATTGGTATCGGACTGAATTTTTTAATTCAGGCTATTATCGGCTCGCCGAGAAAGCCGAGGAGTGGTAAGGATTCTCCACACTATAGCTTTGATACACCTGAAAACACTACACGTAATGGTACACCTATTATGCTCTGCTATGGAGAGGTGCGTGTAGCTGGGCATGTTCTTCAAGCCAAGACAGTAATCAATAGTGAAGGAAAGACTGAGCTGTTTATCCTTCTTGCGCTTGGTGAGGGCGGAGAACGTGGCTGGCAGGACATTCTTGGATTTACTCAAGACGTAGATGATCAGGTTGCTCCAAACACTCTCTTTGTTAATGGGACGCCAGCATCTTCGTATAGTGGGCTTACAGTCTCTGTTCGTCTTGGTACTAAGCATCAAGCAATCATTCCTGGTTTTGAAGATACAGTTGTGCTGTCTACCCCGTATGAAATTGTGGTGCCACAAGCTACACCATTTCTTTACACAACAATAAATGATGTCCATGAAATAGAGTTCAAGTTGAATTTTACTCGTGGATTATTTCGTTCTTCTAAGAGTGGTCTCGATAACAAGTCGGTTTCTTATCTTGTTCGTTATCGTCAAGTAGGCACTGTCATTTGGTTTGGTACGACCACAAAAACACTTACTGAGAGAACATCTTCACCATTCAAGATTTCTTATCGAATTCAAAATCTTGCGCTAGCCAAATATGAAGTTGAGGTACAGCGAGTCAGTGCTGACCCACCTGGGACTGATGGTGGTGTGTTTGAAATCTCCGAGTTCAATGAGATCATCAATGATGATATTGCTTATGTCGGTAAAGCTTTGCTAGGGATCAAAGCGATTGCAACCGATCAGCTCCATGGAACACCACCGAGCTTTACAGCACTGTGCAAGGCATTAAAAGTTCGTGTGTACACAACACTGACATCATATACTTACCAATGGTCCCAGAATATGTCTTGGATTCTCTTGGATCTTCTTATAAATCCAAGATCAGCTTTGTCTCGAGTGATCAACATCAGTGAAATTAACGCACAGTCTTTTATTGATTACGGAGCGTACTGTTCGATTCAAGTACCTAATGAGAATATTACATCCTCAGAGGATCGGATTCAGTGCGATATCATTATTGACCAAGTGCGTCCTGCCTGGGATTGGGTGTATGATCTTGCTATAACAGGCAATGCTTCTATGTTCCGGACTAGTGGGACGTATGAGGTCAAAGCAAATGCTGTGTTGTCTCCTGTGATGATGTTTAACGGTGGTAATTGTAATAATCTCAAAGTTGGATACACACCAATTAAGGAGCGTGTCAACTACGTTGAGTCTCATTTCTTTGATAAGATATTAGATTTCAGAGAGAATGTAATCACTGCGATTGATCCTGCTGTCACGGATACGGCTACCTATATCAAAGAATCCGTAGAATACATTGGAGTGTCTCGTAGATCTCAGGCGCTCAGACTATCGAATCAACGAATCAATGCTGGTAAGCTGTCCAAGCGCTACGCTTCTTGGGATACGGACATCTTTACCATGCGTGTCACTCCAAGTGATATGGTGGAGGTGGCTGATGAGAACGTGCTATGGGGTCTGTATAGCGGTCGTGTGAAGTCTGGTGCGGCTACCGCTGTCTTTACAGACCGTGAGATTGTTATTGAGGCTGGCAAACTGTACTATGTTCGTGTTTGGCATACAATTCCAGGTACGTTTGAAGAGAGAACTTTACTTAACAATTCTGGTATTACTACAATAGTAGCTACCACAGGTGCTTTTAATACCACTCCTGTTGCTGGTGATTTCTATACGATTGGCGAAGTTAACCAACTCATGCGGCAGATGCAAATTACGGACATCACGCAGAAGGATGACTTCACTTACTCAATCTTTGCTCTCGAATATAGCCCGCTTATATTCTCGGATGCAATAGTTGCCTTACCTGAGCAGATTGTTTCTGTTGGCTTTGATGCTCGTCTTCCTCCTCCTGACGTTACTAACCTGTCTGCTACAGAACGAGTGATACAGCTCCAGGATGGTTCACTTGAATTTGCTCTTGACGTTTCTTGGACGCCACCTGCTAGTCCTATCCTTGCTGGGTATCTTGTTTGGATTCGTACACTAGGATCGTCGACATTTCCTCAGAGTCCTCGTACAAGCGCGGTAAAGGGCAACTACGTTCGTGTTGACGGTGATTTACTAAGGAACGAAACATACGAGGTTACTGTAACTCCTGTCTCTATTTTTGGAGTACGTAAGTCTCCAGAAGTTACTCCACGAGTAAGTCTCAAGATTCTCGGCTCTACTACTCGCCCACCTGACGTTACCGGGTATCAGGTGTCTCGTGTTGGTGATACACTTGTTCATTCATGGAATTCGGTGCTTGAAACAAGCACAGTCTATGAGATCCGTACAGGTGCTAACTGGGATTCAGGTGTTGTGGTTGTTACGGATTGGACATCTGTATCATATGAAACTAGCTTGTTCTTCGCTGATACGGTCACTGCCTTTACCCAGACGTTTTTGATTAAGGCAAAGAACTCAAGTGGAATCTACTCACTCAACGCTACGTCAGTGGCGATCTCTATTGATCCAAAGCTAGACGCTAATCTTATTCTCACTCGCAATGAGCAGGTCTTAGCTTCTATTGGAATTAACGATGCAACCAATGCTACGCCGATTGTAATTACGACCGCTGGTAATCATGGCTATTCCAATGGGGATGTGATTACAGTTTATGGTGTGCTTGGCAACACGGCCGCGAATGGTAGACGGACTATTGCAGGAGTCACATCTACGACCTTCCAACTTAGTGGCTCTGTTGGCAACGGAGCATACATAGCGGGTGCTGGAGACTTTGCTATCAAGAGCTGGAATGGCGTACGAGTCAACATGGATGTTGGCAGCATTGGGCCAACTGAGTACCTTCAGCTTAACGATTCCACATCACCGTACTCTGGCACATATGAGACGCCAGAGATTGATCTTGGTGCCACGTATAGGACTATCGTTACAACACTTGCTCAGGTAACTCAGATTGATACTACGATGACGTGGGCTAATGCCACATTCACTTGGGGGTCTGCTGAGGCGCAAAATCGTACCTGGGGTGGCCCGGTCAACCAGAACAACCTGACGCTACTAATTGAAGCTAAGTATGGTACGTCAACTCCGATTAGTGCCTCTTATGAGGAGTTTATTCCAACGGAGCGATCGATTAGATACGCCAGGT
>Ga0247727_10001204_pt1 | contig 62876 bp, 56 predicted proteins | sample WisWelCaveWW1625_FD_202498 | JGI IMG/M metagenome (GOLD analysis project Ga0247727, IMG submission 202498) | Biofilm microbial communities from Wishing Well Cave, Virginia, United States - WW16-25 | ecosystem: Environmental > Aquatic > Deep subsurface > Groundwater > Cave microbial mat | place...
CGCCGCGAGCTGCGCCGCGGCCAACGCCTGCTCCACCGTCATCCCGACCGGATCGTGGGTTTCCTCCACAAGGCCGGTCTCTCTCTATGACCAGAATGTCATTCTATTACGCGAGACTCTCTAGCCGAGGAACTCGGCGACGTCGGGAGAGGCGGCCCAGCTCAGGGTGCGCTGCGGCGAGACGGCGATCAGGGTGGGCGGGGCGCCGGGCCGGAACGGCGGCGTCTCCTTGTACTGCGGGTACTTCCGGAGCAGTGCGCCGAGCGCGACGGCGAAGCCGGGCGCGCGCTCGCCGATCAGCTCCGCGCGGCCGTCGATGCGCAGCCACCAGAGCCCGGACCAGTCGGCCTCGTAGTGGTCGAGCAGCAGCGTCACCCGCGCATCGCGCCGGATGTTCGCGACGCGCCCCAGCTCACCCGCGCCCTCGCGCTTGGGCTTGCCGTCGATGGGGAGCCAGAGCCGACGCGCGCTGCGCACGAAGACCACCGGCACCAGCGCAGCCGCGCCGTCGGCGCGCAGCGTCGCGAGCCGCGCCACGGGCCAGGTGTCGAGCAGATGCTCGATCGCGTCTCGGGAAAGCTCCAAGGGGGGTACCTTACCCGCATGGTGTCCACGCCGGAACGGGTGGTGTCATTGCCGAGCTGCGATACGCGCCCGCGTGCGACTTCGCTCAGGTCGAGAAGCGGCTCGGCGCGAACGCCGGCTCGGCCCAGCCCTTGCCGAGCACACCGTCCGCCACCAGCTGACCGGTGAGCGGCGCGAGCAGCACCCCGCTTCGGTAGTGCCCGCCGGCGAGCACGAGCCCCGGCGCATCCGGCCAGGGACCGATCAGCGGCAGGTGATCGGGCGTGTCGGGCCGGAGGCCTGCCGCGCTGCTCAGAAGCTGCGCCTGCTCGAGCTCCGGCGCGAGGGCGCAGGCCGCCGCGAGCAGCTTCGCCGCGCCGCCGGCGGTTACCCGCGCGTCGAAGCCGACGCGCTCGAGCGTGGCGCCCACCACGAGCGCGCCGTCGCGGCGCGGCACGAGGTAGAGGTCACGGCTCGAAAGCATCGCGCGCGTCGTCCACGCGCTCTTCGGCGCGAGCAGCACGAGCTGCCCGCGCACCGGCTCGACGGGGATGCGCGCGCTTTCGCCGATCCACGCGGCGCACTCCGCCGCGGCGCTGCCCGGGCAGAGCACGACCACAGCGGCTGGCCGCTCGCCCGCGGAGCTCGCGACACCGGACACGCGCTCGCCCGTGCGCAGCAGGCCGTGCACCGCCACTCCCGTCTCGATGCGCGCGCCGCGCGCCTCGGCCGCCGCCGCGAAGGCGCGCGTGAGCAAGGCGCTGCGCACATGGGCCTCGCGCGGCGAGAGCAGCGCGCCGTGCGCACAGGCCCGGCGCGCCAGCGCGGGCGCGAGGCGCGCCAGCTCATTCGGCTCGAGCCACACGCTGCCCAGCGGTGCGTCCTGCTCCGCTCGCCCGCGCAGCTCGAGCGCCTGCCACTCGTCCGCCGCTAGCGCGAGGCAGCCCGACGGGGTCCACTCGGGGTCGATGCCCGTGGCCTCGCGCAGCTCCGCCACCAGGGCCGGAAACAATGCGAGGCTCGCGAGCCCGGCGCGCCGCAACGCAGCGTCGCCGTGACTCTCGCTCAGCGGCGCCAGCATCCCCGCCGCCACGCTCGAGGCCTGGCCGGCCAGCTCGCCGCGCTCGAGCAGCGTGACGGCGAGGCCCGCGCGCGCGAGCGAAAAGGCCACGGCGGCGCCGATCACGCCGCCGCCGACCACCACGGCGTCGGACGCGCGGCTCATCCGGCGACGGCGCCGAGCGCGGAGACCAGCGTCTCGGCCCGATGCTCGAGGCCGCCGAAGCGCCGCGCGATGCGGCCCTCCGCGTCGATCAGGTAGGTGATCACGAGGTGGTCGATCTCGCCGTTCTGACCGGGCTTCGCCCCGACGCCGTAGCGCTCGAGCACGTCGCCGACCACGGCGGGCTCGCCGCTCAGGAACGACCAGCGCGCGAGGTCGGCGCCGCGCGCCGTCGCGTACCGGCGTAGCGCCTCGGGCGTGTCGCGCGCCGGGTCGAGGGAGATCGACACGAAGTGCACCTGCTGCGCCAGCGCGGCCGGCAGCGCGCGCTGCACTGCCACGTGCGTGCCGGTGAGGATGGGACACGGGCCCGGGCAGTGCGTGTAGACGAAGTCGAGCAGCAGCACCTGCCCGCGCAGGCCCGCGAGCGTGACCGGCTTGCCGTCCTGGTCGGTGAGCGAAAAATCGGGCGCCGCCTGCAGCTCTTTCACCGCGCGCTCGAAGCCGGCGGGCTCCGTCGTGCCCGAGCGCCCGGCGCTGCCCGCCTGCTCCAGCACCGTGGCCGCCACCACGCGTAGGCTCCGCTCCCGCAGCTCGAGCGTGAACGCGATCTTCTGGCCGGGCGCCAGCGTCTCGAGCAGGCGCGGATCGCCGACGTCGAAGCTCATCGACATCGCGGGCATCACGCCGGGGATTTCGTCGTGGTCGATCACGACCTGCTTCAGCTCGGCGTCCACGGCCTCGACCACGCCGCTGCCCTGCACGCGACGCGCGCGCTGACTGTGCTGCGCGACGTCGCAGGCGAGCGCCGCGGCGAGCAGCAGGAGCAGCGGCGCGGCGCGACGCAACGTCACGCGCGCGCCGGCCGCTTCGACGACGCAGAGCGCGGCTATGCTGGCCGCGATGACTCTTCGCATGCCGCACACGATAGCCGCGCTGCTCGCAGCGCTGCAGCTCGCGTGTGCGAGCGGGCCCGCGAAGCCGCCGCCGCCTCTGCCGCCGCCCGCGTGGACCGGCGCGCTCACGGCGCGCGCCGACTCGCTCGAAGCGCTGCTCGTCGCTACGCCACCCGCCGCGGCCGGCGCGCTGGTGGTGCGGCTCGCCCTCGAGCCCGGCGCCGACCTCGACCTGCACGTGCGCGACCCACTCGACGAGACGGTCTACTACGCCAACACGCCGGCGCACTCGGGCGGTGCGCTCGACGCCGACCTGCGTTGCCCGCACGCGCAGGGCGTCGAGACGGTGCGCTTCGCGGCGCCGCCCGCAGGTCGCTACCGCGTGGGCGTCGACTTCCAGCACCGCTGCGACAGCGACGATCGGGTGGCTCCCTACGTCCTCTCGATCGAGGCGCACGGCGCCCGCCGCCTGCTGCGCGGTCTCGCGGTCTGGAACGTCTTCGCTTCCCGGGTGGACGAGTTCTCTTACTGAGGCTCGAGCGCCATGACCGAGTCCTCCCGAAACGCTTCGCAGGGACAGGGGCAGCGCAGCGGCGCCGAGGTTCCCCGGGAACCTTCTGCGCCCTCGCCTCCCCTTTCGGACGTGGAGCTTCGGGCGGACGTGGAGGACGAGCAGGTGCGGAGCGCTCAACGCGGCGACGCCCTCGCGCTCTCGGCGCTGATCGATCGGCTCGCGCCCTTCGTCGGCCGCATCTGCGGGCCGATCGCGCTCGAGCACGGCGAGGACGCGACGCAGGAGGCGTTGATCGCCGTGCTGCGCGATCTGCCCGCGCTGCGCGAGCCACGCGCGCTGTTCGGCTGGGCGCGGCGCATCGCGGCGCGCGAAGCGGTGCGACATGCGCGGGCGGCGCGCCGCGAGCGGCCGCCTCGAGGCCCGCTGCCGGAGCTTCCGGCCCCGGGTGACCCCGCGCTCGTGCGCGACGTCCGGCGCGTGCTCGAGGCGCTCTCGCCCGAGCAGCGCGCGATCCTGCTGCTGCGCGATCTCGAGGGCCTTTCGGAGCAGGAGGCCGCGGCACAGCTCGAGGTCGAGCACGGCACGGTCAAGTCGCGGCTCTCCCGCGCACGCAGCGCGTTCAAACGGAGGTGGGCGTCATGAGCGCCACAGTCAGCTGGCCCTCGGTCGAGCTCGATCCCGTGCTGCGCCTGCGAGCGCTCGCCGCCGCCATGCCGTGGGTGAGCCTCGAGGAGTGCGTGATCGAGGCGCCCTTCGGGCGCGTCTGGTCCTACATCGAGGACATGGAGCGCGGCGTGCCGCAGTTCGAGGGCAACGTGCGCCGCATCGAGATCCTGTCGCGCGACGGCGAGTGGCTCGCGCTGCGCTCCTTCGCTCCCGGCGGCTTCGCGATGACGCTCGACGCCGTGCTGCGGCCCGGCTGGTGCGTGATGCGCGGCGCGTTCGGCGAGATCGGCATGGCGGCGGCGCCGGTCGGCCCCGCGGCGACGCGCTTCGCGCACTTCGAGGGCTCGCGCCGGCTCGGGCGCCTCGCGCGCCCGCTGTTCCGGCGCTTCGTGCAGCGCGACCTCGCACGGCTCGCGGCGCTCGCCACAAGTGACCGAAAAGGAACGTCCCCTTCGTGACGGGACTACGCCTTTGCGCTCGGGCGGCTCGAGACGGCGTCGTACCAGCGCTGCAGGTGCTTCTGCTCGGGCGCGATGCGGATGTCCACGACGCGGCCGAAGTCGAGCGCGCAGAGCAGGGTGATGTCCGCGATCGTGTAGCGCTCGCCCGCCACGAACGGACGCCCTGCCATCTCACCGTCGAGCCAGGCCAGCCGCGCGCGCGCGGCGTTGCGGCACAGCTCGCCGTACTCGGGCACCTGCGGGATGCGGCCCTTGAAGAAGGCATGCGTGTTCTGGAAGCAGCCCGTCACGTTCCGGAACAGCTCGAGCTCCGCGCGGCGCTGCCACATCTCGACGACGGCGCGGTCCCTGGCATCGACGCCCAGCAGCGGCGGATTCGGCTGCGCCTCCTCGAAGTAGCGGCAGATTGCGACGCTCTCGGCGATGCACGTGCCGTCGTCGAGCTCGAGCACCGGCAGCCCGCCGAGCGGGTTCTTCGAAAGGAAAGGCGGTTGGCGGTTCTCGGCCTTGCCGATGTCCATCGGCACGATCGGCACGGTGATGCCCTTCTCGGCCAGGAAGATGCGGACGCGGCGCGGGTTCGGCGCCATCGCGCTGTCGTAGAGCTTCATGCGACCTCCGTCGGAAGGCCGCAACCTAGCTCAGAAGCCGAAGCCCGGGATGAAGTAGGGCGCGGCGGCCTTGGCGGCGGCCGCGATCAGATCGGCGGCCTGCGCGAACGGATTCTTGCGGCGGAACTGCGGGCACAGATCGGCGCGCCGGGTCGCGAGCGCCGTCACGCGATCCTTGCTGGCGTCTTCCCAGAGGCCGTCGTTGCGCTGGTCGGCCCACTTCGCGTCGCGCTCGTAGCGGGCGATCTGGCGCGTCAGCTTCCTGCATTCGCCACGGTGCGGCTTGCTCGCGGCGAGCAAGGGACCGGCCACGAGCAGCAGCGCAAGGACCACGCCGAGTGCTTTTGCGAATCGCATCGATCCGCCCTCCTGCCCGTGCGCTGACGCACACGCGGGCACCCCTCCTATCGGGTGGGCGGCGTTCGGAATGAAGTGCTCCTCGTCACGTCCGGCACGACTTCGTGCGACTCAGAGCCGATCGTCGAGCGCCGCGGCAGTGCGGTGCGCCAGCGCCATACCCGTGAGCATGGGGTTCACGGATGTGCAACGAGGGAACACACCCGTGTCGGCCAGATAGAGATTCTCGAGGTCGTGGCAGCGGCCCTCTTCGTCCACCACACCTTGCTGCGGATCGCCGTGCATGCGCGTGCTGCAGAAGGCGTGGTTCGCTGCCATCACGAAGTCGGTGGCTCGATAGGAGCGGCCCTGCAGCAACGCGGCGTCGTCCGGACCCATCTCGTCCGGCAGCCCGTGCACCCCCGGCAGCACCTTGCGCGCACCCGCAGCGAACAGGATGTCCACGATCACTTCGAGCGCGCGTCCGAGCACGGGCAGATCCTCGGGATGAAGCCGCCACGTGAGCAGCGGATCGAGCGAGCCGCGCCGGCGCGGGCGCACGCTGCCGAGCGAACGGTGGCAGCTCGCGATCGCATCCACGATCGAGGCGTAGGGGATCTCTGCCAGCCGTTCCTTCAGCGCGAGACCTGCTCCCGGCAGGCGCACCGCCAGCACCGCGGGCGGCGCCCAGAGCGTCTCGAGCTTGAAGCCCTCGCGCAGGAAGTGGAGGCTCTGCATGCCCTGCGTCGCGCCGAACTGCGGATCCACCCGCTCGGGAAACACGCCCATCACCGCCACTCCGGGGTGGAACTGGAGGTTCTGGCCGACCTGGCCCGACGCGTTCGCGAGCCCGCTGGCGAGCAGCAGCAGCGGCGTCGCCATGCAGCCGGCCGCGAGCACGACCGCCTTCGCTTCCAGCGTGAGCGTCGGGCCCGGTGCGCCGCTGAAGGGTGCGACCACGCGGCCGCGCACGCCCGTGACGCGCCGGCCCGAGCACAGGACCTCTTCCGCGCGCACGGAGGTGTACACGCGCGCGCCCGCACGGATCGCCGCCGGCACGTAGGAGATGTCCATCGACTGCTTGGCGCGCGCGCGACAGCCGGTGAAGCACTCGCCGCTACCGCGGCAGCCACGCACGTTGCGGGCGATCGACTCGGACGGGATGCCGAGCTTCGCGCAGCCCTCCCGGAACAGCAGATTGCGCCGGCCCTGTACCGCGTCCGGCGTGGGCGCGATGCCGAGGAAGGCCTCGATCGCGTCGAAGTGCGGATCCAGCGCCGTGCGGCTCGTGTGCGACAGCTCGAAGCGCGTCGCCCACTCGTCGAACACGAAGGCCGGCGGCCGCACGCAGATTGCCGAGTTGACGAGCGAGCCGCCGCCGAGCGCGATGGCCTGCATGGTCGGCATCACGTGGCCGCGCGTGGCGCGCAGCCCCGCCTCGCGCATGGTGCGCGCCATCGAGAGCGCGCCGTCGAGCGCGAAGTCTGCCGGCGTGAAGGGCGGGCCTTCTTCGAGCAGCACGACGCTGCGCCCCGCCTCGGCCAGCTCCTTCGCCACCACCGCGCCGCACGGCCCCGAGCCCACCACCACGACGTCGGCAGCGTCGCGCAGGTCGCCGTCGTACTCCGCGAAGACGCGCACCGAGCCGGCCGTGCTCACGCCCCGCCCTCGCGGTAGTCGGGATGCAGCGGGCCGGAAGGCTCGAGCGGCGCTCCGGCCGGCGGGCGATCGAGCGGACCGTGCACCTGCACCTCGTCGCTGCGGAAGCGGATCGCGCTCTTCGGCTGCCCGATCGGCGGATACAACGTGTCGGCCACCGTCACCGGCGCTTCGATGAGGCGTGGCGCGAGGGCGAGTGCGCGCAGCACGGCAGCGTCGGCGAAGTAGCCCTGCGTCACGATCGCGCGCAAGCTCGTGAAGACGAGGCGCCGCAGGAACCAGCGGCTCGTGCGCCAGGCCTCGAGCACCTGCCCGCGCCGCTCCGCGTCGAGCGCCGAGAAGCGCCGCCAGCCATCCCAGCCCGGTGCTGGGAACACGAGCGTCGCGTGCTCCATCAACGCGAACAAGCAGCGCACCAGGAGCCGGGTGCCCGAAGGCAGCGCAGCGAGCCAGCGATCGCACCAGGCCGGCACGCCTGCATCGAGGCCGGACGGCAGGGCGGCGCCACCGCGCGGGAACAGTGCCTCGGCCGCGGCGGCGACGAAGGCGGCCTCGCGCCGCGAGAGCCGTACGAGCGCCGTCGCCGGCCGCGCGTGGCCGGCGAAGATGCGCCAGCCGAGCGCGGCGCCGAGGACGAGCACGAGGGCGTACGCGATCTGCACCTCGGCAACATAACCCAGCGATCTCAAGAGAGATCCGAGAACTGCCGATGCGCAGCGGATGGGAGCGGCCTCGCTGCTGTCGGCCACCTTTGCGTTGCTCGCGCTGTGCGCGGCCGTATTCAACCTGTGGCTCTTCGCGCAACGCCCGCGCGAGACGGCGCATCTCTGGCTGACGGTCGCCGCGACGGGCGTGGTCTGGCTGGGGGCCGGCTATGCGGCCCTCTACGAGGCCGAGACCCTGGCCGAGGCGCAGCGCGCCCAGCTCGTCGCGATGACCGCGGCGCTGCCGATCGTGGTCGGCTTCGCGCGCTTCACCACCGCGTTTTTGCGCACGCAGCCCGGTCCGTTGCTGCGTGCCGCGCCGGCCTACACGTTCGCCGTGGTGCTGATCCCCACCGTGTATCCGGCTTTCTTCTTCTCCGGTGAGGCGATCCAGGCCCACGTCGAACCCTTCGGCGAGCGCTACGTGATGGCGGGGCTGTCTCCGGCCGCGGGCGTGGTGCTGCTGCTCTTCCTACCGCTCTTCGTCGAGCTCGTCTTGCAGTATCTGCGCAACCGCGAGCGCATCGAAGGCGCCCGGCCGCTCGGCTACGCCCTCGCCTTCTGGGCCCTGTGCGGCGCCAGCGACATCGCCACGTTCGTGGGTTGGTGGCCGACTCTGCACGTCATGGCACTGGGCTTCTGCTGCTTCGCTTTCGTGTTCACGGCGCTGCTGATGCGGCGCTTCGTGGCGGCGGCAATGCAGCTCGGGGCGAGCGCCGAAGCGCTGCAGCTCGAGGTGGAGGAGCGCACGCGCCTGCTGCGCGAGAAGGACCTCGAGCTTGCTCACGGTGCGCGCATGGCGACGGTAGGCGCGCTCGCAGCGGGGCTCGCCCACGAGATCAACGATCCGATCGCCTTCGCATCGAGCAATCTGAACCAGCTCGCGCGCAGCTGGCGCAGCACCGGCGTGAGAGACTTCGACGATGTGCTGAGCGAGACCCGCGACGGTGTGGAGCGGGTGCGCCGCGTCGTCTCGGAGCTGCTGCGCCTGTCGCGCCGCGGCGAGACGCTCGAGGGCCCCGTGGACCTGCGCAAGGTGGTGGCCTCGATCCTACCGATCGTGCAGCCCGAGGCGCGCTGGCGCGCGCGCATCACGACGCAGCTCGATGCGGTGCCGCCGGTGCTGGGCGAGGAGCGCCTGCTCGGGCAGGTGGTGCTCAACCTGGTGGTGAACGCCTTGCGCTCGATCCCCGAAGGCCAGCCGGAGCGCCACACGGTGTGCATCGAGACGCGCTTCCGCGAGGGAAGCGTCGTGCTGCGCGTGCTCGACGACGGCCCCGGCATCGCGCAGGAGGCGCTGCCGCACCTGTTCGATCCCTTCGCACCGCAACGCGCCGGCATGAACGGCGCCGAGCTGGGCCTCGCCGTCACGCACCAGCTGGTGGCTCGCCATCGCGGCCGCATCGATGTAGAGAGCGGTAGCCACGGCACCAGCTTCGAGGTCGAGCTGCCGCCGGCGACGCTCGACCACGCGGAAAGCGTGGGAAGCCCGGCATGAGCGCCGTTGCGATCGCCACACTCGCGCTCGGCGTCGTTGCCATCTGCCTGGCGCTGCTGAACGGCTGGGTCTTTGCGTTGCGCCGCAGCGAGCGCCACCACCTCTGGCTGGCCGTGGCTGCGCTGGGCGCCGCGCTCTGCTGCGTGCCGACCGCGCTGCTGTATGAGTCGGGCTCGCTGGCCGAGGCGATCACGCTGCGGCGGCTCCTGATCGTCGGTCTGCTGGTTCACAGCCTCGGCTTCATGCGCTTCAGCGAGCATCTGCTCCGCATCGACCTCCGCCGCACGCTGTGGATCGGCACCGGCACCTTGGTGGGCATGACGGCTGTCTCGTACGTGCCGGGCCTCACCTTCTCCGGCGTTGCCATGGTGCGGCCGGTGCTCGGCACCAGCTACGTGGACGCAGAGGTCACCCGCTTCGGCGCGACGCTGCTGCTGGTGTTCGTCGCGATCGTGGCGAAGCTGTTCTGGGTCTACTGGCGCAACGCGGAGCGCGCGGACGTCGGCCTCCGCGGCGTGCCGGCCGCAGCGCTGCTCTGGAGCGCCTGTACGCTGGCCGACCTCGCCACGGGAGCTGGACTGACGGAATGGCCCTCGCTGCTGCCGCTCGGCTACCTCGGCTTCGTGCTGGCTTTCACCTCGCTGCTGCTGCATCGCTTCGTGGACGCCATGGCGCAGACCGAGGTCCGCGCGCAGCTGCTCGAGCGGCTGGTCCAGCAGCGCACGCAGACGCTGCGCGAGAAGGAGCTGCAGCTCGCGCACAGCGAACGGCTCGCGGCGGTGGGCACGCTGGCGGCAGGCCTCGCCCACGAGATCAACAACCCGATCGCCTTCGTGCTCGCCAACCTCAACCACTTGCAGGCGTTGCGCAAGGAAGAGGACAGCGAGCCCGAGATCGAAGAGGTGCTGCTCGAGACCCAGGAAGGCGTGGCGCGGCTGCGCGGCATCGTGGACGACCTGCTGCGCCTCGCGCGCACCGGCGAGCGGGTGTCGGAGCCGGTGCAGCTCGCGCACGTGGTCGAGTCGGTGCTGCCGATCGTGCGCCACGAGGCGAAGGGGCGCGTGCGCATCGAGACGAGCCTCGCCTACGCCCCGCTCGTGAGCGGCGACCCGGGCCGGCTCGGGCAGGTGGTGCTGAACCTGATCCAGAATGCGATCCATGCGCTCGGCGACGCCGAGCGCGGCGGCCGCGTCAGCATCTCGGTCACGCCCGTCGCTGCGGGCGTCGAGCTGTCGGTGTCCGACGACGGGCCGGGCATCCCCGACGACGTGCTCCCTCGCATCTTCGAGCCGTTCTTCACGACCAAGGCGAGCGGCATGGGCACGGGCCTCGGCCTCGCCGTGACGCGCGAGATCGTGTCGCGCCACGGCGGCACGATCGACGTCGAGACGAGCGCCGCCGGCACGCGCTTCCGGGTGACGCTGCCGGCGGCTCCGCTCTTGGCCTAGGAGCCTGACCCAAGATGGCGCGGGTCGAGCGATCCCCGGTTTCGTTCCCTCCAGACCTCTTCTGTCCTGTACCCCTATTCGAACTTCCGCTCCGGCCACCACGGGTACAGGTCCGGCAGATCGCTCGACACCTTCATCGTGAAGCGCGCGGGGCGCTTCTCGAGGAAGCTCTGCACGCCCTCGTAGGCGTCGGGTGAGGCGCCCAGAGCGTGGATCAGGCGCGAGTCGAGCTTGTGCGCCTCCATCGGATGGTCGGCGCCGAGCATCTTCCAGAGCAGCTGGCGCGCAAGGCAGACCGAGACGCCGCTGGTGTTGTCGGCGATCTCGCGGGCGAGGGCCTTTGCTTCGGGTAGCAGCTGGTCGTGCGGCACCACGCGCGAGACGAGCCGGCCCGCGAGCGCCTCTTCGGCCGGAAACAGACGCCCCGTCGCCACCCACTCCATGGCCTGGCTGATGCCGACCACGCGCGGCAGGAACCACGAGCTGGCCGCCTCGGGCACGATGCCGCGGCGCGCGAACACGAAGCCGAAGCGCGCCTTGTCGCTCGCGATGCGCACGTCCATCGGCAGCGTCATGGTCGCGCCGACGCCGACCGCGGCGCCGTTGATGGCCGCGATCAGCGGCTTCTTGCACTCGAAGATGCGCAAGGTGATGCGGCCGCCGCCGTCGCGCGGGACGCCGCGCTCGACGCGGCTGGTGTCGAAGGTGGCGCCGCCGCCGCCGAGGTCCGCGCCGGCGCAGAAGGCGCGCCCGGCGCCCGTCACGATCACGGCGCGCACGCCGTCGTCGGCGTCGATCTCGTCGAGGGCGCGTAGCAGCTCCTCGAGCATCTGTACGTTCAGCGCGTTCAGGCGATCCGGGCGCGAGAGCGTCAGCGTCAGGACGCCGTCTTCGCGCGATGTCGTAAGGGTCTCGTGGCTCACGGGGGTCCTCCAGCGGGCGGCAAGGTGGCATCGGCGGGCTCGAGCTGCACGCCGGGCGCGAGCACGGGCCGGTACAGCACGGCGGCACCCGCGTCGCGCAGCGCCGCTGCGAGCGCGCCGGCCGGGAGCCCGGCGTCGAGCGCGACGATCGTGCCGCCGCCGCCGGCGCCGGCAAGCTTCGCACCGAGCGCGCCCGCTGCGAGCGCTGCCTCGATCAGCGCCTCGTTCGTTGGGCCCGAGCCGCCGAGCTCACGCTGGATCGCGTGGTTCTCGTTCATCAGGTGGCCGAGCGCCGGCCAGTCGCCGCGCTGGAGTGCGCTCTTGCCGAGCGCACCGAGCTCGGCGACGCGCTCGTAGGCCTTCACCACGGCGGACTCGCCCGCGAGCCAGCGCTCGCGGATGGGGCGATGCACAGCGTCAGACGAGTGCTGCACGCCCGTATACGCGACCACGAAGGGCAGCTCGTGCACCTCGGCCGAGAGATCCTCCACCGTGGCGAACGGGCCGCCCGCGCCATCGAAGCGCTTGCCACGCAGGTCGAGATGGCGCAGCCCGCCGAAGCTGCAGAGGTACTGATCGGAGTAGCCGCATTGGATTCCCATCCGCTCGCGCTCCACGCCGCGCGCCAGCTCCGCGAGCGCGTAGAGGCTGAGCGTGCGTCCCTGCCAGGCGAGCACGGCGCGCAGCAACGCCACCACCAGGGCGGTCGAGCCCGCGATGCCGCTCTGGCGCGGGATCTCCGTCGCGAGCCGAACGCTGAAGTCGGGGTGCGCGATGCCGAGCTGCGCGAGCACGGCCTGCGCGATCTCGGGTGCGCCGTCGCTGCGGCCGGGCCCGCGCGCGTCGAGCGCGGCCCACGCGCGCGGCGGCAGGCTCACGCCGAGCGTCGTGCCGCCGTACTGGTCGCTCGGATTCCCGATCAGGTTGGCCCGCGCCGGAGCCGAGCAGACGATGCGGCGGGCTAGCGGCACGGGGGCCGATTCTACCGCCGAGCGCGAAGCCCACCTAGAATGGCCCGACCCCTGGAGGCCCGATGCGCCCTGCCCCCCTCGCCGTGATCGACCCGCTCTACGCGCTCGCGCGTGCGCCGGGCATGTCGATCGAGGCCACCATCACGGCCGCGCTCGCCGAGCTGGATCGCTTCGGCGTCGAGCGCGCCGGCATCCCTCTCGACGACGACGCGGAGCTGGCGCGCGCTGCGCTCGCCAGCCACCCCCGGCGCTTCTTTGCGCGCTGCGAGGTCGATCCGCGCCGCGGCAGAGACGAGCTGCGCCGGCTCGAGCGTCTCGTGCGCGACCACGGGCTACGCGCCGTCACCGCTTCACCCGCCCGGCTCTTCCTGCCCATCGACGACAAGCTCTTCTACCCGGTGTTCGCGAAGTGCGTCGAGCTGGACGTCGCGCTCTGCCCGAGCCTCGGCGTGCCCGCGGAGCGCGTGCCCTTCGCGCCGCAGCAGGTCGAGCGCATCGACGAGGTGGCCTGGTTCTTCCCCGAGCTGCGCATCGTGATGCGAGACGGCTGCGAGCCCTGGCAGGCGCTCGCGGTGCTGCTGCTGCGCAAGTACCCGAACCTGTCGTATGCGACGAGCCGGCTGCTGCCGAGCGAGATCCCGGCCGAGGTCGTCACCTTCGCGAACGAGGACGGCGCCCAGCAGGTTCTCTTCGCCGGTGAGCCGCCGGCCGGCGCCGAGCGCGAGCGCGTCTACAAGGAGCTGCCCGATGTCGGCTTCGCGCGGCACGTCTGGCCGCGCTTCCTGCGCGAGAACGCGCTCCGAATCTTCGACCTGTAGTTACGGGGAGGTCTGCGTGCGCATCGGAGTCGTGAGCGACACCCACAATCGGCTTCGGAACGTGCGCCGCATCGTGGAACTCTTCAACGCCGCTCGCGTCGATCGCGTCGTCCACACCGGGGACATCACCGAGGCTCGCACGCTCGAGGTGTTCGAGGGCCTCGAGGCGACGCTGGTGGGAGTGTTCGGCAACAACGACGTCGAGCGCGTGGCACTGGGAGCGGCTGCACGAGCGGCCGGCTTCGAGCTCGAAGAGCCGCCGCTGTCGATCGAGTGGCAGCAGAAACGTCTCCTGATCGTGCACGATCCGTTCTTTTTGACGGACGAGAATCTGGCGAGTCACGACGTGGTGCTGCACGGTCACACGCACCGGGCGGTGCACGAACGCCGGAGCGGAGCGCTCGTCTTCAACCCGGGCGAGTGTGCCGGGATGCTGGCGGGCCACAATACGGTCGGCGTGCTCGCGCTCGACAGCCTGGGGGTCGAATGGCTGCGGTTCTGACCAGCGCACCGCCGGACCCCGAGCGCGAACGCTTCCTCGCCGACGCACTGCACGGCCTGCGCCAGCCACACAAGAGCCTGCCCTGCAAGTACTTCTACGACGCCGAGGGCTCGAAGCTGTTCGACCAGATCTGTCTGCTGCCCGAGTACTACCCGACGCGCACCGAGCTCGGGATCCTGCGCGCGCAGGCGATCGAGATGGCCGCGTGTCTCGGACCCGAAGCGCTGCTGGTCGAATACGGCAGCGGCAGCAGCAAGAAGACGCGCCTGCTGCTCGACCGACTGTTGCAGCCGAGCGCGTACGTGCCCGTGGACATCTCGCGCGAGCACCTGTTCGAGACGGCGCTCGCGCTGCGGCTCGACTACCCGGGCCTCGCCGTGCTGCCGGTGTGCGCGGACTTCAGCGCGCCCTTCGTGCTGCCGCGCGCGTCGCGGCCGGTGTCGCGGCGCGCCGTCTACTTCCCGGGCTCGACGATCGGCAACTTCTCGGAGGCAGGCGCCATCGCGCTGATGGCCGGCGTCGCGCGCCTGGTCGGCCCCGGCGGCGCCTTCCTGGTCGGCGTGGATCTCGAGAAAGACCCGCGCGTGCTCGAGCGCGCCTACGACGACCCCGGCGGCGTCACCGCCGCCTTCAACCTGAACCTGCTCGCGCGCATGAACCGTGAGCTGGACGCCGACTTCGACTTGCGCCGCTTCCGCCATCGCGCCGTTTGGGTCGGAGAGACGCGCCGCATCGAAATGCACCTCGTCTCCGCCGCCCCGCAAGTCGCGCATCTCGGCGGCGCCGAGATCCACTTCGAGCGCGGCGAGAGCATCTGCACCGAGCACTCGCACAAGTACACGCTGGCTGGCTTCGCGCGCCTCGCGCGCCGTGCCGGCCTCTCCGTGCGCCGCGTCTGGACCGACCGCGCGCGGCTCTTCAGCGTGCAGTACCTCGAAGTGCCGGTACGGTAGCCCTCGAGAGGCCCACGCCGTGCAACACAAGCTCGGAAACCTGGCTCTTGCGGCGGCGTCCCTCGGACTCGTGATCGGTCTCAGCGAGCTCGCCTTCCGCTGGCTTCCAGTCTCGAGACGGGCCCTCGACGCCGAGGAGATCTGGCGGGCCCAGCAGAAGCCGCCTGCATCCGGCGCGGAGCTGCTGGAGATCGAGATCGCCGGGGAGCGATTTCCCGAAGATGCCCTCCCGGCCGACCTCTTCGCAGCGAAGCGGCGACGGCTGCTCTTCCTGGGCGACTCCTTCACGGCGGGCGATGGCCTGCAACGACGCGAAGATCGCTTCACGGACCTGGTCGAAGCGGCGCTCGATGCCGAGCTGCGTACGCGCAGCGAAGGCGGAGGCCTTCACGCCTTCAACGCGGGCCGCAATGGCAGCCATCCCGTGCGCTGGGCCGGCTACCTCGACTTGCTGCTGCCCAGCTATCAGCCCCATGCCGTGATCGCGGTGTTCTTTCTGCGCGACGGCACGGCGCTTGGGACTTCGCTTCGGCTGAACGAAAAGGACATCGAGCCCATCCGACAGCGCGCCAGCAGCATGCCGCTGTACGGCCGATCGGCGTTACTCACGTTCTTCTGGGACCGCTTGGCCTGGCGGCAGTACTCGGAGCAGTTCGAGCACAGGCTCGAGGCCTCCTACCTGGGTACGCCGGCGGAGCGCACGATCTGGCACCGACAGCAACGGGCCCTGAGGGGCATGGCCGAGCGCTGCAGGGCCCTCGGGATTCCGTTTCACCTGGTGATCTTCCCGCTGCTCCTCGATCTCGATCACTACCGCTTCGGCGACGTCGAGGAAGAGATCCAGCAGTTCGCGGAGCAGAGCCGCATACCCGTCTTCTCCCTCACGCCGGGCTTCCTCGGGAAGGCGGACCACGAGCTGTGGGTGGCCAGCAACGACCAGCACCCGAACCCCGAGGGCCATCGGATCGCAGCCGAGACGCTGCTGCCGTACCTCCGAGCCGAGCTGCTCGACCTCGAGCACTGAGCCGGGGACGAGAGCAAGCTGGCCCGCCTCAGCCCGCGACGCGCTCGACCAGCAGATCCACTACCGCGCCGCCGAGCCAGGAGCCGAGCGGGATGGCGAGGTAGAGCGCGAAGCGGCGCAGCGTGGGCAGGTCGATCGGCCAGTCGGGCACGGACTCGACGTGGCGGCGCCAGGCAAGCGCGTCGGCGAGCGAGCCCGGAGCCTCGCGGGCGCCGGCCTCGGCGCGCGCGCGGAGCTGAGCGGTGCTGCGCTCGAGCTCCGCGTTCTTCTCGCGCACGATCGCCTCGTGCGCGCCGCGCAGCGGGAGCCAGAGCGCGGCGGCCGAGAGGGCGAGGTTCGCCGCGCAGCCGACGGCGAGGACGAAAGGCAGACCGGGCGCGACCTCGTCGTCGAGGAAGGCGATCAGCAGGAAAGAGATCTGGCCGGCCCCGATCAGCGTGTGACGCAGGCCTGCGCGGGCGAGGGGCGCCAGCGGCCGCAGCTCGAGCAGGTCGATGCGCAGCGCGCTCGCTCCGAGCGCCGAGAGCCGGCGCGACTCGATCCACATCAGCGCGGTGAGCCGCGCCACGAGCCAGCCGAGCGGCCCGAGCAGGAGGCGGTGCACGATGGCCTCGGGCGTGAGCCGCCACAGGTACCAGATCTCGGGCGTGAGGTTCGTCGCCAGCGGCACGAGCAGGAACAACACGGCGCCGAAGGCGCCGATGCGCGTGAGCCGCCGCGTGCGGCACCGGCCCGTGACGTCGGCGAGCGACTCCGCCGCCAGCGCCGGGTCCAGGAAGGCGGGCGCCAGCTCGCGCAGGGTGCGCTCCGCCCCGCGCACGGCCGCGGGAAAGGCTCCGAGCAGGTAGGCGACGAGCCCCACCAGCGCGAGTGCGATGCGAAAGTCCGACGCCGCGTACGGCTCTCGCCCGAGCACGGGGAAGCGACCCAGCAGCAGCTCGAGCGCGACGAGCAGCGACGCGAGCAGCGCGAAGGCCGCGAGCGAGAGGCGCAGCGGCGACCAGCCGGGCCGCTCGGCGCTGCGCAGAGACCACGGGGCGCGCTCGGCTTCGCCCATCGCGCGACCCTACCACACGCGGCCGCCCGAGCGGCGCAGCGCGGGCGGCGCTACGAAGAGCCGATGCAAGCGAGCGGCGGGCCGAACGACTGGGTGCTGTGGGGATCGGCGCTCTCGCCCTTCGCGCTGAAGGTCGAGGCGCTGCTGCGCTTCGCGCGCGTGCCGTACCGCTGGCTGCCCGCACAGGGCAGCTCGCGCGACGCACTGCGCTTCGGCTGGCGCCGCGAGCAGCTGATCCGCCGGCGCATCCCGCTCACGTGGCCGCCGCGGGATCCACTCGACGAGTTTCCGCTCGTGCCATTCTTGTTCGGGCCGCAGGGTGAGAATCTCTACGACTCGTCCGCGATCGGTGTCTGGCTCGATGCAACGGGTGCCACGAAGGATTCGCCGGTCCTGCCCATGCACGACCCGGCGTTGCGCTTCGCGGTCCAGCTCGTGGACGAGGCGCTCGACGAGGTCGGCCTCTACCTCGTCCACCACAACCGCTGGGTGATCGCTGCGCGCGACAACGACGTGGGCGCGCGCCTCGCGCCCGAGCTGCGGCCGCTGCTCGGGCCGCTCGCGACGGCGGTCGCCTTCACCTTTCCGGCGCGGCAGGTGCGCCGCCTTCCCTATCTGTTCAGCGTGGCAGAGCCCGGAGCGGCGTTCGCCGATCTCCCCGCTCGCCTGCGCCCGCCGGCGCGCGCCGGCTTTCCTCCTACGCACGCACTGCTCGACGAGCTGTTCGAGAGCCTGCTCGCGGCGCTCGAGCCGCCCCTCGCGGCGCAGCCCTTCCTGTTCGGTGAGCGCTTCACGCTGGCGGACGCGAGCGTGTACGGGCAGCTCGCAATGAATCTCTCCGACCCGAGCGCGAGCGCGCTCATTCGCCGTCGCGCGCCGGCCGTTCACGCCTGGATTTCGCGTCTGGCGCAGGGCGACCTCACGGGCCATCGTGCGGACGCCATGCTGCTGCTCAGAGACGCACACGCGCCGCTGCTCGCCTGGGTCGCCAGCGGCTTCGTGCCACTGATGCAGCAGAACCAGGCGGCCTTCGCGCGGCACCGAGCGCGCGGCGAGACGCGCTTCAACGAGGCGGCCTTCGACGCCCGCCGCGCGCTCTACGGCGGCATGCTGCTCGGCCGGCCGTTCCGCAGCGTGGCAAAGAGCTTCCAGGTGCGGGCGTGGCGGGATCTCGTGCACGCCTGGCGCGCGCTGCCCGCCGACGCGCAGGCGCGCGTCGCGGAGCTGCTGCCCGGTGGCGCCCGGCTCGATGACGAGAGCGACGCTGGGGGCGTCGCAGTCGCGGAGCTGCTGCCCGGTGGCGCCCGGCTCGATGACGAGAGCGACGCTGGGGGCGTCGCATGACTCCGCTTCTCGTCTACGGCTCGAAGATCTCGTACTTCACGGGCAAGCTCGAGGGCTACCTGCGGTACAAGGAGATCCCGTACCAGCTCGTGCCGATGACGCCGCGGGTACGCGCGAAGGTCGGCCGGCACACCGGCACGACGCAGATGCCAGCCGCCCTGCTGCCCGATGGGCGCTGGCTCACCGACACCACGCCGATCCTCGCGTGGCTCGAGACGCAGCATCCCGAACCGGCGGTGCTGCCGCAGGCTCCGCTCCAGAGCTTCGTCAGCCGGCTGCTCGAGGACTACGCCGACGAGTGGCTCTGGCGCCCCGCGCTCCACTACCGCTGGAGCTACCGCGGCGACGCGCTGCTGCTCTCGCGCCGCATCGTGGACGAGATGATGCCGCGCGTGCCGCTGCCCGGCGCGCTGAAACGCTTCGCGATCCGCCAGCGCCAGCTCGGCCGTTACGTGCGGGGCGACGGCATCACGGCGGAGACGCGCGCACACATCGAGAGCGTGTACCTCAGGAACCTCGACGCGCTCGAGGCCATCTTCGCAAGCCGTCCGTTCCTGCTGGGCGAGCGGCCGACGCTCGCGGACTTCGGCTTCTTCGCCTCGATGTTCCGTCACTTCGGCCTCGACCCGACGCCGAGCGCGCTCATGCTCGAACGCGCGCCCGGCGTGTACGCCTGGCTCGCGCGGCTCTGGAACGCGCGCGGATCACGCACGAACGGGCCGCTCGTCGCCGGCATCCCGTCGGACTTGTCTCCGTTGCTGCAGGACGCCGGCGCGGCGTATCTGCCGTACCTGTGCTCGAACGCCGAGGCGTGGACGGCGCGGCAGAAGCGCTTCGACTGCGAGGTCCAGGGCACGCGCTATCGCGCGCTGCCGACCTCGCACTACCGCGTCTGGTGCCTCGAGCAGCTGCGCGCGCACTTCGAAGCGCTCGCCCCTGCGCCGCGCGAAGACGCCAAGAAGCTGCTCGAAGCGCACGGCTGCTGGGAGCCGCTCTGGCGCGTCACACCGCTCGCTTCGGGCTACGACCCGGAGCGCCGTGCGCCCTTCGCGCACGGGCTGCCGGTGTTCAGGGCATAGCAGCCCGTGGAAAGGCGCCGCACTTCGAGCTGCGCGAGCGCAGGCTCGCGACCCGATCCGCTCCCGATTCTCGCGCGCCCGGACCCCAGAACGCAGCCCCCGGCCAGCCTGCCCTGACCGCCCGCTTGCTTGACGGCGCGCAACCCTGCCGGAACTCTCCCGGCCTTGCGCACCGAGCCTTCGCCCCTCGTGGATGCCTGCGTCCTGCCGATGCTCATCACCGCCTTCCTGGCTTATCCGCTCTACCAGCTGCTCGGGGGATCTGCGTGAGCACGGCGCTTCGCATCGGCCTCGTCGGCGCGGGCTTTCTCGCCGCGACGCGCGCGCGCTGCTATGCGCGCGTGCACGGTGGCCCGGTCGTGCTGCAAGCCGTGTGCGCGCGCGGCGCAGCGAGCGCGCGCGCCTTCGCCGAGCGGCACGGGGTGGCCGCGTCCGTGGCTTCGGCCGAGGCGTTGTTCGCGCGCCGCGACATCGACCTCGTCGAGCTGTGCGTGCCGAACGCGCTGCACCAGCCGCTCGCAGTGGCGGCGCTCGCGGCGGGCAAGCACGTGGTGTGCACCAAGCCGCTCAGCGCCTACGTCGGGCAGGATCTCGCCGCCGGCGCCAGCGAGGAAGCAGTCGCGACGCGCGACCCCGAGACCATGCTGGCCATCGCGACTGCCGAGGCCGACGCGATGCTGGCGGCAGCGCGTAGCAGCGGGAAGCGGCTCTTCTACGCCGAGAGCTGGCTGTTCGCGCCGGCCTTCCAGAAGGCGTTGGCGCTCGGCGCCGCTGCGGGCTCGCGCGCGCTCGAGCTGCGCGGCTGGGAGACGCACTCGGGCTCTCATGCGCCCGCGAGCCGCGAGTGGCGGCTCACAGGGGGTGGCGCCCTGCTGCGCCTCGGCGCGCACGCGATCGGCGCCATGCTGCACTGGAAGCACGCCGAGGGCGTGCGGCTCGGCGGCCGCCCGGTGCGCGTCGTGGCTGTGACCGGCGAGGTGGCCGATCCGCGCGCGAGCGGCCTCTCTGTCGAGAGCTGGGGCTGCGCGATCCTGCATTTCGACGACGGCTCGCGCGGCGTGGTCTACGGCAGCGACCTCTCGGCGAGCGGCATGCAGAGCCGCCTCGAGCTGCGCGGCGAAGGCTGGCAGCTCGAGTGCAACCTCTCGCCGCACGACCAGCTACGCGCCTTCGCCGCAAGCGACGGCGCCTTCCCCGGCCAGTACCTGCAGGAGAAGCTCGCGACGCAGGCGGGCTGGAGCACGCCGCTGCCCGACGAAGACTGGAGCTCCGGCCAGCAGGCGATGTGTCAGGCCTTCTGCGATGCGCTGCGCAGCGCTTCTGACTCGATCGCGACGGCTGCGCTCGGCCGCGAGGTCGTGCGCGTGATCTACGCCGCGTATGCCTCAGCACGCCTGGGCCGGCGCATCGCGTTGCCTATTCTGCGCGAATGAAGACCGCCCGAACGCCGCTCTCCTCGAGGGCGTGTCGCCTCGCGCTCGCGCTGTGCGCCTCGGCGCTCGGCTGCAGCAGCGGCCCCGCCAGCTCGGGCGACGTTCTCCTGATCAGCGTGGACACGCTGCGACCGGATCACCTTTCGAGCTACGGCTACGAGCGCGGCACGAGCCCGCAGCTCGAGCGCTGGTTCGAGGACGCAGCGATCTTCGAGCGCGCCTACACGGCGCACGCGAGCACGCCGCCCAGCGTGGTGAGCATCCTCTCGGGCCAGCATCCGCCGGAGCATCGGGTGCGGCTCTTCTTCCAGCTGCTGCCGGACGAGACGCGCGTTCTGCCCGACTGGTTGCCCGAGCGCTACCAGAGCGCCGCCTTCGTCTCGAACGGCGTGCTCACGGACGAGGCGCTCGGCATGGCCGGGCGCTTCGACCACTACGACGACCACGTGGACGAGCGTGAATCGACGCGCAAGGTGTTCGAGCGCAGTGCAGGGCGCACGACGGACGCGGCCCTCGCCTGGCTGGCGACGCAGCGCGACCCCACGCGCCCGCTCTTCTTGTGGCTCCACTACATCGATCCACACGGGCCCTACCGGGCGCCGGACGCTGCACCCGCTCGCTTCGCGCACGAGAAGCAGGTGCCCGTCCAGTGGGAGCGCATCCGCGACTACCAGCGCGACCTTCGCGTGGCCGACGCGCTCGACTTCGTGGACCGCTACGACGAGGAGATCGCCTACGTCGATGCCGAGATCGACAGGCTGCTGCGCGGCTACGCGTCCCGCGCCGACATCGATGCTGCGCTCGTCGTGTTCACCGCGGACCACGGCGAGAGCATGATCGAGCACGAGCGCTGGTTCACGCACGGCTACGAGGTGTACGAGGAGATCATCCGCGTGCCGCTGATGCTGCGCGGGCCCGGCGTCGTGAGTGGGCGCTTCGACGAGCTCGTCTCGACCATCGACGTCGCTCCGACGATCCTGCGCCACCTGGGCGTCCCGCAGCCGAAGGCGCTGCCGGGCACGGCCCTCCAGCAGCTCGCGCCAGATGCCGCAGAGCGCACCGTCTACGCGGAGGGCGGCGAAGGCACGACGCACCTGCGCGCGGCGATCCAGGGTCGGGACAAGTGGGTGGCGCGCATGAGCACCGGCGTGCGCATGCCGCATGCACGCGTCCGCTTCGATCTGCGCGCCGACCCACACGAGCAGGCGCCGCAGCAGGGCGGCGCGCTGCCGCCCGAGCTGCTCGCGCGCTGCCAGCTCGACCCCGACCCGGGCGGCCAACCTGCGTTCGCGCGCCGAGGCGCGCCGCTCGAGGGCGCCAAGGTGGCGCCGCGCGCGTCGCCGGAGGATCTCGAGAGGCTGCGCGCACTCGGCTACGTCGAATGAACGGCTTGACGTCCGCGGGACGCTCGGATTCCATGCCGCGCATGATCAAGCGCGTCGGCGGAAACCTGACGCTGAAGAGCGGTCCCGCGCCGGAGGCGAGCGTGCAGCTCGAACGCGACGGCTGCGCCGTGCTGCGCGGCGTGCTCGAGCCGGCGCTCGTGGCGCAGCTCGAACGCGACATCCGCGACAGCTTCGAGCGCCTGCCCCCCGAGCGCGGCCGCTCCGACCGCTCCGAGTTCCGCTACGAGATGCTGAACCGCTCGGCCGCCTGCCAGGAGGCCGTCGGTCACGCCGCGATCCTCGCCGCGATCGAGCCGCTGCTCGGCGAGGATTGCCACCTGATCGCCAACACCGCCTGGTGGAATCCGCCCGAGTTCGGCGGCGGGCCCTGGCACTGCGACGCCGGCCCGCAGGTGCCGCGACCCGAGGGCGTGCCGTGGGACGAGCGCATCCCCTACCCGGTGTTCGCGATCGGCGCACACCTCTACCTGCGCGACTGCCCGCTCGCCTGCGGTCCGACCGCCGTGATCCCGGGCAGCCACCGCTCGGGCCGGCTGCCGCCGTTCGATCGGCTCATGGACGCAACGCTCAGCTTCGACGGTCGCCCGGCGGTCGTGCTCGAAGCGCGCGCCGGCGACGTGGCGTTCTTCGTGTCGGACGCCTGGCACCGCGGCCTGCCCGCGCTCCCGGGCGGGAGCGGCCGCCTCTTCTTGCAGGCGCACTACGCGCGCCGCGACTTCGCCCAGCGCATCCGCACGACCGCCGACGCGAACCAGCTCTCGGCGGAGGCGGCCGCTCGCATCCGCTCGCCGCGCGAGAGGAAGCTGCTCGGCCTGCACGATCCGTTCTTCTACGACGGCTGACGCGCTTCAGCGCGCGGGCTCCGGGCTCGCGAGCGGATCGAGCCGCATCAGCGGCGCGCGCCAGCGCACCAGCGCAAGCTGCTCCATCTCGCCGGTAATGAAGAGCGACGCGCCGGAATAGGCAACCGCTTCGGCGAGCGGCAGCGGTGGCAGCGTGATGCGCTCGGGCCGGCCGGCGAAGGCCTCCGCCCAGCTCTGGCCCGGGGCGCGCGGGAAACGCCAGCCGGCGGCGTAGCTGAGCACGACGGCCGCCGATCCGTCGGGCGCGAGGTCGAGCGCCGTCGGCATGTGAAGCATCGCTCGCGCCAGCGCGTCGGCGAATTCGGTCGAGGGCGGCGGAATCCCGGCGAGCGCGACCAGCGGGTGTGCAACGACCTGCCCGCCCACGCCGCGCAGCAGCGGCGCGAGCGCGGCCGCGTAGACGACCGGCGGCGCCGTGCGCTTCGAGATCAAGAGCGCGGTGGCCGTCTCCTCGTCCACCGCCACGGCCTCGCAGTCGCGCGCGCCGCCTTCGTAGACCAGCTCGATGCGCCAGCGCGGCACTAGCCGCGCCTCGGCCGTCGCGAGCTCCGGCTCTTCGACGATCCAGAGCCGCACGCTGCGGCGCCAGCTCCAGTTGTCACCCACGTCTGCGATCAACAGATACGGCGCGCCCTCGTAGGCGAAGCCCGCGAGCGCCTCCCAGTCCGAGTCGCCGGACGAGCGATCCTCGGGTACCGCGACGTCGAAGCTGCGCAGCAGCGCGCCCGTGTGCGAGAGCGCGTACAGGCGATGCTCGTTGCCGCCGTCGTTCACCGCCCAGAGCAGATTCGGCCGGCGCCGAGAGGCGGCGAGCCCACTCACTTCGACCAGCTCGGGATCGAGCAGGCTGCCGACGTGCAGCGCCGGCCCGAAGGGCGCCGGCAGCGTGCTCGCGGGCGCCGCGACCGGCGCCGGGGCGGGCGCACGCAGGGCGCGCCATGCGGCGGGAAGGTCGCGGCCGTGGGCCAGCCCGTAGGCGACGATCCAGGCGACCGGCAGCATGAGCACGAGGGGCGTGCCGATCGCGAGCACCCGCAGCCAGCGCAGCTGCGGGCTCCGGCCGCGCCGCCTCAACCGGCCACGCTCCGCACCTCGCCCGCGGCGAGAAACCAGAGCTCGAAGCGCGGCGGCTCGGGCAGGCCGAGCGCTGCCGCCACGGCGCGCGTATAGACCGCCCCCTGCGCCGCGTAGCTCCGCGCGCGCTCGTCCAGCGCAGCGCCCTCTACCGCGTCGGTCTTGTAGTCGGCCACGACCAGCGCGCCGCTCTCCGGATCGCGATACAGGAGATCGATCGCGCCTGCGACGAAGCCGACGGGATCGCTCGCTTCGTCTCCGGCGGGCGCCGTCCACACCGGTAGCTCGCGCGCGACCACGTGCGGCGCGAGCGAGCGCAGCCGCTCGAGCAGCGGCCCGGTCGTGAAACGCTGCCAGACGGTCTGCGCGCGTGCGAGCACCGCAGTGCTCTCGCCCGGCGGCGCCGTCGAGAGGACCGCGCGCTCGAGTGCCGCGAACACGCGCGCCGGCTGCGCGGCCTCGGGGTCGTTCCAGTCGAGACGCTCGAGCACGCCATGCAGGGCCGTACCAGCCGCCAGCGCGACGCGCCGTTCGGCAGCGTCGCCAGCACGCTCGTGGCGCGCCGGGCTCTCCTCGTCGCCGGCGGCTGCAGCGGCCCGCTCTTCGCGCGCGTGCGCCTCCTCGCTCGCAGTGGTCGAGAAGGCGCGGCCGGCACGCAGCGCCGCGCCGGCGCGCAGCGCGCACAGCTGCTCGTGCTCGCGCGCGAGCCGGGCGGCGTCGGGCAGCGAGGCCGCCTCGCGCGCGGCCGGCGCCCGCTCCGGCAGAGGCGGGTCGACCACGCGCCAGAGCGCCCCGTACTCATCTCGAATGCGCATGCCCTCCGCCTGCGCCGCTGCGTCCGGCCAGCCGTGCGGCAGCGGGCGATGCGCGAGCAGCGCCGCCTGCGTACCGGCGCGCCGCCACTCGGCGGCCGGAGTGTTGCGCGCTCCGATCACGAGGCGCTGCTTCGCACGCGTGGTGGCGACGTAGAGCAGGCGCACGCGCTCCGCCGCCTCGACGAGCGCGCGCTCGGCCGCGAGCACCGGCAGGCCCGGTTCGGGCCAGCCGAGCAGCACGAGGCCGACGTCGCCGCCGCGCCGCTCGATGCGACTCGCACGCCGGTCGTCGCGCCCCGCACCGCGATCGGTGCCGAGCAGGTAGACGTGCTCCCAGTCGAGGCCCTTCGCGCGGTGGATGCTGAGCACGTGCACCGCAGGCGTCGCCGCGCGCGGCCGGCCTTCCTGATGCTCACGCGGCAGCGAGCCTGCCCGGCGCAGGAAGGAAACCACCGAGGCCGCGGAGCCGGAGGCGGCGTCGAGCGCCTCCACCAGGTCGCGGAAGAAACGATCGAGATTCGCGACGCGGTGGGCGCCCAGGTAGCGCGCGGCCTCACTGGCCTCGAGCGCCACACGCTCGCGCAGCCGCTCGACGAAGCGCACCGGCGTCTCGCGCGAGAACGCACCGCGCAGGTCGTGGAGCGCTTCGAGGAACGCGATGGCCGCCTCCGGCCAGTGCGCGACGGAGCGGACCTCCGGCACGTCCTCGGGCATCGCGGCAGCGGCGGCGCGCACCGCGGCGCACGCGTCTTCGAGCAGCTGGGGATCGGCGCCGTCGATCCGGGCCACGCCCGCAGGAAGCTGCGCGTGCCAGAGCGGCAGCCAGGCCGCGTCGGGCACGCCCGCCACCGACGAGCGCAGCGTCGCCACCAGCGCCAGCGCGTCGAGCGGATCGAGCACGCAGCGCACCAACGCCATGGCGTCCTGGATCTCGCGGCGCTGGTAGAACTCGCTCTCGCGCTCCACCACGTAGGGCACGCCGCGCTCGCGCAGCGCGGCCAGCACACGCTCGAAGTCGCCCGTCGCGCGCAGCAGGATCGCGACGCGATCGAGGGGGACGCCGCGCGCCGCGAGATCGGCGACGTCTTCCGCCACCGCGCGCGCCTCGCGCTCCCCGAGCGCCTCGCGGCTGCCGCCGGTCAGGAGTGCGCCGGTGGGGGCGTCGACCTGCGCCGGCTGCCAGTGCTCGACGGCAGCCCGCCCGCCTTCGCCGTAGCCAGCCTTGCCCGCGTTCGCGGCGCAGGTCACGAGCTTCGCAAAGGCCGGCTGGATGCCCGGCGTCGCCTCCATCACCGGGCCGACGAGCCGCGCGACTTCGTCGAGGATCGCGGGCACCGAGCGGAAGTTCACGACCAGCGGCTCGACACGGCCCGCTGCGTCGAGCGGCCCGCGGATCGTCTCGTAGGCGCGCAGGTCGGCGTTGCGCCAGCCGTAGATCGACTGCTTCGGATCCCCGACCAGGAACAACGTCGGCCTCGGCCCGGGCTCCGCGCCGAGCGCGAGCGCCTCGAGGATCTCGCATTGGAGCGCGTCCGTGTCCTGGAACTCGTCCACCAGCAGCTGATCGAGATCCGCGCGCACGCGCGCGCGCACCCCGGGATCGCGCAGCAGGTCGCGCGCGCCGCGCAGCAGCCCGCCGAAGGTCGCGATGCCGCGCCGGCAGAGGCGCGCGTGCACGTCTACCAGCAGCCCGTGCAGCACGCTGCGCGCTGCGACCCACGAGAGCAGATCGAGCTGGTCGAGATGTTCGAGCAACGGGCGCAGCGCTTCGGCGCGCTGCACGAGGCTCGCCACGTCCTTGCCCAGCGCCGTCCGGGCGGTGTCCGGAAGGTCGTCGCGCGACCACTTGCGGAGGTACTCGGAGACGCGCTCCCACGCCGGAATCGACTTCAGCTCCGTGGCCAGCGCGGCGAGATCGCCCGCGTTGCGCACGCGTGCGCGCGCCACGCAGGCGCCTGCCGCCGCGAGCGCCTCGGCCGCCGCGGCCACCGCCTTGGCACGGCGCAGGCCCGCGAGGCGACCGCCTTCGACGGCGAGCAGGGCTGCAAGGGCCTCGCGCACCAGCGCCGCGAAGGCGCTGGCGCGCGCGGCCTCGCGCGCCTCGCTCGCGAGATCTTCCGGAACGGCGCCCTCGCCGAGCAGCGTGACGAGCGCGGTCTCGAGCTCACGCGGTCCGATGCCCTGATCGGCGAGCCGCGAATGCGCCGCGTCGGGCTCGTCGCCGTAGGCGACGGGCAGCCGCTCCTCCAGCACCTCGCGTGCCGCCGCCGCCACCGCCTGCCCGTCCGCATCCACGGTGAGGCGCGGATGCACGCCCGCTTCGAGCGGATACGCGAGCAACAGGCGCAGGCAAAAGGAGTGGATGGTGTTCACGCGCAGCTGATCGAGCGCGAGGCGAAAGGCCGCGGCCCGCGCCTCGCGCTCGCCGTGCGGCGGCAGCGCCTCGTCGAGCATGCCGACCGGCAGCCGGCCCTGTCGTACGTCTTCGAAGGCGCACGCGATGCGCTCGGCCATCTCGGCCGTCGCCGTCTCGGTGAAGGTGATGGCGACGACGCGGCGCAAGACGGCCGCGGCGCGCGCAGACGGACGCGCCTCCGCCGCACTCGCGCGCTCCCAGCCCGGGCCGAGGCACCAGGCCACCACGCGCGCCACGAGGACGGCGGTCTTGCCGGTGCCGGCGCCCGCCTCGAGCAGCAGCGGCCCGTCGAACTCGGTCTGCGCGCGGCGGCGCGCCTGCGCGTCGGCGGCCGCGCTCACTTCTTCTCCACACGCAGCAGCAGCGCGAGCGCCGCGCGCCCCGTATCGGAGAGACCAGCGCGGTCCTCCTCGTGGCGCGTGATCCACGCGGCGAGGTGCTGCGCGCTGCCGGTCTCGCCGAACAGACAGGCCTCGGCGACGTCGCAGCTCTCGCAGGCGGGGCCCTTGCCGGAACGCTTCTCGCCCAAGAGGCGCGGCGGGAAGGCGCCAACTTCGAAGGCGGTGAGCAGATCGCGCGCGGCCTCGTCGAAGCGCGCGCCTGCGTCGGTGTCGCCGTGCGCGATCTGGACGCAGGCGTTGGCGTCCTCGACGCCCTCCTTCGCGAACACGTAGCGGCCGGCGCTTCCCGCGCGGGCGTAGGCGGGCCCTTGCAGGCGGCGACCCTGCGCGATCTGCGCGAGCAGGCGCTCGCTGCGCGTGGCAGCGGTCTTCGCCTTCGTGATCGGCGCGCCGGTCTTGTAGTCGATCAGCACCGGGCCGTCGTCCGCGGGGTCGCAACGATCCGCGCGGAAGCGGATCGCGCGCGCCCCGCCCGCGACCCGCGCGATCTCGACGCTGCCCTCGAGCTCGGCGCCGAGCACGTGCGGGCCCGCGCCGTCGCCCCACTCGAGCGCGCGAATGCGCTCGAGCAGCGGGCGCGCTCGCCGCGCGAGATGCACCGCGAAGCCGCGCAGCACGATGCCCTCTTCGCGCGCGGCGCGCGCCGCAGCGCGGCGCAGCTTGCGCTCCAGCTCGTCGTTCGCGGGCCAGGCGACGCGCACCGGGTGCTGTCGCTGCGCCTCGTCGAGGGACATGCCCACCGCACCGCCTGCGTCAGCCACGAGCTCTTCGAGCACCGCATGCACGACGTTCCCGACCAAGAGCGGCGAGGCGTCCGGCAGCTCGGCCAGGGCATCGGGCGGTGGCTCGAGCCCGAGCACGCGCTCGAGGAAGGCCTGCCAGGCGCAGCGCGCGAGACCCTCGAGCCGCGTGATCGAGAGCTGTGCCTGGCGCGGATCCCCCAGCCGCGCTGCGCCGACGAAGCCGAAGAAGGGACCGAGCGGCTCGCCCCAGGCGCCGATGTCGAGCACGCGCACGGCGGCGGCACGGGCCTCTGCAACCACGGGAGCGCCGAGTGCAAGCGCAAGCGCCTGCTCGCCCCGCTGCGGCTCGCGCGCGATGCCGGCGAGGATCGCGTGCTCGAAGGCGGGCCGCAGCGCGGCGCGCTCGGACAGCACCGGCGCGGCCGGGGTCGCAGAGAGGCCGCCGCTCCGCAGCGCCTCGACCAGCGGCGAGACGGCGCGCTCCTTGCCGTCGTCGCTGCGCGTCGGCCAGCTGAGCGTGACCGCGGGGGCCGCGGCGCACAGCGCGGCGAACAGGTAGTGCTCCTCGTCCTCGCCGCGCTGTTTGATCGGAACGTCGGGCAGCACGGCTTCGAGCGCCCGGCGGAGGGCGTCGGGCAGCAGCGGGTCCTCGCGCACGAGACGCGGAAACACGTCGCGCGAGAGGCCCATCAGGAACAGCTGCGCAAAGGTGCGGCCGCGCGCTTCGAGCGCCGACAGCAGCGCAACACCACCGCCCGCACCCCCGAGCGGCTCCTCACCGAGCGTGGCGAAGGCACGGCGCAGCAGCACGAGACCCTCGTCGGCCGAAAGCTCGAGCTCGGCGCCGAGCTCCTGCTCGAGCTGCGAGAGCGTCGCGTAGACGGCGGCAGCGGCCGGCATCGCCGGCAGCCAGCCGAGCTCGCGCGCGAGCAGCTGGCGCAGCGCCGCGAGCTGCGCACCGAGGCTCGGCGCGCTGCGCAGCGCCTCGAGCCGAGCGCGCACGGCGCCCGCGGCCGCGACCGCCTCGGCCAGCTTCTCGCGCGACACCGTGCGGCGTCGCGCTCGAGCCGCCGGGGTGCCCCGCTCGCGGTCGCGCTCGACCGGCTCGGCCTCGCCCGCCTCGGGCTCCTCGGTCGGCGCCGTTGCGGCGAAGAGCCCGCGCCGCACGGGCAGCGGGTAGTAGGAGTCACCGCCGAGCAACGCGTCGAGATCGAGCGCCGCCACGTCGCGCAGGCGCCCGACGCCGATGCCGTGGAACGCGAGCCTCAGCTCGGCGCTCTGCGCGCGCGGATGGCGCGCCTGCGCATCGAGCCAGCGATCGGCCGGGCAGCCCTCGCCACGCTCGAGCAGCTCGAGCAGAGCCGCGATGCGGCGGCCCGCGGGCCCGAGCGAGGCCGCGCTGCCGGAGAAGGGAATGCCGAGGCGCGTGAGCTGCGCGTAGAGTGCGTGGCGATACGGCGTGGGGTCTCGCAGCACGATGCCGATCGACTCGGGCGCCGCGCCGCGATCGAGCAGCGCACGGATGCGCTCCGCCACGGCTCGCGCTTCGGCGTGCAGGCCGGGCGCCTCGATCGCGTCGAGCAGCGCCGACTCGGGCCTGCGCTCCGCCTCGCGCCCCTGCGCGCCGAGCCGCAGGCGCAAGCGCTCGGTCCAGCGCTCGCCCGGTCCTTCGTCGCCCGTGCCCGCTTCGCCCGGCGGATGATCGAGCACCACACGACCGCCGAGCACGCGCACCAACGCCTCGACCAGGTCGAGCTGAACGCCCGTCACATCCGCCCAGCCGTGGAAGAAGAGCGCGCGCGTGGGCAGCGGCGCCGGGGCACGCTCGAGCTGCTCGCGCGCGCGGCGGAAGAAGCCGGCGCGGGGCTCGAGCCCGCGGCGCTCGAGCGCTTCGCCCACGCGCGCCGCCACGCGCACCAGCGCCGCCGCGCGCACCGCAGCTAGCGCACCCGCGCGCATGCCGGACTCCGCCAGGCAGTCGAGCGCGCTGTCCGCGTTCGAGGCGTCGAGACCCGCATCGAGCAGATCGTTCACGCTGGCGAGCGCGACGCCGAAGCCGTCGTCGAAGCCGCCGAGCGCAGCCGCGAGCGACTCCTCTTGCGCGGCGAAGCGACGCACCAGCACGGGCACCAGAGACTGCCCGCCGCGCGCGCCCTGCCCCGCGCGCTCGAGCAGGTCGAAGGCGAGCGCGCGCAGCGTCTGGATCTGCACCCCGGCGGCGCCACCGCCGAGCACGCGCACGAGCTGCGCGGCAAGGTGATCACGCAGGCTCCGCGAGGGCACGACCACGCGCACGGGCGCCGCGAGCAGCGACCAGTCCGCGCGCGCGGCCTCGTGCAGCCGCCGCAGCTCGGCGAGCAGGAACGCTTCGGCGGCGCGCGCGCCACGCGCGATCGAGATGGAGGGCTCGGGGCTCACGCGGGGGGGAAGCTAACCCTCCGCCGTGACGGATGAGGTCACGCGGCGGCCGCCCGGGCTTTCGCCCCTGCCCGAGCTGCGCGCGCTCGGCGTCCGGCGCCTCTCGGCCGGCTCCGCCCTGACGCAGCGCGCATGCGGCGCCGCGAGCCGAGCGGCCGCGCGGTTTAGAGAGCGGCGACTGCGACGCCGCGGCAGCTGAGCTGACCCACCCTGAGCTGAACGCGCTGCTCGCGTAGCCCGCTGGTGTCGGAGCGACTCGCTGCTGATCCCCGGGGGAGGTCGGCCCCTATCTCTCTGGGGACCCCGGGCTGAGCGCGCCTACAGACCTACGTCGGTCGTGTCCTGCGCCACGTCGTTGTCCGGGTCGCCGTCTACAACGCTCGCCGTCCACACCACGCTGCCTACGCTCGTGACAGACTCCGAGAAGGTCTGCGTAGCGCGCCCGCCCGCGGCGATGACCACGCTGCGCGACTCGCCGAAGATCGTGCTCCCGTTCTGCACGCCCGTGACGTTCACCAGCGCGACGCCGAGCGACTGGCTGCGATTGCGGAGCTTCAGCGTCAGCTGCGCCGCTTCGCCGACGTCGATGCTCCCGGGCGCGCGGAAGCGCAGGATGTCCACGTCGCCGACCAAGGTCGTCTCGCATTGGTCGCTGGCCTCGTTGCAGGTCTGCCCGGGCCCGCAGGGCGCGACCCCGGCGGCACAGCTGCCTCCCACTGCGCAGCTCTCGGCGCCGTTGCAGAAGAGCCCGTCATCGCAGTCGGAGGCGTCGAGACAGTCGAGGCAGCTACCCAGCTCCGCGCAGAACTGGCCCGCAGCGCAGAGCGGCGTGCTGGGCTGGCAGGTGCCGGCGCTGCAGCTCTCGGCGCCGTTGCAGGAGAGCCCGTCGTCGCAGTCGGAGGCGTCGAGGCAATCGACGCAGCTGCCGGGCTCGACGCAGAACAGCCCCGCAGCGCAAAGCGGCGGGCCAGGCTGACAGGTGCCGCTGCTGCAGCTCTCGGCGCCGTTGCAAGCGAGGCCGTCGTCACAGTCGGCCGCGTCCAGGCAATCGAGGCAGTTGCCCGGCTCGACGCAGAACTGGCCCGCAGCGCAGAGAGGGGTGCCGGGCTGGCAGGTGCCGCCGGACGGATTGCTGCAGGTCTCGACGCCGTTGCAGGCCGAGCCGTCCCCGCACGGGATGCCGCCGGTGCAGAGGCAGCTGTCGCTGCCTTCGTCGCAGTTGCCGCCGAGCGGACAGGCGTCCGGGCCGCGCTCGCAGAGGCCCGTACCGTTACAGACGTCGACGCCCGTGCAGAAGAGCCCGTCGTCGCACGTGCCGGGGTCGCTGCACTGGGGCTCGGCCACGACGCACGCGCCGCCGACCTCATCGCAGCTCACGACCGCGAAGCCGCCCAGCCGCCCCAGGCCGCGGTCGAGCAGCTGCGTCGAGGGCGCACCGGTCACGGGATCGACGCGCACGATGAAGCCGTCGCCGACGTCGGTCGCGGATTCGGACACGGCGACGAAGATCGTCCCGTCACGCCCGACGCCGATGCGGCCTCGGAAGCCGAGCGTGGCGACCACGGACACGGCTCCGCCCGGAAGGTCCACGCGCACGAGGTCTTCCGTGACGAGATCGAAGCCGAGCAGATCACCGCTCGCCTCGACCGCGTGCGGAAACACCGGCGAATCGACGAGCGTGCGCGCGCCGCTCACAGGATCGACGGACTGGGTCGTGGCCGAGAGCCCGGCCGCCTCGAGCACATAGATTTCGCCCGAGGGCCCGACCGTGACGAGGCTGGCGTTGCCTGGAGAGAAGAAGAGCTGATTCCCCTCGTGGCCATAGCGGACGCGACTTCGGCCGAGCGTGCCGGTGACACCGAAGAGCACGTCGCCGTAGGTCTCGAGCGCGAGAGACTGGATCGCAGTGAAGAGAACACCGCCACTCGGAAGCGCTCCCGACGGATCCTGGTAGACGAGGTAGGTGCCGCCGCTGTCGCTCTGGAACACCGCCGCGATCGCGCCGTTCGGCGCGGCCGCCACGTCGAGGATCGTGCCGGGGCCCGCGCTCAGCAGCTCGAATGCGCCCGTGTCCGGATCGATGCGCGAGAGTCGGCCGGAGGACTCACAGTCGAACTCTCCTGGTTGGCAGAAGATCGAGGACTCCCCCACCAGGAGATCGCCGGGGCCTGCGGCGCCGAGCGCGCCGAGCGAGGCCAGGAGGAGGAGCGAAGAGACGGCGACCAGGCTCCACGGCGGCACCTCCGGAGGCGCCCATCCTATCATCAGCAACTCTGCCTTTGGCGCCCGGTTTTCGGAGGAACCCATGCCCTGCTTGCGCGCGGTCTTCCCTCTCCTGCTTGCGAGCTGGCTCCCGGGCGCAGCGCTTGCCTCGTCGTACGACCTCGTGCTCGCCGGCGGTCGCGTGATGGATCCCGAGTCGGGCCTCGACGCCGTCCGTCACGTCGGCATCCGGGCCGGGAAGATCGCGGCGCTCTCGGAGTCACCGCTCGAAGCACGCGAGGTCGTGGACGCCACCGGCCTCGTCGTCGCGCCCGGCTTCATCGACCTGCACGAGCACGGGCAGAACGCGATCAGCCACGCCTTCCACGCGCGCGACGGCGTGACGACGGCGCTCGATCTCGAGGCCGGTGCGTGGCCGGTGGCGCCGTTCTACGCGGAGCGCGAGGGCAAGACGCTGGCGAACTTCGGCGTCTCGGTCGGGCACATCCCGGCGCGCGTGAAGCTGATGCACGGCTTCGCGATCGGACACCGGCCGACCTCGGCGGGGCGCGAGACGGGGATGAGCGGGATGTTCCGCCGGCTCGTCGAGCGCGTCTACCGGCCGATGGGCTACGCGCGCGAGGCAGCCACGCCCGAGCAGATCGAGGAGCTGCTCGGTCTGCTGGGCGAGGGCCTCGACGAGGGCGCGCTCGGCATCGGCATGGGCCTCGACTACACGCCAGGCGCCAAGCCCGAGGAGATTCGCGCGGTGTTCGGGCTCGCCGCGGCGCGCGGCGTACCCGTGCTCGTGCACATGAGGGGCGCGATCGGGCCCGACGACATGAGCCAGATCGATGCGCTGCTGGCACACGTCGCGGCCACGCACGCCGCGCTGCACATCTTCCACCTCGGCAGCAGCGGCGGGCCGCGCGCGCTGGCCTACCTCGAGCGCATCCGCGCGGCGCGGGCACGCGGCCTCGACGTGACGACGGAGGTGTATCCGTACCTGGCGTCGTCCACCTACCTCGAGTCCGCGCTGTTCGACGACGGCTGGCAGGAGCGGCTCGGCATCGGCTTCGGCGACCTGCAGTGGGCCGCCAGCGGCGAGCGCCTCACGGCCGAGAGCTTCGCGACCTACCGCAAGCAGGGAGGCATGGTGATCGCGTACTCGATGAAGGCCGAGCACGTGGACGCGCTGGTCGCGAGCCGGGACGTGATGATCGCGTCGGACGGCATGCCGTTCTTCGAGCAGAAGGTGCACCCGCGCGGCGCCGGCAGCTTCGCGCGCGTGCTCGGCCGCTACGTACGCGAGCAGCAGGCGCTGCCGCTGCTGGCGGCGCTGCGCAAGATGACGCTGCTGCCGGCGCAGCGGCTCGAAGGCTTCGCGCCCGAGTTCGCCGACAAAGGCCGCGTGCGCGTCGGCGCCGACGCTGACCTTGTCGTCTTCGACGCCGCGCGCGTGCTCGACCGCGCGACCTTCGAAGATCCCTTCCAGCCCTCGACTGGCATCGTGCACACGCTGGTGGGCGGCGTCTTCGTGGTGAGGGACGAGCAGCTCGTGGAGGGCGTCACGCCCGGCCGCGGCATGAAGGCCACCGTTCCATCAGGCGCTCTCCTCGAGCAACTGCGCGAGGCAGGTGGAGGCCGGGTTCTCGAGCCAGATCTTCTGGTCGGCGGGCAGCTCGCCGCGGGCGACTGAGCGATTCATCACGCGCACCACGATCGCGCAGTAGCGCGCGGCGGCGAAGATCTCGTACCAGGTGGTGTCGGCGACCGGGCGGCCTGCGCAGCGTGTGTAGTGGGCGAGCTGCTCGTCGCGCGTCGGCTCACCCGGCAGGCGCGGGACGCCGAAGCACTCGTGGCTCCAGCGGTCGAACATCAGCCACCAGCCCAGGTCGAGCTCCGGCGGCGCGATGGCGACGTTCTCGAAGTCGGTGACGCAGGCGCAGCGGAAGTCGCGCCAGATCATGTTGCCGGGGCGCGAGTCGCCCCACGAGAGAGCGAGCCGCGACACAGGCGGCGGATGCGCGTGCAGCCAGGCGAGACCGCGCGCGAGCAGCGGATGCTCGCGGCCGGCCAGCTCGCGCTCGGCGTAGCGCTCCCAGAGCGCGAGCTGTGCGAGCGCGCCTGGCGCCCTGCCCGGCCCTACCAGCCAGTCGAAGCCGGCAGCCTGCCAGGCCACTGCGTGGATGCGAGCCAGCACCGAGAGGCCGTGCTCGAGCATGGCACGGCGCTCCTCGGGCTTCGCCTCGGCGAAGAAGCCGGCGCTCGCGTAGGGCGGGCTCACCGACGGCACCTGCCCGTCCACGAAGCCCATCACGAAGAACGGCGCACCGAGCACGCCCGCGTCGCGCTCGAAGCCGACCAGGGGCGCGAGCGGCACGCCCGGCGCCGCGTGCGCCAGCCCGCTCATCGCGCGCCACTGGATCTCGATCTCGATCTCGAGGCCCGGCGCCTGCGCCGGGTACACCGACGGCTCGGGCACCTCGCGGCGCAGCACGTAGCGCTCGGCTCGACCGCCCACGCTCGCCTCGACGCGCAGCGTCTCCGCCGAGTAGCCGCCGGAGAGCTTCGCGATCTCCCGCACCTCGACGGCCTTCGCGCGCAGCTGCCGTGCGAGCCAGCGCGCGAGCGGCGCACGCCATGCCTCGTTTGCGATCGACATGGCGCGCGAGCGTATCACGCCGCGCTACCGTGCGAGCTTCCGAAGGAGGCGCCCGTGAAGTTCGCCATGTTCTACGAGATCCCCGTCGCGAAGCCCTGGACGAAGACCAGCGAGCTCGAGGCGTACCGCAACACCATCGAGCAGGTGAAGCTGGGCGATCAGCTCGGCTTCCACAGCTTCTGGAGCGTCGAGCACCACTTCCTCGAGGAGTACTCGCACTGCTCGAACCCCGAGGTGCTGTACGGGCACCTCTCGGCGGTGACGAAGAACCTGAAGCTCGGCTACGGCGTGCGGCTGCTGCCGAAGCCGTACAACCACCCGGTGCGCACGGCGGAGTCGGTGGCCGTGCTCGACCTGATCTCGAACGGGCGTGTGCTGTTCGGCACCGGGCGTTCCGCCACGCGCGCCGAGCTCGAGGGCTTCGGCGTGGACCCGACCGAGACGCGCGAGATGTGGGACGAGGCGCTGCGGCACATCGTCGCCTGCTGGACGCAGGACGAGGTGTCGTTCGAGGGCAAGCACTGGTCGCTGCCGAAGCGGCGCGTCTTGCCGAAGCCGCTCCAGGATCCGCACCCGCCGATCTTCGGGGCTACGTCCAGCGTGGCCGGCCACCACGAGATCGGCAGCCGCGGCATCGGGCTGTGCTCGTTCACCGTCGGGCAGCCGCCCGAGCAGCTCGCCGAGCGCATCGAGATGTATCGCAAGGGCCAGCAGGATTGTGTGAAGCCGGTCGGTCTCTTCCGCAACGAGACGGCGGCGACCTTCACCATGGTGCACTGCGCGGAGACCAACGCGCGGGCGCGCGCCGACGCCGAGGAGTCCTTCGTCTGGTACCCGAAGACCGCCGTCTGGCACATCGCGAGCCTGGCCGAGTGGATGGAGGAGCGGAAGCAGGACCTCGGCAACTACCAGTACGCCGGCGACGCGCTCAAGGGCCGGCGCGAGGGCCTGATGGACCACCTGAACATGGACTACATCTGGGACTCGGGCGCCGCCGTCGTCGGCGACCCCGACCGCTGCATCGAGATCGCGAGGCGCTACGAGAAGGTCGGCTGCGATCTCCTGATGTGCCTCTTCAACCCGTACAAGATCCCGCACGAGGCGGTGATGAGGTCGATCGAGCTGCTGGGCAAGCACGTCCTCCCCGAGTTCGACAAGTGACGGAAGGGGACGTTCCTTTTCCGTCACTTACCCGCGGGTAAGTGACGGAAAAGGAACGTCCCCTCGTGACGATGCATCCCGATGATCGCTTCCATCCGCCGGCCAGCGGCGACCCCTACTGGACGGAGACGTGCTGGTTCACGTTCGCGGTGCCCGAGCGCCGCCTGTCCGGGCAGCTGTACCCGTTCTTCCGCCCGAACCAGCGCGTGGCGGCGGGCGGCGCCTACTTCTGGGACGCGTCGGGCAGCTCGCTCTCGAGCTGCCGCTACGCGAAGAACTTCTGGCACCTGCCGCTGGCCGAGGACGCCGACCTCGCCGACCTCACACTCGCGAACGGCATCCGCTATCGCTGCCTCGAGCCTCTGCGCAAGTACAAGGTCGACTACCTCGACCCCGACGACGGCGAGGTCGAAGTCGATCTCGTGTTCGAAGCCCTCTGCGCGCCGAACTACCTCGGCACCGGCCACCTCGACCAGCCCGGCCGCTACACCGGCACGCTGCGCATCCAGGCCGAGCGCATGGCCGTGGATGCCTTCGGCATGCGCGACCGCTCCTGGGGCGCGCGCTCGCAGTTCGGCACCGCGCTCCACCCGGGCGCGCCCTTCTCGCACGGCGGCTACAGCTACGCGAGCGCGAGCCCGCGCGACGCCTTCCACACCATCACGGCCGAGATCGGCGGCGCGCTCGTCTCGATTCACGGCTTCCTGCTCCGCGACGGCGAGTGGTCGAAGCTGGTCGAGGGCCGCCGCGAGGTGCTCGCGCGCGAGGATGGCTGCCCGACACGCGTTCGCGTCACCGGCCGCGACGTGCTCGGCCGCACGCTCGAGGCGGAGGGCCGCTGCCTGAACCGCCTCGGCCTGCACCTCAACCCGAACCTGTGGACCTGGAACTGCCTCACCGACTGGAGCTGGGACGGCGGCCGCCGCGGCTTCGGCGAGGACCACGACAACTGGAGCGCGGCAGCGTTCCGGCGCTTCGTGCGGGGGGAGCGGGCCTAAGAAGCCGGCGCCACCTCCACCCTGATCCCGTTCAGGATCGCGTTGCCCGAGAGCGGCTCGAGCGCGTCGTCCGGCGCGAGCACGTTGCTGTTCACGCCCGCGTGCGCGCGCGCCACCGGCATGCGCGCGCCGGTGGCGTCGTGGCCGAAGCCGTGCGGCAGCGAGACCACGCCGGGGCGCATCGCCTCCGTCACCTCGACCGCGGCGATCACCGCGCCCGCCTTCGAGGCCACGCGCGCGCGGCCGCCATGCGCGAGGCCGATGCGCGCGGCGTCTGTTGGATGCATCAGCAGCGTGCAGCGCTCGCGTCCGCGTACCAGACGCGGCAGGTTGTGCATCCACGAGTTCTTCGAGCTCACGTGGCGGCGGCCGATCAGCACGAGCTGCTCCGCCGCGGGCGGCTGCCAGGCGCGCAGGCGCGGCAGGTCGGCCAGCACGAAGTCCGGGGCCAGCTCGAGCTTGCCGCTCGGCGTGCGCAGCACCTCGGGCAGACGCGGCGCGAGCGGCCCGAGGTCGATGCCGTGCGGCGCCGCCTCGAGCTTCGCGAGCGTGAGGCCCTCGGGCCTTGCCCCGAAGTGATCGCCCCACGGGCCCGCGCGCAGCGAGAAGTCCACGAGACGCTCGGGGCCCGTGCGCTTTGCCATCGCCGCCATCAGCTCGTCCACCGGTCGGTGCCGCACCGGGGAAGCGGGATCGCGCAGCGCGCGCTCGACACGCGCCCGCGCCCACGACTCGTCGAGCGCCTCGACCGGCACGCCCGTGCCGGCCCCCGACGCGATCGCACCGAGCCGCAGCAGCGTCTTCCACTCGGGCTCGGCGCCTTCAGCGAGCGGAAACACGGCGGGCGACCAGCGCGCGACGTTCCGCACCGCGAACTGCGAGAGCAGCACGTCGTAGTGCGACGTCTCGAGTGGGGATGGCGCCGGGAAGATCACGTGCGCGAAGCGCGAGGTCTCGTTCAGGTACAGATCGAGCGAGACGAGCAGATCGAGCGAGGCGAAGGCCTCGGCCAGGTGCTGGCCCGAGGGCGTCGAGAGCGCCGGGTTTCCGCCCAGCGTGATGAAGGCGCGGATCTGTCCGGGCCCCGGCGTCAGGATCTCTTCCGCGATCACGGCGTTCGGCAGCTCGCGGAAGAACTCGGGGAAGCCGCGCACGCGCGACGTGTAGCGCCCGAAGGAGTGCCCCTTGCCGCGGCCGGGCGTGCCGCTGGTGTGCAGCGCGCCGGTCGCCGGCAGCGTGAACAGCGCGCCGCCCGGCCGATCGAGATTGCCGGTGAGCACGTTCAGCACGTCCACGGCGAAGCTCGCCAGCACGCCGAACTCCTGCGTGCAGGTGCCGACGCGGCCATACACGGCGGCCGAGGGCGCGGCCGACAGCTCGCGCGCGAGCCGGCGAATCACATGGGCAGGGACACCGCAGCGTGTCGCCGCCCACTCGGGCGTCAGCTCCAGCACGGCGGCGGAGAGCGCCTCGAGGCCGGCCACGTGGGGCGCGAGCCGGCCGAGCGCCACACGGCCCTCCGCGATCAGCACGTTCGCCATGGCCAGCAGCAGGTGCGCGTCGCTGCCGGGCCGCAGCGACACGTGCTCGTCGGCGACCGCGGCCGTCTCGCTCCTGCGCGGATCGAATACGACGACGTGCCCGCCGCGTTCCTGGATCGCCCGCAGGCGCCGGCCGATGCCTGGCGCCGTCATCAGGCTGCCGTTCGAGGCGAGCGGGTTCGCGCCCAGCATGAACAGCAGCTCGGTGTGATCGACGTCGGGGATCGGGATCGAGACGGCGGTGCCGAACATGCAGGCGGCCGCGACCTGCTTGGGCTGCTGGTCGGTGGTGCCGGCGCTGAAGAAGTTCTTGGTGTGCAGCGCGCCCGCCAGCGCGCCGTTGTAGAGCGAGAGCGCGAGGCTGTGCGCCGAGGCGTTGCCGATGAAGACGCCGACGGCGTCGCGCCCATGCTCGGCCTGGAGCGCCGGCAGGCGCTCGGCCACGAAGGCGAAGGCCGCCTCCCATGACACTTCTTCGAAGTCGCCGCCGCGCCGCAGCAGCGGGTGGCGGAGGCGCGCCGGATCGGCGTCGAGCTCGCGGATCGCGACGCCCTTCGGGCACAGGTGCCCGCGGGAGAAGATGTCGGCGTCGTCTCCAGTGACGGAGACCACCTCGCGTCCGCGCACGCCCAGCGAGAGCCCGCAGGTGGCTTCACAGAAGGGACAGATGCGGAGGCTGTGGGTTTCGCTTGCGTCGCTCACGCCAGCATTACCTGCAGAATGGCTCGGTCCTTCCAGGTGTTGCCGATGCGCGCGCCGATCAGCAGCAGCCGCGCCTGCCAGCCGTACTTCTGGACGAGCAGATCGAAGCCGCGTGCGATCGCGTGCTCGTCGCTCTCGATGCGCGCGCTGGCGTCGAGCCACGGCCCGGAGACGCCGCCCCGCGCGTTGCAGGCCGCGACGCGCGCGCGCGGGCCGTTGCGGATGCGCTTCACCTTCCACGACCTGCCGTTCGAGTACATCCAGAGCCGGCGCGGATCCTGCGGATCCGAGGCGAACCAGATCGGTGTCTTCACGCCGTCGCCCGAGCGCTTGAAGGTCTCGAGGCTCACGTAGCGCTCGCGCGCCAGCTCGTGCGGTGTCATCGCTCGTCTCCCACCCGCAGGACGCGGTCGCCCGCGAAGGTGCCGATCCAGAGCGCGCCGCTGTGCTCGAGCGCGACGGTGCCCGCGCCGCCGATGCGCGCCGGGTCGTGGTCGAAGACGAGCTCGAGCGAGAGATCGTCTGCGCCGACCGAGACCACCGAGAAGGGCAGCGGGCAGGTGCCGGAGTCGAGCTGCCTGCAGGCGGGGATCTTCGTGATCCAGCCCTTCTGCCCGGTGACGAGCAGGCGGCCGGAGCGGCCCCAGGTCAGATTGTCGGGATGATGCGGCAGCGCCAGCTCGCGCCGGCCCGAGCCGTCGCGCCCGATGCGGACCAGCTTCGAGCCGCCCCAGGCCGCGAAGTAGAGCGTCTGCCCATCCGGCGACGCGACCACGCCGTTGGGCGCGCTCGCGCGCGTATCGGGGATCGCGCGCCAGCCGCTCGCGGGGCTCCACTCGAGCAGCTCACCGGTCGTGAGCCCGAGCCCGATGCGCAGCATGCTGAGCACACCGGCGTCCCGCGGCAGCATCTTGGTCGTGACGAAGGCGGCGTCCGGCAGCGCGGCCACGTCGTTGCCCTGGGCATCTTCGGGCAGCGGGACGCAGCCCTCCCACTCCGCCGACGGTCCCTCGGCGGCGAGCACGAGGCGGAACAGCTCCACGGCCTCGCGGCCGCCGTGGTTCACCACCAGCAGGCGCACCGCACCACCAGCGCCCAGCGCGAGGTCGATGCCGTGCGGCGAGAAGCGCTCGGAGTCGGGCGGGCCGCTGCACTCGCTCGCGCCGACGCCGGCGACACCGGAGCGTGTCTCCATCCCCGCCATGGGGAAGAGCGCGCGGCGCTCGCCGTCGCTCGGGCGCAGCGCGACCAGCGAGCCGGCGCTGCTGATCTCGCCGTCGACCAGGCGGGGAAATTGGCTCACCACGATCCACTCGCCGCCGGGCGCGGCGGCCAGATCCTCGGGATTCTGGAAGCCGCACAGCACCTCGATCGTGCCGTCGCCCTCGCAGCCACGCAGCGGCTCGAGGCGCGCACAGCCGGCTGCCACGAGGCCGAGCCACAAGACCGCAGCCAGCGCGCGGCTACTCCGTCGCATCGAGACCGAGCTCGCGGCGCAGGTCGCCGACGCTGCGATCCAGGCTGCCATCGTCCCACTCCCGTTCGTACAGATTGCGGCTCGCGCGGCCGCGGCGGAACGCGCGCCACATGGCGCGCGGCGCGATCAGCAGGCCGACCAGCGCCGCCGGGAGGTCGAGCACCCAGGCCGCCCAGTGGTCGCGGCAGCCCGAGGCAAGCTCCCAGACGGCGATCTCGCCCTCGCCGCGCCAGCTGGTGGCGTAGCCCGTCAACACGTGGTGCACGTCGTGGATGCGGACGGAGCGCACGCGCAGCCGCGTGTTCGGGAAGACCAGGACAGGCCAGCCGAAGGCGCGCAGCACCACCCAGCGGTCGTCGTACCCGCCATCCTCGAAGCCGTTCTCCGCGAAGTAGCGCGCACGCGCCTCGCGTACGAGCACCGCATCCCCTAGAGAGCCGCGAGCACAGCCTCCGCGCTCGACACCTCGAACTTCATCGGCTTCTCCACCGCGAGGTGCCTCACCACGCCGTCCTCGATGATCGCCGCATAGCGCTGCGAGCGGATGCCGAGACCGGCGCCGCTGGCGTCGAGCTCGAGGCCGGCGGCCTTGGTGAACTCGCCGCTGCCGTCGGCGATCAGCGTGACCTTGCCGGTGGCGCCTCGGTCCTTGCCCCAGGCGTCCATCACCCAGCCATCGTTGACGGACAGGCAGAAGACCTCGTCCACGCCCTTCTTCTTCATCTCATCGACCTTGCTGACGAAGCCGGGCAGGTGCTGCGCCGAGCAGAGCGGCGTGAACGCGCCCGGCACCGCGAACAACACGACCTTCTTGCCCGCGAACAGCTCGGCGGTGTTCGCCTCCTTGGTGCCGTCGCCGCGTACGACCTTCACCTTCACGGACGGAACCTTCCCTCCGACCTGGATCGCCATGTGTCCTCCTGACGCCGCCCTGGGGGGCGAAGCGAAGGACGCATCATGGCACCGTCCGGGCGGGGGCGCGAGGCGCGGCGCCCGAGTCGGTACTCTCGCTGCTCGTGCGACCCCGCATCGGCATCTCGCGCCCGGGCCTCCCGCTCGACCCGCGCTACGCCGAGGCGCTCTCGGAGGCCGGCGCCGAGCCGATCCACCTGGCGCAGCTCGGGGACGCCGCCGCCGCGCTGGCGGGGCTCGCCGGCCTCGTGATCCCGGGCGGCGGCGACTTCCCGCCGGAGCGCAGCTACCCGGCCGGCGTGGCCTTCGACGCGGTGTCCGCCGCGCAGCTGGCCTTCGAGCACGACCTGCTGTCGATGGCGCTCGCGCGTGGCCTACCGGTGCTCGGCATCTGCTACGGCATGCAGCTGCTCGCACACGTGGCGGGTGGGAGCTTCGTCTACGACATCCCGAGCGAGTGCCCGACCGCCGGCCCGCATCGCCTCGAAGGGCCCGCCGCGCGCCACGCGATCGCGCTCGAGCCCGGCAGCCGGCTCGCGCGCTGGTTCGGAACCGACACGCTCGACGTGAACAGCTCGCACCACCAGGCGGTGGACGCGCCCGGCCGCGGCCTCCGCGTGGTGGCGCGCGCGGCGGACGGCATCGTCGAGGCGATCGAGTCGAGCGACCCCGCGCGCTGCGTGCTCGGCGTGCAGTGGCACCCGGAGCGCATGCAGCGCGCGCACCGCGCCGTGCTGTTCGGCGCTCTGCTCGTTTCGCTGGGGGACGTTTAGCTGGGGGACGGTCTTCGTTGTTAAGTTGCTCGGCGGAGCTCAGTTGACGAAGAGGACCGTCCCCCAGCTTGACACGCGCGAAGGAGGCCCGTGATGCGCTCGATCGTTGTGCTCGGCGCTCTGCTCGCAGCGGCCGCCGCGTCCGCCGAGCCGCCGGTGCGGACGGCCCTCGGCCCGGCGCTCGACCTCACCCATCCCTTCGACGCCGACACGATCTACTGGCCCACCGAAGAGGGCTTCGTGCTCGAGCGGGGCACGGAAGGGCGCAGCGAGGCCGGCTACTGGTATGCGGCCCACCGCATGCGGCTCGCCGAGCACGGAGGCACGCACCTCGATGCGCCGAGCCACTTCCACGAGGGCGGCAGCACGACCGAGCGCGTTTCGCTCGCGCGCCTGATCGCGCCGGCCGTGGTGGTGGACGTGCGCGAGGCCTCTGCGAAGAACGCCGACCATGCCGTCACGGTCGCCGAGCTCGAGCGCTTCGAGGCCGCGCACGGCCGCATCGCGGACGGCGCCGTGCTGCTGCTGCGCACCGGCTTCGCGGCGCACTGGCCCGATCGACTGCGCTACCTCGGCACGGAGGAGCGCGGGCCGGCTGCGGTGGCGAAGCTCCACTTCCCCGGCCTCGATCCCGCCGCCGCGCGCTGGCTGGTCGCCAACCGCAGGCTCGCCGCGGTCGGCATCGACACCGCGAGCATCGACCCCGGCAGCTCGAAGCTCTTCGAGTCGCACCAGATCCTGTTCGCCGCCGAGATCCCGGCGTTCGAGAACCTCGCGGCGCTCGACTCGCTGCCCGTGACCGGCGCCACGCTGATCGCGTTGCCGATGAAGATCGCGGGCGGCAGCGGCGGGCCGCTGCGCGCAGTCGCGATCCTGCCGGCGGCGAGGTAGCCGGCGTGTATCCCGGGTCGGCGCCCCTCGTGGTCTGGCTCGGCATCCCCGCCATCGCCGCTGCGCTCGCGCTGCTGTTCGTGCTCGCGAATCGCCGGGCCGCGCAGCGTGCCGGTATCGAGGTGCAGCATCGCACCCGTGCCGCCGCCTCGATCATGCTCAGCTGGTGCGCAGTGTGGGGCGCGCTCGCGGGCGCCGGCGTGCTCGCACAGTTCGACCGGCGACCGCCGCCGCTCGCGCTGTTCATGGCGACGGTAATCGGCGGCGCCATTGCATTCGGAGCATCGCGCTTCGCCGCGCCCCTCGCGCACGCGCTGCCGCTCGCGAGCCTGATCGGCTTCCAGGCCTTCCGGCTGCCGCTCGAGCTGGTGATGCACGAGGCCGCCAACGCGGGCGTGATGCCGAGCCTGCTCTCCTTCTCGGGCTGGAACTTCGACATCGTGACGGGCACGCTGGCCCTGCCGGTGGCCGCGCTCGTCGCGGCGGGCCGTGCGCCGCGTTGGCTGGTGCCCGCCTGGAACGCGCTCGGCATCAGCGCCCTCTGTGTGATCGCCGGGATCGCGATCGCTACCGCCCCCTTCGTCGAGGCCTTCGGGCCGCAGCAGGTGAACCGCTGGGTCGCCTACCTGCCCTTCGTGTACCTACCCGGCGTGATGGTGGCCGCTGCGATCGTTGGACACGTGCTGGTGATCCGTCGCCTGCGCCACGAGGCGCGCGCTGCTCAGCTCGCCGCGCCGAGCACCTCGCGCTCGTAGCTCGCGCGATCGCGGTAGATGCGCAGCGGCGCGTCGCCGGTGACGTCGGCGGCGGGCAGCAGGGGCGCGTGCGCGGCAGCGGCGAGGGAGGCCACGAAGGCGCGCAGCGCTACGAGCGGTGAGCTTTCCGCTGCGGGCGCGAGGCGGCGCGGGTCGAAGCGGTCGCTGCGCAGTCGCAGCACCTGCAGCGCAGGCTCCGCCTCGGCCGAGAGCAGCAGATCCACCAGCAGCACGGGCTTGTCGCCGGCGCGATCCGAGACGCCGCGCACCCCCGCGAGCGCGATGGCATGGATGCGCGCGAGGCGCAGGCGGATGGCGCCGCGTCCTTCCACCTCGAGCACGAGCGCATCGGCTTCGAGCGCACGCGGCACGGCTTCGCGCACGCGCAGGCGGCGTAGTGCGGGCGCTTCCGGCTTTACTTCTTCGACGGCGCCTTCGTGCAGCGCGGCGTGGAAGGCGTCGAGGAACGCCGACTCCCCTGCGCGCTCGGGATCGGGCAGCACCGGCGGCGGCGCCGCGGGCTCGGGCGCCAGCTCGATCGCCTCACCGAACTCGAGGCCGCGGGCCTCTGCCCGCTCTTCGAGCGCGCGCACTGCAGCCGGCGGTTCGGGATGCAGGGCTGCGGGCGTCAGCGCTCGCAACGCCTTCGGCGCCGGGGACTGTGTGCGCTCCGCGGGGCTCGCGACCTCGGCCACGCTCCCGCTCGGCACGAGGATGACGCCGCGCGTAGCGACTTCGCGCTCTGCCTCGAGGCGCAGGCCCTCGAGCGCCTTGCGCTCCGAGCCGCCGAACGTCGCGTCCGCGAGCGCACGCTCCGTGGCGCGGTAGCAGATCACGGGATCGGAGCGACGCGCGGAGCGCGCGATCTTCGCGGCGGAGCTCGGGTCGGCAGCGGCGAGCGCGGCGTAGAGCGCGGTGGTGGCCTCGGCGCCATGGCCCGCACCGCGCAGCCAGCTCGCCAGCTGGAGCAAGGCATCGGTTCCCGCTGCGGGCGCAGGGCCCGTCTCGACGAGTGCACACCAGAGCGCCACGGCCGGCTCGCGCCGCCGCCACTCGAGCGCCTCCGCGAGCCGCTGCGCGACTACGGCGCGTGCCGAGTCGCGCCGGTCGTTCGCATCGGCGTGCGCGAGATAGGCGCGTGCGCAGGCGGGATCCGCCGCGTCGCCGAGCAGCGCCTCGAGCCGTGCGGGATCCTTCGGGAGCGTGAGCGGAGCAGAGGCAAGGGCGCGCCGCGGGTGAGGCGCGCGTGCTCCGCCCGCCTGCACCAGGGCGGGTTGGAGCACGCCCGTGCGCTGGAAGGCCAGCGCCAGTGCAGCGCCGAAGCCGAAGCCCGCCGCGTGCGCCGGGAGCGCGCCTTCCGCGCCGCTCACGAGACCTGCGAGCTGCGCACCGAACCAGACCGCCGCGAGCGCCCAGCCCGGTGCGAGCAGACTGCCCGCGCGACCCGCCAGCACGCCGAGCAGATCGGCAGGCGCGCCGCGCGCCGCGACGGCGAGCAGCCCGAGCAGCCCGGCGCTGGCCGCCGAGGCGCCCAGCCAGGGCGCGTCCGAACCGGAGTGGAGCGAGACGAAGAGCGCCGCGCCGGCGAGGCCCGCCGCTGCGTAGCTGGCAACGAGCAGGCGCTTCCCGATCCGGGCTTCGAGCCACGGGCCTGCGCTCGCGACGAAGAAGAGCGTCGCGAGGAGAGAGAACCAGTCGGCGTGGAGGAGCAGGTGGCCGAGCAACGCCGGGAGCCGCGCGTCCGCCGGCACGAGGCCGAGGCGCGCGTGCACGTCCGGCGCCGCACTGGCGCCGAGCTGCGCCAGCAGCGTCGCGACCAGCAGCGCCCAGGTGGCCCACGGGCGCTCGGCCTCCGAATCGCGCCTCCACGCGAACATCCAGCCACTTAGCGGCCGGACGTGCCGCCGCCTGAAGCCGGAAGCCGAGCGGCTCAGCGGCTCCTGGTCTGGCTCTGGGCGAAGAGGTCGACCATGCGCGCGTCGAGCGTGGCGGGGCGGGCGCGCGTGCGGGCCCAGTCGCGCAGCTCCTTGATGCGCTCCTCGTAGGTCTCGTAGAGCGGCACCGTCTCTTCGATCGCGTTGGCGAGATCGTTGTCGGTCAGCTCGCGCCGCTCGGCGAAGGCCTTGTAGAGCCCGGCGGCGACCACCTGCTCGAGCTCGGCGCCCGAGAGTCGCATCGCGCGCGCACCCAGCTCGACCAGCGGATACTGCACCGGGTCGCGCCCGCGCTTGCGCAGGTGGATGGCGAGGATCTCGACGCGCTCGGCCTCGCTCGGCAGGTCCACGAAGAACAGCTCGTCGAAGCGACCGCGGCGCAGCAGCTCGGGCGGCAGCGCCGTCACGTCGTTGGCGGTGGCCACCACGAAGACGGGCGACTCCTTCTCGCCGAGCCAGGTCAGGAACGCACCGAACACGCGGCTCGCGGCCGGGTCGCGATCCGTGGCCGCGAAGCCCTTCTCGATCTCGTCGATCCACAGCACCACGGGCGCGAGCGATTCGGCGACGGCCGTGGCCTCGCGCATCGTCACCTCGGGGCTGCGCGAGCGGTCGCCGAAGGCCGCGGCGAGATCGAGGCGCAGCAGCGGGAAGCGCCACTCGCGCGCCACCGCCTTGGCCGAGAGCGACTTGCCGCAGCCCTGCACGCCGAGCAGCAAGAGGCCACGCGGCACGGGCAGCCCGAACGAGCGCGCCTCGCTGCCGAAGGCGCGCCGCCGCTCGGCCAGCCAGCGCTTCAGCTCGCCGAGGCCGCCCACGTCGGTCATGTCGCCGCTCGCGTCCTGGAACGAGAGCGCCGGCACGCGGCGCAGCGCCTTCTGCTTCTCGCGCAGCACGTGCGCCACCGCGCCGCCATCGAAGGCGCCGGCCGCGAGCCACGCCTTGCGCAGCACGCGCACCGCCTCGGCACTGGTGAGACCCTGTGCGGCGCGCACGCACTCGTCGAGCACGTCGCCGGTGGGCGCCGCGCCGTTGCCGCCGCCGGCCACGCGCTCGAACAGGCGGCGCAGCTCGTCTGCGGTGGGCAACGGCAACACGAGCCGGCTGGCCTCGCGCTCCAGCTCGAGCGGCAGATCCACGACGGGGCCGAGCAGCACGACGGTCTGTCGGCGCTGCGCGAGGCGCGGCAGCGCGTCGCGCAGGCGCCGCACCGCGACGGCGTCGGCCAGCACGGTCTGCGCGTCGAGCACTGCCAGCACCAGCGGCTTCTCGGCTGCCTCGAGCTCACGCAGCCCGGCGTCGAGCGAGCCTGCGCCACGCCCTTCGATGCCGGCCGCCAGCGACCACACCGCGAGCGCCCGCTCGGCCTGCGCCGCGGCGCGCTCGAGCACGCGCAGCGCGCGCTCCTCTTCGAAGCTCTCGAAAGCCACCACGCGGTAGCCCGCACGCAGCAGCCAGCCGAGCTCCTTCTCGACCGCCTCGGCGCCGGCGGGCTTCACATCGCCTCCGCGGTCAGGCGCACGACCTCCTCGAAGGTGGTGACGCCCTCCGCGAGCTTGCGGATCGCCGCCTCGCGCAGCGTCTCCATGCCCTCCACGCGCGCGGCGTGCGTGATCTCGTTCGCGTCGCCGCCCGCGCTGATCAGCGTCCGTACGCGGCGCCCGATGTCGAGCATCTCGAACACGCCGCTGCGGCCGTAGAGGCCCGTGTGCCGGCACTCGGGACAGCCCTCGCCCCAGCGCGCGGAGAGCGCCTCGCGCCGCTCCACGGGCACCTTGAGACCGAGCGCGTCCACCTGCGCCGGCGACAGCAGGCCGTCGATGCCGCAGTGCGGACAGATCTTGCGCAGCAGGCGCTGCGCAAGCACGCCGCGCAGCACGCTCGCGAGCAGGAAGCGCTCGACGCCGAGCTCGCCGAGGCGCGTGATCGCGCCGGCGGCATCGCGCGTGTGCACGGTCGAGAACACCAGGTGGCCCGTGAGCGCCGCCTGCACCGCCATCTGCGCGGTCTCGGTGTCGCGGATCTCGCCGACCATGATCACGTCGGGGTCCTGGCGCAGGATGGCGCGCAGCGCGTTCGCGAAGCTCACCTCGATCTGGCGCTGCACCTGCACCTGACAGAAGCGCGGGTCCACCATCTCGATCGGATCCTCGACGGTGGTGATGTTCACCTCGGGGCCCGACAGGTAGCGGAGCGTCGAGTAGAGCGTGGTGGTCTTGCCCGAGCCGGTGGGACCGGTGACGAGCACCAGGCCCGAGGGCGAGGTGATCCAGCGCTCGTAGCGCTCGCGGTCCTCGCGCGACATGCCGAGATCGCGCATGTCCGTCATCAAGACAGTCGGGTCGAAGACGCGGATCACCACCTTCTCGCCGAAGGCGGTGGCGAGGCTCGCGACGCGCAGCTCCACCTCGCGGTCGGCGCGCCAGGTCTTGATGCGTCCGTCCTGCGGCCGGCGGCGCTCGGCGATGTCCATGCGCGCCAGCACCTTGATGCGCGAGGTGACCGCGCCGTGCACCTTGAGCGGCACCTTCTCGATCTCGTGCAGGATGCCGTCGATGCGGAAGCGGATCACGCCGTCGTTGTCGCGCGGCTCCAGGTGGATGTCCGACGCGCGCTGGTCGAAGGCGTAGTTGAGCAGGTAGTCCACTGCCGCGATCACGTGCTCGTCGTTCTGGCCGGACAGCTCCTCGTTGCTCCGCAGCTTCACGAAGGGCGCGAGCGCCGCGCCCGCGCTCCCATCGGCGAGGCGCTCGGCCGCGCGCGAGACGCTGGAGCGGAAGCCGTAGACGCGATCGATGAGCTGGAGCACGTCGCGCTTGGAGGCGATCACGATCTCGAGCGGGCGCCGGATCAGCGCTTGCAGCGATTCGCGCAGCGCGGCGTCGAAGGGGTCGGTCAGCGCGAACACCACGGTCTCGCCGCGCTCGCTCACCGGCACCACCGCATGGCGCCGCGCGAAGGGGCGCGAGAGCGTCCGCGTGACGAGCGCGCCGTCCACCTTGAGCGGATCGATCTTCAGGTACGGCAGGTCGGCGGCCTGGGCCAAGCACTCGGCCACCATGTCTTCGTCGATCACGCGGCGCCCGTCGTTCGCACAGCCCAGCTTGGCCGCCGCCACGATCTCGGCCGGCGACACCTCGTAGCGCGCGGCGGCCTGCGAGCGCACCGAGCCGACCTTGTCCTTCACGACCTGGCTGGCGAGCGTTCGCGCGCGCGCCGCCACGTCCTGCGCGCGCTCGGGGGCGAGCCGGCCCGCCTTCACGAGCAGCGCGAGCAGGTCGTCGAGGCCGATCGCCGCGCGCAGCTCGGCATCGGGAAGGTGCGGCTTCGCCATGCGGGTGTATCGGCCCGGCGCCCGCCCCGATTGAGGGGGAGAAGCGCAGCGTGCGGCGTCGTTTTCCGCGAACCGAAGGCGCCGCTGGACGCGCTGGCGGGAGCCACGCCGCCTCCCTAGCCTTGGTCAACCTAGACCAAGGAGCGCGGCATGGCCGAGTCCGTCGTCAACCTCTACGAGGCCAAGACCACCCTCTCGCGCCTCGTCGAACGCGCTGCCGCCGGCGAGGAGATCATCATCGCCAAGGCCGGCAAGCCGATGGCCAAGCTCGTCGCGGCAGGAAGGCCAGCGCGCCGCCGCAAGCCCGGTGGCTGGAAGGGGCGTGTGGTGATCCGCAAGGATTTCGACGCACCGCTCCCTCCCGCCCTGCGAGCCGCCTTCGAAGCACGCCGCTGATGGCGGCGTCACGGCTGCTCCTCGACACCCAGGTGTTCCTGTGGTGGCGGAGTGACAGCCGGAAGCTGAACGCGACCGCGAGGCGCGGGATCGCGGAGGCCGATGTCGTCTTCGTGAGCGCAGCCAGCGCCTGGCAGGCGGCACTCGAGATCGCGCTCGGACGGCTCCGGATCCCCGACAGCATCGAGGCCGGCGTCGTGGCGAGCGGCTTCGAGAAGCTTCCGATCGGCTTCCCGCATGCGGAGGCGGCGGCGCGCCTACCCGCGCACCATGCGGATCCCTTCGACCGCATGCTCGTCGCCCAGGCGCAGATCGAGGGGCTCACGCTCGTGACGCACGACCGACGCCTGGCACGCTACGAGGTCGAGCTGTTGTGGACGTGAGACGTGCGTAGCGAGGCGAAGGCGACGCTCGACACGCTCGTGTAGCGTGAATGGCCATGTCCCCGCCCGTGCGCTTCGGCGTCACCCTCCCCCAGATCAAGCGCAGCTGGCCCGAGGCCCGCGAGGCCGCCAAGACCTTCGACGCGCTCGGCTTCCACTCGGTCTGGGTGTGCGACCACGTGTACGGCGTGCCGGCGCCGCAGCTGCCGATCCTCGAGGCGTGGACGGAGCTCGCCGCGGTCGCGGCCATCACCGAGCGCGTCGAGCTCGGCACCCTCGTCACGCCGCCGTTCTTCAGGAACCCGGCGGTGCTGGCCAAGCAGATCGCGACGCTCGACCAGATCTCGAACGGCCGCGCCTTCCCGGGCTTCGGAGCGGGCTGGTTCACGGCCGAGTTCGAGAGCTACGGCCTGCCCTTCCCGAAGACGGGCGAGCGCCTGCGCGCGCTCGACGAGGCGCTCACGATCCTGACGGGCCTCTGGACGCAGGAGAAGACCTCCTTCGAGGGCCGGCACTTCCGCGTGCAGGACGCCTTCTGCGAGCCGAAGCCGGTGCGGAAGCCGCGCATCCTGGTCGGTGGCGGCGGCGAGCGCGTGCTGATGGGGATCGCGGCGCGGCACGCCGACGTCTGGAACAACATGGCCGTGTTCCAGGGCCAGCTCGCCCGGAAGGTCGAAGCGCTGAAGCGACGCTGCGACGAGGTTGGCCGCGATCTCGCCACGCTCGAGATCTCGCAGCAGTGCACCGTGGTGATCGCCGAGAACGAGGCCAGCGCCAAGGAGCAGCTCGCGAAGGCGGGCAAGGTCTACGGCGGGCACATGGGGGCGGCGCTCGCCGAGCACGGCATCTGGGGCACCCCGGAGCGGGTGATCGAGTGCATCGAGCGGCACCGCGCCCTCGGCTGTTCGCTCTTCGTGATCGAGTTCTTCGGCCGCGACACGCGCGAGCCGGCGCGTCTTTTCGCGGAGACGGTGCTGTCTCACTACGACACCCCCTGACCCCCCAATTTAGGGGGAGAGACCCGGCCCTCGCCGTGGCATAGTGGACGTTCGCAACGCGGGAGTCGCCGTGGAAGGAATCGCTGGGATGTCGGATGGGATGCCGAGTGAGATGTCGAAGTGGCAGGTCGTGCGGGGCTTCCTGCGCAACGCGTTGCTGCGCGGCCGGCCGCGCGCGGAGAGCGGGATCCTGGTCTACGACGCGCTTCAGGTTTCGGAGACGGTCATCTGGACCGAGGCGGGCTACCTGAACTTCGGGCTCTGGCCCGAGGACGCCACCAGCACCGGCGCGGAGGCGTGCGAGAGCCTGCTCGCTCGCGTCGCGGATCGCGCAGGCCTGGCCGAGGCTGCGCGGGTTCTCGACGTCGGCTTCGGCACGGGCGGCCAGACGATCTTCTTCGCGAGCCTCACGGATGCGGAGATCGTGGGCGTGGACCACTCCGTCAGGCAGACGGCGTTGGCGCGCGAGCGCATCGCCGCAGCCGGCCTCGCGGCGCGCGCCGATCTGCGTCGGGGCGATGCCACGGCTCTCGACTTCCCCGCCGAGAGCTTCGACGTGGTGACGTGCGTGGAGGCGGCCTTCCACTTCGCGCCGCGCGAGCGTTTCTTCCGCGAGGCGCATCGTCTGCTGCGGCCCGGCGGACGGCTCGTGTTGGCCGACATCCTGCCGGGCGCACGGCGCCACTTCAGCCACGGCATCTTCTGGTACTTCTTCCATCGCCTCTTCTTCGTGCCCCGCGAGAACCGCATCTCGCTCGAGACCTATCGCGAGCAGCTGAAGGCCTGCGGCTTCGACGTCAGCGCCGAGGTCGTGACCGATCAGGTCTACGCGCCGTTCTTCGCGTACCGCGGTAGCGAGTACCAGCGCTGGGCGGCGGTCGCGGTGTTTCGGCTGCTGGTGCGCTGGTTCCGCTGGCGCCCGCCCTGCGAGTACGTGATCGCCGTCGCCACGAAGTAGCCGCAGAGCGGAAGCGCGGAAGCGAGGAGCGGCGGAAGCGGGGACGTTCTAGCGCAGGGCCTCCGCCATCTGCTCGAGCGCGCGCGTCAGGAGCGTGCGCGAGGTGGCGAAGTTGAGGCGCACGAAGCCGGCGCCGGGCGTGCCGAAGGTCGGGCCGTCGCTGAGCCCGACCTTGGCGCGCTCCAGGAAGAAGCGCTGCGGGGACGGCCGCAGCTCGAGCGCACGGCAGTCGAGCCAGGCGAGGTAGGTGCCCTCGGGCGCGAAGTGGCGCACGCCGGGCAGCTCGGAGCGCACGAACTGCGCGACGAAGTCGCGATTCGCTTCGAGGTAGGGGAGCACCTCGTCGAGCCAGGGGTCGGCGTGCGTCCAGGCAGCCTCGAGCGCGAGGATGCCGAGGCCGCCGAGCCCTCCGCGCAGGTGGCGCTCGAAGCCGAGGAAGCTGCGCTTCAGCGCGTCGCTGCCGAAGATCGCGAGCCCCACCCGCAGGCCCGCGATGTTGAAGGCCTTCGAGCCCGCCGTCAGCGTGATGGTGCGCGCCTCGGCTTCGGCCGAGACCGAGGCGAAGGGGATGTGCCGGCCGCCGCGGTAGACGAGGTCGGCGTGGATCTCGTCCGCCACCACGAGCAGGTCGTGCTCCACGGCGATGCGCGCGATCGCCTCGAGCTCTTCGCGGCGCAGCACGCGGCCGGTCGGGTTGTGGGGGTTGCAGAGCAGCAGGATGCGCGCCCGCGCCGCCTGCTCGCGCAGTCCGTCCACATCCAGCGCATAGCCCGCGGCCGTCTCGCGCAGCGGGTTCTCGAGCAGCGTGCGCCCGAGCTCCTTCACCGCCGACAGGAAGGGCGCATAGATCGGCGTCTGCACGATCACGCCCTGTCCTGGGGCCGAAAATTGCGTGATCGCGACGTACATGCCTTGCACGACCTCGCTGACCAGCTCGACGCGGCGTGGCTCGACGCTCCAGCCGTAGCGTCGCTCGGCGCGCTCCGCGAAGAGCGCGGGCAGCTTCGTCGGCCGGGGATGCAGCGGGTAGCCGGTGTCGCCGACGTCGAGCGCGCGCTGCAGCCGGCGCCGAATCGGCTCGGCCACGGGATAGTCCATGTCGGCGACCCAGAGCGGCAGCACGTCGGGCGGATGGTGGTGCCACTTCTCACCCGTGCGCTGGCGCAGCACCGCCTCGGAGAGCCGGTCGAGCCGTGCCGCCGGATTGCGCAGCGCCGCCTCCACGCGCGCGAGCACGGCGGACGGATCCGGCAGCGCGTCCGTCAGGCCCGCTTTGGCGAGGTAGCCCGCCAGGTCGCGGCGCAGCTCGGCGAGCGTCCAGTCGAGCGACTCGACGGCGAAGGGGATCGGCGTGACCTCGTCGCGCCCATCCGAATCGAGGTGCCAGTGCGCCTGGTGCGCGAAGCAGTCGAAGCGCAGCAGCTCGTGGCCGTCGCTCGTGCGCTTCACGCGCAGGGTCGGGCCGCCGGCGGGCCCGGGGCTGCGGTGCTCGACCTCGAGCCGGATCGGCCCGAGCACGAAGGCGGGGTCGCCCGACATCCGCGCAGTGTAGCCGGACCGGCCCCATTGGGTGGGCACGACCGCACCGGCCATGGCAGCCAGATCGAGGCCGCCGCCGAGGAAGGCGTCGAGCGCGGCGCAGCCCAGGGCCGGGTCGCGCACCAGCGCGGCCGTATCGACGCGCAGCAGCACGACGTCCCCACGCGCAGTCAGCGCCTGAGCGGCTTCCTCGAGCTGGGCGCTTGTGATCGCCGCGAGACGCTCCGGCGTGAGGTCGCCGGCTCCCTCCCCGGCTCGCGCCAGCAGCGCCTCCTGCGAGGCCAGCACCGCGCCGAGCTCGCGCTCGGCCAGCAGCACGCGGTACCGCGGCCCCGCCGGCAGCGCGGGCGCCAGCAGGTGCACCAGCTTGAGCGCGCGGCCGCTGGCGCCCTCCACCAGCGCGGCTGCCGCCGGGTCGCTGCCGAGACGGCGGAGCGCCCGGTGCTCCAGGTAGCCGCGCGGGTTCGAGGCGTCGGGTACGCGCACACCGTCCGTCAGCGGCGGAATCCCTCCGGCCGCGAGCACCTGCATCAAGAGCGACGTGCCCGAGCGCGGCGCACCCGTCACCACGGTCACGAAATCGCGTGCCATCGGGCCGAGACTAGCGGCCCTGAGTCGCTAGAGTCGCGCGCGAGCCGCGCCGGATGACCGCACCCATCAAGACCTCGGATCCCGCCTCGCTGCCGAAGCACTTCGAGGCGGCCGAGGCGGAGCGTCGCTGGGACGAGGCCTGGCAGAAGAGTGGCGCCTACCAGTGGGATCCGAAGCGCCCGCGCGCCGAGACCTTCGTGGTGGATACGCCGCCGCCCACCGTGTCGGGCTCGCTGCACATCGGCCACGCCTTCAGCTACAGCCAGACCGACATGGTGACCCGCTTCCAGCGCATGCGCGGCAAGAACGTCTACTACCCGATGGGCTGGGACGACAACGGCGTGCCCACCGAGCGGCGGGTGCAGAACCTGTTCCACGTGCGCTGCGACCCCACCCTGCCGCGTGACCCGAGCCTCTCGCTCGAGCCGCTCGCGGACAAGGCGCCGGAGCGCAAGGCGCCGCCGCGCGTGATCTCGCGCCCCGACTTCATCGAGCTGTGCGCGCGCGTCACCGCCGAGGACGAGAAGGCCTTCCTCGAGGTGTGGCACCGCATGGCCCTGTCGGTGGACTGGCGCACCGAGTACACCACGATCGACCGCCGCTCGCGCCAGCTCGCGCAGCTCTCGTTCTTCGACCTGTTCCAGAAGGGCCACGTCTACGTGAGCGACGCGCCCTTCATGTGGGACGTGGACTTCCAGATGGCGGTGGCGCAGGCCGAGGTCGAGGACCGCGAACGGCCGGGCGCGTACCACGACATCGCGTTCGGCGTCGAGGGCAGCGAGCGCAGCTTCGTGATCTCGACGACGCGGCCCGAGCTGCTGGCCGCGTGCGTCGGCGTGACCGCGCACCCGGGCGACGCGCGCTACCGGGAGCTGTTCGGCAGACGGGCTCTGACGCCGCTGTTTCGCGTGCCGGTCCCGATCTTCCCGAGCGAGAAGGCCGACCCCGAGAAGGGCACCGGCATCCTGATGGTCTGCACCTTCGGCGACGCCACCGACGTCGAGTGGTGGCGGAACGAAGGCCTCGCTCTGCGCCAGCTGATCGGGAAGAACGGCCGCCTCGCACCCGTCTCGTTCGGCAGTGAGGCATTCCCGAGCCGCGACGCTGCTGCGGCCGATCGCTTCTACGCGGAGCTCGTGGGCAAGACCATCCCGCAGGCACGCCGGCGTAGCGTCGAGCTGCTGCGCGACCCGGCGGGCGCCGCGACCGGCGCCGAGGCGCCGCTCCGCGCTGAGCCGCGCGCGATCCAGCACCCCGTGCGCTTCTACGAGAAGGGCGAGAGCCCGCTCGAGTTCCTGCCGACGCGGCAGTGGTTCGTGCGCCTGCTCGACAAGAAGGAGCAGCTGCTCGCCAAGGGCGCCGAGATCACCTGGCACCCGGATCACATGAGGAAGCGCTTCGAGGACTGGACGCGAAACCTCGCCTACGACTGGTGCGTCTCGCGCCAGCGCTACTTCGGCGTACCCATCCCAGTCTGGTATCCGCTCCTTGCATCCGGCGCGCCCGACTACGAGCGGCCGATCGTGGCGGCGCCCGAGACGCTGCCGGTGGACCCGATGACGGACCTGCCGCCCGGCTTCAGCGAGGCGCAGCGCGGCAAGCCCGGCGGCTTCGCCGGCGAGGCCGACATCTTCGACACCTGGTTCACCAGCTCGCTCACGCCGCAGATCGGCTCGCGCTGGCGGCTCGAGCCCGAGCGCCACGCCGGTCTCTTCCCCGCGGACCTGCGCCCGCAGGCCCACGAGATCATCCGCACCTGGGCCTTCTACACGATCGCGAAGGCGCTGCTGCACGAGAACGTCGTGCCGTGGCGGCACGTTGCGATCTCGGGCTGGATCCTCGACCCCGACCGCAAGAAGATGGCGAAGAGCTTCGGCAACGTGGTGACGCCGCTGCCGGTGATCGAGCAGTACGGCGCGGACACCGTGCGCTACTGGGCAGGCAGCGCGCGACTCGGTGTGGACACAGCGTTCGATGAGAACGTGCTGCGCGTGGGCAAGCGGCTGACGACCAAGCTCTGGAACGCGAGCAAGTTCGTGCTCACGCAGACGGGTCCGTCCGGCCCGATCTCGAACGAGCTGGACCTTGCCTTTGCGGCCGAGCTGGCCGCACTGGTCGCGCGCGCCAGCGAAGACTTCGAGCGCTACGAGCACGCAGACGTGCTGAAGGCGGTCGAGAGCTTCTTCTGGACGCGCTTCACCGACACCACGCTCGAGCTGGTGAAGGCGCGTGCGCGGAGCGAGGACGCGGCGGGGCGGGCCTCGGCGGTGGCCACGCTGCGCCTCGGCCTCGACGTGCTGCTGCGCCTGTTCGCGCCATTTCTTCCGTACGTGACCGAGGAGATCTGGTCCTGGGCCTTCGCCGCAGAGAAGGGCCAGCCTTCGATCCACCGCGCGCCCTGGCCGAGCCCGGGCGACTTCGCCGGTGTTGGCGTGCCCGCCGACGCGGGCAGCCTCGACGTCGCGATCGCCTGCCTGGCCGTCATCAACAAGGCGAAGGCCGACGCCGAGGTGTCGATGGGACGCGAAGTGGAGACGCTCACACTCGCGTCTGCGCCCGCGACGCAGGGCCGTCTCGTGCGCGTAGCCGGCGACGTCTGGGCGGCGGCGCGCGTGCAGCACGCGGCGCAGCTGGCCGACGCTTCCCTGGAGGCGGGCGTGTTCCAGGTGCGCGAAGCGCGCTTCGCGCCACGGCGAGAGGCGGGCTGAACCCAGATGCAGACGAGCGCGATCGAGCGCCTCGGCGCCGCCACCACTCACTTCGTGCTCGAGCTCGGGCGCATCGCGCAGTTCTTCGGCGTGGTGCTGCTGCAGATCGTGAAGCCGCCCTTTCGCCCGCGCCGGCTGGTGCGCGAGACCTACGACAGCGGCGTGCTCTCTTTCGCGTTGGTGTGCGCCTCGGGCCTCACGGTGGGCCTCGTGCTGGGTCTCCAGCTCCACAGCTTGCTGGTGCGCTTCGGCTCCGAGGAGAGCCTCGGCGCGGCGATCGGTCTCACCTTGATCCGCGAGCTCGGGCCGGTGCTGACCGGCCTGCTCGTCACGGGCCGCGCCGGCTCCGCGATGGCCACCGAGATCGCCGTGATGACGGCCACCGAGCAGATCGACGGCATGCGCACCATGGCCGTCGACCCGATGCACTTCGTGGTGATGCCCAAGGCCGTGGCGCTCACGCTCGCGATGCCACTGCTCTCCTGCCTCTTCATCGCGTGCGCGATCTTCGGCGCATACCTGGTCGGAGTGCAGCTGCTCGGCCTCGACGCCGGTGTCTACTTCTCCGGCCTCGAGCAGGCCGTCGTGTTCCGCACCGACGTGGTCGGCAGCCTGCTGAAGGCGCTCGTGTTCGGCGCGCTGATCGCGCTGGTCGCCACCTATCGCGGCTACAACAGCGGCCGCAGCGCAGAAGCCGTCGGCCGTGCCACCACCTCAACCGTCGTCACTGCGTCGGTCTGTATCCTGCTCGCCGACTACGTGGTGACCTCGCTCTGGGAGTTCTAGGCATGCAGACCTCTCCGTCCCGTGACTTCGCCGTGGGCGTGTTCGTCTTGCTCGGTCTCGCCGCGGTCGCCTACCTCACACTCCAGGTCGGCGGCCTCTCCGACAACGGCGGCCTCCCCCTGCACGCCACCTTCGGCCAGATCGGCGGCCTGGCCGAACGAGCCCCGGTGGTGATCTCGGGCGTGAAGGTCGGCAAGGTGACGAAGATCGAGCTGTCCGACGACCTGCGCGCGCACGTCACCCTCGACGTGGATGCGACGCTCCAGCTGCCGGTGGACACCAGCGCCTCGATCCGCACGGCCGGCCTGCTCGGCAACCAGTTCATCGAGCTGGAGCCGGGAGCCGAAGATCAGCTACTCGCGCCGGGCGGCGAGATCGGGCTCACCGAGAGCGCGCTCTCGATCGAGAAGCTGGTGGGCTCACTGGTCCACGATGCGGATCTCGGCGGTGACGAGGAGTCGAGCGAATGAAGACGAAGGGGCTCTGGCTCGGGCTGGCGTTCGGGGGCCTGCTGCTCTCGAGTGCGTGCTCCACCGCGGCGGGGCCCGACCCGTGGCGCGGCTACAACGAGCCCGTCTTCGGCTTCAACGACGGGCTCGACCGCTACGTGCTCGGCCCCGTGGCGCGCGGCTGGGACTGGCTGGCGCCCGGCTTCGTGCTCACCGGCGTAGACAACTTCTTCCGCAATCTGGACGTGCCTCGCACGCTCGTGAACGACCTGCTCCAGGCGAAGCCCGTGCCCGCGGCGCAAGACCTCGGCCGCTTCGTCGTGAACAGCAGCGTGGGAGTCGTGGGCCTGCTGGACGTCGCCTCGTGGATCGGGATCCCAGAGAACCGCGAGGACCTCGGGCAGACGCTCGGCCGCTGGGGCGTGCCGGCCGGGCCCTATGCGCAGCTGCCCGTGCTGCCCTTCCGCTGCACGGCGCGCGACTGGCTCGCCTATCCGGTCGATCTGGCGATGGATCCCGCGTTCGTGGCCGGCTTCATCTTCCAGTACGTGTACGGCGCCGGCGTGGCGGACGTCGTCAACCGGCGCGCCATCAACGACGAGCAGATCGAAGAAAACCGGCGCGAGGCCATCGAATGGTACGTATTCGTCCGCGATGCCTGCCTGCAGGATCGCGAGGGCGACGTTCAGGACGGCGCGGAGCCGACGCCCGAGGAGGAGGATCTGTATGACGTCGAGGAGTAGCGGCTGGCTGTTCGTCCTCGCGCTCGGGCTCTTGCTGAGCGCCGCGCCGGCCGTGTCCGCCCCGGCGGACGAGGCACGCGCGGTCATGGAGAAGACAGCCGCCGACGTGCTCGCGATCCTCGGCGACAAATCGCTCGTGCTCCAAGCCAAGCGCGACCGTATCCAAGCCATCGCCTACGAGCGCTTCGACTTTCTCACCATGTCGAAGCTCGTGCTCAAGCGGGACTGGAAGAAGTTCGACGCCGCGCAGCAGCAGAAGTTCGTGGTCGAGTTTCGCGAGCACCTCTCGGCGCGCTACGGCGAGAACCTCGGCCGCTACGAGAACGAGCAGGTCGAGGTGACCAGCCAGCACACCGAGACCAACGACGACGTGAGCGTGAAGACCGTCATCCGCGGCGGCCAGTACGACGGCACGCCGGTGGACTACCGGCTGCGGCGCGGCTCCGGCTGGCAGGTGATCGACGTGGTGATCGAGAACGTCAGCCTGGTGTCGAGCTTCCGCACGCAGTTCGCCGACGTGCTCGCGAAGAGCGGCCCGGCCGGCGTGCTGAAGAAGCTCGAGGAGCGCAACGCCGCGCGCGCCGCCGCCAAGGCCAAGGGCGCCTGAGCGGCGCGGGCGCAGCGCCCCTGCCGGCCGAGGGGCGCTGCGACCCTCGCTTCGAGCCGGTCCGCACCGCCTTCTCCGCCAACTTCCGCGAAGAGGGCGAGACGGGCGCAGCCGTCTGCGTAATCGCAGGCGGTCGCTGCGTGGCGGATCTGTGGGGCGGCTTCACCGACGCAGAAGCGACGCGCCCGTGGCGATCCGACACGCTCGTCAACGTGTTCTCGGTGGGCAAGGGCGTGCTGAGCATGCTCGCGCTCGGTTGCGTTTCAGCTGGAGAGCTCGCCCTCGACGCGCCGGTCGCGGAGCGCTGGCCGGAGTTCGCCGCCGAGGCGAAGGACCGCATCACGCCGCGCATGCTGCTCGCGCATCGCGCCGGGCTGCCCGCCGTGAGGCAGCCGCTGGTGGCGCACGCGATGTACGACTGGCCGCGGATGTGCGAGGCGCTCGCCGAGCAGCGGCCCTACTGGGAGCCCGGCCGCGCACATGGCTACCACGTGAACACGTGGGGCTTCCTGGTCGGCGAGCTGCTGCGCCGTGTCAGCGGGCTGCCGGTCGCGGCGCTGCTCGCCGCGCGGCTCGGCGCGGTCAGCGACGGCGACTTCTGGCTCGGCGTCCCCGCGCGCGAGCAGTCGCGGATCGCGCACTGCTGCCTCCCCGAGCGACAACCGTCGAGCCCAGCCGAGTGGGGCGCGATTTTTCCGCCGACCGGGGACGCAGCACGCGACGCCATGATCGGGAACGCGTACTTCAACCCGCCCGGGCTGAGCGGCTTCGGCACGGTCAACACGCGCGCGTGGCGCGAGGCCGTGATCCCGTCCACCAACGCGCACGGCAACGCGCGCGGGCTGGCGCGGCTCTACGCCGCGTTTCTGGCAAGCGCCTCGCCGGCGCTGCGCGGGGAGGCCACGAGCACGCACTCCGAGGGAGAGGACCTGGTGCTCGGCCGTCCGTCGCGCTTCGGCCTCGGCTTCCAGCTCCAGCGCGCGAGCCGTGCGCTGGGCCCGAGCGCCGCGGCCTTCGGCCATTTCGGGCACGGCGGCTCGCTGGGGATGGCCGACCCCGACGCACAGCTCGCCTTCGCCTACGTCACCCACCGCCCGGGCGCGCGCTTCCGCTCACCGCGTACCGATCGGCTCCTCGCAGCCGTGTACGACTCGCTCTAACGTCTAACGTCTAACGGGGACGTTCGTCAAAACGTCAAATTGTTTGCCCAGACGTGAGCGGGCAGCCACTCCAGCAACAATTTGACGTTTTGACGAACGTCCCCGCTCAGTCGCTCAGCGCTTGCGGCGGGCGCGCACGCCTTCGGCCAGCGTGTCGAACAGCGGCAGCGTGGCCTCCCAACCCATGCAGGCGTCGGTGATGCTGCGGCCGAACACCATCGAGCCGCCCGGCTTCCAGTCCTGGCGCCCGTCCTCGAGGAAGCTCTCGAGCATCACGCCGAACAGCGCGTGACTGCCGCGCGCCACCTGTCCCGCCACGTCTTCGGCGACCTTGGCCTGACGGGCGTGGTCCTTGCTCGAGTTGCCGTGGCTGCAGTCGATCATCACGCGGCGCGCCAGCTTGGCCTTGTCGAGCTGCTGGCTCACCGCCGCGACGCTCTTCTCGTCGTAGTTCGGGCCGTGCGCGCCGCCGCGCAGGATCACGTGCGTGTCCTGATTCCCGCGCGTCGCCACGATCGCCGCCACGCCCTGCTTGGTGACGGACAGGAAATGGTGCGGATCGGCCGCGGCGCGCATCGCGTCCACGGCTACCTGCACGTTGCCGTCGGTGGCGTTCTTGAAGCCGACCGGCATCGACAGGCCGGAGGCCAGCTCGCGGTGCACCTGGCTCTCGGTGGTGCGCGCGCCGATCGCGCCCCACGAGACCAGATCCGCAATGAACTGCGGGCTGATCGGGTCGAGAAACTCGCAGCCGACGGGGAGACCCTGCTCGGCCAGCTGGAGCAGCAGGCGGCGTCCGATCCGAAGCCCCTCGTTGATCGCGAAGCTCTCGTCGAGGTGCGGGTCGTTGATCAGGCCCTTCCAGCCCACAGTCGTGCGTGGCTTCTCGAAGTAGACGCGCATCACGATCAGCAGGTCGGCGGCGCTGCGGGCCGCAGCCTCGTGCAGCCGGCGCGCGTACTCGAGCGCGGCCGCCGGATCGTGGATCGAGCAGGGCCCGACCACCACCACCATCCGGTCGTCCTGCCCGCGCAGCACGGCCTGCACCTGCTCGCGCCCCACGGCCACGGTGCGCGAGCTGCGCTCGCCGAGCGGCAGCTCCTCCATCAGGATGGCCGGCGGGATCAGCGGCCGGAGGTTCTGGATCCGGAGGTCGTCGGTCTCGAAGATCATGAAGCGAGGGATGGTAGAGGGGGACCCGCACGGCGCCAGCCGGCGCTGCGATCCAGTCGAGGGCTCGAGAGGTCGATACGGCCCGGGCCATGTCGAACCCGCCGATTCCGCTGCTGGGGCGCATCGCCGTCCACCTGAAGCTGATCAGCGTGGATCAGCTCGCCGAGGCCACTCGCCTGCAGGGCCAGGCCGGCAGCGAGAAGCGTCTCGGCGAGATTCTG